>Ga0335081_10010297_pt1 | contig 15101 bp, 12 predicted proteins | sample Lox_Sample_35_FD_206713 | JGI IMG/M metagenome (GOLD analysis project Ga0335081, IMG submission 206713) | Soil microbial communities from Loxahatchee National Wildlife Refuge, Florida, United States - Lox_Sample_3.5 | ecosystem: Environmental > Terrestrial > Soil > Wetlands | place: USA...
CTTCATCGTCGCGGGCAGAAGCACTGCCCGGATGATGGTCGCGTCGATCAGGATGGCTGCGGCGAGGCCGACGCCCATCATCTGGAAGATGATCTCGCCGAGTGTGGCGAGGATCCCGAACACGGCGACCATCACGATCGCGGCGCTGGTGACGACGCCGGCGGTCGACTTGAGGCCGTGGGCGACTGCGTCCTCGGTGCTCATCCCGCGGTCGTGGGCCTCGCGGATGCGGCTGAGGATGAACACGTGGTAGTCCATCGAGAGGCCGAACAGGACTACGAACAGGAACAGCGGCAGCCAGTTGACGATCCCGCCGATCGGGGTGAAGCCGAGCAGGGACCGCAGGTGACCCTGTTGGAAGCCCAGCACCAGCACGCCGTACGCAGCACCCACGGACAGGAGGTTCAGGACGATCGCGGTGAACGCGATCACGATCGATCGGAAGGTGACGAGCAGCAGCACAAAGGCGAGCCCGAGCACGAACGCAAACACGTACGGGGCGTGCGATTTCATCGTGTTGTTGTAATCGACCGTCCCCCCAGCGAGCCCCGTGGTGTGGACCGTGACGCCCGGCACGCGGCCGATCGTCGCCGGGACCACGCTGTTGCGCAGCAGCCCGAGCGCCGTCATCGACGCCGCGTCGGTGCCGTTGCCCGCGAGCGGAATCGAGACGCGCGCGGCCTGGTGTGAGGCGCTGACATCGACGGTGATCGGCTGATACATCCGCCCGGTCGCGAGCGCGGTGCGCTCCAGCGACGCGATCCCTGTCGTGACGCTAGGCGCGGTGACATCGGACGCGCTGATCACGACCGTCTCGGGGACCGCTCCGCCCGGGAACTCCCGCTGGACGCGCTGATACACCTTCATCACGGGAAGGTTTGGCGGGAGCGCCTGCATGCCTTGGCCCACGGTGTGCAGGCTAAAGGCGGGGATCGCGAGCGCTACGAGCAGTGCCAGAGCCGCGCCGCCGCAGAGGATCGGGCGGCGCAGCACCCCGCCCACGATCGGCGCCCAGAAGCGGGACTCTCCGGGCTTGGCGCGGAGCCGGTCCAGCCCCGGGATCCGGCCCCGGTCGACGCGATCGCCGAGCCGGGAGAGGACCGCGGGCAGCACGGTGAGCGACCCGACGAGCGCGATCGCGACCACCACCACGGTCCCCATCCCGAACGAGGTGAAGGTCTGGTTGCCCATCAGGAACATGCCGGCCATCGCGATCATCACCGTGAACCCGGAGATCAGCACCGCCCGTCCGGAGGTCGCGGCGGCGGCCTGCAACGCCGCCGCGGGTGATCGGCCGTGGGCGCGTTCCTCGCGCGCTCTGCGCACGTAGAACAGCGAGTAGTCGATCCCGACCGCGAGGCCGATGCACAGGATCACCGAGGCGATCGCCTGGTCGACGGGCAACAGGTGGCTGAGCAGGTCGGTGAGCCCGAGCGCCGCCGCGACGGCGGTGAGTCCGAGCAGCATCGGCAGGCCGGCGGCCACCAGCGCCCCGAACGCGAGCACGAGGATGATCAGCGTGATCGGCAGCTCGGTCATCTCCGCTTTTTGGAAGTCATCGCTGACGAGCTTGTTCCCGGCCTTGGTCGAGCTCCCGGCTCCCATTTCGCCGATGAACAGGCGCGGGTAGGCGCGCTGCACCGCCGCGGTTGCCGCCAACGCGGGCGCGACGCGGTTCTGCGCGGTGTCCGGGTCGCCCGTGATCTGGAAGAACAGCAGCGCGGCGCGACCGTCCTTTGAGAACTGCCCCACGTTCCCGGGGGCAAGCGGCGAGCGGATCGCCGCGACCGACGGGGTGCGCGACAGGCGCGCGACCAGATCAGCCACGGCCGCGCGATAGCCGCTGCCAGCGAGCGGGCCGCTCGGGTTCTGGATCAGGACCTCCTCGGCCGCGCGCTCGGCGGGGAACTGTTGTGCCTGCGTCTGGTCTGCGAGGCGCGACTGGCCGTTCTCCGCTTGTACCGCCTTGAGCTGCACCATCCCGGCGACGCCGCCCAGCGTGAAGGCGACGAGCACGAACGCCAGCCATCCGCGTGTTACCCCCTTCCGGTGAGCGGTACTCCACCCGGCGACGCGCGATGTGAAGTTCGGTTGCATGGCGTTTCCTTCCCGTGAGAAGTCGTTTGAAGCACACCGCCAGCGTCCCACTCGGTCGCGGGTGTGTCAGTGCGGCGAACAGGCGTGTTGGGTTCGGTTCGCTCGCGCCGCGACTGCGGGTAGCCGTACTGTGTTCAGCGCGGGGCGGCGCCACAATTCAGGGCATGACGAGAACCGTGCTAATCGTCGATGACCATCCAGGCTTTCGTGCCAGCGCGCGACGCATGCTCGAGGCGGACGGCTATCAGGTGGTCGGCGAGGCGCAGGACGGCCGCTCGGGGATCGCCGCCGCGCGAGCGCTACGCCCGAACATCGTCCTGCTCGACGTGCTCCTCCCCGACCTCGACGGGTTCGAGGTCGCCGCTGCGCTCACAGGCTCCGACGACGCACCGATCGTCGTGTTGACATCGAGCCGCGATCTCAGCGATTTCAATCGGCTGGTAGCGCGCAGCGGCGCCCGGGGGTTCGTGGCGAAGGCCGAGCTGTCTGGAGCTGCGCTCGAGGCGCTGTTGGGATGATCGGGCTTCGGCGCGCGTTGATCGCGCTCGGCGTCGGCGCGTTCCCGCTGGGGCCGGTCGCGATCGCCGTGATCCTCTCGAGCAACCACGTGAATCCCCGCGGCCTAGAGCTGGCTGCCGCGCTGGCGATCGGCTGATCGTTCGCGGGCGTCGGCGTGGTGCGACGCTGAGCGCGTACGTCGAGCCCGCTCCCGCGTGGCGATACCGAGAGTCCACTGAGCACCCGACCTCGCCGCACGCGCTGGGCGCTGAAGCGCAGAGCCCTATGGCAGGCGCTGCTCGGATGGCTCGGATTCCTGCTCTCGCGATCGCGGTGCGACGCGCCGGCCTCACCCAGCAAACGCCGGCCGACCACACCATCGGCCCAAGAAAGCGGAGCGGATCCTCCAGGCCCTCGATTTTCGGACGCTTGGTCCGAGAGCCTGCTGGTGCGATCAAGCTTCCTCACGGTCGCCTCGCGGCGGTTGTGGCGACTGTGCCGGGAGGTCAAGAGCGCGCTCTCCGAGCAGCCCAGCGTGTATGGGAGCCGCTCACTGTGGGGCCTGACCGTGGGCCGATTGCAAAGGCCCAGCACTCAGCCCAAGGAGGCTTATGTGGCGGCCTCATGATTGTGGTTAACCCGCACCGTGGTTCGGATTACCCCGGACGAGTGGCATGGTGAGGAGTGGTGATCCCCCGGCCTGATTTGCGGATTATTCCGGATGTTGGATGCAATCCCGAATGGTAGTTACGCGCAACGCTCCTACGGATTGGCCCGGATGCGTTGTCGCTGGAGGCGATGGACACTCTGCGCATGGGCGCGAGCTCTGAGCTACGTCGACGTCGGCAGCGGTTCCTGGAATTTGTTGCGGCTGATCATCTGAGCTCCTCGGTTTCGGCTCGAGCGATGTCCTCCTCCTCGCGCGCATCGGGTCCGCAGGGTCACCGACGCGGATCATCTCTGGGCTTTGGAGGGGATGCCCTACTGCCTGTCTAGTGCGGAAGGCCGATCAGGGTGCGGGTTGAGGGACCCATGGATCGATGAAGGAACGATTGGACATGACTGGCGGTGTGGGACAGTCCAGGCGTGCCTCGCCGGTATACAGAGATCGCGTCTCAGCCCCGGCTGATCATGAGGGGGGGCGGCACGGCCGGTTGCGCGTCTCGCGTTGGGCTCTGCTGCTCACCGCTTCGTTGTTCGTGTTCGTTGCGGCGGCCGTGGTCCTCACCGTGCTATGGCTGTCCACGAGCAAGACGATGAGTTTTGCCTCGCAGCTCTCAGCGTCCCCGCTGGGGATCGAGCTCCGAGTGCAGTCCGGTGACGTTGCGGTCGTGGGCGGCAGCCAGAGCGGCGTGTCGATCAGCCACAGCGACGACTCCGTCTTTGGGCACGGACCGCATGAGCGGCGATCGATCAGCGCGGGCATCGTTCACATCTCCTCGAGTTGCCCGCAGGTGGTGATCGGCCACTGCTGGGCCAACTATCGGCTCGACGTACCCGACGACGTGCCTCTAAGTATCCGCGCTGAGAACGGAGCGGTCCGCCTGGTCGGCTATCGCGGGTCCGCGGACATCGCCACCAACGGGGGTTCGATCAGTGTCCAGGGCTATTGCGGCTTCGTGCTCGGGGCCGCCTCGGCAAGCGGTGATATCGACGTCTCGGCCACATGCTCACCTGAACGACTGACGCTGCGCAGCGACACAGGCGACGTGACCGCGATGGTGCCCGCCGGCAGCTACCGAGTTCAAGCGGACTCGAACAGCGGCGCCACGAGGGTCGACGGCGTGAGTAACGACGACGGCGCGCCGTGGGCGATCCAAGCCCTTTCGAACAGCGGCAGCGTGAGGGTGACGGGCGGCTCATGAGCGTGATCGAGCTCGATACGCAACCGCTCGCGTTTGGACGCCGGCTCACCCAGGCAGCACGGGGACTCGCCTTCCTCGTCGTAAGTCTGCCGCTTGGCCTCGTCTATCTGTTCGCTTTGCCAATCGCGCTGCTCGCGGGACCGCTCGTCGTGCGACGGCTGCTGGAGATAGAGCGGGCACTCGCCAACCGCCTGCTCTGCGCGCGAAGCCCAGCGCCAGCACCGCTGACGCCCGACAGCGGGATCGAGCGCCACCAGATCGCGTGTCTGCTCGCGAAGTTCCCGGCCAGCGTGTGTGCCGCCGCCATCTGCGCACTCCCGATCGCGCTCTTGATTGAGCTGCTCGCACTCGCCGTGCGCGGATTGTCGGGCAGCGCGTCCTATCTTGGCCCGTGGGACCTTGGGCCGGTCACCGGGCTGGTGCTTTTGCTGCTCGCAGCGGCCGCGTTCGTGGTCTGTGTCGCCACGCTGCAAGCGACCGGCTCGCTGTTCTCGTGGGTCGATCGGCATGGCCTGGCGAGCCACGCGCTCGGCTCGGTTCCGGTGCGCGAGGCGCTGGCCGAGCGGCTCGGTGACCGCACCCTGGCGATCGCCTACTGGTTGCCCGAGCGCAAGCTGTTCGTCGATGAGCGTGGAGACCCGGTCGTCCTCCCGCGGCCAGGAACGGGTAGGACGTGGACCGCGGTTGAGCACCACGGTTCTCGTGTCGCCGCGATCATTCATGACGCCGAGCTGGACGCTCGACCGGAGCTGGTCGAGGCAGCCGCAGCAGGCGCGGTCCTGGCGCTTGACAACGAGCGGCTGAAGGCTGACCTGCGCGCGAAGCTGCAGGAACTTCACGCGTCCCGTCGTCGGATCGTCGAGGCCAGCGAGGAGGCTCGTCGCCGACTGGAGCGCGACCTGCACGATGGCGCCCAGCAGCGGCTTGTGTCGTTGTCGGTCGACCTCCAGCTGCTGCGCCGCGAAGCGGCTGATGGGGCTGCGGCCGAGATGGTCGACGGCGCGATCCAGACGCTCCGCGAGGCGCTGACCGAGTTGCGCGAACTCGCCCGCGGGATCCACCCGGCGTTACTGAGCGACCAGGGACTTGCTCCAGCGCTCGATTCGCTGGCGCAACGCTCACCGGTGCCGATCGAACTCGATCTCGAGCTCGAAGACAGGCTCCCGATCGAGGTCGAGACGGCGGCCTATTTCGTCGCCGCCGAGGCGTTGACCAACGTCGCCAAACACGGACGCGCGAGCTTCGCTCGCGTGACGGCCACCAACACCGACGGAGTCTTGACGCTTGCCGTCAGCGACGATGGCGTGGGTGGCGCGCACCTCAACGGCGGCGGCGGGCTGCGTGGCCTTGCCGACCGCGTCGCGGCGATCGATGGGCAGCTCACGATCGACAGTCCACCAGGCGGCGGAACGCGTGTCGCCGCGACGATCCCTCACACGGAGCGTGGGACATGACATCGCACATGCGGATCCTCCTGCTCGCCGTTATTGCCGCGATCGCGTTGCCGCTCCTGTCAGGGTGTGGCGGTGGCGGCGCACTGCCCGACCAGCCGGGACTCCCTGCGATCGGCGCGGACCCAGCAAACGCGCCCGTGGGAGCCGCCGCCGGGGTCAACGTTTTTGGCCTCACCCATCGGTCGATCCGCATCGTCATGATCACTCACGGTCAGGCTTCCGATCCGTTCTGGGCTGTGGTTCAGAACGGCGCCCAAGCGGCGGCCCGGCAGCTCGGCGTGTCGGTCAGCTACGAGGCACCCGACATCCACGACATCGCGCGCATGAGCCAGCTGATCGAGGCGGCGATCGCGACCAGACCCTCCGGCTTGGTCGTCTCGCTACCGACCCCAGCCGCGCTCGCCCCGGCCATCCGCGCCGCGGAGCGGGCGGGGATCCCGGTGATATCGATCAACTCCGGCAGCGGCGCGTTTGCGAAGCTGGGGACGCTGCTGCACGTGGGGGAGGACGAGTACCAGGCAGGATACGAAGCCGGCCAGCGGATTCGCGCCTATCACGTGCATCGCACGCTCTGCGTCATCCCCGAGGCAGGCAACCCCGACCTCCAGCAGCGCTGCCGTGGCTTCGCCGCCGCGCTCAGCGCCGCCGGAGCCCACACCAGCGTGCTGAACGTAAACCTCCAAAACACGAGTGCCGCCGAGCAGTTGATCGCGTCCGCGCTGCGCAAAGGAAGGTTCAATGGATTGCTTACCCTCAGCGGCGCGGTAATCGCACCCCCCGCACTCAAAGCGCTACAGGAGGACCACCTACTCGGCCGGATCACCTACGCCACATTCGGAATTGGCGCGCCAGTCGTCACCGCAATCGAGAATGGCGAGATCGCTTTCGCAGCCGACCAGCAACCCTTCCTGCAGGGGTATCTCCCGATCGTGCTGCTCACCCAGTACTGTCTCTACGGGATCCTCCCCGATCGAGGAAAGCTGATTTCCACAGGTCCCGTCTTCATCACCAAACAGAACGCGGCGCACGTGCTCGCCCTCGTCAACGAGGGCGTGCGCTGACAACGTCAGGCCCCTGCAGGCCACTAAACAGCGGACCACTGTCCAGAACGCTCACGGTCCCGGCACACTCGCGAACTCCCGGCGATGCTCAACCCGCCGCATACAGTTCAGGGCCCGCTCGCGGTTGCTACGCCGGTCCGAGCCGCCGAGCCGTCTGTCGTGACGATCGCTCTGGCATCGCGGCATTGCCTGGGACCCACAGCCCGCTCGCTCGAGACTACGTTCGAGGAAGCGGCAGCGGCGCTCGCTGTAGCGATCTTCGGATTGACCACCGTCCCCCGCCCCACGAGCTCACGACGACGGTCCTCTGACGGGAGCGAGACAACCCGATCCCGGCGTTTAGCGCGGCTAGCTCTTCCGGGTCGCCTCCGCGCGCTCGTGAAGGGCCTACTCCGCGATGTCGAGCAACGGCGGAAGAGACGTTCGTCCGCCCTGCGCAGGCGGACATGCAGTACGCCAGTCGGTGCGCGCATACCACGGTCCATCGAGCCGATGCTTGCGACGTCGTCACCGAGATGATGTCCGCGGAGGAGCACGCGCGAACGAGACAAACCGCATCCCCGCGTGCGGTTCTCCGTAGGCGACGGTGCGGCCCTCCGCCCGGCAATTGTGGAGGTAGCTCCGTAGCCGCTCGAATGAAGATGCGGCGCAGTACGGGCATGCCGTCAGTTCTTCATTCCAACCCGACCGACCGAGGGAACGTCGACATGTACGTCATCGTGCTACCAGCCGAGACAGACCTAGCGCTAACAGCGGACCGAAAGGCACCGTCACTAGGTTTGGAATCACCTAATGAGAACATCCGCGCGGACTCAAGACGGTGAGCTCAGATAGCACCGGAGATGGCACCTCACTGCCGGGTCACGACTGACATCTCGATCGCGACACGTGGTAAGGCCCCGCAACGTAGGCCTTACCACTTGTCATCATGAGGTCTTTTGCAGCCACCGAACGCGTTCCACGCCGCCCACAAGGCCGCGCGCGCCCATTCGGCAAGCACAGCGCTTCCAGCAAGCCACTCTAGTTGAGCTAAGCGAAAGTGACAGCGGCGCATTCGCGGCACGATCGTTAGCTGAGCGACACGCGCGTCCATCCACTACATGAGAGGTCGACCACCACGGCGACCCGTCTCGGAGCGCTAACAGCCTCGTCCCCGCTGAACGGCTACCGTAGAACTTTCCGACCGTGGCTCAGGAGTACTCTGCGAGCTGGCGGCGTCCAGGCTCTTGGCGCTTAGGTGCAGACGCCTGGCTGTCGCTCCCACAGTCGCGTCGCTGACGTTCGTGGCGACTGGTTCAGAAAGGTTCTCGCGATGGCACGCACATCCGTAGTCACGGGTTCGGCGTCAGGGATCGGCAAGGCAACCAAGGAAGTACTCGAATCCCGTGGCGAGAAGGTCATCGGGGTTGACCTTCATGACGCGGACATCACCGTCGATCTCGCCATAGCCAATGGCCGCGCCGCGCTGGTCGATCAGGTGACCGAGCTTAGCGGCGGGTCGATTGACGCCATCCACGCGATCGCTGGCCTCGCCCTGCCGGTTTCTGCGACCGTCCAGGTGAACTTCTTCGGCATGGTTGCGACGCTGGAGGGGCTGCGGCCGCTGTTGCTATCGGTGTCGGCGCCGCGCGCCGTCGGCGTTACCTCGATGGCGAGCCTCGGACCGGTCGACGATCAGTTGGTGGCGGCAATGACCGCCGGGGATGAGGCCGCCGGTGTAGCCCGCGCGGAAGTCCTGGCAGGCAAGCCGGAGACCGGTGGCGCGCTGATCTATGCATCGACGAAGAAGGCGATCGCGCAGTGGGTCCGCCGGAACGCGCCGAAGGCCGAATGGGCCGGGGCGTCGATCCCGCTCAACGCCGTCGCGCCGGGCATCATCCGGACGCCGATGACGGCGAAGCACACGGAGAGCGAAGGGTCCAGGGCAGCTCTCCTGGAATTGGTGCCGATGCCGCTGAACGGCATCGCCGAGCCGATTGTCGTGGCCCGCCTGCTCGCCTGGCTCGGCGGCGAGGAGAACACCCACCTGTGCGGGCAGGTCGTGTTCGTCGACGGCGGCAGCGACGCGGTGATCCGCGGCGACTCCACTTGGTGACGCTCCACCGCGCGCCGCTCGAGGTCGAGGGCGAAGCTCCCGAGCGGCGGTCTGCGCTGACGCACCATCGTGCGCTTCGCCGACGGCGTCGTGGCTAGCGTCCTCTAGTAGTCGACTAGCGCTGGCACGAAGCTCGGGTGGTCGTCAGCGATCAACACGGTCCTCGCCGTCGCGTGATTGTCGCCGACAGCTCCCCTCCTGACGGTGCGGATACCCACACGCCTCTTTGGCGCTACCCGCACCGTAGACGCCGGGAGGCCGCATTCTCATCTGCGATCACCGCTGCCACCCTGTAGGTATGAAGTGAGAGAGATCGTGGAGTGGTGAGAAATGCAACGCACTGACCTGGCGCCGCGCGCGGGGCGCCGGAGCGTCCACGCGGATCGCTCACACACTCCGCTCACGGAGCGGACGGGTCGGTGGAACCGTTGTCACCTCAAGGTTCCACGACTCGCGAGGAAAGCCGGTCGGCCCGCTCCCAGGCCACAGAGGATCATGGCGGGCGTGCTTGCAGGTGAGCGGGGTCGCCGCCGCGCGATCTGTGCCGCGGCGCTCGTGCTGATCGGGGTCTACTCGGTCGCGTTCGTCCCCGCTGAGCCCTCGCTGCTCGGTCGCCACCCGGTACGGCTGGAAGCGCTCAGCGCCTCGACCGAGGCGATGATCGCCGGCGGCGCGTTCGCCCGCGTCGGAAAGGCTTCGCTCGCGCTCGCGGCGCTCGCCCCGCTCCCGACCCTACTGATGGCCGGCCCGTTCCTCTGGTGGGCCGGCCGGCTGTGGGGGCCCGAGGCGGCGGGGTATCTCGGTGGCCGCGGGCCGCGCGGGCGCCGCCGAGCGGACCGCGCCGTACGCGCGCTGCAGCGCTACGGCTCCTGGGCGGTCGTGCTCGCGTATGTGTTGCCCGTCCCCAGCGGGTTGATCTACGCGGCCGCGGGATGGACGGGGATGCGGCTGCGCCGGTTCTTCCTGCTCGATCTCGCCGGCACCTCGCTGTGGGTCACGCTCAACGTAGGGCTCGGCTATGCGATCGGCCAATCTGCCGTACACGTCACCCAGGCGATCACCCACTACAGCCTGCTGCTCACCCTCTTGCTCGCAGTTGCGGTGCTCGCCGCGGCCGGGCTGTACGTGCACCGAGCACGAACCCGGCCAACTCCCTACAGAGCCGTAGAACAGGAGCAACGATGAGCGACAGACGTGAAATCGTCACCGGCGACGCGCCGGCTTGGGCGGTCAGCCGACGATCGACATCAATAACTCACGCTCTCGAAGGCGCGGCTCGGTCGAGTGACGCCATGTCCGCTCCGTCATCGGCCCCTCCCCATCTGGGCGCCCGCCCCAGGTCCACCGGCCAGAGCGGGCGCCGCGCGGCCCGCCGGCGGCTTGGACTGCCGCACCTCGGCCGGCATGTGGCGACGACCGGACTGCTCGTCGTCCTGGGCGTTGCGCTACTGGCCGCGGTTCCGGGGCTGCGGGGGGTGCTGCGGGAGATCCGGCACATCGGCCCGGGCTGGATCGCGGTCGCGGTGGCGCTCGAGCTCGCCTCAGACGCCAGCTTCGTCGTGGTGTTCAGGCTGTTCTTCGACCGCCTGGAGGCTCGCGACGCGCGCTTGCTGGGCTGGACCGAGCAGGGCGCCGGCGCGCTGATTCCGGGCGGCGGAGCCGGCGGGCTGGCAATCGGTGGCTGGCTGATCCACCTGACGGGCGTGCCGGTTGGCTGGATCGCGCGCCGCTCCGCTGGGCTGTTCTTCCTCGGCGTAGCGGTCTCAAGCACTGCCCTCGTCGGCGCGGGCCTGGCCCTCGTCGCCGGGGCTCCCGGGCCGCACGATCTCCCGACCGTGGTGCTACCGACGGTTCTCGCGGCGGTAGGGACGGTTCTGATCGCCGCGCTGCCAGCAATCGTAAGTTCGTGGCCTAGACCGCCGCGCTGGCTCGCTGTGATTGCGATCGGCGTACGCGAGGCCGAACAGACGACGTTCCGCAGGCGCCGCAACTTCCGGTTGGTCGGCGCGCTCACCTACCTCGCCTTTGACATCGCCGTGCTCTGGATGGTCCTCAGGGCGATCGGGCCCGCGCCGAGCATCGCGGCGGTGATCCTCGCGTACTCGATCGGCCATGCCGCCAACTCGCTGCCGATCCCGGGTGGGATCGGGGTCCTCGACGCCGGGCTCACCGGCGCGCTCGTGCTCTACGGCATCTCGCCCGTGCACGCTGCCGCGGCAGTGATCGTCTACCACGCGATCGCGTTCTGGGTGCCGGGACTGGGCGGCCTGCTCGCGTACCTGCGCCTGCGCCCGCGGCTACTGGGAGCCGTTGCGCAGACACACGCAGATCTTCAACCCCCAGAAACTCTCGTCTCCGAGGAGGCTCGCCATGCACGCACTCACATTAGTGCTCAAACGGATCCATCACGGCTGGGCGGTGGTGCTCACCGACGGTCGCGAGCTCGCTGTCCTCCACGAGCCGTACGCCAAGCGCAGGGCACTGTCGTATGAGCAGCGAGGTGATAGCCGGTCATCGCGGCTCTTTGCCCTAGAGCACACCGCTGCGTCGATGACTACGACGTGGCCGTCAGGAGCAAAGCTGGCGTCGGGGACAGCTCTCCTGTGCCGACCTGGAACCGCAACTTCGTCGCCGACCCATGACCGTCCACACGGCGCTGGCGGACATAGGTCGCAGTTTCGGCGAAGGAGCCGATGAGGGAGACAACAGCTGCCTGCGGTTCGCGCCGCGCCATTCCAACTCAAGGATGTACGCGTCTGGGTCGTCGGTGTTGCCGCCGATTAGCGCAAGTCGTTCGTCGCACTGACACCACGCTTCCACGCGCAGTCGGAGATGGATCTCGGGCTCCTCGGGCACCCAGTCGGGTTCACTTGAACGCCTGGATCAACTCGGTCGCGCCAGCGATCAGCCTAGCGGCATCACCAATCCCGCGCCCACGATCGTCGTCACCAAGTGTCGACATACCCTCACGCGACAGCACGAGCTAGCCACGCAGAGGCGACCTCACACCGTCGCATCGAGACTCCACGTCTCGAGTTTCGCGCTTTTCGAAACTTGTGTCGGAGCAATCGAGGTGCTCGTGGGCCGCTAGAACAGGGCCGCCCGACGATCCGGACCGCAGTTCTCGCTGTGCAGGTTGCACCTTTGCGGAAGGAATCCGGGCAGGTCCCGCCAGCGGACGCAAACAGCGGCTTGACGGGTCATAGGATGCGGCCGACCGGGGTGCGGCTGACGAGCAACCAGGCCAGCGCGAACGAGCCGGTCACGGCTGCGCAGGCCACGGTGAGCGCTTTGACCTCCGCTGGCACTCCGAGTCGGCGCAGCGCGAATTGGAGAGCGATGATGATCGGTCCCTGTAGAACGAAGGCGGCGAACGCGCTGCGGGCAAGCGCGCGGCCTCGCGCGCCCGGCGGGCGGTTCAGATGCCGCTGCGCGAACGCGAGCAGCCACACGCACATGCCGACGGTGATCGGACCTTCGATCGCAGCGAACACCGTGGGTGCCAGATGCAGGCCGCGCTCCTTGATGTTCGTGCTGTAGCCGGCGAGAGATATCGCGGCGAACACGAGGCCGAACGCCAGTAGCGACAGCAGCACCACCTGGCCGCACCTTCGCCTGATGCAGTCGGGCACCGGATCAAGCCCGCCGCGCTGGACGGCGACGATGCCGAGACCGAACAGCCCCAGATACGCTGGCCACTGCCAGAGTTCGAGATTTCCGATCTGGCCGCTGCCAAGCGGGAACACGGGGCGCACCAGGATCGTGGCGAGCGAGATGCCGGTGGCCACCATGACGAGGGTTCGTACCTCTAGGAGATGAGTTCGTTCTGCGCCTGGACGGGAGGGGGTCCCAAACCGGGACGCATGGTGCGTCCGCCACTGCCGCCAGGCGGCGTAACCGAGCGAGTAGATCAGCAGGACGCCCACGAACCACATCGGCCCCGGTTCAAACAGCGGGGTGCGATGCAGGAACTCAAACCAGAACGTTGCGAAAGGATTGTTCCCTCCCCAGCGATCACGGACGAGCAACAGGGCCGGCCAGATGCCGAGCATCCAGATGGCCAGCGGGACGCCCAACCGCACGACTCGGTCGCGCGCGAACCGGCCCGGCCTTTTGCGCGCCACCGATTCCGGGGTGACCACTCCCGAGATCAAGAAGAACAGCCCCATCGCAAACAGCCCCGCCGGCGCCACGGGGATGGCGAGTATCACCTGGCTGGCGCGCGCCAGGCTGACCTCCCGGACGTCCTGGTAGGGCCACGCCCCTAGATTGGCCGGTGCGTAGCCGAAGGCGCTGTGCCCGGCGATGATCCCCGCGACCAACGCCACCTTCAGGTTGTCCAGATACGCGATACGCTCTCGCCGCACCGGTGGCGCGGCGACTGGACGTGTCGGCCCCTGCCAGGTGCGCGTGCGTCTCCCGCGGCCTCCGAGCGCCCCGATGCCGATCGCATCACACGGCGGCATGGGACCGATCGTCTCCCGCAGCTCGTTGGCGTCGATCTCGCCGTTCATCGTCCTGTTCATCGGCATCGGCAGCGCGAAGAGCCCGACATTCGCGGCCGCGAGCGCCAGCGCCGCGACCAACCTTCGCCGGCGCCGAGGGTCAAGTCGATGATCGACGTGCGTGCAACATCGCGACACAGGTGGTCAGGCGCGGCAACACGCGCCTGACCACCTGTTATCGAGATGTGAGTCTCGACGGCGCAGTGAGCATCATCTCCAGTGCTGGCCGAGCTCACCCTCTCGAGTCCGCGGATGTTCTCATTAGGTGATTCCAAACCTAGTGACGGTGCCTTTCGGTCCGCTGTTAGCGCTAGATCTGTCTCGGCTGGTAGCACGATGACGTACATGTCGACGATCGCTCGGTCGGTCGGGTTGGAATGAAGAACTGACGGCATGCCCGTACTGTGCCGCATCTTCACTCGAGCGGCTACGGAGCTACCTCCACAATTGCCGGGCGGAGGGCCGTACTGTCGCCTACGGAGAACCCCACGCGAAGATCTGAAAGCGAGTGCAATGGGTGACTTTGCGGACCGCCGACCGAGCGACGACTTGCCTCGTTTGCACCGCTTCTCCGCGGACGTCATTCGCGGTAGCGGCGTCGCGAGCATCGGCTCGACGGACCGTGTTAGAACGCAGTCTCGAGCGAGTCGGCTGTGGGTCCCAGGCAATGCCGCGATGCGGAGCGATCGGCACGACCGGCGGCTCAGGGCTAGGTCCGGCGTGGCAATCGCGAGCGGTGCGAAAGCCTGGATGGTCATCGACGATTAGCACGATTCTCGCCATGCGGTGAACGGTGGCGCCGACCCCCTTCCCGCCCAGTACGGCTAACTGCACCAGGTGGGCGAGCGATCCGAACCCAAGACGCCTGCTCGCCGTACTGACACGTCCAACACCGGGTGCGACGCTTGCGGTGTGCTTCAAACGACTTCTCAATGGAGGAAATGATGCAACCAAGAAACGTTACGGCGCACGCCGCTCGGTGGAGCGCCCGGCACAGAAAGAAGGCCATCTTCGGGTGGCTGGTGTTCGCGCTCGCGGCGCCCGTTATCGGCGCCAGCGTCGGCATGAACACGATCGACCAGCAAGACCAGAACGTCGGTCAGGCGCACAACGCTGACCAGGTCCTCAAGCAGGCCGGATCGGAGGAGGTCCAGCGGTGGCTACGTATGTGACGCACACTTCTGAACCGGGTCCTGCGACGGCGACGTTGATCGAGCTCGCCGGCGTGGAGAAGGTGTACCGCAACGGGAAGCTCGAATACGAGGCGTTGCGTGGCGTCGATCTTTCGATCGCGGCTGGGGAGATGGTCGCGATGGTTGGTCCTTCGGGCAGCGGGAAGTCGACGATCATCAATATGATCACCGGCATCGATCGCCCGACCTCGGGGGCGGTGACGGTTGGTGGCGATCGGATCGACCAGATGAGTGAGGAAGATCTCGCGTCCTGGCGGGGGGAGAATGTCGGGATCGTGTTCCAGTTCTTCCAGTTGCTGCCCACGCTGACTGCGTTGGAGAACGCTGTGCTGC
>Ga0335081_10010298_pt1 | contig 15101 bp, 13 predicted proteins | sample Lox_Sample_35_FD_206713 | JGI IMG/M metagenome (GOLD analysis project Ga0335081, IMG submission 206713) | Soil microbial communities from Loxahatchee National Wildlife Refuge, Florida, United States - Lox_Sample_3.5 | ecosystem: Environmental > Terrestrial > Soil > Wetlands | place: USA...
GCGTTGGTGTCTGGACGGCGCATATGTTCCTGATGTTTTCATTGCGGCGTCCGAATGTGCTGCCGACGGGCGACTACGGCGTGCAAATGGCCGTGAAGAAGCATTATCGGAAACGCAAGCTGCCGAAGCCGAAGGACATGGAAAAGATCGCCCGCGCGTGGGAGCCGTACCGCAGCGTGGCCTGCTGGTACATGTGGCGCAGTCTGGACATCAAGACGATGTGAACTCCTGCGGAGTGTGCGGGCTCTGTGCTTAAATAGTGTTCGATGACTGACGCGAAGATTCGAGTATTGGTGGCAAAGCCCGGACTGGACGGCCACGACCGTGGCGCGAAAGTGATCGCCCGCGCCCTGCGCGATGCCGGAATGGAAGTGATCTATACAGGCCTGCGGCAGACGCCTGAGATGATCGTCACGGCGGCATTGCAGGAAGACGTACAGGTCATCGGCCTATCGATTCTTTCAGGCGCGCACAATGCCATCGTGCCCCGCGTCATGGACCTGCTCCGCCAGAACAAAATGGACGACGTGCTGGTGCTCGTCGGCGGAATTATTCCTGATCAGGACATCGAGGGCCTCAAGAAGGCCGGGGTCGCCGCGATCTTTCAGCCCGGCACCGCCATGGATGAAATTGTGCAGTTCATCCGCACGCACGTAAAAGGACCCGGCGTGCCCGCGGTCGGGTGATGGCGCTGATCGACGCACAGCGCATCAAGAAGATCCTCTCGCAAGCAGTTGGTCCCGCTCCGTGGTACTGGGAGACGTTCCCGTCTTTTCGCGCGCTCTCCGGAGAGCGCTTCACGTGGACTCACCATGGAACCGATGGTCCAATCGCTCACCTGGTGACGCTTGGGCTGGAGCAAGAGCAAGACAAGATTCGTCTCGCACTCAACACGTATTGCCGGCCATTTCTGGTACCGCCACATTTTCTGGGAGTCTGGTGCCCGGAAGGACGCAATCTGCGTCTCGTTTGTTTTGATCCCGATCAGCTGAAGTCGTTTGATCTGGCCGAAGTGGCCGGATGGTTCAAGCAATCGTCAGAGCGTATGTATGCCACGACGCCCCCGGTTGCTGAATTCGAAATTCCGCTTTCGCTCGGCGCGGGCACATATAAGATCCAGGTCCCGGCAGAGTTTGAGCCTATTGACGAACTGATCCTGCCATCCAGCTTCAAAGCAATGTCGAACGACGATCCAGCATTTGCGCTTTTCGTTGCCTACCTGCATGCGGGGCTGGTGGAAGTTTTGCCGCAGCGCTGGTTTACGGCTTCGCAGTACAGAGTGGGACAGCAATGGATTCCCCGCGCCGTTCGTGATCCGGAATCGCATCGCATCATCGGCGAGTGCTTCGGAGTGGGAACGTTCCTGCTCGAAGAAGACGGCTGCCGGCTGGCCGAGTGGATCGATCGCACTTCTTGACTTTTCGATTTCCGTGACAGCAACAAACTATCGCGTGGATTTGCAGGCCGGCGTGCATATCCTCCGGCTGGACTCGCACGACGGAACAAACCGGCTGACGCGCGAGTGCGTGCTCGGGTTGACTTCGGCGATTGAGACGCTGGCGGCCCGGCCGCAGCCCCTGGTCATTACGGGCTCGGAACGATATTTCTCCGTTGGCGCAGACTTATCTGAAATCTCCGCGCTCGATGGCGCGAGCGCTCTGGAGTTCTCGAGAATGGGACAGGAGTTGATGTCCGCTATTCAGGACTTCCCTGCTCGCGTGTGCGCGGCGATTTCCGGGTATTGCATGGGCGGCGGGCTCGACCTCGCGCTCGCCTGCCATCGCAGAATCGCCTCGCCGCATGCCATGTTCGGACATCGTGGCGCGGCGCTGGGCCTGATCACCGGCTGGGGAGGCACGCAGCGTCTGCCACGGCTGATCGGCAAAGGACGCGCGCTGGAAATGTTCGTCGCCGCGGAAAAGGTTGACGCGCGCTGCGCCCTTCGTATCGGGCTGGTGGACGTGATTGCGGAGAACCCTGTTGCCGAGGCAATTCGCATTCTGAAGATCTGAATGGTCTGGGGACTCTGCTCGATTGCGCGGTTCTGCCCGGCTGTTATACCGTAGTTGGTCCACTGGTTCGATTCATGGCTAACCGTAACGAAACCCTCGCAGTGAATTCCTCGGCGCCGGGAGACGTGCTGCAGACAAAAGTCGATCCCACCTCGCCTCGCTTTGAAGCCAATATGCGTTTTCTTGCCGACCTGATGTCGCACGTGCGGAACGAAGGAGAGAAGATCTGCGAAGGCGGCGGGACCAAGGCGATTGAAAGCCAACACAAAAAGGGACGGCTGACCGCGCGGGAACGCATCGGGCTATTGGCGGATCCGGAGTCATTTTTCGAACTGGGCCAGTATGCCGCGTATGGCATGTATGAGGAGTGGGGCGGTGCTCCGTCGGCGGGTGTCATCACTGGCTTGGCCCGGGTGCAGACGCGACTGGTGATGATCATCGCCAACGACGCTACGGTAAAGGCCGGCGCATTTTTCCCGATGACGTCAAAGAAAGTCATCCGGGCGCAGAATATCGCCATCGATAATCGGATTCCAACGATCTATCTCGTCGATTCGGCCGGAGTGTTTTTGCCGCTGCAGGAAGATGTCTTCCCTGATACGGATGATTTCGGACGAGTCTTTCGAAACAACGCCGTGATGTCGGCGCTTGGAATTCCGCAAGTCGCGGCCATCATGGGAATGTGCGTTGCGGGGGGAGGATATTTGCCGGTCATGTGCGATCACGTGCTGATGACCGACGGCAGCGGGCTATTTCTCGCCGGCCCGGCGCTGGTGCAGGCTGCGATCGGGCAGAAAGTTTCAGCGGAAGATCTGGGCGGCGCCGCCATGCATTCCTCGATCAGCGGCACGGTTGATTTCCGCGAGCCGAATGACGAGGCATGTCTCGAGCGCATTCGTTCGATCGTGGAAAAGTGGGGATATCGGCGGCTTTCTCCATGGGACCGGAAAAAGCCCGTCGAACCGGCGCTCGCCGTCGAAGAAATTTACGGCATTTACGATCCGTCGCCTGCGCGTCCTTACGACATGAAGGAAATTCTGGCTCGCATGCTCGATGGCAGCCGCTTCGATGAGTACAAACCCGAATATGGGAAGACGCTGATCTGCGGTTATGGGCGCATCGGGGGATTTGCGGTCGGAATCGTTGCGAACCAGAAATTGCACGCGCAGCAGACGGATCACGAGGGCCACAAGCGCGTCGAATTCGGCGGCGTGATCTATACCGAATCGGCCGAAAAGGCGTCGCGCTTTATCATGGACTGCAATCAAAATCTCATCCCGCTCGTCTTCTTCCACGACGTGAATGGATTCATGGTGGGACGAGATGCCGAGTGGAGCGGCATTATCAAAGCCGGCGCGAAGATGGTGAATGCGGTCTCGAATTCTGTTGTGCCGAAGATCACGGTCATTGTCGGCGGATCATTCGGGGCAGGGCATTATGCGATGTGCGGGAAAGCGTACGACCCACGATTCGTCTTCGCGTGGCCGACCGCTCGCTACGCGGTGATGAGCGGAGACTCGGCTGCCGGCACTCTGGTTGAAATTAAAGTCAAGCAACTGGAACGCGGCGGAAAGAAGCTGAGCGAAGAGGAACGCAAAGAGCTCTACGAATCCGTGAAGCGCACCTACGATGAGCAGACCGATCCGCGCTACGGGGCCGCGCGATTGTGGATCGACAAAATCATCGATCCGATGGAAACCCGCGAGGCGATCACCGAAGCGCTGGAAGCGGCAGCTTTGAATCCCGATGTCGCCGAATTCAAAGTCGGAGTGCTGCAAACGTAAAAGCTATTCTTTCGCCACGGGTTTACACGGATATTCGCAGCTCACAGCTAACTGCAAATGCCAAGCACTGATTCCATCAAACTGATCGAATGTCCGCGGGATGCATGGCAGGGCCTGAACGGAATTATTCCCGCAGATCTCAAGGCTGACTATCTCAAAGCCTTGATCAGCACGGGATTCAAGCACATCGACGCCGTGTCATTTGTGTCGCCCAAGGCGGTTCCACAGATGGCCGATTCCGAAGAGGTGCTGAAAGAACTCGATCCTCCGGATGATGTGGAGATCATCGGTATCGTCGTCAACCAAAAGGGCGTGCAGCGGGCCATCGATACGAATGCGGTTTCGACTCTCGGATTTCCCTATTCTATTTCCGAAACGTTTCTCCGCAAAAATCAGAACCAGTCACCGGAAGATGCGCTGGACGAACTGGAAAAGGTCCAGAAGAAAGCGGACGATGCCGGACTCAGCGTCGTCGTTTATATTTCGATGGCGTTCGGCAATCCCTATGGCGATCCGTGGAGTGTCGACGAACTCGTGGATGCGGTTGAACTGTTGGAGGCCGAGGATCTTCACGTGATTTCTCTGGCCGATACCGTGGGCATGGCCACTCCGCAGCAGATCGGCGATGTGGTGGGCGGCGTTCTGACCAGGTACGATTACCTTGAAATTGGCGTGCACCTGCATAGCCGTCCCGCTGAGGCCGCTGAGAAAGTTCTTGCCGCTTACGACGCGGGTTGCCGCAGGTTCGATTCGGCGCTGGGAGGCTTGGGCGGATGTCCCTTTGCTCAGGACGCGCTGGTCGGAAATGTCCCGACCGAGAAAGTCATCGAGGCGCTTCGCCAGCGCGGCGCAGAGTTGCCAACCCTGAAGCCACTCGATACTCTTCTGAAGGCGACCGGGGGGATCGCGGCGAAATATTCGGAGTCCCACGCCGCCGATTAAATGCTCTTCCCTGGGCGACGGATTGGCACGGATTTTAGCGGGTATGTCCATTATTGTCTCTATCAGTAGCAAGCCGTAAAATCCGTGGCGTTGTTGATTACCACGATTCGGCAAACACTCTGATTCAGCATCGACGGCACTTTTGGTCCCCTGCATGAGCTATAACACGATTCAACTCGCGCACGACGGTCCGGTGGCAACGATCACCTTGAATCGCCCGGACAAGCGCAATGCGATCAGCTTCGAACTGATCAACGACTTGCTTCTGGCTTTGGATGATGTCGCAAAATCAGAGGCCATCATTCTGATTCTGACCGGCGCGGGCAAAGCCTTCTGCTCCGGGATGGACCTCGAAAATCTCAAGGCCCTGCTGGGACGAACGCCGGAACAAAATTTGCAAGACTCCGAAACGATGGTGAGGCTGTTCCGGTCGCTCTATGAATTTCCCAAGGTGACGATCGCTGCTGTGAACGGTCCAGCAATCGCCGGTGGGACGGGGCTGGCGCTGTTGTGCGACTTCACAATCGCAGTTCCAGACGCCAAGTTTGGCTACACCGAGGTGCGGATCGGTTTCGTTCCAGCGATCGTCTCCACGTTCCTGTTGCGCCAGATTGGAGAAAAGCAGGCGCGCGATCTGCTGCTCACCGGCAGGCTTTTCGGAGCCGACGAAGCGCTGCGCATGGGATTGATCAGCGAAATCGTGGTGGCAGACAACCTGATGAACCGCGCGCGTGAACTCGCCGGTGTGCTGCTTCAGAACAGCGCGGCTTCGCTTCGCGCCACCAAGAAATTGCTCAACGATCATGCGAAGGCTGAACTCGATGCACAAATCGACGCCGCGGTCCGCGAGAATGCCGCCATCCGCACCACAGCGGACTTTCGTGAAGGAATTACATCGTTTCTCGAAAAACGTAAACCGGTGTGGACGGGTAAATGAGTTCCAATAATCATCATGCGGTCAACGAAACGAGGCTGCGGGTCCGCTACGCTGAAACGGACCAGATGGGAGTGGTGTATCACTCCAACCATCTCATTTGGTTTGAGGTGGGACGCGTGGAACTGCTTCGTCAACTGGGATTCTCTTACCGCGACATGGAGCGCGAGGATGGACGTTACATCGCCGTTGGCGAGGCCAAGTGCCGGTACCGAGCGCCGGTGTTCTACGACGAGGAAGTCATCGTTCGGACCAAGCTCAAGAATGTGCGCGAGTCTGTGATCGTTTTTGCCTACGAGTTAACGCGTGCCACGGATGGAACGTTGCTGGCGGAGGGCGAGACCACGCACATCGTGACCGATTCGAATATGAAAGTGGCGCGATTGCCGCCAAAATACTTGAACGTTTTTCGCACCGCTGTAGAACGATCCACCTAATCGAGACTACCTTGAACGCACTTCATCTCTCAGGAAACGATCTGACGCTGGAAGCTGTCCGCGAGGTTGCCGTCGAGCGTCGCCCGGTGCTGCTGGCACCAGATGCTCGCGAAGCTGTGGATCGGGCGCGCGCTGTTGTCGACGAGATTGTCGCGGGCAATAAAGTCGCGTATGCGATTACAACAGGCGTTGGCAAATTGAGCGATGTTCGAATCGCCCCAGACCAGATCCGCGAACTGCAGGTCAACCTGGTGCGCTCGCACGCCGTCGGTGTCGGAACTCCGCTCTCCGCGGCCGAGACGCGCGCCATGATGCTGCTGCGCGCCAACTCTCTTGCCAAGGGCCACTCCGGCGTACGCGCCATTGTCATCGACACTCTCTGCGAAATGCTCAATCGCGCGGTGACCCCGGTTGTCCCATCGCAGGGCAGCGTCGGAGCAAGCGGCGATCTGGCCCCGCTCGCGCATCTTGCCCTCGCTTTGATCGGAGAGGGCGAGTGCTTTGATGAGAAGACCGCTCGCATCTCCAGCGCGGAAGCTCTGAAGCGAGCCCAGGTCAAGCCACTGGTGCTGGAGGCAAAAGAAACGATCTCGCTCATCAACGGCACGCAAGCCATGCTGTCAGTGGGGACGCTAGCGCTGCTCGCTGCCGAAACGCTGGTCGACACTGCCGACGTACTTGGTGGCTTGTCCTGCGACGCGCTCAAAGGAACCGACGCGGCTTTCGATGAGCGCATTCACAAAGCACGCCCGCATAGCGGACAGATCAAGAGTGCTGCCAATCTGCGTCATATGCTGGAGGGCAGCCAGATTCGCGAATCGCATCGCACATGCGGACGCGTACAGGATGCATATTCTTTACGCTGCATCCCTCAGGTGCACGGCGCGGTCCGCGATACACTCGACCACTGTCGCGCTGTCTTCGAGACCGAAGCCAACTCCGCGGTCGACAATCCTCTGGTGTTTATTACGAATCCCGATGACTCAGAAGGCGACGTGATTTCCGGCGGAAATTTTCACGGAGAACCGCTGGCATTTGCCCTGGATTTTCTTGCGATTGCGCTCAGTGCGTTGGCAGGCATCAGCGAACGTCGGGTCGAGCGGCTCGTGAACCCCGCGCTGAGCGAAGGATTACCGCCCTTCCTCGCTCCCGGCGCAGGCCTGAATTCCGGTTTTATGATGCTGCAAGTCACGGCCGCCGCGCTGGTCAGCGAGAACAAAGTGCTCGCGCATCCGGCGTCGGTCGACTCGATCACGACTTCGGGCAACAAAGAAGACTACGTCTCAATGGGCATGACAGCCGCGCTCAAGTTGCGGCGAATCGTCGAGAATACGCGCAACGTGCTGGCGATCGAGGCGATGGCGGTGGCGCAGGCTCTCGATTTCCTTTCGCCACTGAAGAGTTCGAAAAGCGGAGAAGCCGCGCATGCGCTTATCCGCGCCGTTTGCCCGACTATGCAGCACGATCGAGTCATGTATCCAGATCTCGCACGAATTTCGGATCTGATCGCGAGCGCCAGGATCGCCGGCGTTTTAGTTTAGGCCGAACCAAAATTGCTTCCATGACAACTCTGACCGAATATCTGAAGTTTCATACCAAGACGCATCGCGCGTACGTGCACATCACGCCACAGGTGCAGGAAATCGTCCGGAAAAGCGGCGTGCGCGAAGGCATGGTGCTGGTTTCCGCGATGCACATCACGGCCGGTGTGTATGTGAATGACAACGAGAGTGGCCTGATTGAGGACATAGATCAATGGCTCGAGCATCTGGCGCCATTTCGTCAAAACTACAAGCATCACGATACCGGCGAAGACAACGGCGACTCGCATCTGAAGGCGCTGCTGATTCATCATGAAGTTATTGTGCCAATTACCGCCGGCAGGCTTGACCTTGGTACGTGGCAGAGAATTTTCTACGCAGAATTCGACGGGCAACGCGATAAACGCGTCATCGTGAAAGTCATGGGGGAATGACGAATGTCGGAAGAGCTAACTGAATTGAAGGAACATGCCGAACACGCCAAGGAAAATCCCACTCTTGCGCCGGTTTCGGTAACAATGGCCATCCTCGCCGTCCTGGTGGCCGTTGTGTCGCTAGTCGGACATCGCGCGCACACGGAAGAGGTCGTGCTGCAGTCGAAAGCAACCGATCAGTGGGCGTTCTATCAGGCGAAGAATTTTCGGAGACACTTGGACGAGTTTTTTGTCGACATGACCGCTGTGCAACCGACATCGGATCCGGCGGCGCTCGCCAAGATGCATGATAAGTACACTGGAGAGGCCGCTCGATATAAGGGTGATCAGACGGATCTAGACGCGGAAGCACGCAAGCTCGAGTCGGAAGTCGTGATGGAGCGCAATCGAGCGGATCGCTACGATCTGGCTGAAGTCTTCCTGGAAATCGGCCTAGTGATCACGTCTATCACGCTGCTTTCAGGCCGCAAGATTTACTGGTGGCTCGGCATCGGGCTCGGAGTGGTCGGTGTGCTTGTTGCTGCCACCGGAGTGCTGGTTCACTGAACCTTCTGTAGGTATCCGATCCGCTAAGCGTGCCCTCGTTCAGGCTGCGATGACGCGGCTACCATCTCGCCATTTCCATCTGCTTTTGTGACGAAAAATGGCCCAATCGCCAGCACGTCCATGCGCGTGCGCTGGAAGCAATCAATTGCTTCCTCCGGCGTACAGACAATCGGCTCGTTCTCGTTGAAGCTGGTGTTGAGAATGACCGGGATTCCGGTCTTGCGATGAAACGCAGAGATCAAGTCGTAGTACAGCGGATTTTCTTCGCGCGTGACGGTCTGCAGCCGGCCGGTGTCATCGACGTGATTTACCGCACATAGAGCTTTGCGCTTCTCCGGCCGGATCTTATAAACATGCAGCATGAACGGCGACGGATGATCGCGCTCGAAGTACTCGTGCTGATAATCCGCCAATATCGACGGCGCAAATGGACGGAACCATTCGCGGTGTTTGATGCGGGCATTGAGCACGTCCTTCATGTTGGGGAGTCCGGGATGCGCCACGATCGACCGATTGCCGAGGGCGCGAGGGCCCCACTCCATGCGACCCTGGAACCATCCGACGACATTTCCGCAAGCGATCTGTTCGGCTGTTTCCTCTAGCAGGGCGCCGCGCTCGAGCTTCCGAGCGTGTAGTCCCGCAGCCTGTAGAGCGGATTGAATTCGCGATTCCGAAAATTCGGGACCGAGATACGAATTCTTCAGCTCATGGCGGCGCGACTGCTTGAGCACAGAATGGTAGGTGTGGAGAGCGGCTCCGATGGCGAGTCCTTCGTCTCCAGCCGCCGGTTGGATATAGGTCTGCCGGAACGGCGTGCGGTCGAAGATCTTCCCGTTGGCGACGCTGTTGAGCGCGCATCCGCCAGCCATCGCGAGTTCGGCCTGCGGAATACGCGCGTGTAGCCCATTCAGGAGATGGAAGAATATTTCTTCGAAGCGGTGCTGCATGGCGAAGGCCAGATCCATATCACGCTGGGCGATTTCGGCGTGAGGCTTGCGCGGTTCTCCAAACAATTTTTCCATCCGGGCAGAAGAATGACGCGCCAGCTTCACTGTTCCGTCATCGAGAACCTGCATTCCCTGATTGCTGCCCAGAGGCTTGAAGTAACCGAGATCCAGCTGAAATCCATCGTTTTTCGGAGTGATGATTTTCGCGATCTCATCGCAATACGCATCTTTTCCGTACGGCGCGAGTCCCATCACTTTACCTTCATCGCCATATTTCGTATAGCCGATGAATTCGCAGATCATGGTGTAGAAGCTGCCGAGTGAGTGCGGCAGAAAAACGCGATCGAGGACTTCGATGTCATTCCCTTCGCAGCGCGCCATCATCGTTGAAACAAAATCGCCGGAGCCGTCGTAACTGAAGCCGGCCGCCTTCTCCCACGGCGAGCAGTAGTACGCGCTGGCGACGTGCGCAATGTGATGTTCCAGATGATGCTCTTGAAACTTCAGCTGCTCGCGGTCGATATCGAGCGCTTCCGCGAGCAAAGAACGAACGTCGCGCATCGCCTCTTTGCGCTGCCGCAGCTTGATAAAATTGAGAATCTTGGCCGGATTGCTAAGCGCGTACTGCACTTTCTTGATCAGGTTCGCATCGCTGTCCTGACCAACAGCGACATGGTCCACATCCGTGATCTTTGCTCCGACAGCATCCAGACTGGCTCTCACTGCCAGCGCGGGGAATCCGCCGAAATGTTTGCGGCGGTTGAGACGTTCCTCGGCAATGGCGAACTTCACCTCACCGTCGACTAGGATCGCGGCCGAGGCGTCGGCATGAAACATGTTGAGGCCCAAAATCAGCATTGACCAGGTTTTCTCCTGTGGAATTCCGTTCGATCTCGGATCATTCGTCCAGAGTGGAATTCAGATTGTGCGCTGTTTTCATGAACGAGGCTGTATCGACGGCAACGCGTTTCCCGGTTGCGAGCGACTCTTCGATGCGAAATGTCGCAAGGGTCGAACAGACGATCTCTTCAAAAAGAATCGGCGATTCGCCGCCGCGCTGCACAGCCTGCTCGAATGCTGTCCATTCATTGCGGTGCCCTTTTTCCTGGCGCCAGCGCGAGCGAACGATCTGCTTGCGTCCTCCGCGGACAAATTCCATCTGCCGGAAGTCTTCGAGCACAGCGGCCGATCCTCCACCAAAGACTTCGATTCTCTCCTTCGAAAAAGAACGGTCACCGTTGGCTAGATAGCTCACTGTGCCCTGCGAACCATCCGCGAACCGCAGCGAGATCAGAACGTTGTCGCCGGAATATCGGGACAAACTGCCGACCGCCTGGCCTTCGACCTCAATGATCGGCGAGCCAGCAAGAAACATCAACAGGTCGACAAAGTGGCAGGCTTCGCCGATGATGCGTCCGCCTCCCTGCTCGCGGTCGTTAACCCAGTGGTCGGGAGGCAGATGGCCGGCGTTGATGCGGTAATGCAAGGCTAGCGGCTCGGAAATGTCCGACAGAAAACATTTCATCTGCGCAACCATCGGCGCAAACCGCCGGTTGAACCCGAGCATGATTAGGGGCCGGCTCTGCGAGCCGTCTTTGTCGTATGCCGCCACAATCGAGCGTAGTTCCGCCTCCGACAAACAAAGCGGCTTCTCGCAAAAAACATTCTTGCCTACGACGAGCGCGGCCAAAACCTGCTTGGCGTGGAGATTGTGGCGGGTAGCCACTACAACGGTATTAATTTCCGGATTGCCGGTAACCTCGGCCTCGTCGGTCGTGCTGCTCTGAAACTCGAACTTGCGCGCCGCGTATTGAGCGTGCGACCCGGTCGCAGCGCACACCGTGATCAGCCTCGTACGAGATGAGGACTTGATCGCAGGAATCAGCGTCGATATCGTGAAACCTCCCGCGCCGAGCAGGCCGACGGAGACCCCGTTCGGCAGCACTCGAGATGCGTCACGACTCGCAGGCTCGCGCACCAGCGTAAGCGTGCGTGAATCACTTGCCCGCTCGGAGTACTCAATCACGACTCCGAGAAAGCGCTCTTTCGAACGCCCGCTGATCAGTTCATACGTGGCTTGTGCGTGTTCAATAGGAAAACGGTGAGTGATCAGGGCTCCCACATCGATCTTCCCTTCGGCAAGCATTCGCAGGAACGCTTCCATGTTGCGGGTCTCAGTCCAGCGCACATAGCCGATGGGATAATCGCGTCCCTTTTGCTCATAAGCCGCATCATAGCGGCCCGGTCCATACGAGCGCGAGATCCGGAAATCAAGTTCCTTGTCGTAATACGCTTTGCGTTCGATGTCGATTCCAACCGTGCCCACAGCCACGACAATGGCCCGATCGCGCGCGATCGAACCTGCCAGATTGACCGGTTCGCTGCTGGGGGTTTCGGCTGTAATCAGCACTGAATCGGCCCCCAGCCCATTCGAAGTCTCAACGCACAGATCGCGAAATGCCGCGGATGAACTTGACACTGCTTCCGCGCCGAGTTGCTGTGCTAATTCTGCACGGGATGGATCGATGTCCATGCCCAGAACTCGACATCCAGCAGCCTTGAGCAATTGAGTCGTGATCTGGCCCATCAAGCCGAGGCCAATCACAGCAACGAGGTCTCCCAACTTCACTTCGGCCGTGCGGATTCCGTGCAGCGCAACTGCACCCAGCGTCGCAAACGCCGCTTCTTCGAAGGGAACGTCTGCATTCCCACTCTGCGGTGCGGGAGTCTTCGCGACAAGCAAACGGGGCACGCAAGCGATTTCCGCGTGAACAGCGAAGCCCGCACCGGCGCAGGCAACTCGATCGCCCGGCTGAATGTCGGTAACGCCCTCGCCCACTGCGATCACGGTTCCGGCACTGCTGTAACCGGGATTCTGGGGCTGGTCAAGGCGGCTACGGACAGTCTGAAGAGCGGAAAAGATTCCATCCCGCTGGACTTTCGCGATGACATCTCGGACGAGGTCAGGTCGCGACTTCGCTTTCTGCAACAGGCTCTTGCGGGCAAATTCTGCGGACGCGCGCTCAGTCCCGGCCGAAACGATCGAGGCAGCAATCCGCACCAGCACGCAACCGGGCTGAAGCTGCGGCGCCGGAACTTCTTCGACTGTAATATCGCCCGTGCGGGCGTGTTGCAGGACCTGTTTCATGCGGTAGCAACTTGCCGGGGCTGGAGGATCTCCGCTTCGAACTTCTGCGCGCCGCCATCAAGAAAAGTCTGCATCCACAACTCGAGCGTCAGCATTTGCCACAACTGCATCGACCAGTCGTGGCGTCCGCTGCGATGCTCGTCGACAAACCGCTCCACCGCTGCGAAACGGAATATTCCGCGCTTCTGCACCTGCGACGGCGAGAGTAGATCGCCCACCATTTCTTTGAGATCATTCGCCAACCAATAGTCTACCGGAGCCGCGAACCCAGCCTTCGGTTGTTGCAACACTTCCCGCGGCAGAATGTCGTGCATCGCGCGGCGAAAAATGTATTTCGTGGTCGGCCTGAGTTTACCTTTCAATTTCAAATGCGGCGGAACATTCCAGGCGACAAACTCCGCGAATTCGCGATCGAGGAACGGAACCCGCACCTCCACCGACGAAGCCATGCTCATCTTGTCGTTGTAGGTGAGATTCAGCGTCGCCATGAAGATTTTCGTATCGAGATAAAGCATCTGGTGAAGAAAGTCTGCGTCCTTCACGGATTCAAATGCGGCGCGATGCCGTTCAGCGGGATCGAACTCGCCCGTCTCAACCGCAAGTTCGGGCGAATAAAGGCCGAACTTTTGAGCATCATCAAGGTACGTGCAATTTCGAATAAACCGGTCGACTGGATCCAGCGATGCGCTGCGAGCCATCTTCTTCGCTAGCCGTACCTGGCCTTTGAGGGAGGACCCACGCAGGCTTGGCACGAGATTAAGCGCGCCCTGAGCGCCGCGACGAACGGGAGCTGGAACTCGCGCGTACGCCTCGGCCCAATAATGCGCGACATGCTTGCGATAGCCCGCAAATAATTCGTCTCCACCAACGCCCGACAAGAGAACGGTCGCCTGTTTGCGTGCCTCGCGGCAAACGAGATAAGCCGTGATGATGGCGGGGTCGGCCGTGGGTTCATCCATGTGCCACACGAGCCGAGGCAAGAGGTCAGTCACGTCCGGTTCGACGACGATGCGCTGATTCTCACAGCCGAGATGCTTCGCGAGTCGAGTAGCGACTTCGGGATCGTCGAGAGTAGTCTCGCCCACACGGTATTTTCGCGGAAACGTAATTGTGTAGGTCCGAACCGGCTGGTTCGTCGATCTGCGCATCATGGCAACAATCGACGACGAATCAAGCCCCGCGCTGAGGAAAGCGCCGATCGGAACATCGCTGATCATCTGCGCCTTGACGGAAGATTGGAAGCGCCCGCGAACCTCCGCGACAAGATCATTCTCGGATCGCGCGTATTTCTGATCTGCCGCGGGAAATGTAAGGTCCCAATATTGCTTCAGCACAAGTTTGCCGTCGCGGAACATCGCGTAGTGCCCCGCGGGGAGCTTCAGGATTCCCCGAAACATCGTCTTCGGATCCGGTACCCATAGGAAGGTCAGATATTGATGCAGGCTCTGCGGATCAAGCTCCGCCTCGATGCCCGGCACCTGCAGCAACGCCTTAATCTCAGACGCGAACGCGAAGGAGTCTGCCCGGTGAAAGTAGTAAAAGGGTTTGACGCCGAAATGATCGCGCGCAACAAACAGCGTCGGAGTCGCCGAGCGCAAATCGCAAATCGCGAACGCAAACATCCCGTTCAGCCGATTGACGCAATCCGGACCTTCCTGCTCGTAAAGATGAACGATGACTTCTGTGTCGGTGTGGGATCGGAAGACGTGGCCTTTGGCCTCGAGCTCGCGGCGCAACTCCGGAAAATTGTAGATCTCTCCGTTGTAGGTGATCCAGACGGTACGGTCCTCGTTGCACATCGGCATGTGGCCATCGGGAGAGAGGTCGAGAATGGCGAGACGGCGACTGCCCAGGCCGATGTAGGACCCGTCAGGAAATTTGCGGTCCCACAGGCCGGAGTCGTCAGGACCGCGATGCGCTTGAACCTGCGTCATGCGCGCCACAGTTTCCCGATCTCCGCAGTTCACCACACCGCTGATGCCGCACATCGGTTATGCCACTTCCTTCTGAGCCTTCAATTGCGCCTTCAACTCGTAAATCTTCGCCTTGATGTGAAAGAACTGTATGCCCTGCAAACCGCAGTAGATCAATCCCGGGATGCCATCGAGAAAACCGAGGCAGAAAATGTATTTGTAAAGGAAATACACCGCCGGAGTTCCCGGGACTGCAAAAAACCTCTTTCGAAGCCAGCGGCGGCGCTGGGCCTGGGAACCAAGAAAGGAAGGCGCGAGATCTTTGACGTTTCCCTCTCCCTGGAGCCACACCCGAGCTTCCCAGTTCGAATATTCATCATGCTTCTGTATGTAACGCGAAAGCGACTCGATGTTGTGATGAAGCAGAGGATGCTGAAGCTTCGCGGTTCTCTGTTTCGGGTCG
>Ga0335081_10010301_pt1 | contig 15099 bp, 14 predicted proteins | sample Lox_Sample_35_FD_206713 | JGI IMG/M metagenome (GOLD analysis project Ga0335081, IMG submission 206713) | Soil microbial communities from Loxahatchee National Wildlife Refuge, Florida, United States - Lox_Sample_3.5 | ecosystem: Environmental > Terrestrial > Soil > Wetlands | place: USA...
CGTGCGACGGGAACCCGGAACGGTGAGCAGGACACGTAGTCCAGCCCGGCGCTGTGGAAGAAGTGCACGGAATCCGGGTCGCCGCCGTGCTCACCGCAGACGCCGATCTTGAGGTTGGGCCGGGTGGCCCTGCCCTCCCTGACGGCGATCTTGACGAGCCGCCCGATGCCGTCGGGGTCCAGGGTCTCGAACGGCGAGACGCCGAAGACGCCGAGGTCGATGTACCGGCTGAAGAATGAGCCCTCCACGTCATCCCTGGAGAACCCCCAGCCCATCTGGGTCAGGTCATTGGTGCCGAACGAGAAGAATTCGGCAGCCTGCGCGATCTGCCCGGCGGTCAGCGCGGCGCGCGGTACCTCGATCATGGTGCCGATCAGCGTGTGCACCTCCCGGCCCGTCTCCGCCCATACCTCGGCGAGCACCCGCTCGGCCTCCTCGCGGGCGGCTTCCAGCTCCTGGACCGCACCCACCAGCGGGATCATGATCTCTGGTCGCGGATCTCCGCCGGCGGCCGCCCGCTGCGCCGCGGCGTGCGCGATAGCCCGGACCTGCATCGCGTACAGGCCCGGAACGACCAGGCCCAGGCGGACGCCGCGCAGGCCGAGCATGGGGTTCTCCTCGTGCAGCCGCCGCACCGCGTCGAGCAGCTTGCGGTCCTGCGCCGAAGCGTTGTCACCGGCCAGCGCGACCTTGATCGACAGGCTGGTCAGGTCCGGCAGGAACTCGTGCAGCGGCGGGTCGAGCAGCCGGATCGTCACCGGCAGCCCGTCCATGGCCTCGAGGATCTCCACGAAGTCGCCCTGCTGCAGCGGCTCGAGCGCGTCGAGGGCGGACTGCCGCGCTGCGTCGTCATCGGCCAGGATCAGCCGCTCGACCAGCTGCCGCCGCTCGCCGAGGAACATGTGCTCGGTCCTGGTCAGGCCGATGCCCTGGGCTCCGAACCTGACCGAGCGCGCGGAGTCCGGGCCGTTGTCGGAGTTTGCCCGGACGCCGAGGCGGCGCCGCTCGTCGGCGTGGGTGATGAGCTTGTGCACAGCGGCCACGAGATCGTCGGCGGACGGGTCAAGGCCGCCCTCGAAGTACTCGACGACCGGAGACGCGACGACCGGCACCTCGCCGAGGAATACCACGCCGGACGTGCCGTCGATGGAGATCACGTCACCCTCGCTGACCGTTACGCCGTCGGGCGCGGTGAACGTGCGGCCGGCCAGGTCCATCTCCAGCTGGTCGGCGCCGCAGACGCAGGTCTTGCCCATCCCGCGGGCGACCACGGCGGCGTGACTAGTCTTGCCGCCCCTGCTGGTCAGGATGCCGCGCGCGGCGATCATGCCATGCAGGTCGTCCGGGTTGGTCTCGCGGCGGACCAGGATGACGTCCTCCCCCGCCGCCGCCTGCTCGACCGCGCGGCCGGAATCGAATACCACCTTGCCGACTGCTGCGCCGGGCGACGCGCTGATGCCCCTGGCAATCTGCTTGACGCTGCTGCCCGCGTCGAACCGGGGGAACATCAGCTGCGCGAGCTGACTCCCGGTGACTCTGGTCAGCGCCTCGTCCATGTCGATCAGGCCCTGCTCGACGAGCTGGATCGCGATGCGGAAGGCGGCGCCCGCCGTCCGCTTGCCCACCCGGGTCTGCAGCATCCACAGCTTCCCGCGCTCGATCGTGAACTCGATGTCGCACAGGTCCTTGTAGTGGTTCTCCAGCGTGTTCATGATCTGGATGAGCTCGGCGTAGCACTCCGCGTTGATCTGCTCGAGATCCTGCAGCGGGACTGTATTGCGGATGCCGGCCACGACATCCTCGCCCTGCGCGTTCTGCAGGTAGTCGCCGTACACGCCCTGCTGGCCGCTGCCGGGGTCACGGGTGAAGGCCACGCCGGTGCCGGAGTCCATGCCGAGGTTGCCGAAGACCATGGCCACGATGTTGACGGCCGTGCCGAGGTCGGTCGGGATCCGCTCCTGGCGCCGGTACAGGATGGCCCGGTCGGCGTTCCACGAGTTGAACACCGCCGCCACGGCCATGTCCAGCTGCTCGCGGGGGTCCTGCGGGAAGTCGCGGCCCGACTTGTCGCGGACGATGCCCTTGAAGGTCTCGACCAGCCCGCGCAGGTCATCGGCGTCCAGGTCCAGGTCGTTCGTGGTTCCCTTGACCTTCTTCGCCGTGTCGATCGCGTGCTCGAATGCCTCGCCGTCAATGTCGAGGACCGTCTTGCCGAACATCTGGATCAGCCGCCGGTAGGCGTCCCAGGCGAACCGCTCATTGTCGGCGAGCTTGGCCAGGCCGTGGACCGACTTGTCGGACAGGCCGATGTTCAGCACGGTCTCCATCATGCCGGGCATCGAGAATTTCGCCCCGGACCGGACGCTGACCAGCAGCGGATCCTGGTGGTCGCCGAGCTGCTTGCCCATCTTCTCTTCGAGCTGCTTCAGGTGCGTGGTCACCTCGTCGGCAAGGCCCTCCGGCACGGACCCTTGCTTCAGGTAGTACCGGCACGCCTCCGTGGTGATGATGAATCCGGGCGGTACCGGCAGGCCCAGGTTCGTCATCTCGGCCAGGTTGGCGCCTTTGCCACCCAGCAGGTCTTTCAGGTCCTTGTTTCCCTCAGTAAAGTCATAGACAAGCTTCGGCACTGCTGGCTCTCCTCGCGGTGCCGCCGGCCAGGCGGAGCCCGGACGCCGGTCGGCAAAGTATTTTGCGGCCTGTCGGCCCTCACTCCGACTCTACCGAGCATGGCCAGTCAAGTACCGCCCCAGGGGCGGTTCTATTTCTCGTCCGGACGAGGCGGCTGATGCCCGTCGCCGCTGGCCCCGGGCGAGAGGCCGGTGATCGCGGCGATCCAGCCAGGCCGGAGCGCGCATCCGGCACAATGTCGGGCCTGGACCTGCCAGCGCGAGCATGATCGGCCCGCTCATCGGGCGAGCTGTGCGCAGCCGTCGGGCGGTGTGCCTGCTGACCTGCTGCGGCCCGCCATCCGGTGTCCGGACCGGCAGCCGCGCCGGGCGGCCCCGGCAGCGCACGTCACGCCGACGCGACGAATAATCCACGCCCGCTAAGGAGGCAAGACCCGCAGGCCAGCGGACACGCAAGCAGACTGCTGCCGCGGCGAGCGACTCCGCGCCGTGTCCGCAGCGACCCTCCCTTGGCGTCCTCGTGGAAGGCGGCCACATGCTGGATGACATCGACACGCTCGCCGCGCTGCTCGCCGAGCGCTCGGATGGGGCGATCGAGGAAACCGGCGCCACGGCGCTGTTCGAGGCGATATCGGGCGATCCATTGATACGGATCGAGGTGCTCGCCCGCAGAACCCGGCTGCTGACGGCGGATGAGTGCCGCCTCCTGCGAGCCGGCGCCGCCGCGAGCGGCCATGAACGGAGGGGCATGCTGCGCACCAGCACCGGGGTGCCCGTCGCGGACACCACCTCGGTTCTCCTTCCCGGCCGTATCCCCGCGAAGGCACGCGCCGAGCTGGGCATCCCCGACCACCGGATGCCGTTACCCCCGCGCACCGGGGTCCCCCTCGGCAGAGCACTGCGCGGGTTCGGCGTCAGGCGCGAGCCGCTGCGGGTGCAGCGCACCGACGCCCGGCTCGACGCCAGCGGTCAGGAGCAGATCATCTATTCCGCCGCGCGGCTGTGGCTCGGCCCCGGCCCCATCGGATTAGCCACCGAACGCGTCTACCGCCGCTTCGTCGAGGCCTTCCCCTCTCCCTGGTGCGCACTGTCTCAGCGGAACCGGGCGCTGTGACCGAGGTTCCATGTTTAACGCGGTGACGAAGCTCCGGAGCTCAAGGTTCGCCGCCCGCTGAGCGCAGCGAGTCGATGAGGTCGCCGACCAGTAACTGCTGGGGGTAGACGTGGTGGCGGGCGCCGCTCAGCGCGGCGTAGTCCAGGATATGGCGGATGCCGCCGCCGGCCCGCTGAAGCAAGTTGGCCACCAGCAAGCCAGCAGGGCCTGCCCCCACGATGCCCACTCCGCTCGTGCGGCTCGCCGGTCTCTGCGAATTTGACGGTACCGTCCTTTCTCGATGCCTCACGAGGGTAATTCTCGGCCAGACCTCGTCGCGGCTGGCAGCACGGCCACTCGCGGGTCAGCTGCCGGCCAGCCGCTCGGACAGATAGGACAGGAGGCTGTCGATGCCTACTCTCTCCTGCCGCATCGAGTCGCGCTCGCGGACCGTGACCGCCTGGTCATCGAGGGTATCGAAGTCGATGGTGACGCAATAGGGGGTGCCGATCTCGTCCTGGCGCCGGTAACGGCGGCCGATCGCGCTCGCGTCGTCGAAGTCGGTGTTCCAGCGCTTGCGCAGCTGCACGGCGATGTCCCTGGCCTTCGGCGACAGGTCGGCGTGCCGCGACAGCGGCAGCACGGCCACTTTCACCGGGGCGAGCCGGTGGTCGAGGCGCAGCACTGTCCGCTTTTCCGGGTTTCCCCTGGCGTCGGGCGCCTCGTCCTCGCCGAAGGCATCGAGCAGGAACATCAGCATCGACCGGTCCACCCCGGCGGCAGGCTCGATGACGTACGGGACATACCGCTCGCCGGACCCGGCGTCCAGGTAGGACAGGTCCTGGCCGGAGGCGCGGGAATGCGTGCTCAGGTCGAAGTCAGTGCGGTTGGCGATCCCCTCGAGCTCGCCCCACTCGCTGCCGGGAAATCCGTACCGGTACTCGAGGTCCACGGTGCGCTTGGAGTAATGCGACAGCTTCTCCTTCGGGTGCTCGTAGAGCCGCAGGTTCTCCTTGCTCACCCCGAGATCGAGGTACCAGGCCATCCGGGTCTCGATCCACCGCTCGTGCCACTGCTCGTCGGTGCCGGGCCTGACGAAGAACTCCATCTCCATCTGCTCGAACTCGCGGGTGCGGAAGATGAAGTTGCCCGGCGTGATCTCGTTGCGGAATGACTTGCCGATCTGCCCGATGCCGAACGGGATCTTCTTGCGCGACGTCTGCAGCACGTTGCGGTAGTTGATGAAAATGCCCTGCGCCGTCTCGGGGCGCAGGTAGGCCAGGCCGGACTCGTCCTCCGTCGCGCCAAGGTAGGTGCGCAGCAGCCCGTTGAACATGCGCGGCTCGGTGAAGGCGCCCTTGGTGCCGCAGTGCGGGCAGGCGATCGCTGACAGTCCGCCCTCCGGGGCGCGCCCGTGCCTCTCCTCGTAGGCTTCGATCAGGTGGTCCGCGCGGAACCGGCGATGGCAGGACACGCACTCGGTCAGCGGGTCGGCGAACTCGGTGACGTGGCCGCTCGCCTGCCACACCTCGGGCGCGAGGATCACGCTGGAGTCCAGGCCGACGATGTCGTCGCGCTCGTGCACCATCGAGCGCCACCACTGGCGCTTGATGCTGTTCTTGATCTCGACGCCGAGCGGGCCGTAATCCCAGGCAGCGCGCAGCCCGCCATAGATCTCGCTGGAGGGGAAGACGATCCCGCGTCGCTTGCTGAGGCTGACGAGCGTTTCCATGCGGTCACTACGGCGTGCCATCAAGATCTCCATCCGGCTGGCGGTCGGCGGCTCGGGGCGGGTTGACTGGCGGTCATCGGCTGCGGAACGCGCGCAAACTGCGGTTAAGGACGCAGTGTGCCAAGCTTAGCGGGGATCGGGGCCTGGCCGCGCGGCTATTGTGGTCGGTGACCTGGGACGAGACGGGCCTCGCGGGCCGGGCGGAGGGACAGCACCGATGAGCGGCACCAACCGGTCAGCACAGCAGCGGCGACGGCCGATCCCGCCGGGTAATTCTCTGTACACGCCGGGGGCATCGCCGGCCCGCCAGTCAGCGGAACGGCGCAGCGCGGCATTGCTGGTGTTCCTGCATCAGCTGCCGGTCTGGGTTCTGCCCGTGGTGCTCGTCGCGCTGCTGGTGGCCGGCCTGACCGTAGCCGGCTGGATCGGCGCCGTCGCGCTGCTCGCGGTGGCGGCGGTGCTCGGGCTGCTCGCGTTCATTTCCTGGCCCCGGCTGACCGCTCGGGGGCGAACCGGCCGCGCCGCCGCTATCGCGTGCGTGCTGGCAGTAGCCGTCCTGCAGGCAGCCCGCTGACGCCCGTGCCCTTCCGGGGCACGGTGGTGCCGCCAGCGCGCCAGCCCGAGCTTGCGTGATCTGCCATCACCGAGCCTCGGGCAGGGGATTGGGCCGCGCGCCGCCGTAGCGGCGGTCTCTGCTCGCGTAGATCTCGCACGCATGCCACAGATGGCGGCGGTCGAAGTCTGGGAACAGCGTGTCGAGGAACACGAACTCCGCGTAGGCGGACTGCCAGAGCAGGAAGTTGGAGATCCGCTGCTCCCCTGATGGCCGGATGAACAGGTCGACGTCGGGGATTCCCGGCTCGTCGAGATAACGGGCGAAAACCCTCTCATCGATCTTGTCGGCCCGCAGGCGGCCGGCCGCGACGTCAGCCGCGATGGCCGCGGCCGCGTCGGCGATCTCGGCCCGGCCGCCATAGTTCACGCAGAACTGCAGGGTCAGCACCGAGTTGTGCACGGTCATCCGTTCGGCTGCCTCGAGCTCGGCGATCACGCTGCGCCACAGCCGCCGCCGCCGCCCGGCCCAGCGGACCCGCACGCCCATCTCGTTCAGCTGATCCCGGCGCCGGCGGATGACAGCGCGGTTGAAGCCCATCAGGAAGCGGACCTCGTCCGGCGAGCGGCGCCAGTTCTCCGTCGAGAACGCATAGGCCGACAGGCAGGGGATCCCGAGTTCGATCGCACCCATGATCACGTCGAAAAGCGCGGCCTCGCCCGCCTTGTGGCCGTCCGTGCGCGGCAGCCCCCGTTCCCTGGCCCAGCGGCCGTTGCCGTCCAGGACCAGCGCCGCGTGCCGCGGCAGCAGCTGGGCCGGGATATCCGGGGGGCGCGCGCCGCCCGGATGCGGATGCGGCGGCCGGACCTTATCGTTCATGGCTGGCCCCGCGCTATCACACGTGCTCCACATGTCGCAGCGAGCGGATGGAGTGTTCCAGATGCCACTGCACGCAGGCAGCTACCAGGCCGCTGCACTCGACCTGATGGCGCCGCTCGCTGGCATCGGCACGGGCCCAGTCACCGCGCAGCAGCGCGCTCATCAGGGCGATGGTAGCCAGGGGCGGGGTGGCAGATCCCGGCGCCCGGCAAGCCTGGCAGGTCAGGCCGCCGGCCGCGATGCCGAACGCGCGCAGAACCGGCCGGCCCTGGCGGGCGGCCGCCCCGCTGACGGCTAGTCCCGGCTGGCCAGCCGCCGCATCGCCGCTGGGCGCGCGCGTGCCGCAGACCGCGCATTCCTCCAGCGCGGGCGCATAGCCGGCGACCGCGAGAGAGCGGAGCAGGTAGGCGTCGAGCACCAGCCGGGGATCATGACTGCCCTCGCCCAGCGCCCGCAGCCCGCCGACGAGCAGCAGGAACTGGCGCATGGCCGGCTCCTTCTCGATCGGCGTGAATCTCTCGGCCGTCTCCAGCATCGCCGTGCCCGTCGTATAGCGCGGGTAGTCGCTGGCCAGCGGCTCCCCGTACGGCCGCACCGTCTCGGCCTGGGTGATCACGTCCAGCGAGCGGCCGGTGTACAGCAGCAGGTCAGCGTGCGTGAACGGCTCCAGGCGCGCGCCGAAACGAGACCTGGTGCGGCGCACGCCCTTGGCGACGGCGCGGATCCGGCCGGTCCTGCGGGCAAGCAGCGTGACGATGCGGTCGGCCTCGCCCAGTTTCTGGGTCCGCAGCACGATGCCGTCGTCTCGGTAGATGCTCACGTTGCCATTGTCCTGCATGCCGCCGGGCCGGACACGATTAGGCGGCACTGCGGGGGGAATGGCCTTAGTCTCGATCGTTGTCCCCCCGTCGCACCTGAACAGGATCGATATGCCTGACCCGATCGGCACCGCACACGGCAGCTCGGCCGATCCCGAGCGGGGGGGGCATGGCCCAGCGACCGGGGAGCCGGAGCTGCAGCGGCTGGACGAGGCCGAGTCGCTGCGGCTCATCTCGCCAGGCGGCGTCGGCCGGCTCGCATACTCCGGCCGGTTCGGCCTGACGGTTCTCCCGGTCAATTACAAGCTGCACGAGGGCAGCATCGTGTTCCGCACCGCGCTTGGCAGCCCGACCGACGAAGACCTGCGCACCGGAATCGCGCACGCCGAGTACCGGGTGGCCTTCGAGATCGACGAAGTCGACAAGGACGCGCAAGAAGGCTGGAGCGTTCTCATCCAGGGCGCCGCGCACCATATTGACTCTGAGGACGACCGCGCATCGGTCGCGGCGTCGGGTGTCCAGCCGTGGGCCGGCGGCACGAGGGAGCACTACGTGCGCGTCACGCCGGCCCGCATCACCGGCCGGCGGATCCGCCGCACCTGAGCCGCCCGGCCCGCCGGGCGGCTCAGTCGTAGAACCCGAGGCGGCGGAGCTCTTTCGGGTCCCGCTGCCAGTCCTTGGCGATCTTGATGCGCAGGTCCAGGTAGACCCTGGTCCCGAGCAGCGCCTCGATCTGCTGGCGGGCACGGGAGCCGACTTCCTTCAGCCGCGCCCCCTGGGCGCCAATCACGATCGCCTTCTGGCTCGGCCGCTCGACGTACATGATCGCATGCACATCGGTGAGATCGTCGCGGCCTGTCCTGGGTGCCATCTCCTCGACGACGACGGCGATCGAGTGCGGCAGCTCATCCCGCACGCCTTCCAGGATCGCCTCGCGGATGAGCTCGGCGACCAGCTGCTGCTCCGGCTCGTCGGTCTGCTCGCCGCCGGCGTACAGCGCGCGGCCGACCGGCAGGTGCGAGACGAGCACATCGGCCAGCACGCCGGTGTTGAAGCCCGACACCGCCGACACCGGCACGATGCCTGCCCAGTCCCCGAGCCCGGCCACGGCCGCGAGCTGCGCGGCGACCTGCTGCCGGGACGCCTGGTCGGTCTTGGTGACGATAGCCACCACCGGGACCGGGCCCGCGGCGGCCAGCTCGCTCGCCAGGTACTTGTCACCCGGCCCGATCCGCTCGGCGGCCGGGAGGCAGAAGCCGATCACATCCACCTCGGTGAGCGTGGCGCGGGCCAGGCTGTCCAGCCGTTCGCCCAGCAGCGTGCGCGGCCGGTGCAGGCCCGGGGTATCGACGATGATCAGCTGGGCGTCCGGCCGGTGCACGATGCCTCGGACGGCCCGCCGGGTGGTCTGCGGCCGGCTGCTGGTGATCGCGACCTTGGCACCGACGATGGCGTTCATCAGGGTGGACTTGCCGACGTTCGGCCGCCCGGCAAAGCAGGCGAAGCCGGACCGGAACCCGGCAGCCGCAGGCGGCGGCACCGGCGGTGGCGTCGGCACTGGCGGCGGTCCCATTTTCGTGATTCTTCCTTACCGGGAGCGGCCGCGGCCCGCCGGCCGCCCTGCCGGAGTCGGGCAGCGCGAAGCGGAGGTCCGGCGGAAACGTTCGCCGCGGGCCTGCGTCGGGCGATCAGCGACTGACGTCGCCGGCGTCGAGAGCCGGCCTGGGTCCGCTCTGCCGCTCGCCCGCGGCCGCTGCGCGGGCCGGCCGCCGCCGGAACAGGATCGCCAGCGCCAGGCAGACCAGCAGCAGGCCGGCGGCGGCCGGCCAGGTCAGCCGCTCGCCGAGCACGGCGAACGCCAGCAGCGCTGCCACTGCCGGCTCGGCCAGCCCCAGGGTCACCGCGACTGGCGCCGGCACGGTCCGCAGCCCCCGGGCGTACAGCAGGTAGGCGGCCACGGTGGCCAGGACGGCCAGTTCCGCGGTGACGGCCAGACCGCGGCCGGTCAGCAGCCAGCCCGGCGAGCCGGCCAGGAGGACGGGGAGCAGCAGGACGCCGCCGCCGGCGAACAGCGCGCCCATCACCGGGCGCTCTGAGTAGCCGCCGGTGATCAGGCGGGCCGCGGTGACGGCATAGCTGGCGTAGCACAGCCCGGCCAGCAGCGCCAGGATCACCCCGGCCAGGTTCACCCCGGCTGCCCTGCCGCCGGTGACCAGGATGGCGCAGCCGGCGATGGCCCCGGCCGTGGCGGCCATCCACCGCCGGGTCAGCGCGGCACCCCCGGCGATCCGGCTGATCAGGCCGGTCAGCACCGGGGCGCTGCCGATCGCCACCACGGTGCCGATCGCCACTCCGGTCAGCCGGACCGCGGAGAAGAAGCAGAGCTGGTAGCCGGCCACGCTCGCGGCGCCGGCCCCGAGCATCGTCCTGCGGCCCGCCGCGCCCGACAGCAGCCGACGCAGCTCGTCGCCGCGCCGGCTGCCGGCCGCCGCACTGGATCCGCGGCTGAGCAGCGCGATCAGCGCGAGCAGCGCGCCGGCCGCCACGATCCGGGCAGCGCCCACGGATACCGGGCTGGCCTCCGGCGGCGCGAAGTGCGCGACAGTGCCGGTGCTGCCCCACAGCGCCGCCGCGGCGAGGACAGCAACCGCGCCGCCAGCGCGGCCCGCGTGCTGCCACTGCACGTCCCGATTCTCTGCCAGCCTCATCAGGGCCGTCCGGCCGGCTGCCAGACTGTCGCCCGCTTGAGCCGGGCATCCTCCAGACCCGGCCAGGTCGGGACGTCGTAGCTGGCGACCGGCTCAAGGCCAGCGCGCGGCAGGTAGGCGCGGCCCGGATCACCGAGCAGCACCCTGGCGCCGGACGCGCCGGCCCGGTCAAGGAAAGCCATGATCCGGTCCGCCAGCCGCTTCTCGTAGCACGCGTCGCCGGCCAGGACCAGGTCAGCGCCGCGGGCGCGGCCGCCGAGCAGGTCACCGGGGGTGACGGCGAGCGTGACGCCATTCGCCTGCGCGTTGAGCGCGATGACCGCCGCAGCTAGCGGGTCGACCTCGCTGGCGGTCACGGCAGCCGCCCCGGCCCTGGCGGCGGCGATCCCTACCAGGCCGGAGCCCGCCGCCAGGTCGAGGACGACCCGGCCGGCGACCTGGCCGGGATGATCAAGCAGGTACCGCGCAAGCGCGGTGCCGCCCGCCCACGGGAAGGCCCAGAAAGGCACCGGCAGCCCACGCTGCCCGGTTTCCCGCTCGATCCGCTCCCAGAGCACGAACGGCTCGTCGGCGAGATGCAGCCGTAGCTCGGGCAGCAGCGGCGGCGCCGTCAGCCGGGTGTTGGCCCGGATGAAGACCGCCGCGCCCGGCGCAGGCGCCACCATAGCCTCCGGTCTCAGGGCAGCAGCGTCTCGCGCACGGTCCCGTCGGGCGCGGCGTGGAAGACCACCGCGTGCGGGCCCGCATCACGGACCGCGGCCAGGTCGGCCGGGTCGGGGCCGGTCCCGTCGCTCACCAGCGCGGCTGCCTCCAGGCTCGCCGCCCCGCTGGACGCTGCCATGGCCACCGCCAGGCGCAGCGCCGACAGCCGCAGCGATGGCAGCGCCACAGCAGCCGCGGCATACGTGCGCCCGCTCTCATCACGGACCGCAGCGCCCTCGGCAGCCGATACTCGCGCACGGGCCGAGCGGGCCAGCGTGATGATCTTGAGGTCTTCCGGTCCCGGCTCTGCGCCGCTCACCTGGCACAGTCTAGTGCCCGGCTGCGCCCGCCGGCCCGGATCCGCCCGAGCTCGTGCCCGGCTCCCCGGCCGCCCGGCGCGCGCTGCCAGGATCACTGCCCGCAGGCCCGGCTGACGGCCAGCCGGCCGCGTGCCCGTTCCCCGCCTGCCACTGGCCGTCGTGCGGCCCGGCGGTGACCGTGCCCGGCCCGCCGCCCCCGCCCGGCCCGGTCAGGCCCGGCTTGCTCCGCTCCACGGTCACGGTCCCGATCCGGTTGCGCCGCCCGGCCAGGCTCTCGGCCGTCAGCCGCAGGCCGGCCACCGTCGCCACCGAGCCGGCGATCGGCACCCGGCCGAGCAGCTGGGCCAGCAGCCCGCCGACGGTCTCCACGTCCTGCGCCTCGATGCTCACGCCGAATAGCTCTTCCAGCTCCGCCACCCCGAGCCGCGCCGTTACCCTGGCCCGTCCCTCGCCGAGCCACTCCACTGGCGGCTGCTCGTTGTCGTACTCGTCGGCGATCTCCCCGACGATCTCCTCCAGGATGTCCTCGATGGTCACCAGCCCCGCGGTGCCGCCATACTCGTCGATCACGATCGCCAGGTGGATCTGGTACGCCTGCATCTGCCGCAGCAATTCGTCGATCGGCTTGCTCTCCGGCACGAAGGTGGCCGGCCGCATGATCGACGAGACCGTCTCGGCCGACTCGGCCTCCCTGTTGTCGTAGCTGCGAGTGACGATGTCCTTCAGGTAGGCGATGCCGACCACGTCATCCAGGTTCTCGCCGACCACCGGAATCCGGGAGAACCCGCTGCGCAGCGCCAGCGAAAGCGCCTGCCGCAGCGTCTTGCCGCGCTGCACGAAGACCATGTCGGTACGAGGGACCATGACCTCGCGCACGATGGTGTCGCCCAGCTCGAACACGGAGTGGATCATCGCGCGCTCGCCGGGCTGGATCACCCGGCGCCGCGCCAGCAGGTCCACCAGGCCCCGGAGGTCTTCTTCCGACCCCGACGGGCCATCGCGGTGCTCGCCGCCGGGGCTCAGCGCGCTGCCCGTGGCGGCCAGGAAGCCGGGAAGCGGGCCGAGCAGGCGGACGACAGGCCGCATCACGGACGCTGCCACGCTGGCCACCCGCACCGCCCGCTGACGGCCCAGCGTGCGGGGGATAACTCCGGCGACCACGTAGATCACGATGATCATGACCGCTGCGGTGATGGTGAACGCCCGCCAGCCATCCCCGAGCCGGTCTACCGCGACCGCGGCGACCAGCACGGTGGCGCCGATCTCGGCCGTGACCCTGGCCAGCAGCAGCACCGACAGATGGCGCGGAACCTCCGCGAGCACCGCCTGCAGCGCCGAGGAGTCACCGGCCGGGCGGCCGAGCTCCTTCGCGCCGGCCCGCGATATCCGCAGCAGGGCGGTCTCGGCGCTGACGCACGCGCCGGCCAGCAGGATCAGCGCGATCGCAGCGACGAGCAGCCAGCCCATCGGCGGCTCACCCCGGCCCTTCGGCGCAGTCACCGCCAGGCTGGTCGCCGGCGGCGCCGGCGCCGCCGGCCGCGCGCTGCTGCGAGCGCCAGGAAGCCAGCAGCCTGTCCTGCAGGCCGAACATGATCGCGTGGTCCTCCGTCTCGGCGTGGTCGTAGCCGAGCAGATGCAGGATGCCGTGCACGGCGAGCAGCTCCATCTCGTCCTGCGCGGCATGGGCCGCATCGCGCGCCTGCTCGGCTGCCACCTGCGGGCAGATCACCACATCGCCCAGCAGGCCAGGGACGCCGGCGGGCTCGCCGCCGGAGTGCTCGGCGTGCGTGCCGCCAGGCTGCGGTGGCCGCAGCTCGTCCATCGCGAAAGCCAGCACGTCCGTCGGACCCGGCTCGCCAATCCAGCGCGCGTGCAGCTCGGTCATGGCAGCCTCGTCGACGAGCAGCACGGACAGCTCGGCTAGCGGATGAATCCGCATCTCGTCCAGAACGTGCCTGGCCAGCCCGGCCAGCGCGCCCTCGTCCGTCTCGACGCCCGACTCGTTCGCGATCTCGATGCTCACGCGGTCCCCGCTAGCGCGCCCGCCATCATGACCATCACCGTGCCCGGTCGTCGGCCCTGCGCGACCGCCCGGCCGACAGCCGCGCGGAGCCGGACGGCCCCTTGCGGGCGTCGTAGCGCTCGTAAGCGTCCACGATCTCGCCGACCAGCTTGTGCCGGACGACATCATGGCTGTTCAGGCGGCAGAAATGGACATCCGGGACGCCGTCCAGGATGTCCTGGACCAGCCTGAGGCCGCTGACCTGGCCAGACGGGAGGTCGACCTGCGTCACGTCGCCGGTGACGATGATCCTTGAGCCGAAGCCGAGCCGGGTCAGGAACATCTTCATCTGCTCGGGCGAGGTATTCTGCGCCTCGTCGAGAATGATGAACGAATCATTGAGCGTCCTGCCGCGCATGTAGGCCAGCGGTGCGATCTCGATTGTCCCCGCCGCGGTCAGCCGCGGGATCGTATCGGGATCCAGCATGTCATGCAGCGCGTCATACAGCGGCCGCAGATACGGGTCGATCTTGTCGTAGAGCGTTCCCGGCAGGAAGCCAAGCCGCTCGCCGGCTTCCACTGCAGGGCGGGTGAGGATGATCCGGTTCACCTCCTTGGCCTGCAGCGCCTTGACCGCCTTGGCCATGGCGAGATAGGTCTTCCCGGTGCCAGCCGGCCCGATGGCGAAAACGATGGTGTGCTTGTCGATGGCATCGACGTAGCGCTTCTGGTTGAGCGTCTTCGGCCGGATGGTCCGGCCGCGCGCGGACAGGATGTCGAGCGTCAGCACGTCAGCCGGACGGGGGCCGGCTTTCCTGCGGAGCATGGCCACGCTCCGTTCGATCGCGTCCGTGGTGAGCTCCGCGCCGCTGGCGACCAGCTCAGTGAGCTCGCCGAAAAGCCGCTCGGCGACGCCCGTCTCGCGCAGCGAGCCGGTGACGGTGATCTCGTTGCCGCGGACGTGAATGTCGGCGTCGACGGCATTCTCGATGACATGCAGCAGTTCATCGCGTGATCCGAGCAGGCTGACCATGGAGTGGTCGTCCGGAATCACGATCTTGACCTGGGTGCCGCCGGCTGGCTCGCCCCTTCGCGTATCGCTGGAATTGTCTGTCAATGGCCCTTCCCCGTGCGGCCGTGAGCGCTGGCCGACATCTCCGCCATGCTATCGGCGCCGCCAGCCGGCCGCGCGGCCCGCCGGGATCTCACCTGGCGGCTGCGGCAAACTGCCACACAACGGATCTTAACGTGTGCCCGGCCAATGACACGGCCGACATATATGGTGGTGTACCGCGAACCTCGCCGCATCGCCCTTCTGGTGCACGGCTCGCCAGGCCGCGCTTCCCGCGGCCCATCGGTGTTGCCCGCGGCGGTCGCACGTGCGCGGACTCTGGGCTTGGGGGGAAATGCGATCGTTGAGGCTAATTTGTACGCCAGCGATGGATCCAGGGAACCTGACCCGACAGTTAGTGAACCCGGGGATGTGGTTACGCGTCCAATGCACGTGACCGAAACTCTGGTCGCGGATAACGCGCTGGCCTCGGTCCCGGCTGCCTGGGACGCAGACCGTGCAGTGACCGCGCTCTACACCGCGCACTACCGGTCCCTGGTGCGCCTGGCGGCACTGCTGGTGCGCGACGTCGCGACGGCGGAGGAAGTGGT
>Ga0335081_10010302_pt1 | contig 15099 bp, 14 predicted proteins | sample Lox_Sample_35_FD_206713 | JGI IMG/M metagenome (GOLD analysis project Ga0335081, IMG submission 206713) | Soil microbial communities from Loxahatchee National Wildlife Refuge, Florida, United States - Lox_Sample_3.5 | ecosystem: Environmental > Terrestrial > Soil > Wetlands | place: USA...
GGCAGCGTCGCCTTCTCGTGCGCTGGGAGTTTTATCCGAAGAACTTCCTTGGCTTTGTGCAACTCGCCTGCCTCATCATCCTCTTCAGACGATTTTGAGATAGGTTCTAGTCAGAATGACGGCAGCTCTGCGGCAAGTCTGATTACTGATTACTGATTACTGATCCCTGGTCGTCACCGCGTGACGACCACCGGCGTGCCGACGCCGACGCGGCCGAACAGGTCAGTGACGTCCTCGTTGAACATGCGGATGCAGCCATGGGAGACGAAGTGGCCGATCGACGACGGCTGGTTGGTGCCGTGGATGGCGTAATCGAGGCCGGCGAGCGTCATGGCGGCGACGCCCATCGGATTGTGCGGCGAGCCGCCCGCAATGAGCAGCGGCAGCTTCGGATTCTCGCGCCGGATGTCCGGCGGCGGCGCCCAGTCCGGCTCGACGAATTTGGCTTCGATGACGGAAGTGCCCGACCATTGCTGCCCGGCGCGGCCGACGCCGACCGGATAGCGGATCGCGGTGCCGGGCGCGACGACGAGATAAAGGTGCCGCTCGCCGGTCTTCACCACGATGGTGCCGGGCGCGTAGGCCTCCGCCATGCCGACCAGATCGCCGCGGGCTTTGGCCGGCGCCGCCGGCCCGATTGCAACGACAACGGCCGCCAATAGCGCGGCCGACAGTATTTTCGCCGACATGACAACCTCTACGCAGACGCAACGGCACGCGCCGGCCTTACGAAGCACGGCGCGGTAACCTTAACAGATCATCGCCGCGGGCTCAGCAACGGCCCGAAATTACGGTGAAGAAACTCTAAAGATCTTCCTGCCCCGCGATAGCGGGGAAGGGGGACCGCCCGAAGGGCGGTGGAAGGGGCGCAGGACTCATCGCTTCTCCCTCGTCGAAAGAGTGTCGTCTAGTCTGGCGCCCCCTCCACCACCCTCCGCGCGCTGCGCGCGGCTCGGGTGGTCCCCCTCCCCCGCTGCCGCGGGGGAGGATGGAGAGTCACGCTCGCTCCTTCGCCCGGTTCTGCCGGTTGTTGACCAGATCGTCGACCACGGCCGGATCGGCGAGCGTCGAGGTGTCGCCGAGATTGCCGAACTCGTCCTCGGCGATCTTGCGCAGGATGCGGCGCATGATCTTGCCGGAGCGCGTCTTCGGCAGGTTCGGCGCGAACTGGATGAGATCGGGCGAGGCGATCGGGCTGATTTCGGTGCGCACCCATTGCACCAGCTCCTTGCGCAGCTCCTCGGTCGGCTGCTCGCCCGCCATCAAGGTGACATAGGCGTAGATGCCCTGGCCCTTGATGTTGTGCGGATAGCCGACCACCGCGGCCTCCGACACTTTCGGATGCGCCACCAGCGCCGATTCCACTTCGGCGGTGCCGAGGCGGTGGCCGGCGACGTTGATGACGTCGTCGACGCGGCCGGTGATCCAGTAGTAGCCGTCCTCGTCGCGGCGGCAGCCGTCGCCGGTGAAGTACTTTCCGGGATAGGTCGAGAAATACGTCTCGACGAAGCGCTGATGGTCGCCGTAGACCGTGCGCATCTGGCCGGGCCACGAATCCGCAATGCACAGATTGCCGGAGGCGGCGCCGTCGAGCACCTTGCCCTCGGCATCGACGATCTGCGGCACGACGCCGAAGAACGGCCGCGTCGCCGAGCCGGGTTTCAGTTTGGTCGCGCCCGGCAGCGGCGTGATCAGAATGCCGCCGGTCTCGGTCTGCCACCAGGTGTCGACGATCGGACAGCGGCCGTCGCCGACGACGCGGTGATACCACTCCCAGGCTTCCGGATTGATCGGCTCGCCGACGGTGCCGAGGAGCCGCACCGACGCGCGCGAGGTCTTCGTCACCGGGCCGTCGCCGGCCTGCATCAGCGCGCGGATCGCGGTCGGCGCGGTGTAGAAGATGTTGACCTTGTGCTTGTCGATGACCTCCCAGAATCGCGAATTGGTCGGGTAGTTCGGCACGCCCTCGAACATCAGGGTGGTGGCGCCGTTACTGAGCGGGCCGTAGACGATGTAGCTGTGGCCGGTGACCCAGCCGACGTCGGCGGTGCACCAGTAGATGTCGCCGTCGTGATAGTCGAAGACGTATTGATGCGTCATCGACGTGAAGACCAGATAGCCGGCGGTGGTGTGCAGCACGCCCTTCGGCTTGCCGGTCGAGCCCGAGGTGTAGAGGATGAACAGCGGATCCTCGGCATTCATCTCGGCGCACGGGCAGTCCGCCGTCACGACTTCCTTGGCCTCGTGGTACCAGACGTCGCGCACCGGATCCATGTCGACCGGCGCGCCGGTGCGCTTGACGACGATGACGAAGTCGACGCCGCCGACTTTTTTGATCGCGGCATCGGTGTTGGCCTTCAGCGGCACCTTGCGGCCGCCGCGCAAGCCTTCGTCGGCGGTGATGACGACGTTCGACTTGCAGTCCTCGATGCGGCCGGCGAGCGAATCCGGCGAGAAGCCGCCGAACACCACGGAATGGATGGCGCCGATGCGCGCGCAGGCGAGCATGGCGTAGGCCGCCTCCGGGATCATCGGCATGTAGATGGTGACGCGGTCGCCCTTCTTGACGTTGCGGGTGCGCAAAATGTTGGCGAAGCGGCAAACCTCGTCGTGCAGCTCCTTGTAGGTGATATGCTTGGATTCCTTCGGGTCGTCGCCTTCCCAGATGATGGCGGTCTGGTTGCCGCGCGCGTGCAGATGGCGATCGACGCAGTTGTAGGCGACGTTGGTCGAGCCGTCCTCGAACCATTTGATGAAGACGTTGTGGCGGTCGAACGAGGTGTTCTTGACCTTGCTGAAATGCTTCGTCCAGTGGATGCGCTTGGCCTGCTCGCGCCAAAAGGCGTTGGGATCGGCAAGCGCCGCGGCGTACATCTTCTTGTATCCGGCGTCGTCGATATAGGCGCGCTTGGTCCATTCGGCGGGAACTTCGTAGACCTTATCCGACATCATTTCCTCCACTTGACGCGCACACGCGAGCGGGCCGTTGCGGCGCTTTGACGGCCATTATTGACCCGGCTTCCTTGACCGACAAGCCGGCCAAAAGTCTCAAATGTCGCGGCCATTGCCGTAGAGAAACCGGGGCGGACCGGCTTTGATGTGGGTCAACATCAAAGAAAATCCCACCGCGAAGCTTGCGCTCCGCGGCGGGACCAAACTCATCCAAAGCCTCTAGCCGAGCGACTGTTTCACCCGGTCCGGCGACATCGGCAGATGCCGCAGCCGCTTGCCGGTCAGTTGCGCGACCGCGTTGGCGATCGCTGGCGCCACCGCCGGCACGCCGGCCTCGCCGATGCCGGTCGGCGGGTCGTTGGTCGAGATCACCTCGACGTCCATCGGCGGCACGTCCGACATGCGCATCACCGGATAGCCGTCGAAGTTGGTCGCCTGCATGACGCCGTTCTTGATGGGGAGCTGCTCGCGCAGCGCGGCGCCGAGCCCGAACGTCATCGCGCTCCTGATCTGGGCGGCGACGTTCTTCGGCTGCACCACCTGGCCCGGATCGACCGCGCACCACAGGTGATGCACGGTGATGGTTCCGGTCTTGGTGTCGACCGAGACCTCGGCCGCCACCGCGGTGTGGCTTCGCAGCGCATCCGAGTAGGCGATGCCGACGGCACGGCCGCCGTCGCGCTTGGTGCGATAATTCGCCATCGTGGCGGCGCGTTGCAGCACGTTGGCGGCCCGCGGCGCGTTGCCGAGCAACGACAGGCGATAGTCGAGCGCGTCCATTTTCTTCAGGCCCGCGATCTCGTCCATCATCGTCTCGATGGCGAACTTGGTGTAGCCCGCCGCGATGCCGCGCCAGGCGCCAACGTCGACGCCGCGCGCGGAGCGCACCCACTCGACGCGGTGGTTGGCCACCGCGTAGCTCATTTCGCCGCCGCCGCCGGACACCACGTCCTTCTGGATCTTGGCGAACAGGTCGGGCGGCATGACGCGCGCGAAATACGACTCGTTGACGATGCGCTGCCGCCAGCCGACGATGTTGTTGTCGGCGTCGAGGCCGACCTCGATGTGCTGCGCGGTGAGCGGCCGCAGCTTGTCGTTGCGGATATCGTCCTCGCGGCTCCAGATCATCTTCACCGGCTTGCCCGGCACGTTGAGCGCGAGAATCAGCGCCATCACCATGTCGTCGCCGTCCGAGCGCCGGCCGAAGCCGCCGCCGAGGAGCTGGGTGTGCACGTGCACCTTGTCGGGCGTGGTCTTGCCGACGATCGAGCCGAGAATCTTCATCGTCGTCGGCGACTGGTTGCCGGACCAGATGTCGATCGTGCCGTTGTCGGCCTTCACCGTGGCGTTCAGCGGCTCCATGCACACGTGGGAGACATGATCGGAGAAGTAGTCGGCGGTGACGACCTTGGCGGCGCCTTTGACGGCGCCGTCGGCGTCGCCGACTTTGATCATGTCGACGCCGGGCTTGGTCCAGTCCTCGGCCAGCGCGCGATAGTCCTGCACCACGCGGTCGTCATCGTAGCTTTGCGCCGGCGTGCTCTTCGACCAGGTGACCTTGAGCAGCGATTTTGCCTTCATCGCCGCGCCGATGGTTTCGGCGACGACGCCGACGCCCGACGGCAGCACGACGATCTTGACCACCCCCGGCACCGCCTTGGCGGCGGCATCGTCGATCGCTTCGGCCTTTTCGTGCTGCACCTCCGGAAACAGCACGGACGCGTACAGCATGCCCGGCAGCTGGGTATCGATGCCGAACTTCGCCGTGCCGTTGACCTTCGACGGCACGTCGATGCGGCCGGTGTCCTTTCCGATCAGACGGAACTGTGACGCGGGCTTCAAGTCCGCCTTGGTCACCTCCGGCAGCGGATCGGGCACGGTCGCGGTCTCGGCGATGTCGCCGTAGCTGATCTTCTGGTTGCTCTTGGCATGGACCACCATGCCGGGCTCGGTCGAAAGCTCCTCGGCCGGCACCTTCCAGGCCGCCGCCGCGTTGGCGATCAGGACTTTGCGCGCCTGCGCGCCGGCGAGCCGCAGCTTCTCGTAGTAGCCGGTGACCGAGAAACTGCCGACCGTGGTCAGCTGGTTGTTGAAGATCGGATTGCCGTAGATCTTGTCGTCGTCCGGCGTCTCCGCGACGCGGACCTTGCTCCAGTCGGCGTCGAGGTCTTCGGCGAGAATGAGCGGCAGCGACGTGCGCACGCCCTGCCCCATCTCGACCATGGGTGCCACGATGGTGACGATGTTGTCGTCGCCGATGGTGACCCAGGCATTGGCGTTGAACGGGCCGGCGGCGGAGGCGGGCTCGCTGGTCGAGCCGAACGCGACCGCGACGCTGAACGCGCCGGTGGTGAGGAGGAACGAACGGCGCGACAGCGCCTGGATATGAGTATCGTGCAGCATGATGCCCTCCCTACGCCACGCTCTGGATGGCTTCGATGATGGCCGCATAGGTGCCGCAGCGGCAGATGTTGCCGTCCATGTGCCGCACGATGTCGTCGTGCGACGGCTTGGGATTCTTGGCGATGAGCTCGGCGGCCTGCATGATCTGGCCGGACTGGCAGTAGCCGCATTGCGGCACCTGCAGCGCCACCCAGGCCTTCTGCAGCGGATGGCTGCCGTCGGGCGACAGCCCTTCGATGGTCGTGATCTTCTTGCCGGCGACCTGCGACAGCTGGGTCTGGCAGGAGCGCACCGCCTTGCCGTCGATGTGCACGGTGCAGGCGCCGCACAGTCCCGCACCGCAGCCGAATTTCGTTCCGGTGAGTTTCAAGTGCTCGCGCACTATCCAAAGCAACGGCGTGTCGGCGTCCGCATCCACGCTGGCCGCTGCGCCGTTGATCGTAAACGAGACCGTCGTCATCGTTTCCTCTCCTCTAGCGTTCGGTATTTTTCAAAGCGGAATTTTTCCGCGCTGTTGTTGGCGCGAACCGCCCGCCATGATGCAGGTGAGGCCCGCGCGGATCGACTTTTCAGGGATGGCGAAGTTCGCCAGACGCACGGCGGCAGCCGACCGCAACGTCGGCGACGCCTCGCTCAAAATCCTCCCGCTGTAATTCTTATTGCCGACAACTATAGAGAACGGCGCAAGGGCTGGGAAGCATTGGCGCGCAAAGAATTTTATTCCACGCGCGCCGCGCCGCATGGCACCGTGATTGTGTTAGCGCTTCGGGGAAAAGTCCTGGTTCGGGAACGCCGAGGCGTCCGGCGTCCTGATCACCACGAAGGCGTGGTTGAGTTCCATGTGGCAGGCGTTGCAGCCCTCCGTCACTTGTGCGAACGCGCTGGCGAATTTTTGGGCATCCTGCTGCTTGATGGCGGCATCGACGGCGTTGAACGGCGGCGTCAGCGCCAGATCGACCAGCTCGCCGACCGGGAAGCCCGCAAATTTCGGCTTGGCGCTCGCGATATTCGCAAGCGCGGCGCGCAATTGCTCAAGCGCATATTTGGCGAGCGGCCAGTTCTGCGCCTGTCCGGCGAGGCCGAGCTTGAGATGCCGCGGCTGCACCAGCGTGTTCATCAGGTCGCCCATGGTCATCACCACCGGCACGGCGCTCGCCGGCGGCGCTGCGGCCGGGCGCGGCGCGACTGGCGTGGGTGACGCGGGCGGCGGCGCGGTTTGGGCAAAGGCCGCGCTGCCGCCGAGACAGAGCGCGACCGACATCGCGACGTGGCTAGGCCGCTTCATGTCCGGATTCCTCAGGCCTTCACGCCGCCCATCTTGCAGACGAGCTTCCATTGCGCGTCCGTCACCGGCTGCACCGACAGTCGCCCGTATTTGACGAGCGCCATGTCCTTGAGCTTGCCCTCGGCCTTGACCGCGGCGAGCGTCACCGGCTTCGGCAGCGGCTCGAGCGCCGCCGTCTGCACCGCGACCCAGGGCTCGCCCTTGCCCGCCGTCGGATCGGCAAAGGATTCTTTGACGACCTCGCCGATGCCGACCACCTGCTTCTCGTCGCCGGTGTGATAGAAAAAGAACTTGTCGCCCTTTTTCATCTCCTTGAGATTGCCGCGCGCGGTAAAATTGCGCACGCCGCTCCAGGCCTCGCCCTTCTTGCCGGCCTTGACCTGATCGTCCCAGGAAAACTCCTCCGGCTCGGTCTTCAACAGCCAATACGCCATGTTTATTCCTCCAACTCTTATTCCGCCGGCCTTTATCCTTCCGACTTCAGCGGCCGCGTCAGCAGCGACTTGATCGCTTCGTCCAAGGTCATCTGCTCGGCGATGAGCGCCGCGACCGCGGCCGAGATCGGCATGTCGACTGAGCGCTCGCGCGCCATGTCGAGGAGCACCGGCGCGGTGAAGACACCCTCGGCGAGGCCGCCGTGGATGTCGGCCGGCTTCTGGCCGCGGCCAAGCGCAACGCCAAAACTGAAATTGCGCGACTGCGGCGTCGAGCAGGTGAGCAGCAGATCGCCGAGGCCCGACAGCCCCATCATGGTCTGCGGCTTGGCGCCGAACGCCTGGCCGAAGCGGGTGAGCTCGGCGAAGCCGCGCGTGGTCAAGGCCGCGCCGGCGCTGGCGCCGAGGCCGCGGCCGGCAACCACGCCGGCGGCGATCGCCAGCACGTTCTTGGTGGCGCCGCCGATCTCGACGCCGCGGATGTCGGTCGAATGATACGGCCGGAACGTCGCCGAGCCGACCGCCTGCGCCAGCGCTTCGGCGAGCGCCGCGTCGCCGGCCGCGAGCGTGACGGCGGTGGGCAGCCCGCGCGCCACGTCGGCGGCGAAGCTCGGCCCGGACAGAATCGCCGGCCGCGCCGCCGGCGCGCAGGCGGCGATGATCTCGCTCATGAACTTCTTGCTGCCGCGCTCGATGCCCTTGGCGCAGACGACGACCGGCGTGCCGGCGTGCAGATGCGGCGCCAGCGCCGTCGCGGCGCTGCGCACGGCCTGCGCCGGCACCACCAGCAGAATGGCCTCGCTCTGCGCGGCGGCGGCGAGGTCGCCGGCAACCGCGATGCCGTCATCGAGCCGCACGCCGGGCAGAAACAGGCTCTCGCGTTTTTGCGCGATGTTGGCGGCGTTCGCCGCGTCATGCTCCCACAGCGTCACCTTGCGCCCGGCGCGCGCGCAGGTCAGCGCCAGCGCGGTGCCCCAGGCGCCGGCGCCGATGACCGCGATATGGTTGAAAGCCATAGTCCCAGCACTCGCCATGCCCGGACTCTATAGTACCTCGCCGCGCAGCAGTTTGGGCACCTCGCCGACCAGCCCCGCCGCCTCGCGGATGAACAGGCGCTTCAAGTTCGGCACGCGGTCGACCAGGCCAAGCCCGACGTCGCGAACAAGGCGCAGCACGTCGGAGCGGTTGGAGAACAGCCGGTTCAACCCGTCGGTGGCAACGCCCATCGCCATGGTGTCGAACCGCCGCCAGCGCTGGTAGCGCTCGAGCACGTCAGCGCCACCCGGATCGAGCCCGAGCCGCGCCGCATCGACGATGACTTCGGCGAGCGCGGCGACATCCTTCAGGCCCATATTGAGCCCCTGCCCGGCGATCGGATGGATGACGTGGGCGGCGTCGCCGAGGAGCGCAATGCGGTCGGCGATGAACGAACGCGCGACGAAAAAACCCAAAGGATGCGCGCGGCGCTTGCCGACCGCTTTGATCTCGCCGAGGTGCAGCTTGAAGCGGCGCTCAAGCTCGTCGTGAAAAATGTCGTCCGGCAGCGCCAAGACGCGCTCCGCCTCCGCTTTGGTCTCGGTCCAGACGATGGACGAGCGGTGGCCCAGGCGGTTGGGCTTCAGCGGCAAAATGGCGAACGGCCCGGCGGGCAGGAAATGCTCCTCGGCACGGCCGCCATGGTCGCGTTCGTGGGCGACCGTGGTGACGATGGCCGACTGGCCGTATTGCCAGCCGTGAGTGGCGATGCCGGCCTGCGCGCGCACGGTCGAGCGCGCGCCGTCGGCGGCGGCCAGGAGCCGCGCCGCGATGGCGCGGCCATCCTTCAGCGTCGCGACCACGCGCTCGCCGTCGTGCGCGAAGCTTTCGACACCGGAGGCAATGAGCGTCACGCCGACGTCACGCGCCTTGGCGGTGAGCGCAGCGACCAGATCGCGATTCTCGATCATGTGGGCGAACGGCTCGCCGGGTTCGACGTCGCCGGTAAAGGTCAGGAACACCGGCCGCACCGCGTCGTCGAGCCGGCTGTCGGTGACCACCATGTCGAGCATCGGCTGCGCCTCGCCCGCAACCACGTCCCACACGCCGAGCGTCTCGAACAGCCGCCGCGCCGCGGCGACGATGGCCGAAGCGCGCTCGTCGTCGCCTGAATTGGCGCCGAGCGCCGGATCGGCGACGGTGACCGCAAACGTCGATCCCAGTGCCTGCTTGAGCGCAACCGCGAGCGACAGGCCGGCAAAGCCGCCGCCGGCAATCAGCACATCGACATGATCACGCGACATGGAGTGCATTCTACCATGCCTGGACGGGCTTGACCCGGGGATGGAACCCGTATGCAAAAGAGCGGTGTTTCCCGGGCGCAGCGCAGCACGCAGCGAAGCGTAGTGCTGCACCGCATCCGGGAAACCAAATACGGAAAATCGTATGCCCTCCGCCGTCCAGGAAGTCGTCGAAATTCTCGATCTCGAGCCGCTGGAGGTGAACCTGTTCCGCGGCCGCTCGCCGCAATCGCGCTGGCAGCGCGTGTTCGGCGGCCAGGTCATCGGCCAGGCCCTGGTCGCCGCCTGCCGCACCGTCGACGACGTGTCGACGCGGCCGCCCCATTCGCTGCACGCCTATTTCCTGCTCGGCGGCGACCCCAAGGTGCCGATCATCTACGAGGTGGATCGCATCCGCGACGGCAAGAGCTTCACCACGCGCAGCGTCAAGGCGATCCAGCACGGCCGCGCCATCTTCTCCATGTCGGTGTCGTTTCATGTCGCGGAGCCCGGCTTCACCCACCAGGCCAAAATGCCCGACGTGCCGAAGCCGGAAGCTTTGCCGAGCGACTCTGAGCTCAAGGAGCGCATCTTCCCGCTCTTGCCCGAGCCGGCGCGGCGCTATTACGAGCGCGAGCGCCCGATCGAGTTCCGTCCCGTGGAGTTCAGCCGCTATCTCGGCGAGAAATCCGAGGAAGGCCGCTTCGACGTTTGGATCCGCGCCACCGGGCGGCTGCCCGACGAGCCGGCAATCCATCAATGCGTGCTGGCCTACGCCTCCGACATGATGCTGCTCGACGCGGCGCTCATTCCGCACGGCCGCAGCGTGTTCTCCGAGGACATCATGGCGGCGAGCCTCGACCATGCGCTGTGGTTCCATCGGCCGTTCCGCGCCGACGAGTGGCTGCTCTACGCCCAGGACTCACCGAACCTCGCCGACTCGCGCGGCTTCTCCCGCGGCCTGATCTTCGCCGCCGACGGCACGCTGGTGGCTTCGGTGGCGCAGGAAGGCCTGCTGCGGCAGCGGCGGCGCGCCAACACCTAATCCGTCATCCTGAGGTGCGAGCGAAGCTCGCCTCGAAGGATGACGGAAAACGCCAACCCCGCTATGCTGGGCGTGCCGCCGCCGGAACCCGGGACTGCCGATGAAGCTCGTCACCGCCATCGTCAAACCGTTCAAGCTCGAAGACGTGCGCGACGCCCTCGTCGGCGTCGGCGTCCACGGCATGACCATCACCGAGGTCAGGGGCTACGGCCGGCAGAAGGGCCACACCGAGATCTATCGCGGCGCCGAATATGCGGTGAACTTCCTGCCGAAGATCCGCATCGAGGTCGCGGTCCCCGAAGAGGACGTCGACCGCGTGGTCGAGGCCATCGCCGGCGCCGCCAAGACCGGGCAGATCGGCGACGGCAAGGTCTTCGTCACCACCATCGACCGCGCCATGCGCATCCGCACCGGCGAGACCGACGCCGACGCACTGTAAAACTCCAAGCCAGCGCTGGCCGAATCGGGCCGTCTATTTTTTAATCACGCCGTCCATTTATTGCCCGCCGGCGCCCGCCGGCGCTGCCTCGACTTTCGGCACCGGCCCGCAACCATGGGAAAAGCGGCATTCCGTCAAAGGCTTGAGCGGCAGGCGCAGTTGGCACGGCGCTTGATTCCTCCCCGGCGCCAATTCAGTCACGCCCGCCCGATGGTGCGGCGCGCAGGGGGAGATGAGTTCAATGAAAATCGTCATGGCCGTCATCAAGCCGTTCAAGCTCGACGAGGTCCGCGACGCGCTCACCAAGATCGGCGTCCAGGGGCTCACCGTCACCGAGGTGAAGGGCTACGGCCGCCAGAAGGGCCACACCGAAATCTATCGCGGCGCCGAATACGCCGTGAGCTTCCTGCCCAAGGTCAAGCTCGAAGTCGCCTGCGCCTCCGATCAGCTCGACAAGGTGGTCGACGCTATCACCACGGCGGCGAAGACCGGACAGATCGGCGACGGCAAGATTTTCGTCTTCAATCTCGATCACGCCGTGCGCATCCGCACCGGCGAGACCGACGCCGCGGCGCTGTAGCGCGCGGCTTCAAGACAACTTCACTGAGGGGAGCGAACCAATGTCGTTGAAGAAATTTTTGCGCGTGCGCCTGACGGCTCTGGCCGGCGCGCTTTTGATCGCGCTGGCGCTGTGCGGCCCGACCCTGCACGCGGCTTATGCGCAGGCGCCGGCCGCACCCGCGGCGGCCGCCGCAACGCCGGCGCCGCCGCCGGCCTGCGATGCCAAGACGCTGGAGAACTGCACGCCCAATTCCGGCGACACCGCCTGGATGCTGACCTCCATGGCGATCGTGCTGATGATGACGATCCCCGGGCTCGCGTTGTTCTACGGCGGCATGGTGCGCAAGAAGAACGTCGGCGACACGGTGATGACGAGTTTCGCCATCACCTGCCTGATCAGCATTCTCTGGCTTCTCTTCACCTACAGCATCGCGTTCCGCAGCGGCACGCCCTTCATCGGCGGCTTCGACCGCGCCGGGCTGCAAAACATCCTGAGCGACATATCGAACAACACCGGCAAGCCGAATCCGCTGGCGCCGACGATCCCCGAGACCGTCTATTCGATGTTCCAGCTCACCTTCGCCATCATCACCGCGGCGCTGATCGCGGGCTCCTTCGCCGAGCGCATGAAGTTCTCGGCCATGCTGTGGTTCATCGGCCTGTGGGCGATCTTCGTCTATTCGCCGATCGCGCACTGGGTGTGGGGACCCGACGGCATTTTCAATTCCAGTAACGACGCCGCCTGGGTCAAGGTGCTCGACTTCGCCGGCGGAACGGTGGTGCACGTCAATTCCGGCACCGCGGGCCTGATGGCGGCGCTGATGCTCGGCAAGCGCCGCGACCCGGGCCCGCCGCACAACGTGGTGCTGACCATGATCGGCGCTTCGCTCCTTTGGGTCGGCTGGTTCGGCTTCAACGCCGGCTCCGCCGTCAGCGCCGGCATGCAGGCCGGCATGGCCATGGCGGTGACGCATATTGCGACCGCCACCGCCGGCTTCACCTGGATGCTGGTGGAATGGGGAATGCGCGGCAAGCCGACCGTGCTCGGCATCTGCTCCGGCGCGGTGGCGGGCCTCGTCGCCATCACGCCGGCCTCGGGCTTTGTCGGCCCGATGGGCGCGTTTGCCATCGGCATCGCCGCCGGCTGCATCTGCTACTGGGGCTGCACGGGGCTCAAGCACATGTTCGGCTATGACGACGCGCTCGACACTTTCGGCGTCCACGCCGTCGGCGGCGCCGCCGGCGCCATCCTCACCGGCGTGTTCGCCATCGAGCAATACGGCGGCACCGCGGGCCTGATCCAGGGCAATCCGATGCAGGTGCTCAACCAGTGCATCGGCGTCGGCACCGTGTTCATCTACGACGTGGTGGTGACGCTGATCATCCTCAAAGTCGTCGATCTCGTCATCGGGCTCCGCGTGCCCCTCGACGTCGAGCGCGAAGGCCTCGACCTCGCCCTGCACGGGGAGATGATTCAGTAATTTCCAGATGGCCCTCCCCTGCCAGGGGGGAGGGCCGAGCGCCGCAGGCTGGTCGGGGTGGGGAAATGCGTGGTCCATTTCCGTCCCACCGCAGAAGGCCGCCCCCCCTTTGCATCCCCCGGATACCGCGACAGGGCCGAGACCGCGACACACAGATAGCTCGATACCGTGATACCCACAAAATATGCATAACCAATTGTTCTATAAAGCGTACCCAACCATTCATCAGCTTCCATCATCCAATTAGATATTTTAGATGCCTTATATGTGCCAACTGGTATTATGAGTACGGCATATTTGGGTATATTCGCGCGCAGTATCCAGAACTAAGCACTCGACTTTGCTCCTGGACGATAGCACAATGAGCCCATCGCGAAGGTCGGGAAATTAGCCGAGGTTCAAACTCGGCCGTAACTTCCTAATGCCCTCGGGAGACACGGTACTTGGGCTGATCGATAGCGAAGGGCTCGGCGTCCAAACCCGAGCCCGCCCCTTCTCACCAAGCAGTAAGACCATGGCCCGAAAGACCACCCGATCCATCGAACAACGGCAACTCGACGCCCGGCGAAAGCTATGGCCTATGCTGACCGCCGGCATGCTGTGGAGCATGGACAAGGAAGGCTGGGTTGCCCTGCCACGCCTCATGCCTCTGATGCTCAGCATCATGGATGACCTGTCAGGCAAGGGCTTTCCAGTGAGCCGGACCTATCTTGAACTGTGGTCTCGCATTCGCATCAAGGAGAGTTTTCTCGCGCTGAATAGGCCCGAGGAGATGGCCTTCCATGCAGGGTTCGAAGGTCAGCGAGCGCTCAGAACGTGGAAGGACCGCATACAGCGGCTTGCGAAGCTTGGCTTCATTGGGGTGAAACCCGGCCCGCTGGGCGATTTCTCCTACGCTGTGATCAACAACCCATACCATGTCATCAAGCGAGCCTACTTGGCGCGGCAGGTGCACGAAAATAAGTGGCAGGCACTGGTAATCCGGGCCAACGAGGTGGGCGCCTTTGACCTCGACGACATTGACGATAAGGGCTCGCTGATTGTCGAAGACGCGGAGCATGGCGGAGAGGACGGCGCCGCCAAACCGGCATCCCCTCACATTGACGAAGCCAAGCGAGCGTAGGGTGAGCAAAGGCGCGGACCGCCGTGCCCACGTCTCTGCAATCCACCAGCGTCTGCATGGCTTCGCCCTGCTAAGAGCGAAGTAGTGCCGCCCGTCAGAAAGGAATCTCGTCGTCCATCTCGCCGCGCTTTTCCGGAGGCGGCAATTGCTTCGGAGGCGCCGGTATTCATCGTCATGTACCGCCTCGCTGGCGCCGGTTCTCGGCTGCGCAAATATACTATCGGCCCTTATGGTCGCGTCACTTTGCCGATGGCGCGCGCACAAGCCCAAAAGATCTTTGCTGCGAGGCTTGATGGGCGAGATCCAGCCGAAGAGAAGAAGCAATCGCGACGTCGCCTGGTCGTCGATCGCGTAGACGATCTGGTGGAGACCTATATTCGCGAACATGTGGCTCAAACCGGGACCTGGAGGACGATTTCGAACCTGTTGCGGCGCGACGTGATTGCGCACTGGGGCACCAAGAGCATCCACGAAATCAAGAAACGAGACGTCAGCGATTTGATCGGACTGGCCGCACAGCGCAATGACCACGCCGCTCATAGGCTTTTGAAGACTCTAAAAACTTTCTTCAGGTGGTGCGTGGGCCGCGCGATCATCGATTTCTCACCCGCGGATGGAATTACCTCGAACTATAGGCAAATCAGTCGCGATCGTGTCCTCACCGACGAAGAGCTCGCGGCCATCATTGTTGCCGCCCGCAAGCTGCAATCCCCATACGGAGGCATTATCGAATTGCTGGCTCTCACCGGGCAAAGGCGGAATGAAGTCTCTCAACTTAGATGGGATGAGCTTGATGAACAGAGGCGGACTTGGTCAATTCCCAGCTCGCGGACCAAGAACAAGAAGGCGCATATCATGCACTTATCGGAGGAAGCGTGGCGGCTCATCGAAGCCCATCCACGCGGAACGTATGTCTTTGCGACCACTGGGAAGAAGCCATTTTCAGCATATGCCAAAGGGAAGAACGCCATAGACGAGCTGTGCGGCGTATCTGAATGGCGGGTGCACGACCTCAGAGTCTGACTCAAAATGATAGGGCATGTTTCAAGGCCTTGCGAGACGGCGGGTGAGGAGAATGACGCTTGCGATCATGACCCAAGCTTCGGCGCTGGCGAGGGTGG
>Ga0335081_10010304_pt1 | contig 15098 bp, 15 predicted proteins | sample Lox_Sample_35_FD_206713 | JGI IMG/M metagenome (GOLD analysis project Ga0335081, IMG submission 206713) | Soil microbial communities from Loxahatchee National Wildlife Refuge, Florida, United States - Lox_Sample_3.5 | ecosystem: Environmental > Terrestrial > Soil > Wetlands | place: USA...
CGGAAGCAGCGGTCAGTATCTCGAAGCCCTCGGCGGTCAGGCCGCGGCTGATAGTGCACAGCGTCAGGTCCTCATCATCGACAATCAAGACGGAATAGGCCATGGCTATTGAATGATTACCTCATTGCTTTTCGCCCCGTCGGGGTAAACCGCCTCCGGTTGACGAAGGGGCAACGTGATGGTCACGGTTGTCCCGCGATTGGGGATGCTTTCGATTTGAATCTCCCCGTCGTGACTGCGCACGTATGTCTGACTGATACTCAGCCCGAGGCCGGTTCCCTTCCCACGCTTGGTAGTAAAGAAGGGCTCGAAAACATGCGGCAGGACGTCTGGCGGAATCCCGCATCCGGTATCGACAATGCGAATCTCAACCCTTTGGGCAGATGGAACTCGCTCGGCAAACACGGTGATTCGGCCGCCCTCCGGAGTAGCTTGGGCGGCATTGAGCAACAAATTCATCAGAACCTGAGAGAGTTGGTTGGCATCGACGCGGATATTCGGCAAATCCGTGGGCACACGGTTTTCGAGAATACGCCCGTGCAGCATGGGCTGGTGCTGCAGGAAAGCAACCGTCTCGGACACCAAACGATGCAAGTTCAGCTTGCTGAGGATCAGCGGGCTGGGGCGCGCGTAGTTCATCAGGCTGCGCAACGTAACCGAGATGCGTCGTGCGGCCTCGATGCACTGCTCAATCTCGTTCCGCGCTTCGGCGGGGGTGTTGTTCAGCTCCAGTTCAAGATGCGAAAGAATTCCGAGCAGCGGGTTGTTAATTTCATGGGCAGCCCCCAGCGCAAGTTGCGTAAGGGCGGCATATTTCTCATACTCCGCGAGTTTGGCCTGGAATTGGCTCTTTTCCTTGCTGAGCTTGCCTTCTTCGGAAAAGCGCAGGAAGAGCTCTTGCAAGGCGGTGTCTCGTTCCCTCTCTCTTTGGCCCAGGGTCGCCTGCAGTTGTTCCAGTTCCTGCTTCAGACTCTCGCATTCGTAATGCTGTGCACGACAGAATCCGGCCAGCAGAGCCAAGCCGACAACCAGGAAGGGGAGTACGTAAAGCGAAAACAAGGCTATCCCTCCCTTTCTGGACGGCGGAACGCCGAGAGATCAATCGGGCCAGATTTTGCAGGATGGGAGAAATCGGCGAAGGAAATCTGCGAATCGCGGACCCACCGTTTCGATTCGCGTAAAGTCTTCACCGACCTTTATATGCGGGCGGAGGAAATCCGACTGTGATCGACATCACGACTGAAAGTGTCCGGAATTGCGCAGAAAGTGAGGCGAGAGCTCGATTCAAGCTGTGACGCATCAACAAGGACCCGTCGCCACACCTCATTGTGATTCCAATCACGGAGGGTCCCAAGTCAGCCGTCTACTATGACGCAGAGATGGCACAACGGCTCAGGGCGGGTATTCTAGGCTACGGACGAATGGGTCGCGCCTTTGTGGCTGCGATGCAACAGCACGATCTGTGGGAGATCTCGGCCATCTATGACATTAACCCGGCGGCCCGACATCTTGCGCGCAGGAACGTTCCCGAGGCCGCGATCTACGACGCACCCGACCCCATTTTTGCCGACCCTACAATCGATGTGGTCGGTCTATTCACACTAGCCGACGCGCGGCCTTCGCAGATCCGTCTCGCTTTAGCCACTGGCAAACACGTGCTGGCGGAAAAACCGATCGGTGCCGATGTCGCCACTGAGTGGCAATTGGTGCACGAAATTGAAGCTAACGATCGCTTCGTAGCGGTCAACCTATTTAACAGAAATGCCTGGTATCACAAAGATATACAGCAGTTTATCGTCGATGGCCAGATTGGCGATCTGGCCATAGTCCGAATCTGTCACATGACACCCGGACACATGCCGCTGGAAGGGCACGACCCGGAAGGTCCGCCTTTTCACGATTGCGGAATGCACTATGTGGACGTCGCCCGCTGGTATGCCCGAAGCGAGTATCAAACCTGGCATGCACAGGGCATGCGCATGTGGGGATACAAAGATCCATGGTGGGTTCAGGCGCACGGGACCTTTGTCAATGGAGTCGTATTTGACATCACACAGGGATTTGTCTACGGACACCTGGCAAAAGAACAACCACACAATTGCTACGTCGACGCGATCGGCACGAAGGGCGTCGCCCGCATGCGACACGATTTTTCGAACGCAACGGTGGAGTTGTTCGGTATCGGCGAGACGCTGCAACGAACCGCACCGTACAACGATAAGAAACTTGACGTAATGATTGATGTTTTCGCGCGCTCCGTACTGGCCGGCAAGAACCTCGGCTTCCCGCAGGCACGGGACAGCGTGATTGCTTCGGAAGTGAGCTGGGCGATGCTCAACGATGCGGTGGCGAATATGCCCCCGGTACGAGGAACACCGGAAGAGATGCATCAGATTCTGGAGCACCGCCGAAGTCTGGTTGAAGGATTTGGGTTACCGGCAAGGACGCACGAACTTCTCGACGGCTCTCTGGTGTCGAACTGACATCCAAAGGGTATAATGCAGGGTTTCCTAAACGCTCTGTCCGAGCCCCGGTCCGCGGCCCATCCTAGCGCGGATCATGCAGAGCACAGGCGCAAACGTACGTTTGTGCGGTAGTATCCCCATCCGCGTCACGCTGGGAGCCGTTGACCTGCGGAGATGGCGGGGTTTGCGGATTGGACCGCCGGCAAGCGGCGGTGCCGGGAAGGCTTGTCCTGAAGGAGGATGCTTGAGACTCTTACCGCGCGACGAAAAGTTCTTCGAGCTGTTTGCAGAGCTTTCGGGCTACCTGACCGAGGGGGCCCAGCTGCTGCGCAACATCCTCGAAGATCCGCGGGATCTGAAGATGCGCGTGGAACAGGTCCAGGCCATTGAACACAAAGCCGACCGGGCTACGCACGCCATTATCACAAAGCTCAATCAGAGCTTCATAACCCCATTTGATCGTGAAGACATACACCGGCTGGCATCATCACTGGACGATGTGCTCGATTTCACCAACGCCGCTGCCCACCGTCTGGTGCTGTACAAGATCACCGAACCGCCACCCGTGGCGGCAGAACTCGCCGGATTGATCGTGTTACAGAGCGAAGAACTGGCCCGGGGAGTTTCCGTGCTCGAAAAGAATGGCTCGGTTCTGAAACATTGCGACGAAGTTAACCGGTTGGAAGATGAAGCCGATCACGTCAGCCGGCGGGCGATCGCTTCGCTGTTCGAGACGGAGAAGGATCCGATCCAACTCATCAAGCTCAAGGAGCTATTTGAAGTCCTGGAGACCGCCACGGATAAAGCCGAAGATGCCGCCAATGTTCTAGAAGCCATTGTTTTGAAGAGTGCGTAATCCTGTACTCGATCGACGGAGACGATACTTACTTCCCTCATGCACGCCGACCTTCTGCTGGTCCTGATCACCATTCTGGTCGCGCTGATTTTCGATTTCGTGAACGGGTTTCACGATTCCGCGAACAGTATCGCGACGGTCGTTTCTACGCGCGTGCTGTCGCCGCGCTGGGCCGTGGTTTGGGCGGCGACATTCAACTTTCTGGCAGCATTCTTTTTTGGCACCGCGGTTGCCAATACCATCGGGAGCGGCATGATCCGGCTCGATTATGTCGATCAGCATGTGGTTCTTGGAGGACTGTTCGGCGCGATCGTCTGGGACCTGCTGACGTGGTGGTGGGGACTGCCTACCTCGTCGTCGCACGCGCTGATCGGAGGCTATGCCGGGGCGGCTATGGCTCGCGCCGCAATAATTTCAGGGCCGTCTGCGATGACGAACGTCATCATTCCGCATGGCTGGACCAAAACCGTCGTCTTCATTGTCGTCGCACCCCTGCTCGGGTTGGTTTTTGGATTCATCTTCATGCTCTCGATGTATTGGATCTTTCGACGCTTTGCACCGCAATCCGTTGATCGGCTATTCCGCCGCCTGCAATTGCTTTCAGCGGCAGCTTATAGCCTGGGGCATGGCGCCAATGATGCTCAGAAAACCATGGGCATCATCGCCGGCGCGCTTTATACCGGTGGCTTTATGACCAAAACGGACATGATGCATACCTGGGGGCGGCTGCACTGGCCGATCATTCTCTCCGCACATGCGGCTATTGCGGCTGGGACCTACTTCGGCGGCTGGCGCATCGTGAAAACGATGGGGCAGAAAATCACAAAACTAAAGCCTGTGGGCGGATTCTGCGCCGAGACTGCGGGCGCTTTGACGCTCTTTGGCACTGCGGTCGCCGGTATTCCCGTGAGCACCACTCACACCATCACCGGAGCCATTGTCGGAGTCGGCGCGGTGCATCGTCTGTCGGCCGTTCGTTGGGGCGTAGCCGGCCGGATCATCTGGGCCTGGATCTTCACTATCCCCGCCTCCGCCCTGGTCGCCGGAGGAACCTACTTCCTGATGAACAAGCTGTCCTAAGTTGCTAAAACCCTCAGAGTTCCGACCCGAGAAGTTCTTCTCCGCGTTCTCTGCGGGTTTTCCGGGCGAACTCGCGGTCAAAAGGCTGAACCGCAGAGATCGCAGAGGTTTCGCGGAGTACGCTGAGAACTTCGCAGAACTCAACTGCGCCCGTACACGCAAACACTGCCCGTATAATCAATCCTTAGACTTCTTATGATTCAGACCTTATTCGGCAGCCTCGAAGAAGAAAAGAAGACCAGTTTCCTCGACCGCATGAAGCAGGCGGTGACGCGGACAAGGGAAAATCTCGCCGAGCGCATCGATGACATTGTTTCCATCGGAAAGGAAATCGATCGCAATACCTTGGACGATCTGGAAGCTACCCTGCTTGGCGCCGATTTGGGAACGACGACTACGCAGGAGGTTTTGGGCAAGCTGCGGGAAAAAGCTGACCGCAAGCAGATCAAGAACGTCGAGGAACTGAAGAGGCTCCTGAAAGAGGAGTTGCTCGCTATCCTGAACGCCGCGAACACTCGACCTGTCAACAAGGTTGAGGGTACGCCGGAGGTGATTCTTGTCGTTGGCGTTAACGGAACCGGCAAAACGACAACTATCGGCAAACTTTCGCAGGTGTTCCGCTCGCAGGGAAAAAATGTTCTGCTGTGCGCCGCTGATACATTCCGCGCCGCAGCTATCGAGCAACTGGAAATCTGGGGTCAGCGCACGGGCACCGAAATCATAAAAACCAAGGCAGGTGGAGATCCGTCCGCCGTGCTTTTTGATGCCCTTCAGGCCGCCGTGGCTCGCAAAACAGACTACGTGGTCGTCGATACGGCTGGGCGACTCCATACGAAGACCAGCCTGATGGCCGAACTGGAGAAGATGCACCGCACAGCTCAGCGGATTATCCCAGGGGCACCGCACGAGACTCTCCTGGTCATGGACGCGACGACCGGGCAAAACGGGCTGCAGCAAGCGCGGTTGTTTACTCAATCCGCCGGCGTGACGGGTATTGTGCTAACGAAGCTGGACGGAACGGCCAAGGGCGGTGTAGTTGTGGCGATCTGCCGCGAACTAGGCCTTCCAGTACGCTATGTAGGAGTAGGTGAAAAAGCCGGTGATCTGTTGCCGTTTGATCCCAAGGAATTTGTGGATTCGTTGTTCGAATAGGAGTTCTAATGCGGGACGCCCGAGAGAAGGGGTCGAGACTTAGGATCATAATGGATTTCTTGAAGCGCCTGTTGGGCAGAAAACCCGCCGCACCCGGCGATCCCTACGCTTACGTGATGGGTCCTGTTCGACGCGGCCCCAAAGGTCGGAGCGGCGCCGCCGTCGCCGAGATTGAAGACGATTCCTTCCGGAGTTTCCCGCAGCCCCATTGAGTCAGCCGTTCTCGAAGCACTGCGGGCATCCGTGTCTCGCGTGTAAGATTCTTCCCTGAATGTCCCAGCACCCCGCTGACGAGCAACACCTGCATCGCGCGCTCGAACTGGCACGCGCCGGGATCGGATTAGCATCGCCGAATCCCTACGTCGGCGCAGTCATCACCGACGCTCGCGGAAATGTAGCTGGCACTGGAACCTACACCTATGACGGCGTGAAGCATGCCGAGATCCTCGCTCTCGAACGGGCCGGTTCGAAAGCCCGTGGCGGGACGCTCTACATCAATCTCGAGCCGCACGCGCATCAGGGACGCACCCCTCCCTGCACGGACGCGCTCATCAAGGCCGGTATCCACCGTGTAGTCGCCTCGATGGCGGATCCGAATCCGAAGGTCAGCGGACGCGGATTTGAGCAACTGCGCGCGGCAGGCGTAGATGTGGAGATCGGCCGCCTGGAAGATCAGGCACGGAGGCTTAACGAGGCATTTGCGCGATACACCCGCCACGGCACGCCCCTGGTGACTCTGAAAGCGGCCATGACGCTCGACGGCAAGATCGCTCCACCGCCCACGGAGACTCTGCTTCAAGGCAGCGGGATGCCCGCGGGTGGCTGGATCACGAGCGAGGTCGCACGCGCCCATGTGCAGGAACTACGCCATCAGCATGACGCCCTGCTGGTCGGCGCGGGGACGATCCTTTCCGATAATCCACTGCTGACCGATCGCAGCGGCAAACCGCGCCGGCGTCCTCTGCTGCGCGTGATTCTCGATTCGCGCCTGCGCCTGCCGCTCGATTCCCGACTGGTGAAAAGCGTCGCGGCGGAGCACAAAAATGATGATGTCCTCGTTTTCTGCTCTTCGGCGGACGAGCAGAAGAAATCCGAACTAGAGAATTTGGGTGTCCGTATCGAGAAGATTCCGACCATCGAGATGGACGGCCGTCCCGATCTACCGGCAATTCTGCGCAGACTCGGGCAATTGGAAATTACCGGCTTGATGATCGAGGGAGGCGCGACGGTAAATTGGGCAGCGCTCGCGTCGAACGTAGCCGACAAGGTGTTTCTCTATTACGCACCGAAGATTTTAGCCGGTACCGGATCTGTGCCCTTTGCGGCGGGAGCGGGATTCCGCCAGATGAGCCAAGCAGCGCATGTGAAACATTTGCATCTGCATCGCTTCGGAGAAGACTTCGCGGTAGAAGGGTATCTTCGCGACCCGTATGGAGATTGAAGGTGGACGTTAGGCAACGCGTGAATTGCAGGCAAATTCCTCTGTGTGACCCTGTGTTCTCTGTGGTGAGTTCAGATCTTTGACCACAGGACACAGAGGAACACAGGGAATTCAACAACTTATTGTCGAGGATTATCATGTTCCGTTCTGAAAGGAAGCTCCCATGTTTACTGGCATCGTAGAGGAAGTTGGAAGAGTAACCAAGATCGAAGAACGCGGAGAGAACCGGAGGATCAGTATCGCCGCTGAGAAGACACCGAAGGAACTCGGCACCGGCAACAGCGTTTCGGTCAGCGGCGTCTGCCTGACTGCGCTCGACATTAAGCCTGGATCGTTCTGTGCCGACCTCGCTCCTGAAACATGGGTGCGCACCTCGTTTTCGCGGATTCACGAAGGTGCGCTGGTGAATCTCGAATTACCCATGAAAGCCGACGGCCGTTTCGGGGGACACGTCGTTCAGGGGCACGTCGATGGAGTCGGCAAGCTGACTTCGTTCGACCGGATCGGCGATTCGGAAAACTGGTGGCTGAACATCGAACTGCCCGACGAAGTGGAGAAGTACACCGTATATAAGGGATCAATCTCCATTGAAGGAATCAGCCTCACGGTCGCGAAACTCGAGAAGAATCGCTGCACTATCGCCATCATTCCTCACACCGTCGAGATGACGAACCTGCATTCGCTCAAGCCTGGGGATCCGGTCAATCTGGAAGCCGATCTCATCGCCAAGTATGTCGAGAAAATGATGAAGGGAGAATCATCACAGAACTCGCTGACGATTGAAGATCTGGTGGAGCAGGGATTCTAATCTTGCTGGGGTTTAATCGCGCGCGTCAGTGCGCGGGCGTGTTCTTGATAACCTCCCCACCTTTCATCACGAATTTCACGTGCTGCAGCGTGGCGATGTCTGCGAGCGGGTCGCCGTCCACGGCAAGAATATCGGCGTAGTGTCCCGCCTCGATCGCACCTACATCGTCTTGCCAGCTCAACAGGTCGGCAGCGTTGATCGTAGCTGCCTGAATTGCCTCTAGGGGCGTCAGACCGCGCTTCACCATCGCTTCCAGTTCGAAGGCGTTTTTGCCGTGGGTGTCGGGGCTCGCCGGGTCGAACCCCGCCGCGATCTTCACTCCCAGGCTCTTCGCCATCTGGATCTCCTGGTGGATACCATCGAGGAAGACATCGACGTGTTTGCGCTGTTCTGGAGAAAAGGGGCGTTTCTTGTTTTCCGCCGCGAGATCGAGATCGACCACCCCGATCGTCGGAACGAGGAACGTCCCCTTCGCCTTCATCATCTCCAAATCTTCACGGTTGATCCTATGGCCGTGTTCGATTGAGTCAACGCCAGCGATGAGCGCGTTCTTGATGCCTTCGGGAGTGGTTGCATGCGCTGCCACCTTACGCTTCTGCTTGTGCGCTTCTTCCACGATGACCGTCATCTCTTCGACGGTGAGAGTCGGATTGTTCCAGTCGGCATAGACCTTAATCAAGTCCGCGCCGTGGCCAAGCTGTTCGCGAACGGCTCGGCGCGCTTCTTCCGGCCCGCTGACCATCTGCGCGCCAGTTGGGAAATCGGGCAAGTCTGGGGAAACACCAAATGGATTGTATTGGCCAACCGCGGCGATGGCTCGAGTCGCGACCTGCATCCGGGGACCGATCACCAGGCCTTGCCCGATGGCGTCGCGCAGCGCCACATCCGCATACTCGGACCCTTCGCTTTCCACGTCACGAATGGTCGTGTATCCGGCTTCCAGCGTGATGCGCGCGTCGTAGGCGCCTTCGAGCGCTCGGAAAGCCTGCGACTTGGTCGCGAGGTTCACGATATACCCGTCGTCCGTGTCAGGGATGCGCGCCATGATGTGCGTGTGACAGTCGATAAGGCCGGGCAGAATCGTTGCGCGGCCGAGGTCGACGATGCTCGCGTTCTTCGGGGCGTGTGCCTGGATGTCCGCGGCAGAGCCAACCTCCTTAATCCGTTCGCCTTCGATCCAGATGGCAGCGTTTTCGAGGTACACCCCTTTGCGAACCTCAAGTAACCGGGCGGCCTTGAGTACAGTCGCCGGTGGTTTAAACTCCGTCTGGGTCTGGGCAAAGGCAGCCACCGCCAGCACGAATGGCGTCAGAGATCTGAGTTTCATGGGCAGGAAGCGTACCGGAGACTTGCCGCCCACGCAAGAAGGGAAAACTGGGTAGTCTGTTTAGTGGCTGCCAGTGAGTCCGGTCCACTGAGCGCAGGACACTGGCCTCAGGCTTCCAGCTTCAACTCATCGAGCTCGAGGAATTCCTGAATAATCGGCTCATTCGATTTCTCCATTTCCGAGTAAGGTCCGAAGAAAATCGCCTTGGCCTCATGTAGAAACACGACGCGCTCCGCCAGCTTCTTTGCCAGACGCATGTCGTGCGTCACGACAATGCTGGTCAGGTTCAGCTGAATTTTGAGCCGTTTTATGAGGTCCCCCAACAGTTGCGCCATCAGAGGATCGACCATTGTTGTCGGCTCGTCGTAGAGCACGCACTCCGGCCGTGCCGCCAAAGCCCGAGCGATCGCGACCGATCGCTTCATGCCCGTGGACAAGTCCGACGGCAACAAATCCCGCATCTGCTGGACACCCACCATCTGCAGCAGGCCGTCGACAATCTGGTAGATCTGGTCTTCGTTCAGGTCCTGACTTTCGCGCAGGGGAAACGCGACATTTTCGCCAACGGTCAGTGAGTCGAATAGCGCCCCGTTCTGGAAAACCATGGTCACTTTCTTGCGGATGGTCTCCAGCCGCTCTTCCGTATAGTCTGTGATGTCCTCGCCCGCCACGACGACCCGCCCGGAATCGGGTTTGAGGAAACCCATAATGTGATGCAAGGAGACGGACTTCCCCACTCCGCTGCGCCCCAGAATGCAGACGGTCTCTCCTACGTTGACGTCGAAGCTCACTTGGTCGAGCACCACGTTGTCGCCGAACGCTTTCGAGACGTCGCGGAATTCGATATAAGGCGGCATGGGCAATGAGCGGGAGATCTTGCCGCGTCCGGGACCTGAGACGCAGTTTCACCTGCTCAAACTTATCAGATTTGGCGAACGCCGCCAGTATCGTCTTCGACCAGGACTAGCCGCGAGGATGCCGACCAGAAGTCCGAACCCATTTCGTGACCGTGGCGTAAACGTCCCAGGAACATCCCCGAACCAACGGGCGCACCACATGTTCACTTTTTAGACCTTCGTTCCGCAAGTAACTAGCGACTGAGGATGATCCGGCCGACAATATGTAACAGAGATGGATATTCCCAGCACGTCGGATATCTACAATGTCGCGTTCAAGTTTGCCGCGGCTCTCGGGATTGGCCTGCTGATTGGCGCGGAGCGGGAACGGCGAAAAGGCGAGGGTCCTTCACGTTCGCCAGCCGGGGTGCGGACATTCACGATCGCGTCGCTGGCAGGCGGGGTGAGTTGGGCGGTTGGAGGAGTGCCCCTGCTTGCGGTCACGTTTGTTGGAATAGTGGCTTTGTGTGCAATCGGGTATATGCGCACAGGAGATGAGGATCCTGGGTTTACAACCGAGACCGCTTTGTTGCTGACGGTGCTGCTCGGGGGATTCGCGTTGAAGGACCCAGTGACCGCTTCGGCGCTGGCGGTGACGGTGGCGATTGCCCTAATGGCTCGCGCCGGGATTCACCACTTCATACGGGAAGTGTTAAGCCAGGAAGAACTCACGGATGCCCTTATTTTTGCCGCCGCTGCATTAGTAGTACTTCCATTGGTACCTAACCGATTCGTTGGTCCGTTCAACGGGATCAATCCCAGGACGATCTGGAAGATTGTGGTTCTCATCATGTCGATTGGCGCGGCGGGCCATATCGCCGTGCGCTGGCTCGGAGCCCGATTTGGATTGCCCGTGGCCGGATTCGCCTCGGGATTCGTATCCAGCGCGGCCACTACAGCATCCATGGGCGAGCAGGCCCGCAAATGTCCTCAGATCTCACGAGCTGCGGTGGCAGGCGCCGTGCTTTCGTCGGTGGCTTCACTGATTCAACTCGGGGTGGTGCTGGCGGCAACGAACTGGCATACATTTTCAATCTTCCGGCGATCGATGTTGGGGGCCGGCGTGATGGCGGTGATCTACGGCGGCGTCCTGACGTTCAAGAGCTTCCGCGAGAGTGGCCCCAGTTCAATGCAGATCGGAAGAGCCTTCAGCTTGAAGACGACTCTGCTGTTTGCGTCAATGATTGCCGGTGTCCAGTTGCTTGCGGCGGCTCTCGACGCGCAATTCGGTAGAAACGGAGTGATCGTGGGTGCCGCGCTGGCTGGTTTTGCCGATTCCCACGCTCCCGCGGTTTCAGTTGCATCGCTGGCAGCGTCAGGCAAGCTGGATGCGCATGGGAGCATTATTTCCATTCTTGCGGCCCTGACCACCAACACCGTCACGAAAATGGCGCTAGCCATCACAAGTGGCGGAAAACGTTTCTCACTGCAGATCATTCCGGGACTAATTCTGGTAATTTTGGGAGCGTGGGCTGGTGCGATGCTCTCTCTCTTCAGTTAGCGAACTCAGTCCATAAAAAAGTACGTAACAAGAGTCCGTGTTGCATCAGCCGGCGAGCGACGCACTCACTTTTCTGCTTCGGCCAACTCGTCTGGCGTATTCAGATTGCGGAAAATAGCTGGGGAAAAGCCTGCGACTTCCAATTCCTCCTGGCTGACCACTTGCGTTTTGGATTCGCCGAAGAGAGCGTCGATTTTGTAGCGGCCGGAGCGCAACGCCTTTTCCGACACTTCGGCAAATTCGCGGCGATAAACGGCGCACAGGGGCTGAAGCCCGCCGTTCGCTCGGGCTACTGTCACGAGCGATCGAGCGGATTTCTTTGCACGGCTGACCATGAAGCGCAGAAGGGCGAGCGAAACGAATGGGACGTCTACCGCCAGAACCACGTTCAGATCGGTGGCTGAAGAGTGGAGGGCGGCGTGGATTCCACCCAGTGGACCACAGTTCGTGTACACATCTTCCACAACCGCGGCGAATGGCGCATATTTGCCCGGTTCGCCCACAATGTAAACATTCGGCGTGAGCGAGCGCGCCACATCGAGGATGCGCGCAAGCAGCGTTCGCCCGTGCAATGGGGCGAAAGCCTTGTCGCTGCCCATACGGATGCTCTTGCCTCCGGCAAGAATGAAGGCGGAAACCGCAGAGTCCAACTCCATGGCGCGATCATACACGGCTATGAGATTGCCTGTCGCAATGCCGCCACCTAGCCCGCATTTATGTTGCGGCGCAAGGTTATCGATTGCGGCGCAAGGGGTTGCCAGCCTGAACGAAAGTAACCTATCCAAAGTGACAACTTCGCGGGATGATGAGCCTGCGTCCGAGGCTGTTCCTGACCCGGAAGTTAGAACATCATGCCGCAAAAATTCATGGATGTGCTCATGCTTGGGCGCTGCTCTCACGAGTTCTCTTGGCCGCGCCGCGGAGCCGATGGCGACTACTACCAAGTCTGCCTATTGTGTGCCGCGGAGTACAAGTACGACTGGGCGACCATGCGCCGCACCGAGCGCGTGGAGCATGCCAAACCCGAAACGGGTATCCGGCGGAGCCATCCACGGGAAAAGCGTCCGTCCTGGGTCCCGCGTGCCCGCCGCCTCAAGCTCGACATCCCACTGCGCTATCGCGTGAACAAGACCAGCACCTGGTATGAAGGCATCATCGAAAACATCAGTCAGAGCGGGGTGTTGTTCATCGGGCCGCAGGCTCTGCCGGTCAACGCGCTGATCGAGATGGTCTTCGAAATGCCGGAAGAAATCTCCGGGCAAAAGAATTCCAACGTGGTCTGCCAAGGCCGAGTGATGCGCGCCAAAAATGTGCCAGAACTGGAAGATGGCCGAGTCGGACTGGCAGCATCGATCGTCGACTACAAGTTCATCCACTGATCTGCAGCCATCCCTTACCAACAATCTTGATTCATTCGCTCGAGCTGCGAATGCGCGGGCGATCACCAGCTTGAGTTGGGCGGTACTCTTCTCCATTTACATCTGCAAGCGGGCCTCGCAGCATCTAAACTGTAGGGGACACGGGGCGGTCTCCGACCCGCCGGTGTCGGGAGTTGGTCATGAACAGTAGATGTCCGCTTATTTCCTGTTTATTGTTGGCTGTCATTTTGGGATTGACCGTCGGGTGCGCGAAGAAGCCCGACGACGCAAAGATCTCGAGTGAAATTCAGGACCGTTTCAGCCAGGATTCTGGCTTAGGGACGAAGCAACTTTCGGTAAAAGCCGAGAGCGGAGTCGTGACGCTCGCGGGCACAGTAGACACGGACGCGCAACGCGAAGCGGCCGGCAAGCAAGCCGCCAGCGTGGCTGGCGTGAAGACCGTAATCAACAACCTGCAAGTCAGCAATATCGACAAGCCGAGCGCGGTAGCGGCTGTGACTCCATCCGCGCCGAATCCCTCCGCTGCGAGCCCTTCCGACAACACTCCTCCCAGCTCCGCAAAACCGCAAAGGAGTGCGAGATCCTCCAAAGCACGGCAGGGCTCTGGCGCGAGTCAGAAATTATCGGACGGGTCGGATGCACCAATGAATTCCTCAAGCGGTCCGCCGCCCACTGACACCGGCACAACGACGGCAGCGGCGAACAGCGCACCCCCGTCAGAGGTGCCGCCACCTCCTCCGGCGCCGAAAAAGATCATCATCGATCAGGGGACACAGATCACGGTGCGATTAATCGATCCCATCGACAGCGAGAAAAACCACACCGGGGATACGTTCCACGCCACGCTGAATGCTCCACTCACCTCGGATGGAGAGGAGGCGGTTCCCGCGGGAGTGGAACTTGTTGGCCACCTCACGTCGGTAAAGAGCGCCGGCAAGTTTGCTGGGCAATCTGAGGTCGTGATGCAGCTCGACAGTCTTTCCTCGGGAGGCAAGACCTACAACATCCAGACCGACCAATACTCCAAGAAAGGCAGCGCAAGAGGCAAGAATACAGCGGAGAAAGTCGGCGCGGGTGCGGCGATCGGCGGCATTATCGGAGCGATCGCTGGAGGCGGCAAGGGCGCGGCGATCGGCGCGGCTGCGGGTGCGGGAGTCGGCGGTGGCGTTCAGGCGGCCGGCAAGAGTCAGCAAATCAAGCTGCCTTCAGAAACGGTTCTGAACTTTGTCCTGCAACAGCCCATCACGGTCGTACAGTCGCCACCCTCCGATGCGAACCGCCAAAGGCTTCCGGGCCAGTCTTAATTTTGAGAATTGACAGAGCCTGCGGATTGCTCCGCAGGCTCTTCTGTTTTTGGATTCTCCAGGGTTCGCGTACACTGTGTCGGTTCATGCCCACGATCACGGCACTGCTGCACACTCAAAATGATGCTCTGCGATTGGGGCGAGCCCTGGAAATGTTATTCCCCTGCGACGAAATCCTGATCATCGATCACGATTCCCGTGACAGCACCAGCCAAGTCGCGCGGGAATATGGAGCGCGTATTCTGCCGGCCGAGCCGGAGCTTTCGTACGCTACGATCGCCCGTGGGGACTGGATCTTCACCCTTGATCCGAGGGAATCCATTACCGAGGCGCTGGCGGCGAGCTTGTTTGAGTGGAAGGGCGAAGAGATTCCCGCGACTACAGGTGCGTTCGCCGTGTACCGTCGGGACGAAACAGTTGAGGGCTGGATCGACAATCCTATCGCTCAGACACGTCTCGTGCGTGCACACTGGGGCCGATGGGCAGGATACTTCCCCGAGCCAGATGAGTCGGCGGTCGCGCTCGAGGGCGATCTGCTGCACTTTGTCTTCCCGTGAACCCAAGTGTTCTATGCCGTGTTGGTGGACCGTAGTCTTGCAAGTTGTTGATTCTGCAAGCGGAGCCCTCGTTACTCTTGGGCTTACCCGTCACATTCGATTGTGATTTGAATCACATTCCTCTTTTTGGGCCGCGCCTAGACTGCGCTGTTGTAGCAGTAACGGGCGTGGAAGCCCCTTGGAGGAATCGTATGCGTGTAATGAAATTCATCAGTGCGGCCCTAGCCCTGGCGATGCTCTTGACCTTCGCCATTGCGCAGCAGTCGGCCCCCGCTCAGAGTGCTCCTGTCGTGAAGCACGTTCCGATCACACAGGCCTCGCCGAATTCAGGC
>Ga0335081_10010305_pt1 | contig 15098 bp, 12 predicted proteins | sample Lox_Sample_35_FD_206713 | JGI IMG/M metagenome (GOLD analysis project Ga0335081, IMG submission 206713) | Soil microbial communities from Loxahatchee National Wildlife Refuge, Florida, United States - Lox_Sample_3.5 | ecosystem: Environmental > Terrestrial > Soil > Wetlands | place: USA...
AGCAGCCTCGGCCGGTTCGATGTGGGATTCGATCCGACTCGGCCGGTCGCGATCTCCGACGCGCGCGGCGCTAAGGCCGCCCGGCGTAGGCTTCATCGAACGCGGCTTCGAGTTTCCTGTTCGTTCCGCGAATGCGGTCCACCACCGCCTTCGCCCAGTCGAAGTATTCGCGCCGCCGCGCAAGCGACCAGTCGTGGGGCGGATTCGAGGCGATGTCGCGCACGTTGCAGATCTTGTCGGCGAGCTTGACCAGGCGCGCCCGCCGGGAAAGATGCTCCGCGTGCTCGATCTGCAGGCGCTTGCGCTCGGCCTTCGCCAGTGTCTTGTCGTCCGAGACTTCGCGTACCACGCCGGCGACGACCTTGCCGAAACGCTCGCGCAGCTCTTCGTAGGTGGTCTCGGTGTCCTCGATCGTGTCGTGCAGAACGGCGGCGGCGAGGATCCTGGCGTTGGTGATGCCGGCCTCGTCGCAGAGGACGTGGGCGAGGCCGATGGGATGGTTGATGTACGGCGACGCTTCGGGGTCCTTGCGCCGCTGCAGGCGATGCTTGTACGCCGCGAATGCCAGCGCGTCGACCAGCAGCCGGGTGCTTCGGGGGTTCACGCCCATTACTTGGGGGCGGGCGACCCGTTTCCCCACCCGGCGGCGCGACCGCGCCGCCCGTACCGCGTCTGCGGTCCTCTCAGTGCGCGGCCTGCGAATGCTTGCCGCCGGGCTCGGACACCTCGGCCATCATCTTGCCCACGTTCGCCGGGTTTTCGTGTCGAGCGATGTCGCCTGCGGAGATCACTCCGACGAGTCGCTGGTCTCGATTCACCACCGGCAGCCGGCGCACCTTCATGTCGCTCATGTTGCGCGCGACGTGGGCAAGCTCTTCGTCCTCGAAGCAGTAGAGCACTTCGCCGCTCATCACCTCGCGGATCCTGGTCGCCGGCGGCTTGCCCAGAGCCACCGCGCGTACCGCGATGTCGCGGTCGGTGATCATGCCCACCAGGCGGTCGTTCTCGCCGACCGGGAGCGCCCCGGCGTCGATCTCGACCATCATCCGGGCGGCATGCTGGATCGTTTCGTCGGGATTCGCGAGTTGCACGTCACGGCACATCGCTTCCTTAACTTTCATCGCTTTACCTCCTCGGTCCGGGACGCGGGCATTGCGCTGCCCGCGCCGCGGGACCCGCGGGAACCGTCCCGGCGGACGTCTGCCCCGCGCAAACAATTCGGACAGCGCCGTCCGGTGAGCGTTCGAAACGCCGCGGCGCGCGGCTATCTCGCCGCGGCGCTTACGTGCAGCCGCTGCACGAGCGCCACCAGCACGAGCAGACCCGCGCCGATCGCATCGGAGATGTAGCCCGGCTTGATGAGCAGCAGCGCGGCGATCACGAGCACGATGCGCTCCCACGGCCGGGCGACGCGCAGGAGATAGCCCTGCAGCCCGGCAGCCAGGGACATCACGCCGACGATCGCCGAGAGGGTGGAGGTGAAGATGGTGAAGCCGTCCCCGATCATCATGATCGAAGGCTCGTAGACGAACATGAAAGGGACGACGTACGTCGCGGCGGCAATGCGCACCGATTCCCAGCCTGTGCGCCAGAGATCGGAGCGCGCGAGGCCGGCCGCCGCGAACACCGCGAGCGCGACCGGCGGGGTGATCGCCGACAGGATCGCAAAATAGAAGGCGAACATGTGCGCGGTCGGCGTGAGCGCGCCCATCTTGATCACCGCTGGCACGAGCAGCGACACCATGACGATGTAGGCCGGGGTCGTCGGCATGCCCATGCCCAGGACGATCCCCGCCAGCGCGGTGAGGATCAGCGCGAGGATGAGCGAGTTGTGCGCGAGCGCGACCACGAACTGTGTGAAGTCGATGCCGAGACCGGTGATCGTGACACAGCCGATCACGATGCCGGCGCACGCGCAGGCCATGGCGACCGCGAGCGTGTTGCGCGCGCCATCGACCAGCGCGTCGAACACGTTGCGCCAGCCGATGCCGCCACGCGTCGTGCCGCGAAGCAGCGCCATGGGAATGCACGTGAGCGCTCCGACCAGCGCGCACAGGGGCGCTGAATATCCCGCCATCAGCCCGAACAGCACGACGAAGATCGGCACGAAGAGGTGCCCGCGCGCGCGCATCACGGCGACGAAGCGCGGAAGTTGCGACTTCGGCACGCCGGCGAGCTTGTGGCGCTTGGCGTCGAAGTGCACGGCGAAGAAAAGGGCGACGTAGTACAGAACGGCCGGGATCGCGGCCCAGAGCGCAACCTGGGCGTAGGGGACCGCGAGGAACTCCGCCATCACGAACGCCGCAGCGCCCATCACCGGCGGCATGAGCTGCCCGCCCGTCGACGCCACCGCTTCGATCGCCGCCGCGAAAGGCGGCCGGAACCCGGTGCGCTTCATCAGCGGGATGGTGATCGGTCCGTCGACCATCACGTTCGCCACCGCGCTGCCCGACACCGTTCCGAACAGCGCCGAGGAGACGATCGACACCTTGCCGGGTCCGCCGGCCGTATGCCCGGTGATCGACATGGCGAAATCCATGAACAGCTGCCCCGTGCCGCTGCGCTCCATGAACGCGCCGAACAGCACGAACAGGATCACGTAGCTCGCCGACACGCCCAGCGTCGAGCCGAAGATCCCTTCGGTCGACAGATACAGCTGCTCCATCAGCACCTGCGGCGTGACGTGGGTGAAGAACGCGGCGTAGACGAGGAAGGCGATGGCGGTCAGCGGCAGCGCCAGACCGATCACCCGGCGCGTGGCCTCCAGCACGATCGCCACCGCGGCCACCGCGTAGAACTTGTCCGAGGGCGTCAGATCGTCGATGTAGATGATGCGGTTGATGAAGTAGTCGTAGTTGAGAAAGATGTGCAGCACGAACCCGTAGGCGAGGGCGAGCAGAGCGAGGTCGGCGCTGCGCCACGCGGTCCGGCGCCCCGGCCGCGACGGGTAGAGCAGGAACACCAGCGTCAGCGCGAACAGCAGGTGCGTGCCGCGGAAGATGATCGCTTCGGGCGGCCCGAACGCGGCCACGTACATGTGGTAGAGCGACATCGCCACGGCGATGATGTTGACGAGCCAGCGCAGCGCGACGCTGGCCGGCGTGGTCGGTTGCGCCTCCTCCGAGACGACCACCGGGCCGGACGCTTCGGACACTCGAGCTCTTCCGGGGTTCGGACGGCAAGCGGGGGCGGTGGCCGCCGTCCCCGCGACGTCAATGGCGCGCGCTACAAGGCGCCGACTTCCTTGTAGTACTTGAGCGCGCCCTTGTGGAACGGCACGCCGATGTCGATGGCCATGTCCTTCGGCGTCAATCCCCCGATCGGCTTCACCACCGCCGCCATGTCGGCGACGTGCGCCGCCATGGCCTTGGTCATCTTGTAGACCATGTCCTCCGGCAGATCGCACGCCGCCACGATGTGCGTGGAGTAGCCGATGGCGGGGACGTCCTTGTCCTGCTTCGGATAGGTTCCGGCCTTGATGACGAGCTTGTTGTAGCCGGGATTCATTTTCTTCAGCTCGCTCATCGTCCTGTCGTCGACCGGAACGAGATTGATGTCGCGCGCGCTGGCGAGGTCCATTATCGCCGAGGCCGGCGCTGTCGTGCCGAGCGTGAAGACCTGAACGTGCCCGTCCTTCATCATGTCGACTGCGTCGGTGTAGGCAGCCTGGAAGTTCACCTTGGCGAGCGACTGATAGCTCATGCCGTTGAGCTTGAGCACGTCGGCGGTGAGAATTTCGGAGGTGTTGCCTTTGGGCTGCGTGACCAGCGTCTTGCCTTTGAGGTCCGCGAACGAATGGACCTTGGCGTCGGCGAGCGCGACCACCTGGAAGTATTGCGGATAGAGGTTCGCGACCTGGCAGACGTGAGTGACCTTCTTCGGATACGGCGGCCGTCCCTCGAGGCCGTCGACCGTGGTCGAGGAGTTGGCGAAGCCGATCTGCGCCTTGCCTTCGTCGACGCCGCGGACGTTGGCGATGCCGGCGCCCGGCTGTTGCTGGATCTGCAGCTCGGGAATCGCCGACTCCCACATGTTCTTGAGCGCCCCGCCGAGGGGAATCCACGACCCGCCCTGCGGTCCGGTCATCATCGTGACCTGCTGGGCGGAGCAGGGAAAGGCCAGCGTCGCCGCGACGGCGGCGAGGCCGAGAAAACCGATTCGATCGAGGTTCATCACTCCTCCCGGAAAGGGATGTCGCAGGGCACTCGCGTCGGCTGACGCGTGCTCTTTTGGAGACGCGAACGATTGTGTCGCGGGCGGGCCGCGGCGGTCAAGCTTGGCTACCCGGTCGCGGCCCGCGAGCGGAGCATGCCCGCCGCGGCATGAGCGCGCATCATGCCGGCGATGCGCCGCGCGCATCCCTGCCGGTAACGATCCCGGGGTATACAATTTCCCGGCTGGGGGATATTCGATGACGGCCACCGTCGCCGCAACAGCCGCTACGACGGCGCATTGCGCCGAGCGCTTGAACGCCCTGCCGCGCGCGGTGCTGCAGACGCTTCGCCGCGGCATCGAGAAGGAGAGCCTGCGCGTTCGCCCCGACGGGTCGCTCGCCACCACGGCGCATCCCGCGGCGCTGGGCTCGGCGCTGAAGCATCCGCGCATCACCACCGACTTCAGCGAGTCGCAGCCCGAGCTCATTACCGGCGTGCACACCGATCCCGAGCGCTGCCTCGAGGAGCTCACCGAGATCCATCAGGTCGTCTATCGCGCGATCGGCGACGAGCTGCTATGGGCTTCCAGCATGCCGTGCCGGCTGCCGGCCGAGGAGGAGATTCCCATCGGCCGCTACGGCGCGTCGAACATCGGGCGCATGAAAACGGTATACCGCATCGGCCTGTCGCACCGTTACGGCCGGCGCATGCAGACGATCTCCGGCATCCACTACAACTTCTCCCTGCCGGATCGCCGTTCCGACGACTATTTCGCGCTGATCCGCAATTTCCGGCGGCACATGTGGCTGCTGCTCTATCTCCTCGGCGCCTCGCCGGCCGTGTGCTCGACTTTCGTCGCCGGGCGCCGGCACGAGCTCCAGAAGCTCTCCGCCGACACGCTCTACCTGCCGTACGCCACGTCGCTGCGCATGGGAAGGCTGGGCTACCAGAGCGACGCGCAGTCGGCGCTCGCGGTGAGCTACAACGACCTCGCGAGCTATGCCGCTTCACTGGAAGAGGCGCTCACCAAGCCGTATCCGCCGTACGAAGCGATCGGCGTGCGCAAGGACGGCGACTACATGCAGCTCGCGACCACGCTTCTGCAGATGGAGAACGAGTTCTACAGCGCGATCCGGCCGAAGCGCATCATCCGCCCCGGCGAGCGGCCGCTGCACGCGCTGCGGGACCGCGGCGTGGAGTACGTTGAAGTCCGGCTGCTGGACCTCGATCCGTTCGAGCCCGTCGGCATCACCGCGCAGACGATGCGCTTTCTCGACGTCTTCCTGCTGCACTGCCTGCTCTGCGACAGTCCGCGGGACAACCCCGAGGAGCTCGCCGCGGTCATCGAAAACAAGCTTCGCGCGGCGGCGCGCGGTCGCGAGCCCGGTCTCAAGCTCGTGCGCGAGGCGAACGAGGTGCCGCTCACGGAATGGGCCGAGGAAGTCCTCGCCGATTGCCTGCCGATCGCGGTGGCGCTCGACCTCGCCAACGGCGGCCATGCCTACCGTGACGCGGTCGGGTCCGCCGCCGCGGCCGTCGCCGATCCCGCGCGCACGCCGTCGGCGCGCGTGCTCGAGGCGATGCGGCGCGATCACGGCAACTCCTACGTGCGCTTCGCGCTCGCACAATCGCGCGCGCATCGCGACGCGATCATGGCGCTGCCGCTCGCGCCGGAGGTCGAGGAGCGCTTCGCGCGCATGGCGCGGGAATCGATCGACGAGCAGAAGCGCGTCGAAGCCGCCGACATGCTCCCCTTCGAGGCTTTCCGCCAGCTCTATCTCGCGCCGATCCGCCTGAGCGAGTAGAACGTCGCCGGCTCGCCGTCGTCTACGAGGTCATCGCGCTCCTACACCGCGGTGGCCGGGTTCCGGTAAGCGAATCAGAACCCGGCCGATTTGCGAGCGGTCGGCATCCGGGCATGCTCCAAGGAGGTACGGAACGGCGGCGCGAGAAGCCTCTGCGCGGGCTGTCCCATTCGGATATTCCGCCGTCGCGCGATGCGACGGCACGCTACCGGAGGAATACATGAAGAGATCGTACGCAACATACAGCACTTTGGCCGTTGCCCTGGCACTCGCTCTCGGAGGCTGCTCGACGTGGCAGCACACGAGTCGAACCGAGAAGGGGACCGCGGTCGGCGCGACGGGCGGAGCGCTCGTCGGCGCGGCGGTCGGCGGGCCGGTCGGCGCGGTGGTCGGCGCGGGCGTGGGCGGCTACGCGGGCCATTACGAGACACAACCCGGTGGCCTGGCGTCGGCGAACGGCCCCCTCACGCGCTCTAGCGAGCGCGGCGGCAACGGCATGCGCTACAGCGCGAATTCGGACGAGATTCGCTCGGTTCAGCAGGCGCTGAACGACCAGGGCTACAACCCTGGCCCGGTCGACGGGCAGTTGGGGCCGAGCACCGAAGATGCGCTGCGGCAATTCCAGCAGGCGCAAAACCTTCCGCAAACGGGTCAGCCGGATGCGCGTACGCTGGCCGCGCTCGGCGTCTCGAATCAAGCCTCGTATCGGGCTTCGAATTCGTCGAGCCGATCGAATCAACCGTACGCAGCCTCGAATCAGCCGGGCCAATATCAATCCTCGGATCGAGCGTCGAGCCAATCGAACCAGAACCAATATCAAGGCTCGAATGAGGACGAGACGCAAGCCCAGGGGATGGCGTCGTCGAGCGGCGGCGCCAGCGGCAGCAACGGCCGTTCGGACGAGATACGCGCGGTCCAGCAGGCGCTCAACGACAAGGGCTACCACGCCGGCGCGGTGGACGGGATCATGGGCCCGCACACGGGGACGGCGTTGCGGCAATTCCAGCAGGCGCAGAACCTGCGTCAAACCGGCCGGCCGGACGCGCAAACGCTGGCCGCGCTGGGCGTCTCGAATCAAGCCTCGAACCAGGCTTCGAACGAATCGAAGCAATCGAACCAAGCCTCGAGCGAATCGAATCAACCTTCGAACCAGGCCTCCAACGAGTCGAATCAGAGTTCGAATCAAGCATCGAACCTGCCGGGCCAGCCGACGAATCACGCCTCCGCTGGGTCGACGCAGTCGAACGAATCGAGCCCGACGCCGCCAAGCTCGAACCAGGCCTCCAACCAGCAGCAGTAGGCGCTATCAACTCTAGGGAGGGACGGACGAAGCCCGGGGTTTGGACCCGGGCTTCTTTTTCGGGCAGCCCGGCGGCGAGGCCTCGGCCCGCGCTACAGCGGCGGATCGGAGCCTGTCGGCAGGTCGCGGCCGATGAGCGTCGGTTCGGGTCGACGCGGCAGGGGCTGTTCGGCTTCGCCGTCGCCGCGCGCCAGCGCGATCGCTTCCACTGCCCCGGCGACCGATTCGGCAACGTCGTCGCCCAGGAAGCCGCCGCTCTGTCGCGCCCAGAGCCGGGCGTAGATGCCGTCGCCGGCCAGCAGGCTCCGATGGTCGCCGTGCTCGACGATGCGGCCGTGGTCGAGCACGATCAGTCGGTCCATCGCCGCGATCGTCGACAGGCGATGGGCGATGGCCACCACCGTCTTGCCTTCCATCAGCCGGTACAGGCTCTGCTGGATCGCCGCCTCGACCTCGGAGTCGAGCGCGCTGGTCGCCTCGTCCAGGAGCAGGATCGGCGCATCCTTGAGCATCACCCGGGCGATGGCGACCCGCTGCCGCTGCCCGCCCGAGAGCTTCACCCCGCGCTCGCCGACATGCGCGTCGTACCCCTTGCGCCCCTTCGGATCCCCGAGGCCGACAATGAAATCGTGCGCCTCCGCGCGCCGGGCGGCAGCCAGCATCGCTTCCTCGGACGCCTCCGGACGGCCGTAGACGATGTTCTCGCGCACCGAGCGGTGCAGCAGCGAGGTGTCCTGCGTCACCATGCCGATCTGGGCGCGCAGCGAGATCTGGGTGGCGTGCGCGATGTCCTGGCCGTCGATGAGGATGCGGCCCGCCTGCAGATCGTAGAACCGAAGGAGCAGATTGACGATCGTCGACTTGCCCGCGCCCGAGCGGCCCACCAGCCCGATCTTCTCGCCGGGACGGATGTGCAGGTCGAAGCCCTCGATCACGTCGCCCTGGCTGCCGTACGCGAAGCGCACGCCTTCGAACCGGATGTCGCCGCGCGTGACCACGAGCGGCTTCGCCTCCGCGGCGTCGACCACGGCTTGCGGGCGCGCGATCGTGTTGATGCCGTCCTGCACCGTGCCGATGTGCTCGAACAGCGTGGCCATCTCCCACATTACCCAGTGCGAGATGCCGTTGAGGCGCAGCGCCATCGCCGTGGCCGCGGCGACCGCGCCCACCCCTACGTGACCCAGCGTCCACAGCCACAGCGTCGCGCCGGCGCTGGCGGCGATGAGACCCATGGAGAGCGCGTGATTGACGATCTCGAAGCTGGTCACGAGCCGCATCTGCGTGTGCACCGTGCCGAGGAATTCCTGCATCGCGCCCCTGGCATACGCGGACTCGCGACGGGCGTGCGAGAAGAGCTTGACGGTGGCGATGTTGGTGTAGGCGTCGGTGATCCGCCCGGTCATGAGCGACCGGGCGTCGGCCTGCTGGCGGGCCACGCGGCCGAGCCTCGGCACGAAGTAGACGAGCGCGGCGACGTAGAGCGCGAGCCAGGCGAGAAACGGGACGAGCAGCCGCGGATCGAATCCGCCCAGCACGGCGAGCAGCGTCACGAAGTAGATCACCACGAACACCAGGAGCTCGGTGACGATGAGCCAGGTGTCGCGCACGGCGAGCGCGGTCTGCATGACCTTGGTGGCGATGCGCCCCGCGAACTCGTCCTGATAGAAGCTCATGCTCTGCGCCAGCATGAGGCGGTGGAAGTTCCAGCGCAGCAGCATCGGGAAATTGCCGAACAGCGTCTGCTGCTTGATCGTCGACTGCAGCGCCACGAGCAGGATGCTGCCGGCGAGCACGCCTGCCAGGAGCAGCAGCCGGGGCCCTTCCTGCGCCCAGAGGCGCGCGGGCTCCACTTTGGCGAGCCAGTCGACGATGCTGCCGAGGAAGGCGAAGAGCAGTGCCTCGAACGCGCCGATCACCGCGGTGAGCAGCGTGGTCGCGAAGAGGAACCCGCGCAATCCTCGCGAGCAAGCCCACAGGAAGGCGAAGAAACCGCGCGGCGGCGTGACCGGCGCCGCTTCGGGATATGGATCGACGAGTCGTTCGAAGAACGCAAACAACGGTGATCTCCGCGCGTCAGTGGGCTGGCCGCGATCGGCCGGACGGCGCCGGGCCGGCGAACAGAAAAAGGGAAAAGAGCGCCCGGTCTCCCGGCCGGCTCGAGGCGCGCAATTCTAATTCATCGCGGCGACGCCGGCGATCCGAGCCGGATCCGCGAGCCTGCTTCCAGGCCGCACCGCCGCTCTCGCCGCATCGGCAACGGGTATGATGCCGGCGGTTCGATCCGACGACTAACCCGGCTTCATCGCTCGCCCATGTTCCTGCGCTGGGTAACGGCCGCGTATCTCGCGTACCTCGCTGTGCCGATCGTGCTGCTGGTGGTCGGGTCGTTCGGCGAGCTATGGCTCAACACGTTGCTGCCGACCGGCTTCACGGGCCAGTGGTACCGCGACGTTGCGTCCGATCCGAGCTTTCGTCGCGCGTTTGTGGCGAGCCTCGCGGTGGTGGCGATCACGTGCGCGGCGTGCCTCGCGCTCGGCTTGCCGCTCGCCTATGCGCTGTTCCGGACCGACCGCCGGAGCTTGCGCGCGCTCGCGCGCGTCGTCTACCAGCTGCCGGTCGCGCTGCCGCCGCTCGTGCTCGCCTTCGGCTTCATCCTGGTGTTCTCCTCCGACACGCTGCCCTGGCTCGGGAGCCTGTGGCTGCTCGCCGCGGGGCACGTCGTTCTGGGGCTGCCGTACTTTCTGCAGACGATAATCGCCGACATGCAGCGCCTCGGCCTGCGCATGCTCGAGGACGCGGCCGAGTCGCTCGGCAGCCGCGGCTGGCAGCGGTTCGCCCACATCGTTCTGCCCTCGCTCAGACAGTCGATCCTCGCCGGGTCGATCATCGTCGCGGCGCTCTCCATCGGCGAATTCCAGTTCTCGAACCTGGTCGCAGGGTTTCTGAACCGCACCTACCCCGTCGTGCTGCTGCAGGCTTTCTACGGCGCGACCGGCTTCGCCTGCGCCGCCACGGTGGTGCTCCTCGCGCTGGCGTTGTTGGCGGCTGTCGCCGGCGGCATCACCGCGGGTGGCGCGACCCGCTGGAGGACGAGCGCGGCATGAGCGGTACCCAGGCCGCCGTGCCCGCCGTCTCGCTCGAAGGCGTGAGCTACCGCTACCCGGGCACGCAGGCGGGGGTGTTCGACGCCACGCTCGTCATCGCGCCCGGGGAGCTGGTGGTGTGCCTCGGCCCCAGCGGCTGCGGCAAGACGACGCTGCTCAAGCTCGTCGCCGGATTCGTCAAGCCCGATACCGGCGTGATCCGGCTCAGCGGCGCCGACGTGAGCGGGCTGTCGACCCGCGAGCGCGAGTGCGGCGTCGTGTTCCAGGCCTATGCGCTTTTTCCGCACATGCGGGTGTGGGAGAACGTCGCGTACCCCTTGCGGGTGCGCGAGGTGCCCCTGGTCGAACGCCGCCGGCGCGCGCAGGCGATGCTGGAGCTCGTCGGGCTGTCCGGGCTCGCCGAGCGCCTGCCGGCGCAGCTCTCCGGCGGGCAGCAGCAGCGCGTCGCGCTCGCCCGCGCGCTCGTCTTCGGGCCCCGGGCGCTGCTCCTCGACGAGCCGCTCTCGGCGCTCGACGCCGCGACGCGGGTAGCGATGCGCGACGAGGTGCGCCGCATCCAGCGCGAGCACTCGATCGCCACGCTGCTCATCACGCACGATCAGGACGAGGCGCTGTCGCTGGCCGACCGCATCGTCCTGCAGCGCGACGGCCGCATCGTGCAGACCGGCACGCCGCTCGAGATCTACGACGCCCCCGCGGACGCGTTCGTCGCCGGCTTCGTGGGCCGCGCCAACGTGCTGGAGGCGCGCGCGGTCGACGGCGAGACCGTGGACACGCCGATCGGCCGGCTCGCCACCCCGCCGCACGGGCGCGCTACGGGCGCGGCGCTCAAGCTCCTCGTGCGGCCCGAGCGGATCGAGATCGCGCGCGAGGCCACGGGCGAGAACGTGTTCACGGCGCGGGTCGTGCGCGACCGCTTCTTCGGGGCGACCCGGCAAGTCGAGGTCGCCGCCGGGTCCGGGCGACTCGAAATCGAGACCGCATTGCGCGATCATGTCGAACGCGTGCGCGTCCCGCGCGAAGCCATCCAGTTCCTGAACGCTCGTTAGACAGAGGAGGAAACCATGAACAGCCCCATGCGGATCTTCGCTCGCTGCGCGGCGGCGCTCGCCGTCGCGGTTCTCGCCGCCACCGCGTCGGCGCAGACCGTGCTCGACTCGCCCGAGCTGTACTCCGGGGAGAAAGCGCTCTACGACGCGGCCAAGAAGGAGGGCATGGTGGTGAGCTTCGACACCGGGCCGACCTGGGCCAACTGGGCGGCGGAGTTCGCCGCGTTCAAGAAGCGCTATCCCGAAGTCGAGATCGTCTACAACGACATCGGCTCGGCGGCGACGGTGGTTGCGCTCGACAAGGCGCGCAACCGCCCGCAGGCCGACACCGCGTACTACTTCGCGGGCTCGGCCTTCGACGCAATGGCGAAAAACGTGGTCGCGCCGTTCAAGCCGGTCAACTTCGAGAAGCTCACGCCCGTGTTCCGCGATCCCGACGGCAGATGGTTCACGATCCACACGCTCACCGTGGCGTTCATCGTCAACACCAAGCTGGTGAAGAACGTGCCCCAATCCTGGGCCGATCTTCTCAAGCCCGAATACAAGAACACCGTCGTCTACCTGGACCCGCGCTCGACCGGCGTGGGGCAGGTCATGGCCTTCGCCGCGAACTTCGCCGCAGGCGGCGACATGAACAACCTCCAGCCCGGGATGGAATACTTCGCGAAGCTCCACCGCTCGGGCAACGTCCTGCGCGTCCTCGGCACCACGCCGTACGCGCAGTTCGTGAAGGGCGAGATCCCGATCTGGATCAGCTACGAGAACGACGGGCTCAAGGCGAAGTACACCGACGGGCTGGGCGACGCCGTCGCGGTCGTGATCCCGAAGGAGGCTTCCGCGGCCGCGCCGTACGCGATCAGCCTCGTCGAGAAAGGGCCGAATCCCAATGCCGGAAAACTCTGGCTCAATTTCATCATGACCGACATGGGGCAGGGCATCTTCGCGCAGGGCTTCGTGCGGCCTTCGGTGCCGGGCGTGAAGCTTCCCGAGAGCGTCGCGGACAAGCTGCCATCAGCCCCGCAGGTGCGGCCGCTCGACGTGAAAGCCGCGGCGGCGAAGAAGGCGGACATCGACAAGGAATGGGCCGCCGCGACGGGGACGAAATGATTCCGCGCTTCGCCCCGGACGGACCACGATGATGTCGCGCGCATCCGCCAACGCCGCTCTAGCGCTGCCCGGCGTCGCGCTGCTCGCGCTGTTCTTCGCGCTGCCGGTGCTGGCGGTCGCCTTCGACGCGCTCTCCGACCGCGGTGGCGCATTCGCGCGCGTCTTCGCGACCGCAGGCTTCTGGACCGCGCTGGCCGGGAGCAGCGTGCTCACGCTCTTCGCCGCCTCGCTCTCGAGCCTGGTCGGCGTCGCGGTCGCCCTGCACTTGTCGCGGCTTCCGGCGCGGCGGCGCACGGCGCTCTCCTTCGTAATCGCGCTGCCGCTGACCTTCTCCGGACTGATCGTCGCCTACGGGTTCATCCTGGGCTACGGCCGCGCCGGCTTTGTCACCCAGCTTCTCGCCAGGGCTGGGCTCGATCCCGCGGTCATCGGCGGCGCGCTGTTCACGCCGACGGGGCTGGCCTTCGCGTCGTCCTACTATCTGATTCCGCGGGTAGTGATCGGCATGCTGCCGGTGCTCGTGAACTTCGACCGCACGCAGCTCGCTGCGGCGGAATCGCTGGGCGCGACCGGGGCGCAGGCGTTCCGGCAGGTGCTTCTGCCGCAGGTTGCCGCACCGGTCATCGCCTCGTTCTGCCTGGTCGCCGCGGTGGTGTTCGGCGCCTACGGGACAGCGCTTGCGCTGGTCGGAACCCAGCTTCCGATCCTGCCGCTGCGCCTCTACAGCCTGATCTCGGAGACGGGGTCGGATTTTCCTGCCGCCGCCGCGCTCGCGTTGCTCATTACCGCCGCCTGCTCCGCGATCATCACCGTGGGCGAATGGGTCGGCGCGAAGCACGAGCGGCACCTCTAGCCTCCGACATGGACGCGAGCTTCACGATCGACCGGGCGCGCAACACGCTGCTCGACGCCGCGGGCCGCCGCTTCGCCCCCGCCGAGCGCAGATGGCTTGCCGCGTCGCGCCGCAAGCCCTCCGCGGGCAAGCTCGAAATGATCGACGCGATCGGCGCGGTCGGCTGGCTGCAGCGCGAGAGCGGCTCGCCGCTGCGCGAGCCGATCGGCGTGATCGGCCCGCGGGAAGCCGACGCGGCGCAGCTCGCCGCAGCGCTGGAGGTCGGCGAGCTCCTGGCTGACTGCCGCCTCGCGGTGTTGTGTGGCGGCCGCGGGGGCGTCATGCAGGCGGTATGCGAGGGAGTGGCGCGCGTCGGCGGACTGTCGATCGGGCTGCTGCCCGAAACCGATGCGTCGCAGGCCAACCCCTTCGTCAGCGTGGCCATCGCCACCGGCATCGGCGAGGCTCGCAATGCCCTCATCGCCCGGGCGTCGTTCTGTCTGATCGCCATCGGCAACAGCCTGGGCACGCTCTCGGAGGTCGCGCTGGGGCTGCACTTTGGCAAGCCGGTAATCGGCCTCGAGCAGGCGGCCGAACTCGCGGGCGTCCAGCGCGTCGGAAGCGCTCGCGCGGCCGTCGCGACCGTTGCCGAGACGATCCTCGCGCCTAGGTAGCGACCGCCGCGCGGGGATCGTCGCCGCTGAGACGCGGGCACCTGTTTCCCCCGCCGGCGAACGTGTAGGATGTCGCGACGGCGATCGCCAAGGCCACCGCTCGAGTGGCGCCCCGCCGGTGCCAGCCCTTACCAGGAGGAGTTCACATGAGAACCGGAATCCTCGGCCGCGCATTGCTGTCGTTGGCGGTTGCCGCCAGCGCTGGCGTCCTCTGCCTCGACGCGGGCGCGCAGACGCGCACCTTCAGCTTCGCGTACGACCAGCCCACGACCACCGCCTACGGCATCGCCGGCAACATCTTCGACGCCAAGCTGAAGGAGCTCTCCGGCGGCAAGCTCTCGATCAACCAGTTTCCCAACGCGCAGCTCGGCCAGGAGCCGCAGATGCTGCAGAAGATGCGCGCCGGCGACATCGACTTCGTGATCACCTCGACCGCGAACGCCTCGACCCTCGCGCCGCAGGCGGGGGTGTTCTCGCTGCACTTCATCTTCCGCGACCAGCAGCACCTGCAGCACGTGCTCGCCGACCCGGCCGTGGCCAACGAGTTCCGGGCCATGATCAAGGACTCGGTGCAGGGCGCGCAGGTGCTGGGGCTGCTGACGATGGGCCTCAGAAGCATGTACAGCAAGAAGGAAGTGCACAGCATCGAGGACGTCAAGGGTCAGAAGGTGCGCGTGCAGGCGACCAAGACCGAGGACACGCTGTTTCCCGCCTACGGCGCGCAGACGGTGCACATGCCCTTCGGTGAGGTCTACACGTCGCTGCAGACCGGCGTGGTGAACATCGCCGAGAACGGCGTCAACGTCTACCTCGCCAACAAGCATTACGAGGTGGCTCCGATCCTGTCGATGACCGAGCACGAGGCGAACAACAACTGCATCTGGGTGAGCCAGAAGACCTGGGACAGCCTGACGCCGGAGCAGCAGAAATGGGTTCAGGCCGCGGCCGACGAGGTGAGCAGGCGCGAGCCGGCGATGGCGCTCAAGCTCGAGAAGGACTCCGAGGACAAGCTCAAGACCATGGGCGTCAAGGTGGTCGAGAACGTCGACAAGAGCGGGTTCATGAAGGCCGCG
>Ga0335081_10010306_pt1 | contig 15096 bp, 17 predicted proteins | sample Lox_Sample_35_FD_206713 | JGI IMG/M metagenome (GOLD analysis project Ga0335081, IMG submission 206713) | Soil microbial communities from Loxahatchee National Wildlife Refuge, Florida, United States - Lox_Sample_3.5 | ecosystem: Environmental > Terrestrial > Soil > Wetlands | place: USA...
CCCGCGACATCGGCATCGGGAGCTCGCTCGTGCAGTTCATGGGCAACTTGGGCGGGTCGATCGGCCTCTCGCTCCTCGGCACGCTCCAGGCGAACGAGTTCTCGGCCCTCAGTCCCGTCGGACCCGACCCGTGCCCGGCCCTCGCTGCCTCGGGGCAGCCGGCCCCCGCGTGCGTGGGTCAGCACCTCGCGTACTTCGCCTCGGTCCAGCATGCGTTCTTCGTAAGCTTCCAGGACCTGTTCTGGGCGGTCGTCGGGATCGCCGTCCTCGCGTTCGTCTTCGGCCTCCTGGTGACGGGAAAGCTCCCCGGCACGGCGGGGACCGCCCCGGCCCCCATCGTCGGCGGCGACGCGACGCCCGAGCCCGTGCCGATGGGCCCGGCGTAGCCGCGCGCCCGCGGGGGGCCGACCGCCCTTTAGGGGGGGCCCGCGGCGTCGGCGTCGAGGAACCAGGTGACCGAGTCGATCGCCGAGACCCGGGCCGCCGGCAGCTTGGGACGGCCCGCGCGCGCCTCCGCCAGGACCCGGGCGACGATTCCCCGCTTCCCCGGCCCGGTCGCGAGGAGGATCGCGTGCCGGGACCGGTCGAGGAACGGGAAGGTGAGCGACACGCGGGGGACCGGCGGGGGCTGCGGGGCGCGCGGGACGGCCGCCACCCACCGCTCCCGCTCGGCCGCCGCGGCCGACCCCGGGAACAGCGAGGCGGTGTGGCCGTCGGGGCCGACGCCGAGGAGCGCGAGATCGAGCGCCGGCCCGTCCGGGGCGAACCGCTCCCGAAGGAGCGCCTCGTAGCGCGCGGCGGCCGTCGCCGCGTCGGGGGCGTCGACGGGGACCGGGTAGGCGGACGGGCCGCCGGGGGCGGCGAGGATCGTCGCGGCGGCGAGCTCTTGGTTCGAGAGCGGCGAGTCGCGGGGGACGAACCGCTCGTCGGCGAAGTAGACCTCGACGTCGCGCCAGGCGATCCCCGGCGCCGCGGCGAGGAGGGCGAGCATCCGGCGGGGCGTCTCGCCGCCGGAGACCGCGAGCCGGGCCCGTCCGACCGCGGCGAGGGCGGACCGGAGGGCCCCGGCGGCCGCCTCCGCCGCGTCCGCGCTCGCCGTCTCGGGGTCCGGGCGGACCTCGGTCTCGACGCGGGTCATCCGTCGGACCAGGTGTACCCCGCGTCGCGCGCGATCGTCTCGGCGGCCTTCGGGCCCGCGGAGCCCGCCGGGTACGGCTCGAGCGGCGGCCGGTGGGCGAGGAGCGGGTCGTAGATCGCCCACGCCGCCTCGACCTCGTCGGCGCGGACAAACAGCGTCTGGTCGCCGCGCATCAGGTCCGCGAGGAGGGTCTGGTAGCCGTCCTCGAGCGGGCCGAACGCCTCCGCGTAGCGGAAGTGCATCGTGTGGGTCCGGATCGTGAGCGGGTGGCCGGGCGCCTTGAGCTCGAACGCGAGGGTGAACCCCTCGTCGGGCTGGACGTAGATCGTGAGCGAGTTCGGCCGCATCCCGTCGGAGCCGTCGTCGGGGAAGAACGCGACCGGCGGCCGCCGGAACCGCACGACGATCCGCGTCGACTTCGCGGGGAGCCGCTTCCCGGTCCGGAGGAGGAACGGGACCCCCTGCCAGCGCCAGTTGTCGATCGAGAGCCGCAGGGCGACGAACGTCTCGGTGGTCGAGCCGGGGGCGACGCCGGGCGCGGCGCCGTACCCGTCGGCGCCGCCGGGCGACGACGGCCCGTACTGGCCGAAGACGGCCCGGTCGGGCGCCATGGGCCGGATCGCCTGGAGGACCTTCACCTTCTCGTTCCGCACCGCGTCGGCGCCGAGGACGGCCGGGACCTCCATCGCGGTGAGCGTGACGAGCTGCGTGAGGTGGTTCTGCACCATGTCGCGGAGCGCCCCGGCGGAGTCGTAGTAGCCGCTGCGGTCCTCGACGCCGAGCGCCTCGGCGACGGTGATCTCGACCCCGTCGATCCGGTCCCGGTTCCACGCGGTCTCGAACAGCGTGTTCGCGAACCGGAAGACGAGGAGGTTCTGCACCGTCTCCTTGCCGAGGTAATGGTCGATGCGGTAGACCTGCCCTTCGTCGAACGCGCGGTGGATCGCCGCGTTGAGCGCCTGGGCCGAGGCGAGGTCCTGCCCGAACGGCTTCTCGACGACGAGCCGGGTCCACCCCCGGCTGCGCGCGAGGCCGGCCGCGCCGAGCGCGGCGACGGTCGGCTCGACGGCCGGGACCGGCAGCGCGAGGTAGAAGACCCGGTTGCCGGGGAGTCCCGTCGACGCCTCGACGGCGGTGAGGCGTCCGGCGAGCGCCTCGAACGGCCGCGGGGCGGCGGGATCGAGCCGCTGGTAGAAGACGCGGTCCTTCACCCACGCCCGGCGCGGATCGTTCCCGGGGATCTTCGCGTCGTCGAGCGACCGGTGGACGATCGCCCGGAACGCGTCGTCCGTGAGCTCCCCCCGAGCCGCGCCGACGAGCGCGACCTTCTCGGCGAGCCCCGGCGCCGCCGCGAGCTGGAACAGCGCCGGCATCAGCTTGCGGCGCATGAGGTCCCCCGTCGCGCCGAGGACGACGAACAGGTGCGGGTCGATCCCGGTCCGCTCGACCACGGCTTACCCCGTCTTGACGGCGTGGCCGCCGAACTTGTTCCGCAGGACCGCGAGGAGCCGCTCCGCGTACGGGTCGGTCTCCCGGGAGCGGATCCGGCCCTCGAGCGCGAGGGTGATGACCGGCGCGGCGACCTCGAGGTCGAGCGCCTCGATGACCGTCCATCGGCCCTCGCCCGAGTCGACGACGAACGGTTCGATCCCCTCGAGCGTCGGGTTCTCGGCGAGCGCCTCGGCGGCGAGGTCGAGGAGCCAGGAGCGGACGACGCTCCCCCACCGCCAGACCGTCGCGACCTGCGCGAGGTCGAGGTGGAACTCCTGCTTCTCGTTGAGGATCGCGAACCCCTCCGCGTACGCCTGCATCATGCCGTACTCGATCCCGTTGTGGACCATCTTCACGAAGTGGCCCGCGCCGGACGGACCGACGCGGCCCCAGCCCTTGTCGGGCCCGGGGGCGAGCGCGGCGAAGATCGGCCGGAGCCGCTCGACGACCGCCGCGTCGCCGCCGATCATGAGGCTGTACCCCTCGGCGAGGCCCCAGATCCCGCCGCTCGTCCCGCAGTCGACCCAGGCGACCCCCCGCTGGGCGATCGGGCCCGCCCGCCGGAGCGTGTCGCGGTAGTACGAGTTGCCCCCGTCGACGAGCACGTCCCCCGGGGCGAGCGAGGGGAGGAGGGCGGCGATCGTCTCGTCGACGGCGTTCCCCGACGGCACCATGAGCCAGATGGTCCGGGGCGGCTCCAGCCGCCGGACGAGGTCGTCCAGCGACGCGGCGCCGTGGATCCCGCGCCCCTCGGCGGCCTGGACCGTCGCCGGCGTGCGGGCGTACCCGATCACCCGGTGGCCCGCCCGGACGAGGCGGTCCGCCATGTTCATCCCCATCTTGCCGAGCCCGACCATCCCGATCTCCATCGACTTCCTCCCTACGACCGGACCCCCGCGAGGGCGAGCGCCGTCGCGAGCTGTTCCGGTGAGCGGTACTGGATCGTCCCCATCCCGAGGGAACGCGCCGGGACCAGGTTCTCCTCCCGGTCGTCGACGAAGAGGCAGTCGCGGGGGTCGGCGCGGAGGACGTCGACGACGCCCCGGTACGCCGCCGGATCGGGCTTCCGGCGCCCCGTGTAGCACGACGAGAAGAACAGCGAGAACAGCCGGTCGAGGTGGAACGTGGCGATCCGGTGCTCGTTGAGCTCGCGGCCCTCGTTGTTGAACGCGACGAGCCGCACGGACGCGGCGCCCCGGACCCGGTCGACGACCCGAAGGGTGTCGGGGTGCGGGCGCGAACAGCCGAGGATGAACGCGCGCAGCTCGTCCCGGAGCTTCCTCGGGGAGGCGGCCGGGAGCGTCGCCTCGAGGTACCCTTCGAGCGAGAGCTCGCCCCGCTCGAACGCCGGCATCGCGGTCGCGTGCCGCGCCTCGAACGCCTCGAGGTCGAGGTGGAACCGCCGCGCCCCCTCGGCGCGATCGGCGACGTCCCACCCGTTCGTCAGGAGGACCCCGCCGATGTCGAACAGGACGACCCCGGGCTCACTCACGGAGCCACCCCGCGAGGCGTCCGACGCCGGCGAGGGCGTTCTCCCCGAGGTCGACCGAGAGGACGGTCCGCCCGCGGGCGACGAGCGCCGCGAGGTCCCCCTCGGCCTGGGCGGAGATGATCCGGCCGAAGGTGAGCCCCATCTCCGGGACGGCGAGCTCGGGCCGGGCGGCGTCGACGAGCTGGAGGCACCGGCCCGTCGGGGGCCCGCCCTTGTGGAGCTGCCCCGTCGAGTGGAGGAACCGGGGGCCGTAGCCGAGGGTCGTGGCGCGCCGGGTGCGTCGGAGGAGCTGGCCGCGCACCGTCTCGAGCGCCTCGGTCATCGGTCCCGTGGGCTCGAGGTACGCCTGGATCGCGAGGTAGTCCGTCGGGCCGGCCCCGTCGGCCCAGCCGACGACGGCGGCCCGGGCGGCGGCTTCGTCGGTGAGCGACACCCGGGGCCCGGCCGCCGGGCGATCCGCGCCGGCGGGCCGGTCGATCGCCTCGCGCGCGAGCTCCTTCGCGATCTCGACGTCGGGCTGGTCGAACGGATCGATCCCAAGGACGGCCCCGGCGAGGGCGATCGCGACCTCCCAGACGAAGAACTGGGCGCCGAGGGCGAACCGGTCGTCGAGACGCCATCGGACGACCGGATGGCCCGCTCCCCGGAGGGCGTCGACGGACGGCGGGGCCGGTCGCCCGGCGCTCTCGAGCGTCACGAACAGCCGGTCCCCCCCGTACGCCCGCGCGTCGGCCGACGGCTCGCGGGCGACGGGCACGATCCCCTTGCCGGCCTTGCCGGTGCTCTCGGCGATCAGCTGCTCCGCCCAGTCGGGGAACGCGGCGAACGGGTCGGTCGTGACGAACGTCACCTTATCCCGGCCCGCCCGCGCGAGCTCGCCGAGAACGGCCCCGAGGAGGAAGCCCGGGCTCTCCGCGGGGGGGCGATCCGCCCCGCAGGCGTGCGCGGCGTCCTCGGCCGAGTCCAAGAGCCGTCCGATCGGCAGGCCGGCGAGCGCGGCCGGCAGGAGGCCGAACGGGGTGAGGGCCGAGTACCGACCGCCCACATCGGGCGGGGCGAGGACCACGGCCCGGAACCCCTTCGCCCGCGCGAGCGTCTCGAGCGGCGTGCCGGGGTCGGTGATCGCGACGAACCGCGACCCGGCCGGCCCACCGGCCGCCGCGACGCGCTCCCAGAAGAACCTCAGGAAGGCGTTCGGCTCGAGCGTCGTGCCGGATTTCGAGGAGACGACGAACAGGGTCCGCCCGGGGTCGATCGACCGGGCGAGCGCGGCGACGGCCGCCGGGTGCGTCGAGTCGAGGACGTGGAGCGGGAGCCCGTCCGGGTTCCCGGCGAACGTGCTGCCGAACAAGGCCGGGGCGAGGCTCGATCCGCCCATCCCGAGCACGACGACCGCCCGGAGGCCGTCCGCGCGGACCGCGCGCGCGAGCTCGGTGAACTGGGGCACTTGGGCCCGCATCGTCGTCGGCAGCGCGAGCCAGCCGAGGCGGCTCGCCGGATCGGACGGGGGGGCCGCCGGCCAGAGCGTCGCGTCCTTCGCCCAGAGACGCTTCGGCCAGCCCGCGTCGGTCCAGTCGGCGAGCCGCCGGTCGACGGCGTCCTGGTACGGTCCGAGCCCCTCGACGTCGGGGAGCGCGCCGGGCCCGGTCATCGGGCGGCCCCCGGCGCCGGCGCCGCGACGCCGAGGAGGCGTTCCGCCCGGGAGACGACCGCGTCGACGGTGAGGCCGAGCTTCTCCATGACGACGGGTCCAGGTGCGGAGGCGCCGAACCGGTCGATCCCGAGCACGTCGCCCCGACGGCCGACCCATCGCCACCAGGCCGCCGTCGCGCCCGCCTCGATGGCGAGCGTCGGGAGCCCGGGGGGGAGGACCGCTTCCCGGTACGCCGCCGGCTGCTCCTCGAACAGCTCCCACGACGGCATCGAGACGACGCGAACGGCGCGACCTACGGCCTCGAGCCGCTCCCGCGCGGCGAGCGCGAGGTGCACCTCCGACCCGGTCGCGAGGAGGACGACCTCGGGCGGGGGGCGTCCCGCGTCGGTGAGCACGTAGGCGCCGCGCCCGGGCCCCTCGGACCGGGTCGGGAACCGGGCCGGATCGAGCACCGGCAGCTTCTGCCGCGTGAGCGCGAACGCGACCGGTCCCGGCCGCGGCACGATGGCCGCCCACAGGGCGACGGTCTCGTTCGCGTCGGCGGGGCGCACGACGGTGAGGCCGGGGATGAGGCGCATCGACGAGAGCTGCTCCACCGGCTGGTGCGTCGGTCCGTCCTCGCCGAGGGCGATCGAATCGTGCGTGAAGACGAACGTGGACGGAAGTCCCATCAGCGCCGCGAGGCGGATCGCGGGTCGCGCGTAGTCCGAGAAGATGAGGAACGTCGCCCCGAACGGCCGGATCCCGCCGTGGAGCGCGAGCCCGTTGACGATCGCGCCCATCGCGTGCTCCCGGACGCCGAAGTGGACGTTCCGTCCGTCCGGCGGGTCGGAGGCGAACGTGCCGTACGCCCGGAGGAACGTCTTCGTCGACGGGTTGAGGTCGGCGGAGCCGCCGGCGAAGCCGGGCACGCTCGCCGCGAGGACGTTCATCGCCGCCCCGCCGGCGTCGCGCGTCGCGACCGGGGTGCCGGCGGGGAACGTCGGAAGATCCGCGGCCCAGTTGGTCGGCAGCACCCCGGCGAGCCGCCCCTCGAACTCCGCCGCGAGCGCGGGCTGCGCGGCGCGGAACCGGTCGTAGCGGGAGCGCCACTCGCGCTCGAGCGCCGCCCCGCGCTCGGGGAACCCCCGGGCGTACTCGCGCACGTCGTCCGGGACGAGGAACGCGGGTTCCGTCGGCCAGCCGAGCCGACGCTTGGTCGCGAGCGTCCCCGCCGCGCCGAGCGGCTCGCCGTGCGCCTCGTAGGTGTCCTGGCGCGGCGATCCGTACCCGATGTGCGTGCGGACGATGACGAGGGTCGGGCGGCTCGCCTCGGCCTTCGCCTCCCCGATCGCCCGGTCGATCGCCGCGACGTCGTTGCCGTCGGGGACCGAGAGGACCTGCCAGCGGTACGCGCGGAACCGGGCCGCCACGTCCTCGGTGAACGTCGTCTCCGTCGGCCCCTCGAGGGTCACGTGGTTGTCGTCGTAGAGGTAGACGAGCTTGCCGAGGCCGAGATGGCCGGCGAGCGAGGCGGCCTCGGAGCCGATCCCCTCCATCAGGTCCCCGTCCGAGACTATTCCGTACGTCCGGTGGTCGACGATCCGGTGGTCGGAGCTGTTGTACCGCCCGCCCAGGTGCCGCTCCGCGAGGGCGAGGCCGACGCCCATCCCGAACCCCTGGCCCAACGGACCGGTCGTCGCCTCGACGCCCGGCGTGTGTCCCCGCTCGGGATGGCCGGGCGTCCGGCTGCCCCACTGGCGGAACTGGCGGAGATCGTCGATCGAGAGATCGTAGCCGAACAGGTGGAGGAGCGCGTACAGGAGCGCGGAGCCGTGCCCGGCGGAGAGGACGAACCGGTCCCGGTCCCACCAGGCGGGGTTCTTCGGGTTGTGGCGGAGATGGCGGGCCCAGAGGACGTACGCCATCGGCGCCGCGCCGAGCGGCAGCCCGGGGTGGCCGGAGTTCGCCTTCTCGACCGCGTCGACCGCGAGGAACCGCAGGGTGTTGATGCACCGCTCGTCGAGTTGGGCCGCGTCGGGCGCGCTCATACGAGTCCTCCCCGGGCCCACGTCGCCGCCCCGATCGCGACGGCTCCGGCCCCGATCTGGGACGGCGCCAACCGGAGGGACTCCCCGACCGACGGGAGCATCCGGGGCCGCGCGAGGGCGAGGGCGTCGGACAACAGGTCGGGGGCGCCGTCGAAGATGCCGCCGCCCCCCACGATCGTCGACGGATTGAACGCGTTCGCGATGCCGACCAGGCCGGCGGCGAGGTACTCCCGGGTCTCCGCCTTGAGGCGGCCGCAGAACGCGTCGCCGGCCGCCGCCTCGGTGAGGACCGCCTCCGCGGTGACGCCGTCCAGCCGGCCGCCGGCCCGGGCCACGAGCCGCGCCGCGCCGCCCGCGTCGGCGCGGGCGGCCTCCCGGGCGCGGGCGGCGATCGCCCACCCCCCGACGTACGCCTCGAGGCATCCCGCGTTGGGGCACGTGCAGCGTCGGCCCCCCGAGACCACCGTGAGATGGCCGAGCTCGCCCGCCGTGTTCCCCGCCCCGATGAGGAGACGGCCGCCCGAGACGACGCCCCCGCCGAGGCCGGTGCCGTCGAACAGGCAGACCAGGTCCGTCGCTCCGCGGCCGGCGCCGAGGCGCCACTCGGCGACGGTGGCGGCCCGGACGTCGTTGAGCACGCGCACCGGAAGCCCCGTCCCTTCCTCGAGCCGCGCGCCCAGCGGGACGTCGGCCCACCGCAGGTTGGGGGCGAACCGGACCGTTCCCCGCGCGTCGACCTGCGCCGCGACGCCGACCCCGAGGGCCGTCGGGCGGGGGGTCGTCGCCGACGCCACCGCCGACAGCCGGCCGATCAGCTCCTCGATGACCGCCTCCGGGCCGCGCCGGGCCCGAGTCGGCGACTCGACGGTGCGCTCCGCGCGTCCATCGGGTCCCGCGACCGCGATGCGGAACTTCGTCGCGCCGACATCGAGCCCGAGCACCCGATCCCCCGCCGCCATCGTTGGTCGTTCCAGCGGCCCCTCGTCCGGCGGGGGGGGCCGCGATGAAGGAGGCGTCTCCGCGCCGGGCGTGCGAGGTCCGCGCGGGGCGCACCCGCAGGGCTGTTAAATCCGTTGCCGAGCGTTCGGCGACCGCCGCCCGACCGCCTCTCGTACATCGGCAGGAATAAGCCCCCACCCCGCGTCGTTCCGGTCCGGATGGCCCGACGTCCCCCTCTCTACCGTCTCGCCCGGATCCTCCGGCTCCTCGGCGTCGTCGCCTTCGTGCTGATCCTCGTCTACGTCGGCACGGCCGCCTACTCGGCGAGCCGCATCGGCATCGGTTCCGTCGACCAGTCCGGCGGAGCGACGGCGACCGGGACGACCGTCACCGTGGGCGGCGGCATCTTCGTCCACAACGGAGGCTACCTCGCGATCAGCTCGATCTCGCTGAGCGCCCTCGTCCGGCTGCCGTCGGGCGCGCTCCTCGGGAGCGCCTCGAGCCCTTCGGTCGCGATCCCGCCGGGCGCCAACACGTCGGTGCCCCTCCGGCTATCGATCAACGTGGGAGGCTCGGCCGAGGCGCAGTCGCTGCTCACCCATTCCGCCCGGCTGCCGACGGCGACGTTCGCGAACGTGACGTTCGCCGGCATCGCGACGGTGAGCGTCCAGAGCGACGACAACTACAGCTGGGGCGCCCCGTTCCAGTCGCTCAACGTGACGGTGGGACCGGTGAACACCACCCCGCTCCCCAACGGATCCGTCTCGGCGACGGTGCGGATCTCCTTCCAGAACCAGGCCGCGTTCGACGAGGCCGGCACCCTCACCTTCTCCCTCGCGGGGTCGACCGGCAGCGTCTGCGCGACGGAGGCGGTCGCGGTCGTCGCCCCCCAGGGGACCCTCTTCGACCGGACGGTCGAGATCGACGGGCCGTCCAGCTGCATGCTGAGTCTCTCCGGTGGGACCGTCACGAGCACCTACGCCGGGGGCGGTTTCGCGGTCACGCTGCCGCCCGAGGGGATCCCGTGACGGAGCCGGACGCGGCCCCGCCCGCCGTCCCTCCGGCGGGCCCTCCGGCCGCTCCCGCGCCGTCCCCGCCCGCGGCTCCCGTGGCCGGCCCGCCGGGGACGGTCGTCGGGACCCCCCGGCGGCCGTCTCTCGTCCGGCGCGCGATCGTCGCCGTCCTCCTCCTCGTCCCGTCGATCCTCTTCTTCGCAATCGTGCCGGCCGGGCTCCTCGGGATCACCGCCGGGTTCGGCCTCGAGTCCGGCGTCGGGGCCGCGTCGATCGCGCTCGGCGGGATCCTCCTCGCGGCCCTGTGGGCCGCCCAGTACGTGGTCCGGCCGACGGTCGCCTTCGGTCCGGTCTCGGTCGTCGCCTCGACGGTCGCCCTCGCCTACCTCTGGTGGCTCGTCCCGCAGGCCCACATCGCGGTCGCGTTCATGAGCAACGGGTCGGCGTCGCTCTCGTACGGGACGGTCATCGAGCTCCTCATGCTCGTCCCGGCGTTCGGCCTCGCCTCCGGGGCGGTGAGCCTCGTCGAGGACGTCGTGCGTCCCGGCGAGCGCGTCGCGCAGGAGTTCCCGCCGTAGCGGACCCGCGGTCAGCGCACCGTCGCGGTCTCGATCCGGACCGGCGAGCGCGGGCGGTCCTGGCCGTCGCGCGGCGCCGCGGCGATCCGCTCGATCACGTCCTGCCCCCCGACGACCCGCCCGAAGATCGCATGCTTCCCGTCGAGCCAGTGCGTGGGAGCGAGCGTGATGAAGAACTGGCTCCCTCCCGTGTTCGGCCCCGCGTTCGCCATCGAGACGATGCCGGCCCGGTCGTGGACGAGCCCCGGACCGAACTCGTCGGGGATCGTGTAGCCGGGGCCGCCGGTGCCGTTGCCCCGCGGGCAGCCGCCCTGGATCATGAAGCCGGGGATGACGCGGTGGAACAGGAGCCCGTTGTAGAACCCCTTCCGCACGAGGGTGAGGAAGTTGCCGGCGGTCTTCGGCGCCCGATCCTCGAAGATCTCCAGTCGGACCGGTCCCATCGTCGTCGCGAGCTCCACCTCGGGGTTCGGCATACCGACGCGCGAGGCGTCCCGACAAAAAAGGCCTTCGCGGCCGCCTAGACGAAGTGCCGTCGCACGAGGACGAGGTAGACGAGCAGGAGGAGGAGGACGATCGCCTCGATCGAGAGGATCCGCCCGGACACGACGTCCGCGATCCAGAGGAGGCCGATCACGATCACCGAGAGGGCGAGCGCCCACATCTCGAGGCGCCACAGCCCGAAGGCGACGACGAGGAGGACGACGCCCGCGAGGAACAGGAGAAGCCCGCCCACGAGGCCGGCGCCGAAGAAGGCGATCCCCGCGAGCCCGACGAGGGTGGAAAACAGCAGCACAACGAGCCCGGCGACAAGGAAGAGCGCGCCGAGGAGCCCGATGAGGACGGCGAGGACCGCGACCCCGAGGGGCCGGGTCCGGTACGGCGGGGGGTAGCCGGACATGCCGGTACGACGCCGGTTCGCCCCCTATGAAGGTTTGGGCGGGCGGGGCCGGTGGGCCGTCCTCCTTTTTATCGGACGAGCCCGCTCGTCCGGTCCGGGGAGGCGCGGCGGGATGGGGGACCGGACCGGATGAACCGGTCGATCACCCTCTTGGGGGTCGCCGTCCTGCTGCTCGCCGTCGGGCTCATCGCGTCGCCGATCATCCTCACCGGAGTCGAGAGCCTCACGCTACTCCTCGAGATCGGCGTGTTCGGCCTGCCGGTGGCGATCACCACGATCCTCTGGGGCGCCTCGAGTCCCGACCCGAACCTCACGACCGTCGGCGGGGTGTTCGGGAACCAGGACGAGAACGTCCTCCGCGCGCGGGCCCGCTCCCACCAGCCGACCCGGGACGTCCGGTACCTTCCGGGACCGCGGGAGTCGGTCAACTGCCGCGTCTGCTACACGCTCGTGCCGTGGGACGTCGCCGAGTGCCCGCGGTGCGGCCACCGGCGGGAGTGCCGGACCTGCGGGCGTCCGCTGTTCCACCTTTCCGGCGCCGTCCGGTGCACCCCGTGCGCGCGGAACGAGCCCGCCTGCAACTGCCCCGTCCTGAAGCGCGCCCCGGCGCCGGCGCGGGGGATCCGGCGGTGACCGACCCCCACCCGGAGGTCGACGCGGCCCTGCCGCGCGGCTCGGCCATGGCGTCCGAGCCGCTCGCGGTGGTCCACTTCGACGGCGCCTGCCAGCCGCCCGCCGGCGGAGGGATCGCGGCCTACGGGTTCACCGTCACGGGGGCCGGGATCGCCCACGAGGAGGGCGGACTCGCGGTCCGGCCCGGCTCCCCCGCGTCGACGAACAACGTCGCCGAGTACACGGCCGCGATCCGGGCCCTCGAGTGGCTCTTGGCCCGGGGGTACGAGGGGCCGGTGGTCCTCCACGGCGACAGCCAGCTCGTCGTCCGCCAGATGCGCGGGGAGTACCGGGTCCGGGCGCCGCATCTCCTTGCGTACCACGAGCGGCTCGCCCAGCTCGCCGGCCGGTTCCGCTCCGTGACGTTCGTCTGGGTCCCGCGGAGCCACAACACTCGCGCGGACGCGCTATCGAAGCTCGCGATCGCCCGGGAGATCCGGCTCCCGACGGCCGGCGAGGACACGGCGACGCCCGGATCCGACCCGAAGTCGGACCGCGCCGCGGGCGCTCAGTCCCACCGGACGGTGTAGACGAGGGTTCGGCCCTCGATGCCCGCGCGGGCGCGCGCGGTGTCGACGAGGGTGGCGAACGAGGCGGCGGCGTCCGGGCTCAGCCGGGGGCGGGTCCCGTATCCCCTCGGAACGGCCTTCCCCAGCATCAGCCGCCGCGGGGGGGCGGTCGACCCGACCGGCGGCATCGCCGGCGGTACGGGCACGTCGCGGCCCGGGAGGGGGAGGGGATCGAGTCCCGGGGTCGGCTCGGGCCGGTCTCGAGGTCGTCGGGCGGGCGCCATCGCCGTTGTCAGACGACTGTCGTACATAAACGCCTACGCTCGACTGGAAAAGGGGGGGTGTACCGAGCGTCTCCGTCAGGGGTCCGGGGCAGACAGCTGGCGGACGTCCCCCTCCGTTTCCACTGCATCCGATCGGGGCTCGCGGGTCGTTCCGGCCTGACCGCGGGTTTATGGCGCGGGTCGGGTACCGCACCACCGCGATGCGGATCGAGCACCCCACCTGTTCGTGGGTCGGCATCTCTCCCGACGGGGACCGCGAGGAGCCGTGCGGCAAGCCCGGGGCGTACTACATCGAGTCGCCGACGGGCCACCGCACGTACAGCTGTCTCGAGCATCTCGGGCACGTCCGCGCCGAGGCCGGCCCGGGCAGCCTGGTTCACCGGGTCCCCGGCCACTACCCGGTCGAAGGGCACGAATCGATGGCGCGCATGGCCTGATCGAGCCGCTCCGACCCTCTTCGGGGTGGCGGTCGACCCGCCCGTCGTCTACCGACCGATCGCGAGGCCGGCGCTCGCAAGGATGTCCCCGTGCGACCGGGCGAGGTCGGTCGCCCGGAGCGTCGAGACGTCGACGAACTCGAGGGTCCGCCACGGCGCCGGCGGCTTGAGCTCGGACACCACCGCGTCGCCCCGGAAGATGAACTCGATGTCCCAGTGGCTCCCGTGGGCCGGGTGGCGCTCCGGGGCGTAGACGTCCGAGACGACGATCGGGCCCGCGAGCGGACGCGCCGACAGGCCGGTAAGCTCCGTCCGGAGACGCTCGGCGGCCGCCTGAGGCGACTCGAGGAAGAGGAGGTGGGATGCGGGGAGCATCCACCGGTCCTGCCACGCCGCCACCCGCGCGGCGTCGAGTGCCCCCCAGTGGTCCCACGCCGCGCGCGGATCGATCCGTCCGAGGAGCACGCGCGGGGGGCTCGCGGTCCGCTCCGTAAGGACGAGGAACGCGCTGAGGCAGAGGCCGTCGGGGGGGATCGAGGTGACGCTGAAGGCGGCAGTCTCAGGGCTCGTCGAGAACCGGCAGAAGCGTCGGTCGGTCGCCATGCTCCCCCACCGGCCCGCGGCTAGACGAGGTTTCGCCCCGCGCCGCCTCCCACGGGCCGCGGAGCCCCCCCCGGCCGGTCCACACTGTTATATGGCCGAAAAAAGCCATCCTACTAGGCTCGCATGGTCGAGCTCGTAGAGAGCCTGCTGCATCTTCCGCTCGGTTCGCACTGCGTGAGCTTCCACGTGAGCCGCGAAGAGGCCGCGGATCACGCGACGGAGTTCATCGCCGGGAGTCCTCCGGACAAGGCGGCCTCCTACTGGGTCTCGGACCCCACCCTCGTCGCCTACTACGACGAACGGCTCTCCGAGATCGCCCCGGACCAGGTCGGGTGCGTCCGCGCGCTCGACCACGAGCAGGTCGAATCCGTCGACGGACGGCTCCGCCCGGTCGAGGAGGTGCGGGCGTTCGTGGGGGCCCACCCCGAGGGGGTGAGCGGCGGGGCGGACACGCTAAGCCAGTACCTGTCGCCGGAGAACGTCCCGGAGCACCTCGAGTACGAGGCGTGGTTCGACGAGCAGTCCCGCGACGGCTCCCGGTTCCTCTGCCCGTACGATCTCCGGCGGGTCCCGCCGGACGTCGCGCCGATGGTGCTCCGGGAGCTCGGCCAGCACCACTCCCACGCCGTCCTCTCCTCCTCCACGGAGCCCGCGGTCAAGCTCCTCCAGCTGTTCGTCTTCGCAACGCCGGCCGAGTTGCCGGCCATCCTCCACGAGACGCACGCGTGGGCCCGCCGGGAGGGGTACCTCGTCGAGTCGGGGCCGGACCAGCCGCTCGCCCTCTCCTCGAAGGGGGAGGCCGAGGTCGCCCGGTGGTCGCGCGCCACCACGGTCGACTGGTAGCCGCCCGATCGTTCGGTTCCGGGCGGCTCCGCGACGCCTCGTGGCGCCGAAGCCCCTCCCCGGCGGGGCCGGGCCTGTCGGTGCGGCCGCCCCACCGTCGGGCCGAGCCAACGAGTCGGCTCTCGGAAGCCGGCCGATAGTGGGGTTCCAGGGCCCCCGAATCGGGTCCCGCGACGCCGCACGAACGGCGCGCCGAGTCGGACTCGGCCCGGGAACGGAGCGGATCCCGATCGGACATGGCGGCGGCCGCTGCCCCAGAGACGATCTTGACCGGCCCGGAAGTCCCGGGCGGTGTAGGTCCTCCGGGCGCCTCGAGGGGTGCGGCGCGGGCCCACGTTTGATATCGCGGCGCTGGCTGACCTCAGTGGATGGAGTACGGGGCCTTCCCCCCTCCGCCCCCTCCCGAGCTCGGTCCGGCCGGCATCGTCCCCGGTGCGCGACCTCTTTCCACGCTGGCCGAGCAAGTCGGTTGGACCACGGCGGGTCTGGTCAGCCTCTTCCTGCTCGTCCTG
>Ga0335081_10010308_pt1 | contig 15095 bp, 9 predicted proteins | sample Lox_Sample_35_FD_206713 | JGI IMG/M metagenome (GOLD analysis project Ga0335081, IMG submission 206713) | Soil microbial communities from Loxahatchee National Wildlife Refuge, Florida, United States - Lox_Sample_3.5 | ecosystem: Environmental > Terrestrial > Soil > Wetlands | place: USA: Florida...
GGTTGAACTCGAATACTGGCAGGTGCAGCGACTCACCGACTGAACCCTGCCGCCATCCTCCCTTTCGCTCGACCACCATGGCCAAGAAGATCCAGGGCTACATCCGCCTCCAACTCCCCGCCGGCGCCGCGAATCCCGCGCCGCCCGTCGGCCCCGCGCTCGGTGCGCAAGGCGTCAACATCATGGCCTTCTGCAAGGAGTTCAACGCCCGCACCAAGGACCAGGCGGGCATGATTCTCCCGACCGTCATCACGGTGTACGCAGACAAGACCTTCAGTTTCATCCTCAAGTCACCGCCGGCCTCCGTCCTGCTCAAGAAAGCCGCCAACATTGCCAGCGGCTCCGCCAAGCCCAACCAGGACAAAGTCGGCAAGGTCACGCGCAAACAGCTGGCTGAAATCTACCGGATCAAAGCGAAAGATCTGAACGCCCGGACCGAGGAGACGGGCATCCGCATCATCGCTGGCACCGCCCGCAACATGGGCATCGAGGTCGTCGACTGAAACGGATCCGCCCACCCCACGCCGCAACCCCCCACCGCGGGAGTCCCGCCCGGGACGTTCGCACCGCCAGGAGCCATTGATGGAAAGAAAGAGCAAACGTTATCGCAGCGCCCAGCAGGTCGCCGATCTCACCAAGGAGTATCCGCTGAAGGAGGCGGTCGAGATTCTCGCCCGGTTTCCGAAGGCCAAGCTCGATGAAACCGTCGAGCTGTCCTTTCGCCTCGGGGTTGATCCATCGCAGGGCGACCAGATGGTGCGCGGCACGACGCCGCTGCCCAACGGCACGGGCAAGAAGGTCCGCGTCCTCGTCTTCACGGACAATCCGAAGACGGCCCTGGAAGCGGGCGCCGACCATGCCGGCCTGCAGGATCTGATGCAGAAGATCCAGGAGGGCTGGCTCGATTTCGACGTCGCCATCGCCACGACGGAGGCCATGAAGACGGTCCGCACGATCGCACGCGTCCTAGGCCCGAAGGGGCTGATGCCCAATCCCAAATCGGGGACGGTCACGGACGACATTGCAGCCGGCATCAAGGCCGTAAAGGCGGGACGGGTGGAGTTCAAGATGGACAAGGCCGCGAATGTGGGCGTGGGCATTGGCAAACGCTCGTTCAACCCCGCGCAGATTCTCGAAAATGCCGCCGTCGTCCTCGAAGCCGTTGGCAAGGCCAAGCCCGCTTCTTTCAAGGGCCGTTACATCCTCAACGTCGCGCTCTGCTCAAGCCAGAGCCCCAGCATCCGCATCGCGGGCAACGAATACAGCAAATACTGAGCCGGAGCGCCTCCCATGAGAGTTGAGAAGAAATACCTGATTGAAGAGGTGGCGGGCCACCTGAAGAAGTCCGACTATCTCATCCTGGCGAACTTTGACCGGATGACGGTGGCCGATGTGGCGGAGTTGCGGCAGCGCCTCGCCGCCCATCACGCCGAATTCCACGTCGTGAAGAACAGTTCGCTGCGTGTGGCCGCCGAGGCCATGAACCTGCCCAAGCTGGACGACGCGCTCACCGGCCCGACCGCCATCGTCGTCGGCGGACGGAATTCGCCCGGAGTCGCCAAGGTCATCAGCGATTTCATCCGGGAAAAGCAGAAGATCGTCGTGAAGGCCGGCGTGCTCAGCAACAAGCTGCTTTCGGCGAAGGACCTTGAGAAACTCGCGGCGTTGCCTTCATTGGAGGTATTGCGGGCGCAACTCCTGGGTTTGATCAGCCAGCCGGCGAGCATGTTCGTGCGGGTGCTCCATGCCGTGCCGCAGGGGGTCGTCAACGTCCTGCAGGCGAAGGTCCGCGCGGCCGAAGGGAACAAATAACCATCAACCGTTACCATTTTCCAGACACGGGCGGCTCGCGCTGCCTTTCACGGGAAAACAACATCCATCGCCGCGGGCCAGGGGATACGTCTCTTAAACGCACTTCCGGTTCGAAGTCGCTAGCCCGCGACAGGAGACAACCATGAGCAACATCACCAAAGAGCAAGTCATCGAGTGGCTTTCCGGCCAGTCGGTTCTCGAAATCGCCGGCCTCGTGAAGGACCTTGAATCCAAATGGGGGGTGTCCGCGGCCGCGCCCGTCGCCGTGGCCGCCGCCCCCGCCGCGGGCGCCGCCGCCGCTGCGCCGGTCGAGGAGAAGACCGAGTTCACCGTCGTCCTCGTCGAGGCCGGCGCGAACAAGATCAGCGCGATCAAGGAAGTCCGCGCCATCACCGGCCTCGGCCTCAAGGAGGCCAAGGACCTCGTCGAGGGCGCGCCCAAGGCCGTCAAGGAGGGCGCTTCCAAGCAGGAGGCGGAGGAGATCAAGAAGAAGCTTGAAGCCGCCGGCGCCAAGGTCGAACTCAAGTAAGCACCGCTTGGCGATTCGCACCGCACAGCATCCACGGATTTCGAGGCCGGTCGCGTTTCGTCGCGGTCCGGCCCCTGCCGCCGCATCGTTCCGTATTTCCCCGCCGCGGTGAATCTCAGGCGCCGCCGCATCCGCACCTCGTCCTCAGTCGTTTAACCGGGAGCATCCATGGCCGATCGCAATCAGACCGAACGCGTCAACTTCGGACGACTCAAAGAAGTCATCCAGCCGCCGAATCTCATCGAGATTCAGATCAATTCCTATCTGGATTTCCTGCAAAAGGGCGTGCCCGACAAGCAGCGGAAACCCCAGGGTCTCGAGGCGGTCTTCCGCGAGGTGTTCCCGATCGAATCCTACGACGGGCGTCTCGTTCTCGAATACGTTTCCTACAGCATCGGCGAGCCGAAGCACTCCGAGATCGAGTGCATCCGCGAAGGCATCACCTACGCCGTGCCGCTGTACGTCAAGCTCCGCCTGCGCGAGGAGGACTTCATCAAGGACGAGGAGATCTACATGGGCGACATCCCCATGGTGACCGAGCGCGGCTCCTTCATCATCAACGGCGCCGAGCGCGTGGTCGTCTCCCAACTCCACCGCTCGCCCGGCATCTGCTTTGAGAAGGATTTCCATGCCAGCGGCAAGGAGCTCTTCGCCTTCCGCATCATTCCCGACCGCGGCACCTGGCTGGAGGTGCAGTTCGACAACAACGACCTCCTCTACGTCTACCTCGACCGCCGCCGCCGCCGCCGCAAGTTTCTCATCACGACCCTGCTCCGCTCCGTCGGCTACTCCAGCGACCTCGACATCCTCAACCTCTTCTACGAGATCAAGGACCTGAAGGTCGCCAAGGCCCTCGAGATGGAGAACGTGAGCACGCTCGTGCTCGTCGAGGACGCCATCGACGCGCAGAAGGGCGTGGTCTTGGCGCGCGCCTTCGAGCCGCTCACCAAGCAGATCGTGCGGACCTTTGAGAAGCATGGCATCGGCGCCATCCGCGTCATCGACACCGCGGTGGACGACGGGGCGACCATCCGCGCGCTCAAGAAGGATCCCACCCGCAACGAAGAGGAGGCGCTGAAGGAGATCTACAAGCGCCTCCGGCCCGGCGAGCCGCCCACCACGGCCAACGCCAAGGCCCTGCTCAAGCGCCTCTTCTTTGATCCGAAGCGGTACGACCTCAGCCGGGTCGGCCGCTACAAGATCAACCAGAAGCTCGGCCTCAAGGCCGACCTGGACAACCGCATCCTCACCGCTGAGGACATCATCGTCGCGACCAAGTACCTCGTCCGGCTCAAGCGCGGGGACGGGGTAGTCGACGACATCGACCACCTCGGCAGCCGCCGCGTGCGCACGGTCGGCGAACTTCTGGCCAACCAGTGCCGCGTGGGCCTCTCGCGCACCGAGCGCCTGGTGCGCGAGCGCATGACCCTCTACGACCAGAGCGTTGATTCCATCACGCCGCAGAAGTTGATCAATCCGAAGGCGCTCACGACGGTCATCCGCGATTTCTTCGCGCGCAGCCAGCTGTCGCAGTTCATGGATCAAATCAATCCGCTGGCCGAGGTCACCCACAAGCGCCGGCTCTCCGCGCTCGGGCCCGGCGGTCTCAACCGCGAACGCGCGGGCTTCGAGGTCCGCGACGTCCATCCCTCCCACTACGGCCGCATCTGTCCGATCGAAACGCCGGAAGGCCCCAACATCGGTTTGATCAACTCGCTCACGGTCTTTTCGCGCGTGAATGAGTTTGGGTTCATCGAGACGCCCTACCGCCTCTGCAAAGACGGCCGTGCCTCCGAGAAGATCGAGTACCTCACCGCGGACCAGGAGGAGGGCAAGGTCATCGCCCAGGCCAACTCCGAGCTCGATGATAAGGGCCACTTCCTCGGCAAGGTCACGGTGCGCCGGGACGGCGAGTTTCTCGAAGTCGAGTCCAAGCAGGTCGAGTACATGGACGTCTCGCCGAAACAGATCATCTCTGTCGCCGCCGGCATGATCCCGTTCCTCGAGCACGACGACGCCAACCGCGCCCTCATGGGTTCGAACATGCAGCGCCAGGGTGTGCCCCTGCTGCAGAACGAGACGCCCTTTGTCGGCACGGGGCTGGAGGAGCGCGTCGCGCGCGATTCCAAGATCGTGGTCGTCGCGGCCGAGGGCGGAGTCGTTGCCTCCGTCGACGCCCGGCGCATCGTCGTCACCAAGGACGGCGAGCTGCCGCGCAACTTTGACCGCAGCCCCAAGAGCGACCCGAAGAACGAGCTCTACGTCTACGAGCTGCGCAAGTTCATGCGTTCGAACGCCGGCACCTGTTTCAACCAGAAGCCCATCGTCAAGCGGGGCCAGAAGGTCAAGGCGGGCGACGTCATCGCCGACGGCCCCTCCACCGACCACGGCGAGATGGCGCTCGGGCGCAACGTGCTGGTCGCGTTCATGCCGTGGAATGGCTACAACTTCGAGGACGCGATTCTCATTTCCGAGAAGGCCCTCAAGGACGACATCTTCACCTCGATTCACATTCAGGAATTCGAGGTCACCGCCCGCGACACAAAGCTCGGACCCGAGGAAATCACCCGCGACATTCCGAATGTCGGGGAGGAGGCGCTCAAGAACCTCGACCACAACGGGGTCATCCGCATCGGCGCCGAGGTGAAGCCGGGCGACATTCTCGTCGGCAAGATCACCCCGAAGTCCGAGACCGAGTTGGCGCCCGAGGAGAAACTGTTGCGCGCCATTTTCGGCGAAAAGGCGGCCGATGTGAAGGATACCTCCCTCGTCGTGCCCTCCGGCTCGGCCGGCATCATCATGGACGTGAAGGTGTCCAGCAGCCGCATCGATGAGCAGACCCGGCTGTCGCCCTCCGACCGCCGGCGCCAGATCAAGCAAATCCAGGAGGATTACAAGACGCAGATGGACAAGTTGCGCGAGGGCCTCACGGAGGCGCTCTCCAACATACTCCTCGGCGAGAAAATCCCGCTGGACGTGATCAACGGCCAGACCGGGGAGATCATCATCCCGGCCAATCGCAAGATCACCAAGACGCTGCTGCGCAAGCTGGCTGCCGTATCCAAACACGTCGAGATCGATCCCTCGCCCGTCAAGATCAAGATCATGGAGATCATCGGCTCCTATCAGGGGAAGTTCGATGAACTCGAGGGCGACCGGGAGCGCAAGATCGCCTCGATCGAATCCGGTGAGGACTCCGGCTCCGGCGTCATCAAGCAAGTCAAGGTCTACGTCGCCACCAAGCACAAGCTCGAGGTGGGCGACAAGATGGCGGGCCGCCACGGGAACAAGGGCGTGGTCGCGAAGATTGTGCCCGCGGAGGATATGCCCTTCCTGCCCGACGGCACGCCGATTGAGATCTGCCTTAATCCGCTGGGCGTGCCCTCGCGGATGAACGTCGGCCAGGTGCTCGAGACACATCTCGGGTGGGCGTGCAAGAAGCTCGGGCTCAAGGTCGCCACCCCCGTCTTCGACGGCATCAATGAAAAGAAGGTCCGCGAATACCTAAAACAGGCCGGCCTGCCCACCTCGGGCAAGAGCGTGCTCTACGATGGCCGCACCGGCGAGCGACTCGATCAGGAAGTCGTGGTCGGCTACATCTACATGATGAAGCTCAACCATCTCGTGTCGCACAAAATCCATGCGCGCGCGGTGGGACCCTACTCGCTCGTCACACAGCAACCCCTGGGCGGCAAGGCCCAGTACGGCGGCCAGCGTTTCGGCGAAATGGAGGTGTGGGCGCTCGAAGCCTATGGCTCCGCCCACACCCTGCAGGAACTCCTCACCGTCAAGTCCGACGACGTCAACGGACGCACCAAGATCTACGAGTCGCTCGTCAAGGGCGACAACACGCTGTCGGCCGGCACGCCCGAGTCGTTCAATGTGCTGATCAAGGAAATCCAGTCCCTCGGTCTCGACATCCGCCTGCAGAAGCGCGACGCGCTCAGCCTGAGCGCGGCCACGGGATCGTGACGCCGTCCGCCACCCTTAACGACAAACTGGGAGACATTGCATGAGCATCGAACAAGCAGCCGCCGCCCGCGATGAGGCCCGCTCCGTGCTGGGCATCGACGAGAATCCATTCGACTGCGTTTCCATCACCGTCGCCGCCCCCGACAGCATCCGGTCGTGGTCGCGCGGCGAGGTCAAGAATCCCGAGACGATCAACTACCGCACCTTCAAGCCCGAGCCCGGCGGCCTGTTCTGCCAGAAGATCTTCGGCCCGGTGCGCGACTACGAGTGCGCCTGCGGGAAGTACAAGCGCATCAAGTACAAGGATGTGGTCTGCGATCGCTGCGGCGTCGAGGTCACCATCGCCCGCGTCCGCCGCGAGCGCATGGGGCACATCGAGCTCGCCGTGCCCGTGGCGCACATCTGGTTTCTCAAGAGCATGCCGAGCCGCCTCGGCCTCCTGCTCGACATGACCGCCCGTTCCCTCGAGCGCGTCATCTACTACGAGAATTACATGGTGGTCGATCCCGGCAAGACGCCGCTGGAACTGAAGCAGCTCCTCACTGACAACGAATACCGCCAGGCGCTCGATGAATACGGCGATGACGCCTTCACCGCCAAGATGGGCGCGGAAGCCGTGCGCGACGTGCTGAAGGGCATGGATCTGGCGGCCACGGTCGCCGAGCTGCAGGAGCAGATGCGCGCCACCCGCTCCAAGCAGATCAAAAAGAAGCTCTCCAAGCGCCTGAAGGTGATCCAGGGGTTCATCCATTCCAAGGCCCGGCCGGAATGGATGGTGCTCGAGGTGCTGCCGGTCATCCCGCCGGACCTGCGCCCCCTCGTTCCGCTCGAGGGCGGCCGCTTTGCCACCTCCGACCTCAACGACCTCTATCGCCGCGTCATCAACCGCAATAACCGCCTCAAGAACCTGCTGCAGCTCAAGACGCCCGACGTCATCATCCACAATGAAAAGCGGATGCTCCAGGAGGCCGTCGACGCCCTCTTCGACAACGGCCGCCATGGCCGCCCCGTGACCGGCGCCGGCAACCGCCCGCTCAAGAGCCTCAGCGATATGCTCAAGGGCAAGCAGGGTCGCTTCCGCCAGAACTTGTTGGGCAAACGCGTCGACTACTCGGGCCGCTCCGTCATCGTCATCGGTCCCGAACTCAAGCTCAATCAGTGCGGCCTGCCCAAAAAGATGGCGCTCGTGCTTTTCGAGCCGTTCATCATCCGGCGCCTCAAGGAGCTCGGCTTCGTGCACACCGTGCGCGGCGCCCGCAAGATGATCGAAAAGAAATCCCCCGAGGTGTGGGACATCCTCGAGGAGGTCACGAAGGGACATCCGGTGCTGCTCAACCGTGCGCCCACCCTGCACCGGCTCTCGATCCAGGCGTTCGAACCCGTGCTGATTGAGGGCGAGGCGATCCGGATCCATCCGCTCGTCTGCACCGCCTACAACGCAGACTTCGACGGCGACCAGATGGCCGTGCATGTGCCGCTCTCCCTCGAGGCCATCATGGAGTGCAAGCTCCTGATGATGTCCACGCTCAACATCTTCTCGCCGTCGAGCGGCAAGCCCATCCTCACGCCGTCGCAGGACATCGTGCTCGGCGCCTACTACCTCACCATCGAGCCGCGCAAGAAGCCCGCCAAGGATCAGCGCGTTCCGCTGCTGTCCGGACTGCAGGAGGTCCTTTACGCCGAGGCGGACGGCGTGCTGCGCAAGCACGACTGGGTCGAGATTCCCAATCCCGACTACGGCCGTGACACCGTCTACGGCAACAAGGACCGCAAAGTTGTCCGCACCACCGTGGGCCGGGTGATCTTCAACCAGATCTGGCCGCCGAGCCTTGGCTTTGTGAATTTCGCCGTCGCGAAGGCCAAGCTGGGCGACCTCATCCTCAACACCTACAAGTCGGCCGGCGAGGTCGCCACTGTCGAGACCCTCGACAAACTCAAGGAACTCGGCTTCCAGACCGCCTTCCGGGCGGGCATCTCCATCGGCATCGACGACATGATCATCCCGGAGGCGAAGAAGGACATCGTGGGCGATGCCCGGAAACGAATCGCCGAGGTCGAGAACCAGTTCAACAAGGGCATCATCACTTCCGGCGAGCGCTACAACAAGATCATTGACATCTGGACCAACGCCACCGACCGGATTGCCAAGGAGGTCTTTGCCAAACTCGAGGCCAATGAAGGCAAGAACGAGGTCAATCCCGTCTACATCATGATGGACTCGGGTGCCCGCGGCAACCGCCAGCAGGTCCGCCAACTCTGCGGCACCCGCGGCCTCATGGCCAAGCCTTCGGGCGAGATCATCGAGCGGCCGATCCTCTCCTCGTTCCGCGAGGGGCTCACGGTGCTCGAGTACTTCATCTCGACGCACGGCGCCCGCAAGGGCCTCGCCGACACCGCGCTCAAGACCGCCGACGCCGGCTACCTTACCCGCAAGCTGTGCGACGTCGCCATGGACGTCATCATCGCCGAGGACGATTGCGGCACGCGCGACGGCATCTGGAAGAAGGCCATTTACGAGGGCGACGACGAGATCGTGTCGCTGCGCGAGCGCATCATCGGGCGCTGTGCGAGTGACGACATCACCAATCCGCTCAACCCCTCGGAGCTGCTGGTCAAGTCCGGCGAGCTCATCACCGAGGAGAACGCCCGCAAGATCGAGGACGCCGGCATCGAGCGCGTCAAGGTCATGTCGCCGCTTACGTCGACCAGCCAGTACGGCATTGATGCCAAGTCCTATGGCATCAACCCGGCCGCCAACCGGCTCGCCAAGATCGGCGACTCCGTGGGCATCATCGCCGCGCAGTCCATTGGCGAACCCGGCACCCAGCTCACCATGCGCACCTTTCACATCGGCGGCGTCGCGAGCGCCGGGTTCAAGCAGCCCGAAATTCGCGTCCGTTCCGCCGGCATTGTGCGCTACCGCGGTCTCCGTCTCGTGCAGACGGCCGATGGCGCCAACATCGTGCTCAACAAGACGGGCACAATCCAGATCATGGACGAGGAGGACAAGGAGCTCGAGACCTATAACATTGTGATCGGCTCGGTCATCACGGCCGCCGACGGCCAGAAGATCGACAAGGGTCAGGTGCTCGCGTTGTGGGACCCCTACAACGTCCCCGTGCTGTCGGAGAAGGGGGGGGCGCTCGCCTTCAAGGACACCATCCCCGGGGTCACGGTGAAACGGGAACTCGACGAGTCGACCGGACGCATTGCGACGGTGGTCATCGAGCATAAGGAGGACCTCAATCCGCAGATCGAGGTGCGCGACAGCGCCGGCAAGCCCATCGCGGCTTATTCGATCCCGGTGGGCGCCCAGATCGTGGTCAACGAGGGCGATATCATCTCCCCGGGTGCGCTGCTGGCCAAGACGCCGCGGCAGGCCTCCAAGACCAAGGACATCACCGGCGGTCTCCCGCGGGTGGCCGAGCTGTTTGAGGCCCGCCGCCCCAAGGACGCGGCCGAGATGGCCCGCATCGACGGCGTGGTAAACTTCGAGGGTTCGATCCGCGGCAAGCGCCGCCTGATCGTGAAGAACGAGGAGACAGGCCAGGACGAGGAGCACCTCATTCCGCACGGCAAGCATATCATCGTACAACCGGGCGACCTGGTGCACAAGGGTCAGCACCTCACGGACGGCGCCGCCGACCCGCACGAGATTCTGGAAATCCTCGGTCCCGCATCGCTCTACGATTTCCTCATCTCGCAGGTGCAGGAAGTCTACCGTCTGCAGGGCGTGACGATCAACGACAAGCACGTCGAAATCATCATCCGCCAGATGCTGCGCAAGGTGCGCATCACCGATCCGGGTGACAGCGAGTGGTTCTGGGGCGAACAGGTCGACCGAAGCGCGTTTCTCCGCGAGAATCAGCGGCTCGAGGAGGCGGGCGGCAAGCCGGCCGAGGCCGAGCCCATTCTCCTCGGCATCACCAAGGCTTCGCTCGAAACGGAGAGCTTCATCTCCGCTGCCTCGTTCCAGGAAACCACCCGGGTGCTCACCGACGCCGCCACGCTCGGCAAAGTCGACCTGCTCAAGGGCTTCAAGGAAAACGTGATTATGGGACATTTGATACCGGCCGGCACCGGCCTGCCGAAATACAAGAATCTGCGCATCACGCTGCCTTTCGGGGCCGAGCTACCCGCCATCGAGGAGACCAAGACCGCCGACGAAGCCGGCTGATCCGCGGCGTGTTCCCCGTCAGTTTGCGGACCGCAGCCTCGTGCTGCGGTCCTTTTTTTTCCGCGATTCTCGGGGCGGCGAGGCCCGCTCGCAGGCGATCCATTGCCGGGTGCCCGTGCCATTTGCCATTCGGAAAAAGCTGACTATAAGGCGGGGTCCGCATCCGTCGACACCCCCGCCATGCGCTGCCCCCGTTTTAGCGTCCGTTCGAAATTCCTCCGGCCGGTCGTGGTTTGCCTGTTGGCGGCGACGGTTCCTGCCTCGCGCGGTGAAACCCTGGCGGCGTTGCTTGACAGTGGGGCGCTGGCGAAGACGACCAACCCGGTGGCGGCCACTTTTTTCGTCGACCAGGCGTCGGACCAACTCCCGCCGGAGGTCGCCGCGCGCGCGTCCGACCAGCTGAAAGCATCGTTGCGACATCAGACGAGCACCCTGTCGTTGATCGCACAGGGCATGTCGACGATGGGCAGCGGCAAGGCCACCCAGCAGGTCACCGACGAGCAGGCACGGGGCGCAAACAAAACCAACATGACTTTAGGCCTGCTGGCTCAGGCGACGGGTTTCACGGACGTTGGCCAGCATGATGTCACCCAACGGCAGAGTCAGGAGATGCGCGAGGAGACGATCCAGGGATTCGCCGACCCGTGGATCCGGGGGATTGAAGCGGCACGGGCGATGGAGCGGCTGGGAGACGCCCAATCGGCGGGCCGGTTCTACATGAACTGCATCCAGATCGTTTCGGCGGAGTGGATGAACGACGCCGCGCTCAACGGCATCCTGGCCATGGGTCCGCGGCGGGCCCTGGCGCTGCTATCGTGGATGACCGACAACGCCGAGCAGATTTCGTTCATGAGCGCCACTGGATTGGCCGGCCGCCAGCCGGGGCGGGCCGAACCCGAGCGCGGCACAGTCGCGCTGCGGGGCGCGGCCCTGCGGGGGCTGGGCGAACTCATCGGCGAGGGTCACCTTGACGCGGGCGATCGCGGGGCGGCGCTGGCCCGCTTGCGCCGTTATGGCGCCGGCGATGATAACGCCGCGTATTTTGCCGACGCCGCGACCGGGCTGGGGCGGACGCGGGATCCGGCGGTCGTGGGGGACCTGAAACGCCTCGCCGGTTGGCGCAAGAATCCGCAAGTGTTGCAAGCCGCCGAGGCGGCGCTGGCGATCGGCTTCCACGATGCCTCCGCGGCGCAGCAGCTGCGGCGGGCGTTGGGGTCGAAGAACTCTGAAGAAACGCTGCGCGTCCTGCCCTCGCTGCTCGAATCCGGCGACGCCGAATCGCTCGCCTGGGCGATCCGGATGGTCACCGCCCGGCGGGCCAGCGAAGATATCACGCCGGACCTGCGGCCGCAGATTGTGCGCGAGCTCGCCAGCATGCCCGGGGGCCGGGGGCGGGCGCCCCTGGAGCAGATCGCCGTGCAGGGCGCCGGTAACGATTGGCTGCAGGCTTGGGTGTCGGTCGCGTTGCTCGAACTGGGCGACTCCCCGCAGCTGGCCGCGGTGAGGGCCGCCGTCGTGAAGACCGACTGGACCCTCGACCGGCCGGGATTGAAGTACTACTGGAGCCGCATCCGGCCCGTCGTCAGTCTGGTCGCCGGGGCGGCCCTGGGTGCGCCGGTCTCCCCGCAGCAAATCGCCCAAGTCGTCGGCAACATGGCGGCGCAGGAGCTGGCGCGGGCCCGCGGCAACGCCGACGACCGCGAACTCGCGAGCGTCCAAATGCGATGGCAGGCGGCGGCCGCCCTGGGCCGGGTCGACGATCCAGCCGCGGCAACGACGCTTCTCCAATTGCTCGACGACCGCGAGCTTTCGGTGCGCATGAGCGCCGCGACGGCACTCGCCGTGTCGCCCAATGCCGAGGCCGTCGACGGAATTGTCCACGGGATGACCGTTGACTTTGGCGGCGAGAACGGCGTGTCGCGCGGCCCCGAGATCCGGGCCGCCCTGCTGCGCTCCGCGGTGCTGCGGTTTCCGCAGGATGCGCGCACCCGCCGCCTGTGTCTCGGCGCGGCGGACGATGCCGATCCCGGCGTTCGCTTTATTGCGGCCGTCGCGCTCGCCGGGCGCCAACCGGCCGCCGGTCTGAGCCTTTCCACCCAATGACTCCCATGCACTCCCTCCGCACATTCGTTCTCATCGGCGCGATGATCGTTGCCATTCCCGCGTTCGCCGCCGGTCTGCAGTTCACTGAAGTGTCCGATTCCGGCGGCCGTGGCGGCAAAACCAAGATGCAGGTCGTGACCGACGGCGCCCGCTTCAAGGCGACATTTATTGAAAACCCCCAGGGCATACCTCCGGTCGGCACCTACGTGGTCGGCAATGGCGATGGGCAAATGTTCATCGTTTCCCCGGCCGCCAAGGCCTACGCGCGGTTTGACCGCGGGGATTTTTCCGGGATGGGGCAGCAGGCCGTCGGGCAGATGAAGCATGCGCGCGAACAATCGGAGGCCATGGGCATGACACGCACCGTGGAGAATTATAAGCTCGAGAAGGTCGTGGATGAGGCCGGCCCAACGACCTTTGGCTTGCCGACGCGCCACTATCAATACCGCGTCAGCTATCAGGTAGTAATGCGGGTCAAAGGTTCGCCGATGGCGATGACCACCACCCGAGAAGAGGTCCACGAATTCTGGTCGACCACCGCGCTCGGCGAGGTGGCAAAAGTTCCGGATTTCGGGGGAACGGGTGCGTCCACGGGCGAGGAGGCGGCCGACAAAGCCATGGAGGCAGAGCGGGTAATGGCGGCGCATGGCATGATGCTAAAGAGCGTCGTTTCCAGCAAGAACTCACAGGGGGGCATGGGAATGATGAATCCCCTGGCGATGCTCGGCGGGGGCCGCGGTTCAAACCAATCGGCCACCCGCGAGATCGTGGCGCTTGATCGCGGCGATCCCCCGCGCGACACCTTCGAACTGCCGAAGGACTACCAGGAAACCGACCTGATGAGCCTCTTCACAGCCGCGGGCAGTCAAATGCCCGATCTCAACTCCCTTTCCGGTCCCGGGTCCAAGACCCCGCCCGCAATGCCCGATCTGAACAAGATGGGGGAATAGGCGGTGTCGTCCGGATCCTGCCACAATGGGCGGAGCCTTCCGGGTCGCGGCAGACGCCAGCCAATCTTTTCGCGGGAGTAATCGCAAAAAAATCTTGTCATTCGGCGGACGTTGGCCGACTCTAGCATTCCCTCCCGCCAAAATGACACTAGTTGAGCTTAGCTCCTGGTGTCATGCGCCCGGCCTCCTCCCAGGCCGGGCGCTTTTTTTCGGTGGAGCCCCCCGGGGAACGCGCCCATCCCGGGCGCCGCAGGAGGCGCGCGGGGCGCCGTGTCCTGATCGCCGGACCTGGGCGGCAAGATCGCTGCGGATTCAAACCTGTCGCGGTATTTCGCAAAGGGCAGTCAGCAAAACGGGCCTGCAATCAAACCAACATTGAGCCCGGAGAACTGGGGCGAGCCCCACGGCTGGCGGGCGTGGTGCCCGCGACGGTCCCCACGTGCCGGCCCACGCTGCCGCAGGGTTTTGAACCCGATGATGGGCACTTAGGTGCCTGTTAAGTCAGGGCCGCGTGGCTGCCGTCAGCCACCGGGGCGCGCGCCCAACTTTGGCCTTGCGTTGCGGCGCGCGGACATGCTTCCCTAACCGTCCTTTTTCTCTCTCAACGCAGCGCGTTTTCAGCCCCGGCTGAAGAACGCTTTTTGGACCGCGAGTTTGGGGGCTGAATCCCAGATTTCGCGGGCCGCCTTTTTTTCGCGAAAACGCTTGCCGAAGGTAGCCCCTCTGGTAGCGTTCGCGACTTTTCCCTCCATCTCAGCCATCACTCTCAAGTCTCTCTATGCCAACCATCAACCAACTCGTGAGGAAGGGCCGCCGGCAGGTCCGCGCCAAATCGAAGGCGCCAGCCCTGCAGGGCAACCCGTTCCGTCGCGGTGTCTGTGTGCAGGTGATGACCCGCACGCCCAAGAAGCCCAACTCGGCCATCCGCAAGGTGGCCAAGGTGCGCCTCACGAACGGTTATGAAGTCATTTCGTACATTCCCGACGAGGGGCATAATTTGCAGGAGCACTCCATTGTTTTGGTCCGCGGGGGGCGCGTGAAGGACCTGCCGGGCGTCCGCTACCACATTGTCCGCGGCACCCTCGACGCGACCGGCGTGGAAAAACGCCGTCGCAGCCGCTCCAAGTACGGGGTCAAACGTCCCAAACCCGGAGCCAGACCTGCGGCGGCGGCGCCCGCATCGGCGGCGCCCGCACCGGCTGCACCGGGGGCGCCAGCAGCCCCCACTGCCTGAGGAGGTCCCAGAGCCATGTCACGCCGTCACCGAGCAGAGAAGCGGGAAACCATTCCGGACATTCGTTACAGCAGTCCGCTGGTTGCGCATCTGATCAACGTCATCATGGAGCGGGGCAAGAAAAGCCTGGCCCAACGGATTGTCTACGGCGCGTTCGAGCGCGTGAGCGAGAAAGTGGGCAAGGGCGATCCGGTCGACCTGCTCATCGGCGCACTGGAGAACGCCCGGCCGCGTCTGGAAGTGAAGAGCCGGCGCGTGGGCGGCGCGACCTATCAGGTGCCCGTGGAGATTTCGTACGAGCGCCAGGAGAGCCTCGCC
>Ga0335081_10010309_pt1 | contig 15094 bp, 13 predicted proteins | sample Lox_Sample_35_FD_206713 | JGI IMG/M metagenome (GOLD analysis project Ga0335081, IMG submission 206713) | Soil microbial communities from Loxahatchee National Wildlife Refuge, Florida, United States - Lox_Sample_3.5 | ecosystem: Environmental > Terrestrial > Soil > Wetlands | place: USA...
GCGGGCCGGCCAGGCCGATCGAGGGACGCGTGATCACTGCCGGTGACAGCGGGGTCATCCTGGAGGTCGGCGGCGCCCGCCGCGAGTTCGGCTACGCCCAGCTGGGCCCGGGCCGGGTGCAGGTGGAGTTCGGCAGGCTCGCGGACGAGCCCGGCGGCCAGGACGGCGCACCGGCGGGCGCGGCCTCCGGCCCGCCGGCAGGGGGGAGGGCCGATGGACATTGACCTGAGTGTCCTGCGCAGCCTGGAAAGCGAGAAGGACATCTCGATGGAGCTGGCCATCAAGGCCATCGAGGACGCGCTGCTGGTGGCCTACCACCGCTCGGGGGGGGCGGCGCCGACCGCGCGGGTCGAGGTCGATAGGGGCACCGGTCACGTGACGGTGTGGGCGGCGGAGACCGGTGAGAACGGCGAAGTGCTGCGGGAGTACGACGACACCCCGGACGGGTTCGGCCGGATCGCCGCGACCACCGCCCGGCAGGTGATCCTGCAGCGGCTCCGGGACGCCGAGGACGAGCTCACGTTCGGTGAGTACGCCGGGCGCGAGGGCGACATCGTGGCCGGGGTCATCCAGCAGGGCAAGGACCCGCGCGCGGTGCTGGTCGATCTCGGCAAGATCGAGGCCATCCTGCCCCCCACCGAGCAGGTGCCGGGCGAGCGCTACGTCCACGGTGAGCGGCTGCGCTGCTACGTGCTGCACGTGCGCAAGGGATACCGGGGGCCGTCGGTCACCCTGTCACGGACCCATCCCAACCTGGTGAAGAAGCTGTTCTCGCTGGAGGTGCCGGAGATCGCATCCGGCGCCGTGGACATCGTCGCCATCGCCCGTGAGGCCGGCCACCGCACGAAGATCGCGGTGACGTCGCACCAGCCCGGGATCAACGCCAAGGGCGCCTGCATCGGGCCGATGGGCAGCCGGGTGCGCAACGTGATGACCGAGCTGCACGGCGAGAAGATCGACATCGTGGACTACTCCGACGATTCGGCCGAGTTCGTCGCCAACGCGCTCTCCCCGGCCCGGGTGGCGCGGGTGCACATCGTGGACGCCCAGGCCCGGGTGGCGCAGGTGATCGTGCCGGACTACCAGCTGTCGCTGGCGATCGGCAAGGAAGGGCAGAACGCCCGGCTCGCCCACCGCCTGACCGGCTGGAAGATCGATATCCGGCCCGACACCGAGGCGGCCGGGCCAGGCGCGGAGGGGAACACCGGCGGCGAGCGGCGCGTTCCACCTAGCAGCCGCGGCGTCACCGATGCCCCGGCGCGGTAAGCTAACGTCCGGAATGGCAATACGGTCCCCGCGGCCGACCCCGCCCACACCTGTGGTCCGGACGTGCGTCGGGTGCAGGGCCCGCGCGGCCAAGTCCGACTTGCTGCGCGTGGTGGGAAGGGACGGCGAGATCGTCCCCGATCCCCGGGCGCGGCTGCCTGGCCGAGGCGCTTACCTGCATCTCAGCCAGAAATGCTTCGAGCAGGCGGAGCGGCGGCGGGCGTTCGCCCGGGCGCTGCGCCTGCCGGGACCACTGGCCACCGGCACGCTCGGGGAGTATCTGGCACAGCGGTGCGGGGAGCCCGGGGCAGGCAACGACATGAACGGCATTGCCGGGAAAGCAGGATCCGATCGTGATGAGCGCCTGATGAGAACGCGGCGATGAACAGCACAGTCTGACGCCGGCCGGAGCACGCGCTGCCCGGGCCGGCGCCACGAGGGTCCGGCACGAGCCGGACCGAGCAGAGGGAGCGCAGTGGCGAAGGTCCGGGTATACGAACTCGCGAAAGAGTTCGGCGTCGAGAGCAAGGCCGTGATGGCCAAGCTCCAGGAAATGGGCGAGTTCGTGCGGTCGGCGTCCTCCACGATCGAGGCGCCGGTCGTCCGCAGGCTCAAGGAAGCGTTCTCGGCCCAGGCGCCGAGACAGGGACAGGCCAAGAAGGCACCAGGCCGCCCCGGCGAGGAGACGCCCGCGGCCACACCGGCCGGGGCGGACGGGCAGAACGGCGGCCGCAAGGCGGCTGGCGGCCCGGCGGCCGTCGCCGATGGCGCCCCGGCTCCTGCCCCGTCGGCACCGTCACCGGCTGGGCCGCCGGGCGAGGCCGGTGTGCCGTCGCCGGCCGGGGGTGCCCAGGCACCCGCCCGGGAGCCGGCCGCTCCCGCCACCCCGCCGCCGGTGCCGGCGTCCTTCTCTGACGCGTCGCCGGCCCAGCCAGCGGCCCCGGCCGCCCAGCTTGGGCCCGCGGGGCCCGCCGGGCCCCGCCCCGGCCCGCGGCCGGGACCGGCCGCGCCCCGCCCGGGCGCGCCCCGGCCTGGCGCCCGCCCGGCGCCGCGCACCGGCCCGCGGCCCGGCAACAACCCCTACAGCCCGACCGCGACCGGCATGGGACTCGCCCCGCGCGGGGCGCCTGGCCGCCCCGCCCCGGCGGGACCCGGCGCGCCCGGCGCCGGCCGCCCGGGCGGCCCGCGGCCGGCTGGCGCCGGAGGCGGGCGCCCCAGCCCTGCTGACATGCAGCGGCCCGGCGGCCCCCGGCCGAGCCCGAGCAACATGCCGCCGCGCCCGGGTTCCGGCCGTGGCGGCCCCGGCGGTGCCGGTGGCCCCGGCCGTGGCGCCCCCGGCGGCGCGGGCGCCGGTCCCCGTCCGGGCGGGGCGCGAGGCGGCCCAGGCGGCGGCGTGGGCGCTGGCCCGCGTGGCGGCCCCGGCGGCCCGCGGCCCGGTGTGGGCGGCGGCGGTGGCCGCCCCGGTGGCGGCGGCCGCGGCCGCAGCGGCACCCAGGGCGCGTTCGGGCGCCCCGGCGGCCGGCCTTCGCGCGGCCGCAAGTCGCGCAAGCAGCGGCGCCAGGAGTTCGACAACATGCAGGCGCCGTCGATCGGCGGCGTGCAGATCCCGCGCGGGACCGGGCAGGTCATCCGGCTGTCCCGGGGCGCGTCGCTGAGCGACTTCGCCGACAAGATCGGGGTGAACCCGGCCTCGCTCGTGCAGGTGCTTTTCCACCTCGGCGAGATGGTGACCGCCACCCAGTCGGTGAACGACGAGACCCTGCAGCTGCTCGGCGCCGAGCTCAACTACAACGTCCAGGTCGTCTCCCCCGAGGAGGAGGACCGGGAGCTGCTGGAGTCGTTCCACATCGAGTTCGGTGAGGACGAGGGCGAGGACGCCGACCTGCAGGCGCGCCCGCCGGTGGTCACAGTCATGGGCCATGTCGACCACGGCAAGACCAAGCTGCTCGACGCCATCAGGCACACCAACATGGTGGCCAGGGAGGCGGGCGGCATCACCCAGCACATCGGTGCCTACCAGGTCACGACCGAGGTGGACGGGACCAGTCGCAAGATCACCTTTATCGACACCCCCGGTCACGAGGCGTTCACCGCCATGCGTGCCCGCGGCGCCGAGACCACCGACCTGGTGGTCCTGGTAGTGGCGGCGGACGACGGTGTCAAGCCGCAGACCACCGAGGCGCTCAACCACGCCCAGGCGGCGTCGGTGCCGATCGTGGTGGCGGTCAACAAGATCGACAAGGAAGGGGCGGACCCGGCCAGGGTCCGCGCCCAGCTGACCGAGTACGGCCTGGTGGCCGAGGAGTTCGGCGGCACGACCCTGTTCGTGGACGTCTCGGCCAGGGAGGGCACCGGTATCGATGCCCTGCTGGAAGCGGTCATCCTGACCGCCGACGCCGAACTCGACCTGCGGGCCAACCCCGAGCAGGACGCACAGGGCGTCGCGATCGAGGCGCACCTGGACAAGGGCCGCGGCCCGGTGGCGACCGTGCTGGTGCAGCGCGGCACGCTGAACGTCGGGGACTCGATCGTGGCCGGTGAGGCGTTCGGCCGGGTCAGGGCGCTGCTGGACGAGAACGCGGACCCGGTCCCTGACGCGCCGCCGTCGCGGCCGGTGCAGGTGCTCGGGCTCAACGCGGTGCCCGACGCTGGCGACAACTTCCTGGTCGTGTCCGACGAACGGGTGGCCCGGCAGATCGCCGAGCGGCGGGAGGCCCGTGAGCGCACGGCCCTGTTCGCCCAGCGGCGGCCGAGGGTCACGCTGGAGGACCTGGAGTCCGCGCTGAAGTCCGGCGAGCGTGAGGAACTGCTGCTCATCATCAAGGGTGACGTGTCCGGGTCGGTCGAGGCCCTGGAGGACGCGCTGCTCAAGATCGATGTGGGCGAGGACGTGGCCCTGCGGGTGATCGGCCGTGGCGTCGGCGCGATCACCCAGGATGACGTCAACCTGGCCATCGCGTCGGACGCGGTGATCGTCGGCTTCAACGTCCGGCCGGCCGGCCGGGCCGGCGAGCTGGCCCAGCGCGAGGGCGTGGACATCCGCTACTACTCGATCATCTACCAGGCGATCGAGGAGATCGAGGCGGCCCTCAAGGGCATGCTCAAGCCCGAGTTCGAGGAGGCGCAGCTCGGCACGGCGGAGATCCGGGAGGTCTTCCGGGTGCCGCGCGTCGGCAACGTGGCCGGCTGCATCGTCCGTTCCGGCACCATCACCCGGGGCAGCAAGGCACGCCTGGTCCGCGACGGTGTGGTGGTGTCGGAAAGCCTCACCGTGGACTCGCTGCGGCGGTTCAAGGACGACGTGACCGAGGTCCGTGAGGGCTACGAGTGCGGCATCGGCATCGGCTACAGCGACGTCAAGGTAGAGGACGTGATCGAGACCTACGAGATGCGGGAGAAGCCGCGGGACTAGGAGGCCGCTGAATAATGGCGCCCGATAAGGGAGCGGGTCATCCGCGCCCGGATGGCCAGGCGGAGGAGGAGCACGTAGTGGAGCTACGTGCGATGACGACAACGCCGCCAGCCGGGATGCGGGGACACGCGAGCCGGGCGGCCATTGTTCAGGGGTCTCCGAGCGCACGACCTGGCCAGCGTGGATGACGGCCCGGGCAGGCCGCGGTGTACGTGGGCGCGCTGACGCTGGACATCCTGCTCGGTGACGTGCGGTCGCTGAAGCAGAAGCGTTCGGCGGTCGCCGCGATCATCGCCGAGGTGCGGCGCCGGCAGCCCAGCGCGGCGGTGGCCGAGACCGGCAGGCTGGACCGCTACCGCCGGGCGGAGATCGGGGTGGCCGTGGTGTCCTCGACGGCCGCGCACGCCACCGAGGTGCTGCAGGCGTGCGAGCGCCTGGTCGCCGCCCGGCCCGAGATCGCGCTGCTGTCGGCGCGGCACCGGCTGGTCAGCGAGGAGGAGTGAGAGGGTCATGGACGCAGCGCGGGCACGCAAGCTCGCCGACCGGATCGCCCGGATCGTGGCCGAGATGCTGGAGCGGCGGGTCAAGGACCCGCGGCTCGGCTTCGTGACGGTCACCGAGGCGCGGATCACCAATGATCTGCGGGAGGCGACCGTCTACTACACCGTCTACGGCACGGCGGAGGACCAGGCGGGCACCGCCGCCGCGCTCGCCAGCGCCACCGGGCTGATCCGCTCCGAGGTGGGCCGCCAGACCGGGCTGCGGCACACCCCCTCGCTGGCGTTCGTGCGTGACACGCTGCCCGAGGGCGCACAGCGGATGGAGGACCTGGTGGCGCGCGCGCGGGCGGCGGACGCCGCGCTGGCCGCCGCCCGTGAGGGCGCCCAGCCGGCCGGCGACCCCGACCCTTACCGTCAGCCCGCGGATGCCGCCGGCGGTGACGAGGATGACGGCGACGAGGACGACGGTGACGAGAATGACGGCGGGCGCGGCGGGGCCGACGGCCGGGGCGCGGCGGGTGGCCCGGGCCGGTGACCGCCACCAGCGGGCTGGTCATCGTGGACAAGCCCCCCGGGCTGACCTCACATGACGTGGTGGCCCGGATCCGCCGCCTGGCCGGCACCCGCCGGGTCGGTCATGCCGGGACGCTTGACCCGATGGCGACCGGGGTGCTGGTGATCGGCGTGGAGAAGGCCACCCGGCTGCTCGGCCATCTGGCGCTCACGGAAAAGGAGTACCTGGCCACCATCCGGCTGGGCCAGGCCACCGACACCGGCGACGCCGACGGGACGGTGGTGGCGGGCGCGCCCGCCAGTGAGCTGGCGCCGGGCCGGGTACAGGCGGCCGCGGCGGCGCTCACCGGGCAGATCCAGCAGGTCCCGCCGGTGGTCAGCGCCATCAAGGTGGGCGGCAGGCGCGCCTACCAGCTGGCCCGCGAGGGGGCGGCGCCGGTGCTGGAGGCGCGGGCCGTGACCGTGCAGGAGTTCACCATCAGCGACCCCCGCCCGGCCGGGCCGGCCGGGGAGCTGCTGGACGTGACCGCGGCGGTGCGCTGTTCCAGTGGGACCTACGTCCGCGCGCTCGCCCGTGACCTGGGATCCTCGCTCGGGGTGGGCGGGCACCTGACCATGCTCCGGCGCACCCGGGTCGGCCCCTACCGGCTGAGCGACGCCCGCGAACTGGCCGAGCTCGCGGCCGGGTTCGGGGTCATCCCGCTGGCGGAGGCGGCGGCCGCCGCCTTCCCGGTCCGGCGGCTGAGCGAGGCCGAGGCGCAGTCCCTGTCGCACGGTGCCAGCCTGGACGGTGCCAGCCTGGACGCTGCCAGCCTGGACGCGGCGGGCGCTGCCGGGCCGGTGGCCGCGCTGGCGCCGGACGGCACCCTGGTCGCGCTGGTCGAGGAGCGGGCCGGCCGCGCCAGGCCGCTGGCCGTGTTCGTGCCCTGAGACCGCAGGGCGCCCGCGGGCAGCTGCGAGGGACGCCCTGCGGCCGGGTGGAGGGCGCGTCCCTAGCCCGCCTGAGGGGCGGGGATCACGCCGAGCTGGGTGAGCAGCGCGTACATGTTCAGGCCGCCCCAGCGCTCCTTGGCCTGCCCGTTCTCGATCCTGCCGATGTCGACGGCCTCCACGCTGATCGGCCTGCCGGTCGCTGGCATGCCCATGAGGTCGCCGGTGTGCGTGCCCGTCACGGTCGTCCGGCTGGCGAACCGGTCACCGGCGGCCAGCACATCATCCACGGTCACGTGCAAGTCGGGGAAGGCGGCCCGGAAGGCCATGATCTGCTGCCGGAAGGGCTCGACGCCCCGGTAGCCCTCGCTGTGCTCGATGTAGTCAGCGGCCACGAACTTGTCCAGCAGGTCCAGCTCACCGGTGTTGATCGCCTGGTAGATGCCCTGCAGTACCTCGTCGACGTTGGACATAGGAGATAGCCCCCCTAACTAGGTGATAGTGTTACTATCATATGTATGGTAGCTGACTCGTCAAGACCCTCGCTCCGCCAGGCCCAGCGGGCGCTCACGGAGCGGCGCATCCTTGAGGCGCTGGCCGCACTGATCGACGAGGAGCACCCGCTGGAGATCTCCATGGCGTCGGTCGCGAGCCGGGCCGGTGTGTCTGAGCCCACGCTCTACCGGCATTTCCCCACCAAGCGGGACCTGTTCGGCGCCTTCGCGCGCTATCAGTTCCAGACGGTCGCCGCCGGGCTCGCGCCCGCGTCAGCCGACGGCCTGGCGGACGCGGTGCGCACGGTGTTCCAGCGGTCCGCGGAGATGGAGAACCCGGTCCGCTGGACCCTCGCCGCGCCCGACCCCGACCGGGTGCCCCGGCCCAACGTCTCCACGCGCCTCGCTATGATCCGCACGGCCCTCAGCGACAGCCTCGAGGAGGCAGACGAGGACACCGCTGCCCTGCTGCTGCGGTCGGTTGTCCTGCTGACATCTCCGATGGCCTGGCTGTACTGGAAGGACTATCTCGGCCTGGACCCGGCGCAGGCGGCCGAGACGGCCGGGTGGGCCATCAAGACCCTCGCCGGCGCCGTCCGGCAGCTGCCCCAGCCGCCGGCCGGGCCAGCCGGCGGCCAGGCGGATGATCCCCAGCGGGGGGAGCAGCGGGCGTGACGTGGCAGGCTTGGGTGGCGGAGAACGCAAGCCGTCACAGAACGAGGAGGCGTGGTGTACCGGTGGCAGGGCCTGGGGGACGTGCCCGCGGACTGGGGCCGGTGCGTGGTGACCATCGGCGTGTTCGATGGCGTGCACCGGGGCCACCAGCGCATCATCACCAGCGCGGTGGATGCCGCCCGCGGGCTCGGGCAGCCCATGGTCGTGCTCACGTTCGACCCGCATCCGGCGGAGGTGATCCGGCCCGGCTCCCACCCGGTGCTGCTGTGCACCGCTGCCCGGCGGGCGGAGCTGCTGGCCGGGCTGGGCGCCGATGTGGTCTGCCTGCTCCCCTTCACCGCCGAGTTCTCGCGGCTGGGCCCGGAGGAGTTCGTGCGCTCGGCGCTGGTGGACCGGCTGCACGCGGCGGCCGTGGTGGTCGGCGAGAACTTCCGCTTCGGGCACCGCGCGGCCGGTGACGTGGCGCTGCTGGCCGAGCTGGGTGAGAAGTACGACTTCACCGCCGAGCCCGTGCCGCTGCTGACGGACGGCGGGACCAAGATCTCTTCCAGCCTCATCCGGCAGAAGCTGGCCGACGGCGATGTGACGGGCGCAGCGGCCGACCTCGGCCGGATGCACCGGGTGGAGGGGGTTGTCGTGCCGGGGCACCGGCGCGGGAAGGCGCTCGGGTTCCCCACCGCCAACCTGGAGACGCTCCCGCACACCGCGATCCCGGCCGACGGGGTCTACGCCGGGTGGCTGTCGGTCCTGGGTGAGCAGGAAGGCCAGGAGTACGAAGAGGCCCGCTGGCCGGCGGCGATCTCGGTGGGCACCAACCCGACCTTCGACGGGCGGGAGCGGGTCGTCGAGGCATACGCGCTGGACCGGGACGACCTCGAACTCTACGGCGTGCACGCCGGGGCCGATTTCGCCGCCCGGCTGCGCGGCATGGAACGGTTCGCCTCCGCGGCGGCGCTCGCCGGGCAGATGCGCCACGACGTCGACCAGGCGCGGGCCATCACGGTGGGCGGGGCCGGCTGACGGAACCGGGCGGGCGGGACTCAGCGGTGCCAGATCCGCGGCCGGGCCGTGATACCGTGAGTGATCGGCCGGCGTCGCCGGCCCGGTCAGCTGCACCCTCAAGCGGCTGGCTGAGGGGCCCCGGGCAGCTTCTGTCACCGTAAGCCTCTGGCCTGAGCGGGCCGCGCGGTCCGCGCGGGCATCCGTGATCAGACGCAAAAGATGGGAATGCCACGTGCCGCTGGAAACAGCCGTGAAGACGGAGATCATCGCCGAGCACGCGACGACTGAGGGTGACACCGGCTCGCCGGAGGTCCAAGTCGCGCTGCTGACCCGGCGGATCAACGACCTGACCGAGCACCTCAAGGTGCACAAACACGACCACCACAGCCGTCGCGGGCTGCTGCTGCTGGTCGGCCGCCGCCGGCGGCTGCTGCAGTACCTGGCCCGCACGGACATCGAGCGCTACCGTGCGCTCATCGGCAAGCTGGGCCTGCGCAGGTAGGTTCGGCAGCAAGCTCAGTTCACCAGCAAGCAGAAGCAAGCAGAAGCAAGGTATTCGAGAACAAACGTCCCGCGGCTCGGCCCGGGGACGCACAGGGCACCAGAGCCGGTCCTCGGTAGTGGTTCTCGGGCCGGGGTCACTCCCCGGGCCGGGAGCTTCGATCGAAGACCGGCCGGCAGCCAGCCCGGCCAGATGCCGGCGCGTCACCCGCAGCGGGCGGGCGCGGGACCTCACACAAGGAGGTCTCACCCGTGCAGGGTGTGCACACCGCCGACGCGTTCATTGACAACGGCCTGTTCGGCACACACACGATCAGATTCGAAGCGGGCCGCCTGGCCCGCCTCGCCAACGGCTCCGCGGTCGTCTATCTCGACGACGAGACGATGGTGCTGTCGGCCACCACCGCGTCCAGGCAGCCCAAGGAGGGGCTCGACTTCTTCCCGCTGACGGTGGACGTGGAGGAGCGGATGTACGCCGCGGGCCGCATCCCCGGCTCCTTCTTCCGCCGGGAGGGCCGCCCGTCCGAGGACGCCATCCTGACCTGCCGGCTCATCGACCGGCCGCTGCGCCCCTCGTTCGTGAAGGGCCTGCGCAACGAGATCCAGATCGTCGAGACGATCATGGCGCTCCACCCGGAGCACCTGTACGACGTGGTGGCGATCAACGCCGCCTCGCTGTCCACCCAGCTCGCGGGGCTGCCGTTCTCCGGCCCGATCGGCGGCGTCCGGGTCGCCCTCATCAAGGGCCAGTGGGTGGCGTTCCCGACCCACTCCCAGCTCGAGGACGCCACCTTCGACATGGTGGTCGCGGGCCGGGTGCTCGACGACGGCGACGTCGCGATCATGATGGTGGAAGCGGAGTCCACCCCGCGCACCCTCGCCCTGCTGGCCGATTCCGGCAGCGGCGCGGTCGGGCCGACCGAGGAGACGGTCGCCGAGGGGCTGGAGGCGGCCAAGCCGTTCATCAAGGTGCTCTGCGAGGCGCAGCAGCGCGTCGCGGCGCAGGCCGCGAAGGAAACCGCTGACTACCCGATCTTCGCCGACTACGGCCAGGACGTCTACGACGCCCTGGCCGCCGCGGTCAGCGACGAGCTCGGCCAGGCACTGACCATCGCCGACAAGAAGGACCGGGAGGCCGAGACCGACCGGGTCAAGGCGCTGGCCGCTGAGAAGCTCGCGCAGCAGTTCGAGGGGCGCGACAAGGAGATCAGCGGCGCCTACCGCGCGCTCACCAAGAAGCTGGTGCGGGAGCGGATCGTCAGCGAGGGCGTGCGCATCGACGGCCGCGGCCTGGCCGACATCCGCCAGCTGTCCGCGGAGGCACACGTGCTCCCGCGGGTGCACGGATCGGCGCTGTTCGAGCGCGGCGAGACCCAGATCCTCGGGGTCACCACGCTGAACATGCTCCGGATGGAGCAGATGATCGACACGCTGAACCCGGAGCGGACCAAGCGGTACATGCACAACTACAACATGCCGCCCTACTCCACCGGGGAGACCGGCCGGGTCGGCTCGCCGAAGCGGCGGGAGATCGGCCACGGCGCGCTCGCCGAGCGGGCGCTGATCCCGGTGCTGCCCGCGCGGGAGGAGTTCCCCTACGCGATCCGGCAGGTGTCGGAGGCGATCGGCTCCAACGGTTCCACCTCGATGGGTTCGGTCTGCGCCTCCACCATGTCCCTGCTGGACGCGGGTGTGCCGCTCAAGGACATGGTGGCGGGCATCGCCATGGGGCTGATCAGCGAGGGCGGGCAGTACGTCACCCTGACCGACATCCTGGGCGCCGAGGACGCGTTCGGCGACATGGACTTCAAGGTGGCCGGCACCACCGACGTGATCACCGCGCTGCAGCTGGACACCAAGCTCGACGGCATCCCGGCGTCGGTGCTCGCCGCCGCGCTCAAGCAGGCGCGGGCCGCCCGGCTCACGATCCTGGGCGTGATGCGCGAGGCGATCGACGCCCCGGCCGAGATGAGCCCCAATGCGCCGCGGATCATCACCATCAAGGTGCCGGTCGACAAGATCGGTGAGGTGATCGGCCCGAAGGGGAAGATGATCAACTCCATCCAGGAGGACACCGGCGCCGAGATCACCATCGAGGACGACGGCACCATCTACATCGGCGCCACCGACGGGCCCTCGGCGGAGGCGGCGCGGTCCACCATCAACGCGATCGCCAACCCGCACATCCCGGAGGTGGGGGAGCGGTTCCTCGGCACCGTGGTGAAGACCACGACGTTCGGCGCGTTCGTCTCGCTGCTGCCCGGCAAGGACGGCCTGCTGCACATCACCCAGATCCGCAAGCTGCACGGCGGCGCCCGGATCGAGAACATCGACGACGTGGTCAAGGTCGGTGACAAGATCCAGGTGGAGATCCGGGAGGTGGACGACCGCGGCAAGCTGTCGCTGGTCCCGGTGGAGGTCGTCGAGCGTGAGGCGGCGGGCGTGGCAGCCGACGGCGGCGGCCACTCCGGCGACCACGACGGCGACCACGACCGCGACCGTGGCGGGCAGGGCGGGGACCGTGACGGCCACCGCACCCGCCACCGCGAGCGCCGGCGCCGCGAGCAGTGACCGGCGGCCGGCCAGCCGACGGCGATGCGGCCGTGGCCCGCACGGTCCTGCCGGGCGGGCTGCGGGTCGTCACCGAGCACCTGCCGGCCGTGCGGTCCGCGGCGTTCGGCATCTGGGCGGGCGTGGGCTCGTGCGACGAGGACACCGCCCACGCCGGTGCCACCCACTACCTTGAGCACCTGCTGTTCAAGGGCACGGGACGGCGCACCGCGCTGGAGATCTCGTCCGCGCTGGACGCGGTCGGCGGCGAGCTGAACGCGTTCACCGGCAAGGAGTACACCTGCTACTACGCGCGGGTGCTGGACGCCGACCTGCCGCTGGCCATCGACGTCCTGTCCGACATGGTGACCGGCTCACTGATCGAGCAGAAGGAGGTGGACGCCGAGCGGGGGGTGATCCTGGAAGAGATCGCCATGAACGACGACGATCCCTCCGACACCGTGCACGAGGCCTTCGCCGCCCAATTGTTCGGCGACACCCCGCTCGGCCGCCCCATCCTGGGCACGGCGGGGTCGATCAACGCGATCACCCGCGAGCAGATCACCGGCCACTACCGGGCCAGGTACACACCGCCGAGCCTGGTGGTGGCCGCCGCGGGCAGCGTCCAGCACGAGGCGGTCGTCGCCAGCGTCCGCGAGGCGTTCGGCGACGCGCTGGCCACGCCGGCGCCGCCGGATCCGCCGCGGCTCGGCGGCCTGGGAGAGGCGGTGCCCGGCGCGGGCCGCGGCGTGCGGCTGGTGTCACGGGGCATCGAGCAGGCGAACCTGGTCCTCGGCTGCGAAGGGCTGTCCCGCAACGACGACCGCAGGTTCGCGCTCGGCGTGCTCAACGCCGCCCTGGGCGGGGGGATGTCCTCGCGGCTGTTCCAGGAGGTCCGGGAGAAGCGCGGGCTGGCCTACTCGGTGTACAGCTTCGCCTCACAGCACGCCGAAACCGGCATGTGGGGGCTGTACGTGGGCTGCCTGCCCGCCAAGGCGGACGAGGTGCTCGCCATCTGCACCGACGAGATAGCCAAGGTCGTCTCCGGCGGGCTGACCGACGCCGAGATGGAGCGCGGCAAGGGCCAGCTGCGCGGCTCGATCGTGCTGGGCCTGGAAGACCCCTCGTCGCGGATGAGCCGGCTGGGCAAGGCCGAGCTGGTCTACCCGCGGCTGGAGCCGGTGGAGGAGATCCTGGACTCGATCGAGGCGGTCACCCACGACGACGTGCGCCGGGCCGCCGCCGAGATCCTGGACCAGCCCAAGGCGCTCGCGGTGGTCGGCCCGTTCGACGACGATGCCAGCTTCGCGGCAGCGCTGTCCTGACGCCTGCCGTCCCTGGCGGTGACCGAGGAGGCGGACATGATCAAGGTCGGGGTGCTGGGCGCCAAGGGGCGCATGGGCACGCAGATATGCGCGGCGGTCGACGAGGCCGCGGGCATGACGCTGGCCGCCGGGGTGGACGAGGGCGACGACCGCGAGGCCCTGGCCGGCTGTGACGTGGTGGTCGACTTCACCCACCCGGGCGCCGTCATGGACAACCTGCGCTGGTGCACCGGCAAGGGTCTGGACACCGTCGTCGGCACGACCGGGTTCGATGACGCCAGGACCGCGCAGGTGGCCGGGTGGCTGGCCGCCGCGCCCGGCACCCGGTGCCTGATCGTGCCGAATTTCTCGATCGGCGCGGTGCTGATGATGCGCTTCGCCGCGCAGGCGGCGCGCTTCTTCGACTCGGCGGAGATCATCGAGCTCCACCACGCGGCCAAGGTGGACGCGCCGTCTGGGACCGCGGCCCGGACAGCGTCGCTGATCGCCCGCGCGCGGGCGGAGGCGGGGCTCGGGCCGTCGCCCGATGCCACGGTCACCGCCCTGGATGGTGCCCGCGGCGCGGTCGTGGACACGGTGCATGTCCACTCGGTCCGGCTGGCGGGGCTGCTCGCGCACCAGGAGGTGCTGCTCGGCGGGCATGGCGAGACCCTGACCCTGCGGCACGACTCGCTGGACCGCGCCTGTTTCATGCCAGGGATCCTGCTGGGGATCCGCGGCGTCGCCTCGCTTCCGGCCGGGCTGACGCTCGGCCTGGAGCCGCTGCTCGGGCTGGACTAGCTGGTAGCTGGTCCTAGCTGGATTCAGGCAGAGCCGCCGGAACCGGGCTGGACAACGTTGACGGACAGGATCCGCACCGGCTTCGAGCAGGCCGTGGTGGTGTAGCTCAGGTAGACCGGCGTGGTCTGGTTCGGCGGGTAGACCTGCAGCCACTTGGTGGTGACCGGCCCGCACTTGGACGCCGGGAAGTTCAGCGCGTCCACGATCCGCAGCAGCGCGTTGGCCACCTGGCCTGGCGCGAGCGTCACCAGCTTGCGCGGCGGGGCCGGGTTCTCGCTGGCGGCGAGGCCGACCTGGGTGACCGGCTGGCCGCCCGCCAGCGAGACGCCGGGATAGCCGTAGAGCGTGCACGAGACGCTGGAGATGTTGGTGAAGTCGATCACCTGGTAGGTGCTGCCTGCCGCGCCCTGGGAGAGCCCGAGCTTGAGGCCCAGCGACCGGGTCGGGCACGGGGCTGGCCCGCCCGCGACCGCGGTGGGGCTGCTGGTGGCCCTCGCGGCGCTGGAAATGGCCGTTCCGGGCTGCGCGCTGGCGGTGACCGTGACCGTGCTGGCCGGGGTGGCGCTCGGGGCGGAGCTGCCGCAGGCGGCGGCGAGTGCCGCGACGCAGGCGAGTGCTGCCCCGGCGACAGCCGGCCGGGCGGCGCGAGCAGATGCAGTCATGGCGGTTCCTTGTGCACAGGGCGGCTCCGCGAGCCGACTGACATCTATGACGTCGGCTGGGCCGCTGCGGTTGTCCGCCGCCCGGGCCGGCCAGGGCACGGTTTGGCCACGATCGGCAGGCCAGCGCACCTTGATAGCCTGGGCCAGGGAGATCGGGCAGGACATGCTCTGGGCGGTGCGATGAGATTCATCCTGAACGTGATCTGGCTCGTGCTCTGCGGCATCTGGATGGCCATCGCCTACGCGCTGGCCGGGCTGCTCTGCTTCGTCCTGTTCTTCCTGGTCGTCACGATCCCGTTCGGGATCGCCGCGTTCCGGATCGCGAACTACGTGCTGTGGCCGTTCGGCCGGACCATCACCCGGCGCCCGGGTGCGGGCATCGGCTCCCTGATCGGCAACATCATCTGGGTCATCCTGTTCGGCTGGGAACTTGCGCTCGGCCACCTGATAACCGGGATCCTGCTGTGCCTGACGATCATCGGCA
>Ga0335081_10010310_pt1 | contig 15093 bp, 6 predicted proteins | sample Lox_Sample_35_FD_206713 | JGI IMG/M metagenome (GOLD analysis project Ga0335081, IMG submission 206713) | Soil microbial communities from Loxahatchee National Wildlife Refuge, Florida, United States - Lox_Sample_3.5 | ecosystem: Environmental > Terrestrial > Soil > Wetlands | place: USA: Florida...
TCGAAAAGTATGGATCGATCAATCTGGACGGAACGCCGCCCAGGTACTTGTAATCCATTTCCCGGCCTTCCGGCCAAGCGACGGATAAAGCCTCAAAGAACTCGTCGTACTCGAGCCCGGTCTGTCCGGAGGCAGTATAGAGCGCGACGCGCCATGGGTCCACTCCGGCACCCTGTATGTTGCTCAGACTCACAGCTTCGCGAGCCGCTCGGACAGCGCACTCGACAGAGTGCGTCATGTACTTTTGATTCTTAGGAAAACGGAGTATGCTCCCCGTGCCGACATCGAACGCCGGCACCCTGGCTGCTGCCGCGCAAGTCCTGTCCTCGCAAGCGATCTCTTGCATGGGTATAATTCCGGAGTCCCCTGCAAGGGCGCGAGCGACATTGGATGGGCTGTCGAGACCCAACGGTGTCACCAGCCCGACCCCGGTTATTGCCACGGCGGGCCTTGACGGATACTCTCTCTCTCGTTTCCCGTAACGCACAATTCGAAGAGTCTACGGCTCCCCAGCGGTTCGCGTCAACATTGCACCGACTTACACCGTTGAGACTTTCGGCGTTTGCACCTTGTTGCGCAAGGGCGTGCCTTGCATTTCCTCGGGGACGCGAACTCCGGCTAGATCGAGAAGGGTCGGGGCAATATCCAGCAGGTGCGCACCGTGCACCTCGCCTTCCAGTGACACTCCGGGACCGCTGAGAATAAACGCTCCAAACTGTGCATGATTACAGTCATCAGGTCCCGTATCGTTTTCCTGAACATGAAGAGCGTCATAACCGACGCCTCCAATGGAACGCCAGAATAGTCCGCCGAAGTGGGCGATCAGGTCGGGCGCTACACCCCGGACGGCCCGGTAGATCTCGGTGGGCCGAAATACCAACGTGCCCATGGGTTTTCCAGAGTCATCGGGAAGCCTCTGTAACCGTTCTGTCATTTCCTGAATGAGAGCTTCATACTGCCCCTGAGGCACGATGCCGTTTGGTTCGCGGCCTTCGACGTTAAAGAACACGCGGGCATAATAGCCGCCTTCGCTCCATACGCGCGTGCGCGACCAATCCACAAGTGAATTGGAGAAAGGTGTGGGTTTCTGAGGCATCTCCTTGAGAGTCAGGAGTCCTTCCCTGCGCAGCCACTCGTTCACGCAGAAACCACCGTCGAGGCGCTGCGCTCCGTGGTCGGAAACAACCAGCACAACAGTGTCGCCAGGAATCAGCTCCAGTAAACGTCCGATCTCTTCGTCGAGAACCGCATAGTAGTCGGTGATGACAGACGAGAAGGAACTGCCGGGCATGTGCTGGCGATGCTGCGGATCATGATGTTTCCAGAAGCCGTGATGCACGCGGTCCAGTCCGATCTCGACAAAATGGAAATAGGTCCAGTCATGCACGGTGAGGAGATAACGCACAACCTCGAAGTGTTTCCGGGTCATCTCCCAGATCTGTTCGCGCAGCCATTGTTTGTTATCCGTACGAAAACCCTTGACGTCAACTGGGTAATTGCCGACTAAGCTATTGATTTCGGATTGGATCGAAGCCGGGTACGTGTATTCGTTGTTTTTTGTGTCGGGGGTAAGGAAGCAACCCACGTTAATCCCCTGCATCCGTCGGGGTGGATAACTAGGAGGGACGCCGACGACGATGGACGCTTCGCCGCAGGCTGCGATAGCATCCCATATGGCAGGGACTTTGATGGAAGAGGAATTGACTACGCCGAGACCGCTGTAAGTGTAGTCGGTTCGGTTGCGAAAGCCGTAGATTCCCAAAGAGCCTGGATCATGGCTCGTGGACATACACATCCACGCTGGAACAGTAATGGGTGGAATCACGCTCTCCAGCCGTCCGTAACATCCGTTGTTCATGAGCGCTCGGAAATTCCTTAATCCCGGCAGACTTAGTAGGATTTCCGGAGCTGCACAGTCCAGCCCGATCACCAGTATTCGCATTCAGATTCAGCCTTCGTAATTTTCACAGAAGACGTCACTCGAAACATTCAGGTGTTTCCTCGCGATGTTAGCCGAGCATTGTAGCATCCAAACTCACTGGTCGCACCCTCGTACAGGGTGCCCGGCTGACCGCAGCTAGCTCGGCTGCACGCTCCCATTTTTTTGGAATTGAGCTAAAATTTTTGGATTTTCCAAATGTACTGGTACCTTGCCGCGATAAAGTTCTTGACAGGCTGCATGTTATTGCGTACCATCTGCCCTATCATCAGTACGTTTACAAGTTTCTCGTTAGGGTGTTGGGTGTGGAATTCGGGACGCAACACGTAAGCTATTGGGTTCTTAGTTTCGTAGTAGGTGTGCTCGTCGGATTGACCAGCATGGGAGGCGCGGCCGTCGTAACGCCGTTTCTGATCCTGTTCGTGGGATTGCGGCCGGTTCTTGCCATTGGCACTGACTTGGTGTACAGCGCGTTCACCAAGGTTGCCGGTGCGTGGTTGCACTGGCGCCAGGGCAGTGTGGACATGCGCATGGTGGTTCGTTTGGCGACGGGCAGCGTACCCGGAGGTGTCGTTGGTGTGTTCCTGGTCCATTGGCTGCGCGCCGGCGGGATCGATCCCGATCCGTACCTTCGCCGGGCGATTGGAATCGTGCTGCTCTTGGTGGCTGCGCTCCTCCTCTATCGAACTTTACGCCGCGATTCCGGTTTGAACCGCCTGAATTTGCCTTCGAGACACCAGCGACGAATCGCCGTCCTCTGGGGTGCGGTCGTGGGTTTTGCAGTTGGGTTGACCTCGGTTGGAAGTGGCTCGCTAATTGCCCCCTTCTTGCTGCTTTCTTATCCGATGGCGCCCGCGCGAGTGGTTGGAACGGACCTTTTTCACGCAGCGATTTTGGTTTCCGCGACGGCTTGCCTTCACTCCAATATGGGAGACGTCGAGTGGAAACTGATGCCACTATTGCTGATGGGATCCGTTCCAGGTGTTCTGCTCGGCAGTTACATCGCTCCGCGTCTGCCGGTCCGGACGCTTCGGCTGGGTCTGAGCGTAGTTCTTTTGGCGCTGGGGGTTAAGTTGGTTTGATGTATGTCGCAGAAATATACACAAATCAGATCTATAAGTATACAGGCTTGAAACTAAGTTGTTGAGTGGAGGAGGTTGTTGATGAAGGTGTTCTGCAGAGAGTTCCTTTCCTGGCGTCCACGAATACCGACGCTCAAGCGCTGAACCCAAGTTGCGGTCGAACCGGCAGACAGATCCCGGTGATATCTAAAATTTTATGTCTCAGCAGCCAAAGGCCAGGATGAGACTATGGAGGGGTTGTTCATTTCGATGGCGATTGCCGCCGGTGTCCGCTGGAATGCCGGAGCCTTCTGTTGCCGCAGCATCCATAGCGGGGCGAAGCCATGACTGAGCGGACACCGCATCGGGTTGTGATCACGGGCATGGGCATGGCCACCTCTCTGGGATTGGACTTAACGACCTGTTGGCGCCGCCTTCTAGCTGGGGATAACGGCATCCGCAAGCTCTCGTTCTGGGATCCGTCGGCGTACACGGCCAAAGTCGCCGGCGAAGTCGGGGAGATTCCCGACCTGCCTGCGGACCTGCCGCTGTCTCGGGATGCCTACCGGCGCACTGTCCGCCTGTTTTGGCCGCCGGTGAGGGAAGCGTTTGTCGATGCCGGCTTGGATCGGATCCCTGTCGAACCCAGCCAAGTCGGGATTGCCGTGGGAACGAGCGTGAACTACATAGATATGACGCTGCTGAAGCATTACTTTCTCTTGCGGCATCAAGATCGGCCGACTCTCGATCTGGGCCGATTCCGGCGGGAAGGCCGCCAGCCCGGCAACAGCTTCTTCCGCCGCTTGGGCGACATGGTTGCGAATGTTCCGGCGCGTCTGCTGCATCTCTCAGGTCCCGCACTGGTGTGTGACACCGCCTGCGCCGCCAGCGCACATGCGGTAGTCGAGGCCTTCCGCGCAGTGCGAAGCGGGCGGGCCCGCGCCATGATTGCGGGTGGAAGCGCCGCCCTGGTTAGCCCAATGTCGATCCTGGCATTCACCCTTCTCGGGGCGCTCAGCCGGCAGGCAGACCCGGAGGTGGCTTCCAGGCCGTTCGATCGGAAGCGCGACGGATTCGTGATGGGCGAAGGAGCGGGCGCGGTTGTGCTGGAAAGCTTGGAGAGCGCTCTCGAACGCGATGCTCACATTCATGCGGAACTGGCCGGCGGTGCGACCACGCTAAACGCTCACAATTTGACGGATCCTTCGCCTGACGGCGCTTCCGAGGCCAGAGCTATGACGCTGGCGCTGCAGGATGGCAGGTTGGATCCGGGAGACATCGACTATATTGCGGCGCACGGAACTTCCACTCCTAAGAACGATGCGGTCGAAACGTCGGCAATCAAACGGGTGTTCGGCCCGGTTGTTCGTAGAGTGCTGGTCTCTTCAATCAAAGGCCAGATCGGACACACCATTGCTGCTGCGGGCGTATTGAATTTGATCTGTGCAGTCAAGTCCATCACGGACGGAATGGTGCCACCCACCATGCACCTGCACAATCCGGACCCGGAATGCGATCTTGATTATGTAGCCAACCAAAGCCGGAAGGCGCGGATCCGTGCAGCTCTAGTGAATGCTTTTGCTTTCGGCGGCCAGAATGCGGTACTGGCCGTCAAGGCTTATTCCAGTTAGACAAAGGCAGCCAATATGGAGCAATTGACTCAAGCCAATTCAGTAGTAGCCGACAAATTCGCTCAGATCGTAGCAGATAGCTTGCGCATTGAACCTTCCCGCGTAACTCCCGATGCCTATCTGGACGACCTCGGCGCGGAATCGCTCGACCTGATTGAAATCACCATGGAGTCGGAGGCGGCTTTCAATGTGTGGATCCCGGAAAAGTCGATCCTGGAGACGGCCATTGAAGTTTGCGGGGCAGGTGTTCTGGAAAAGGACGGCTATCTTACAGACGATGGCCGCCGCCTGATGATGCTTCGTCTGCCGGAAGAAGAAGCCGACAAGCTGCCGGAGCTCCTGGCGGTTACCGACCTGCAGCGGTATTTCCTGCAAGTCGGCACCTGGGTGCGGATGATCGCTGAATTGAAGAAGCATACTCCGAAAATGTGCGCATCATGCGGCGGTACGCTCGGCGCGACGCCGGGTTTGCGCATGAAGTGCACCGCCTGCGGAGAAGAAGTTGCGCTCCGCTCTGGTGAAGAATTGAATCGCGAGTGGGTGCTCCAATACTACTCGCCCTCGACGGAGATGAGCAGGGGCTCCTGCGCGGCCGGGGAATCGGTGTGTCTCGGATGAATTTTCCGGAGCCGGCATGACAAGAAACGAGAGCGTGCAAGCAGGAAGCGGCTTCAAAATCTTGGTAGCCAATGTCTGCGGCTGGATGGATATCGGCGTCATCGTCGCCGCCATCCGAGCGGAGGCCACCGGCGTCCTCAATGCGGAGAACGCACGCGACCGTGCAGAGATAGAGCGGGCTCTCGCAAGGATAAGCCGGCTGACGACTAAGCCCTTCGGCATCAAGCTCGACTCGTCGTTTCCGCATGCTGGCGACGTGCTGCGAGACTTACCGGCGCAGGTTGAGTTGGTGATTTTCAACTGTAGCGATGCGCCGAAGTTGGCGCAAATTGTGGCGGGCGCCCGTGCGCAGTCCCGTGAAGTGCTGCTTGAAGTCACATCCAGCGAGCAGGTGCGATTGGGCGAAGAACTCGCGGTGGATGGGCTCATTGCCAAGGGCCACGAGGCGGGAGGCCGAGTCGGCGAGGAAACGACTTTTATCCTGCTGCAACGGTTGTTATGCGAGTCGCGGTTGCCGGTTTGGGCGCACGGTGGAATCGGGCTGCATACTGCGGCAGCCTGCCGCGCGGCTGGAGCCGCCGGGGTGGTCCTCGATAGCCAGTTGCTCCTGACACCCGAAGCGACGCTGCCTCTCAAGGTTCGAGCTGCGGTGGAGCGCCTCGAAGGCGACGAGACCCTTTGTCTAGGGCAAGAGCTTGGTGATCAATACCGTGTTTACCGCCGGCCGGGCGTAGTCTCGGTGGCTGCGCTGCAGCTACTCGAGCGGCAACTGGTGGCCGGGTCTGAGCCGTCCCAAAGCCGCGACCGCTGGCGCGAAGCGCTACTGCGCGGCGTGGACTGGACTCGAGTGGATGACACTGTTTGGCCTCTCGGTCAAGATGCGGCTTTTGCGCCGGGCCTGGCAAGGAGATTCGGCAATGTGGCGGGAATCGTGCGCGGTTTGCGCGAGTCGGTGGCCAACCACCTGGAGTTAGCCGCGCAACACGATCCGCTGAAGGAAGGATCTCCTCTGGCGCAGGATCATGGCACACGGTTTCCCGTTTTGCAGGGCCCCATGACGCGCGTCAGCGACACGGCTGCCTTCGCTGAAGCTGTGGCCGCGGGAGGAGGACTGCCCTTTCTCGCCCTTGCTTTAATGCGGCCGGCACAGATTCGCCCGCTGCTCATGGAGACGACGCGCCGTTTGGGCGACCGGCCCTGGGGCGTTGGTATCCTGGGCTTCGTTCCGCCCGAGCTTCGCGCCGAGCAACTCGAAGCTGTGCGTGAGGTTCATCCGCCTTTTGCCATCATCGCGGGTGGCCGGCCCGACCAGGCCGCAAGTCTGGAACGGGAGGGCATCCGAACCTACTTGCACATCCCCGCACCAACGCTGCTGCAGCTCTTCCTGCAAGATGGGGCCCGGCGCTTCATTTTTGAAGGCCGGGAATGCGGAGGCCATGTCGGTCCGCGCACGAGCTTCGTGCTTTGGGAAAGCATGATCGATACGCTGCTCGGCGCCATCGAGCAGGGCGTGAAAGCCGAGGAGTTGCACGTCGTATTCGCGGGGGGCATACACGACGGCCGTTCGGGGGCGATGATTGCGGCCATGGCGGCGCCGCTCGCTGCGCGGGGCGTGCGCATTGGGGCGCTCATGGGCACGGCATACCTGTTCACGCGTGAAGCGGTCGCGAGCGGGGCCATCGTGGAAGGCTTTCAGGAAGAAGCGCTGCGCTGCCAGCGGACTGTACTGCTCGAAACCGGGCCGGGACATGCCACCCGTTGCGCCGAGACGCCTTTCTACGACGCTTTCCTGCGCGCCAAGAGAGAACTCAGAGAACTCTCGACCGAAAAGAATGGTGGGGAGAATATTCGCGAAGCTTTGGAGCAATTGAACCTCGGCCGCTTGAGGGTTGCCAGCAAGGGAATTACTCGATCCGGTTCCGGCCAGAACGTGGAGTATGTTTGCATCGCGCCGGAACAGCAGCGCACCGAAGGCATGTACATGATCGGCCAGGTGGCCGCGCTGAGAAGTTCGATCTGCAGCATTCAGGAATTGCACGAAGGCGTTTGCGCTGGTTTTTCGACCCACGTCCGCAATCCCGGGGGGCAGGCGGAGCGGTTGGACGCCGTGTCCGGCCCGCGCCCGCAACCGCCCTGCGACGTCGCGATCATCGGCACAGGCTGTGTGCTGCCCAAGTCTCCGAACGTTGCCGCATTTTGGGCCAACCTTCTGGACAAAGTGGATGTGTTGACCGAGGTGCCCCGCGAGCGTTTCGATATCAACCTGTATTACGATCGGGACCGCCAGGCGCGCGACAAGATCTACTCCCGATGGGGTGGTTTCCTGGACGACGTGCCGTTCGACCCCCTGCGTTATGGCATTCCACCCGCCGCGCTCAGCTCCATCGATCCGATGCAGTTGCTGGCGCTCGTCGTGGTGGACCAGGCGTTGCGCGATGCCGGTTACACGGAGAAGGATTTTACGCGCGAGCGAACTTCGGCTATTTTCGGAGCGAGCGGGGGATTGGGCGACCTAGGTGGCAAGTACGCCGTGCGTTCCTGGCTCAAGCAGTGCCTGGCGGATGTTCCGGAAGAACTTCTGGAGCGGCTTCCCGAGTGGACCGAAGATTCCTTCCCGGGATTGCTCCCCAACGTAGTCGCAGGGCGTGTGGCCAACCGCTTTAACCTGGGCGGCGTGAACTTCACCGTCGACGCCGCCTGCGCGTCCTCTTTGGCGGCGGCTTACTTGGGCGTCAACGAGCTGACCGCCGGGACCAGCGACATGGTGATCGTCGGCGGCGTGGATACGGTGCAGAATCCATTCTGCTTTTTATGCTTCGCTAAGTCGCAAGCACTGTCCCCGCGCGGGAAGTGCCGGCCTTTTGACCGCAGCGCTGATGGCATCGCGATCAGCGAAGGAGTTACTGTTCTGATCTTGAAGCGGCTGGCGGATGCCGAGCGTGACGGCGATCGTATCTACGCCGTGATTAAGGGGATCGCAGGATCGAGCGACGGCCGTGGGCGTAGCATGACCGCGCCGCGGCCCGAGGGCCAGAAACTCGTCCTGCGCCGCGCATACGAGCAAGCCGGTTTAAGCCCGGCGACCGTCGGTCTGGTCGAGGCACACGGAACTGGGACCGTGGCCGGAGATACGGCGGAACTGGCGTCCTTGTCAGACATCATGCGTGAGTCAGGCGCGACCCAGGGGAGCTGTGCAATCGGCTCAGTCAAGTCGATGCTGGGGCATACGAAAAGCGCCGCCGGAATCACCGGACTGATGAAAGTGGCCCTGGCGCTGCATCACAAGGTCCTTACGCCTACCCTGCACGTCGAGAGCCCGAATGCGAAATTGCGTGAGAACGGCTCGCCCATCTTCGTCAACACGATGCCACAACCCTGGATTCCGCCGAGCGGTGTGCCGCGGCGCGCCGGCGTCAGTTCCTTCGGTTTTGGTGGAACCAACTTTCACGCGGTTCTCGAAGAGTATCAGGGTGAGTTGCGCGATCCGGCCGACCTGCCTACGCGCGACGAATGGCCCGCTGAACTGTTTGTGTGGAACGCATCTTCTGCGGAAGCACTAGCACCATTGCTCGCCATGTTTGCCCGCAGACTTGAATCCGGTGCGAGTCCGTCACTTCGCGAATTGGCCGCCGCCACGTGTCGGCGCGCCGACGCTGTCCGTGACGCTGGCGTTCGGCTTGCGATTGTTGCAACTTCTCTCGATGATCTGAAGGCCAAAGTCTCCCAGGCGCAGACAGCCATCCCTACCGGACAGAAGATACCCAATTCGCAAGGCATCTACATCGGTCAGGGTGGCACCCGCCCCAAGGTCGCGTTTCTGTTTCCGGGCCAGGGGTCGCAGCGGCCCAGGATGCTGTCGGAGTTGGCATTGCACTTTCCCGAGTTCCGCGCGTCTATGGAATCGGCTGAAACTGTGCTTGCCGGCCGGCTGCCTAGGCCGTTAAGCCGGTACATTTATCCGCCGCCGCCGTTCACCGCCGAGGAAGAACGTGAACAAATGAGCGCGCTCACGGACACGGTTATCGCACAGCCCGCTCTGGGAGTTATCGAAGCCGGTTTGGCCACGCTGTTGAACCGCCTGGGTGTCGCACCGGACATGACAGCCGGTCATAGCTATGGAGAATATGTGGCCCTGTGGGCAGCCGGCGTCTTTTCCCAAGAAGCCCTAATCAATCTCTCGGAGGTCAGAGGCCGATCCATTAAAGAGTCGGTGCCGGGTGATACGGGCACCATGGCTGCCGTGCAGGGAGATCGCCAAGCTGTCAGTGAGGCGCTGCGTGAGATCGCCGGCGTCATTATCGCGAATGAAAACAGTCCGCAGCAACTCGTCATCGCCGGCCCGAGTGCCGCAGTGGAAGCCGCCGCTAAGAACCTCAATGTGCGCGGGTTGCCGACCAAGACGCTGCCCGTGGCTTGTGCTTTTCACTCCGAGCTCATGCAGCCTGCGCGTGCACGGCTCGCATCAGAATTAACGCGGCAGTCGTTCTCTCAGCCGACGCTGGCGGTTTTCTCCAACACGTTGGGCGCGCGATACCCGCAGGAACCGGAAAACATCGCGACGATCCTGACCGATCATCTGGTGCAGCCCGTGCGGTTCACAGATGAGATTCGGGCTATGTACGAGGATGGTGCCCGCGTGTTTGTTGAGGTCGGCCCGAAGGCGGTACTCACCGGGCTCGCCCGGCAAACGCTGACGGGCACGGACGCCGTATGCATCGAGACCGATGGCGGCGATCGGAACGGACTGGCGCATTTGCTGCAGGTTCTTGGACAGCTTTTGGCCGCTGGTGTTCCGGTGGAAGCCATGCAGTTGTTCCGGGGCCGGGTAAAAGGAGTGTCCGAAGTCGAGAAGCTGCTGGACGCCCAACCGGCGCCTCCGCCCGCATGGCTGGTCAATGGCGGGCACGTTTTTGCCGGTAGCAAACGCCCGCGAGTGTACGAACCTCTCAAGTTCGCGGTGAAGCCGATGCAGGCTTCAGCGAACGGAGCACCGTCTGCTCCGGCGCAACGTCTCGTCTCCGGGAGCGAATCCGGTGCCGCTCCGGCTTCCGCGGTTTCCCATGTGGCAGCCTCCGCAGAACACGCTGTTGCACCTGTGCCGTCTTCCCACGTCACTCCGATGCCAATTCCGCCGACCTATGGAACTCTCGAAGCTGTCATGCTGCCGTTCCAGCAGCTGATGTCACAATTCCTCCAAACCCAGGCCGCCATCATGACGGCCTACCTGCAAAATGCACCCGTGGAAGGCATACCCGCACCGCCGGTGCCGGTAGTCATGCAACCGCTGATGGCTCCAGCCCCAGTCCTCACGCCGCCGCCCGGGATCGTCACGGGCCCGGTCGAACTACGGCCGCAGGAGCCGGCAGCCAAAACCGAGCCGGCGAAAGCAGCGGAAGCTCCGACCACTCGTCCGCCGCAGCCCGTCACTGCTCCGCAGCGCAGCATCTCGGCTGATCTCGTGCGCATCGTGAGCGACCGTACCGGGTATCCGGTCGAAATGCTGTCTCTAGACGCGTCGATTGAAGCTGACCTAGGTATCGACTCGATCAAGCGCGTAGAAATCCTGAGTTCTTTCCAGCGTCTCTGCAGCCAGTCCGAACAGGCGGCGCTCCAGGGAATCATGGAAAAGCTGACAAGCGCAACAACCCTTCGGGAAATCGCGGAACGCATCGCCTCTGTGCTCGAACCCGTGTCCGCATCGGGAACACGAGTCGATACGCCAGCCGCTCAGCCCGCGCCCGCCATCCCATCCAGCGCTCCTCGAGATATCGCCGGCGAATTGATCAAGATTGTCAGCGAGCGGACCGGTTACCCGGCGGAGATGTTGGACCTCAACGCCGGAATCGAATCCGATCTGGGCATTGATTCCATCAAGCGCGTAGAGATTTTGAGTTCGTTCCAACGCCTGTGTAGTGCCGCCGAGCAAGCCGCGTTACAGGGCATCATGGAGAAACTGACTAGCGCCACTACACTCGGACAAATCGCCGAGGATGTCGCCGCGGCGTTGACGCTGAGCCCACCGGCACAAAGCACTGCGCAAAAATCTTCACCCCTTCCGCGTTACGTCCCGGTTGCCGTCGAGCGGCCCCGCCGCGGTAAGCAGCAACACTATCCCGGGCGTCTATGTCTCATCACGGACGACGAAACAGGCATCGCTGCCCGCGTAGCCGAGGACTTGGCCCGAGCCGGTGAGCGGCCCGTGTTGTTGCGTCACAGCCCCGACGCTACGCTCGGCGCCAACGGAGTTCAGAGCACGGACCTGCGCGATCCGGTTGCCATCCAAACACTGATCGAAGCTCTGCGCGTAAAGTACGGGCGGGTAGGCGCGATTATTCACCTCCTCCCCCTGCGGACCGAACATTCCAGCCCGGTCAAGGATCTGGCGGACTGGAGCGATCGTGTTCGTATCGACGTAACCAGCCTCTACGCCCTGATTCGAGTTGCTGAAAAGGACCTGCAGCAAGCCGGCCGCAATGGTGGCGCGCTGCTCGCAGCGGTAACCGCGCGTGGTGGAGATTTCGGACTTGGCTCGGGCGCCAGCGTTGCGCCCACACACCAGGCTATCGCAGACTTCTTGAAGACTGCCGCACTGGAGGTTTCGGAGGCGCGCACCAAGATTGTGGATCTTGACGCATCCGATCCAATCGCCGTGCTGCACCAGAAAATCATGGATGAGCTCACCTCGGACGATGATGCACTGCAAGTGGGTTTACCGGGGGATCACCGCCTCGTACCCGTGATCCAGAGTTCGTCCCTCGCCGATCAGCCCCGGCGGCGGATCGCGTCGGATTGCGTTTGTCTGGTGACCGGAGGAGCACGAGGCATCACCGCGTCGATCGCGCAGAGTCTGGCGCAGAACCGCCGGCCAACTCTAATACTCGTGGGCACTACGCCCTACCCGGAGAAAGAGGAGTCGGCCGATACCGCCAGCATTATTGACCCGGTTCGATTGAAGGCCGCCCTGGTCGCCAAAATGCGGGCTTCCGGAGCTTCAGTAAAGCCGGCAGACGTTGAGTCGGCAGCACAAAAACTGGTCCGCGAGCGCGAAATCCGCGCCACAGTGCAATCGCTGCGGCAGCAAGGCTGCCGGGTGGCCTATCATGCAGTCGATGTGCGCGATGAGGTGGCGTTTAGCAGCTTGATTGACAGCCTCTATGCCGAGTATGGAAGGCTGGACGTGGTTATTCACGGAGCGGGAATCATCGAAGATAAGCTGATTCGCGACAAGACTCCGGAATCGTTTGAGCGCGTTCTCCACACCAAGGCGGACAGCATGTTTATCCTGAGCCGTAAGTTGCGGTCCGAGAGTTTGCAGTGCCTGCTACTAATGTCATCAGTGACGGCGGCCTTCGGCAACCGTGGACAGGCCGATTACGGCGCTGCGAACGGAATCTTGAACGGATTTGCCCTGGAACTGGCGAGCCGTTGGCCGCGAGCGCGCGTCGTATCGGTGAACTGGGGGCCGTGGGACCATTCAGGCATGGTGTCCGAGCAGGTTCGGCGGCAGTTCCTCGAACGCGGCGTCGAGCCAATTCCGCCCTCCGCCGGCGTTGAAGCCGCACTGGACGAGATCGAGGCAGGAAGCCGGACCCAGCCGGCGGTCGTGTCCGGTAACGGGCCGTGGGCCAAGGAAGCTGTTTCTGTACTCACTGCCCGGGCGTTGGCAGCGAATGGGAGCCAGGCATGAGCGATACCCGCCACAAGGATGTGGCGATTATCGGGATGTCGTGTATCTATCCGGGGGCGGATGGTGTGCAGCAGTTCTGGGAAAACATCATCCACAAAGTCGATGCGATCTCCGATCCGCCTTCCGATTGGGAGGCCCACTTCTACTACGATCCGGCGTCGCAGGACGATGACCGCACCTACTGCAAGCGCGGGGGCTATCTGGGAGAACTCGCGCGATTCAATCCGCTCGAGTTCGGCGTTATGCCGAACGCCATCGATGGTTGCGTGCCCGATCATTTCCTGGCGCTGCGCGTAGCGCAGGAAGCTTTAGCAGACGCCGGTTACGCAGATGCCGCGCGGTTGAACCCACTCAAAGAGCGGACCGCCGTCATTCTCGGACACGGTGCGTACATCAACCGCGGCCACAGTGCTCTGCTTCAGCATTTGATGGTCGTAGACAGCATCCTGCGCGTGCTCAAACAACTTCATCCCGAGTACACGGAAGAAGAGCTGGTCGCGCTCAAGAAGGAACTCAAGGCCAGCGCGCCGCCGTTACACCCGCAGAATGCGCCAGGTCTAGTGCCTAACATGATCAGTGGCCGGATCGCCAACCGGCTGGATTTGATGGGCCCGAGTTACATCGTGGACGGCGCATGTTCCTCCTCTTTGCTGGCCGTCGACATGGCCATGCGAGATCTGCTCACAGGCAACTGCGATATGGCGATCGCCGGTGGGGCTCATTGCGGATCCACCCCGCCCATTGTCATCGCTTTCTCGCAGCTTCAGGCCCTGTCCAGGAACGGCGACATCCGGCCGTTCGACAGCGAAGCCGACGGCACGCTGCTGAGCGAAGGCGTGGGCATGCTGATCCTCAAGAGACTTGGGGATGCCGAGCGCGACGGCGATCGGATCTACGCAGTACTGAAAGGAGTGGGCGTCGCCAGTGACGGCCGGGCCATGGGACTCCTGGCCCCACGACTGGAAGGTGAGCAACTTGCCCTGCAGCGCGCCTACGCCATTGCCGGTGTGGACCCACGCACCGTGGAGTTGGTGGAAGGGCACGGTACGGCTACCCTGGTTGGCGATGCCACAGAGCTCGAGGCCTTGAATCACGTATTCGGAGCGCGCCGCGGCGATCTGCCCCGCTGTGCTCTGGGCTCGGTGAAGTCGATGATCGGCCACTGCATTCCCGCGTCCGGCTTGGCGAGCATCATCAAGGTCGCCCTCGCCCTTCACCACAAAGTCCTGCCTCCCACGATTAAGTGCAGCAAGCCGAACGCCAGACTCCAGGCCGAAACCAGCAACCTTTACATCAACACGGAAACGCGCCCGTGGATTCACGGCTCGCAGAGTTATCCGCGCCGCGCGGGAGTGAATGCATTCGGTTTCGGTGGCATCAACGCGCATGCTGTGCTGGAGGAGTACCCGGGTCCCAGCGTCCCGCCGAGTCTTCAGCATCAATGGGACAGCGAGCTTTTTGTCATCTCCGCAAACACTCGGCAGGCGCTGATCGATGAGGGCAAGCGGCTCCGGGCCCTGGCCGATGATACGAGCCGCGATTTCGCGCTGAAGGACCTGGCGTGGTCGGTCAATTGTAACAGTCCGATGCATCCGTGCCGCCTCGCCATTGTGGCGACTTCGCGCCAGGATCTATCGGACAAACTGCAACGGTCGATCGCGCGCCTCGTGGACGACAAAACAACCCGCATTCGCGACATGGAAGGGATTTACTACTTCGAGAAGCCGCTTGCTGCCGAGGGATCTAAGTTGGCTTTTGTGTTTCCGGGTGAGGGCGCGCAGTACCTTAACATGCTCTCGGATCTGAGTGTGCACTTCCCTGAAGTGCGCCGGTGGTTCGACCTGATGGATCGCGCGTTCGACGAGCACCCCCGCGGCTATCTGCCGAGCGAGGTGATTGTGCCGCCGCCCCTACACCCCGCTCCGGAACGGCTGTGGTCCATGGACGTCGGAACCGAAGCGGTCTTCTGCGCAAATCTTGCCTTGTTTCATCTCCTCGGGCGCCTGGGCGTGAGCGCCGATGCCATGGTCGGCCATAGCACCGGCGAGAATTCGGCCCTGCCATGCTCAGGGATGGTGCAACTCGACGGCGACGCCGAGCTTATCGATCGCATCCAGGTGCTCAACCGTGTCTTTGAGCAATTGCGAGACAATAACC
>Ga0335081_10010311_pt1 | contig 15091 bp, 12 predicted proteins | sample Lox_Sample_35_FD_206713 | JGI IMG/M metagenome (GOLD analysis project Ga0335081, IMG submission 206713) | Soil microbial communities from Loxahatchee National Wildlife Refuge, Florida, United States - Lox_Sample_3.5 | ecosystem: Environmental > Terrestrial > Soil > Wetlands | place: USA...
GCGGCGACAGGCCGTTCTAGTCGTCGCCCGAGGCGTAAGGTTTCGGCAGCGGCGCGTGCGGCAGGCCGGCATGGCTGCGGCCGAAGTCCGGGGCCGGCGAATCCTGGCCGATGTCGACGATACCCTTGCGGATGGCGCGGGTGCGCGCGAAGTGCTCGTACAGCGTCTTGCCGTCGCCGTTGCGGATCGCCTTGGTCAGCAGCGAGACGTCCTCATTGAAGCGGCCGAGCATTTCCAGCACCGCGTCCTTGTTGGCGAGGAAGACGTCGCGCCACATGGTCGGATCGGAGGCGGCGATGCGGGTGAAATCGCGGAAGCCGCCGGCGGAGAATTTCAAAACTTCCGAACGCGTCACCGTCTGCAATTCGTCGGCGGTGCCGACAATGGTGTAGGCGATCAAATGCGGCAGATGGCTGGTGATTGCCAGCACCAGGTCGTGGTGATCGGCGTCCATGGTCTCGACATTGGCACCAAGCAGGCGCCAGAAGGCGGCAAGTTTGTCGACGGCGTTCTGATCGGCGCCCGGCGGCGGCGCCAGGATGCACCAGCGGTTGACGAACAATTCGGCAAAGCCGGCGTCCGGGCCGGAATATTCGGTGCCCGCCACCGGATGCGCCGGCACGAAATGCACGCCTTTCGGCAGATGCGGGCCCATGTCCCGCACGATCGAGCCTTTGACCGAGCCGACGTCGGACACGGTCGCGCCCTTTGCCAGATGCGGCGCGATTTCTTTCGCGACCGCACCGCAGGCACCGACCGGAATACAGAGAATGACGAGATCGGAGCCCTCGACTGCGGCGGCATTGTTCTCGACCACCTGGTCGGCAATCCCGAGCTCGGCGACGCGCCGGCGCGTCTGCGGCGAACGCGCGGTGGCCACGATCGAGCGCGCGGCACCCTGCGCGCGCGCAGCGCGCGCGATTGAGGAGCCGATCAGCCCGACACCGATCAGCGCCAGGCGGTTGTACAGCGTCGCCGGTTTGCTCACGCCGCCTTCCCCAGGAAGTCTTTGATCCCTTGCACCACCAGGCGGTTGGCTTCCTCGGTGCCCACGCTCATGCGCAGCGCGCTCGGCAATTTGTAGGCGCCGACCTGGCGCAGGATCAGCCCGCGCTTGGTCAGGAAGGCGTCGGCAGCTTTGGCGGCCTTCGCGTCGGGAAAATGGATGAGCACAAAATTGGCAACGCTCGGCGTCACCGGCAGCCCAAGCTTGCCGATTTCTTCCGTCAACCAGGCGAGCCAGCGCGTATTGTGCTCGCGCGCGCGCTCGACATGCGCGGTGTCGCGGATGGCGGCGATGCCGGCCGCGATCGCCGGGCCGTTGACGTTGAATGGCCCGCGGATGCGGTTGACCGCGTCTACCACGTGCGCCGGCCCATACATCCAGCCGAGCCGCAGCGACGCCAGCCCGTAGATCTTCGAGAAGGTGCGCGTCATCACCACGTTGTCCGTGGTCGCCACCAGCTCAATGCCGGATTCGTAATCGTTGCGCCGCACATATTCGGCGTAGGCCGCATCGAGCACCAGCAGCGTGTTGGCGGGCAGCGCGCGTTGCAAACGCTTCACTTCGTCGAACGGCACGTAAGTCCCGGTCGGATTGTTCGGGTTCGCCAGGAACACGAGTTTCGTCCGCGGTGTCACGCGCGCGAGGATGGCGTCCACATTGGCGATGAAATTCGTCTCCGGCGCGGCAATCGGCGTCGCACCGGTGCCCATGGTCGCGATCGGATAGACCAGGAAGCCGTGCGTGGTGTGGATCGCCTCGTCGCCATCCTTGAGAAAGGCGCGCGCCAGCAGGTTGAGCAGATCGTCGGAGCCGGCGCCGCAGACAATGCGGTCGGGATCGAGGCCGAAGGCCTCGCCGATCGCTTCGCGCAGCGCGGATGCCGAACCGTCCGGATAATCCTCCAGGTGCTCGCCGACTTTGCGATAGGCGGCAATGGCGTGCTCGCTCGGCCCCAACGGCGTCTCGTTGGAGGAGAGCTTGAACACCTTTTCGACGCCGGGCGCGCTGCTCTTGCCCGGAACATAAGGGGCTATGTCGAGCACGCCGGGGCGCGGTTGCGGTCGGGTCGCGGTCATAGTCCGTTCCGAAAATCAGGTCTTGTCGGCGGCAACCGTATAGCGCCTTGCGTGGCTGCCGACGAGGGCCGCCGAACGCACGGTGGCGCCAGCCTTAACCAAGGCTGCGCTGACGGCGTCCAAGGTGACGCCCTGCGGCAATGTCACCAATAAGGCAGCGCCGTCGAAGGCGCGGTCGGGCACGGCGATGAAATCGGCCAGCATGGACAGCGCTTCGGCCGGCGTCGCGCCCCAGCCGGACACGCGCACGCTCCAGACAGCTGCTTCCGTCGCCATGGCGTCGGCGGCGACGCGCGAGAGCACGAACACCGGCATGGCGGCCGGATGATCCGGCCGCTCGACGAAGGGCAGGCGGGCGATGATCTTGGGGGCGGCGTCGAATTCGAGCGCGCTCCACCAGGCGCCGGCGCCCGCGACCGCGACCGCCGGCACCAAGCCGAGATCGCCCTTCGAGCTCGACACGGCTTCCACCACCGCGGCCGCGCCCATGTGTGGGACGAACGGCACCGTGAAGCCGAAATGGAAGCGGGCACTATCCCGCATCAGAGCGTCGCCCGCCGACAAGTCGGCATGCACCGAGAACGGCGCCTGCACATAGGTAAACGTCGCAATGATCACGCGCCAAATGCTCTCGACCGTGTCGAGCGGTAAAATGCCTTTGTGACGCTTGACCAGCCGGCGCATCATCTCGGCCTCGCGCGCCGGGCGGAACGCCGAGCCCGTCTCCTCGCTGCGCTTGACCGCGATCAGCCGGTCGATGATCTCGCCGCGCTCCATCAAAAGCTGGTGCATCGCCTCGTCGATACGGTCGATCTCCTTGCGCAGATCGTCCAGCGAGGGTGCTTTGGGCGCTTTCGTCATGGCGGCATTGATAGGTGGGCTGAATGGCGAAATCAAAGAAAACATTGACAGTTTTGCTCTGAGGACTACCTAAACGGCCCCGATGCCGGCAAAAACCGGTATCGTTAACGCGCGACCGGGAGCGCTTGAAGCGAGATGGCCGACGTCAAAGTCAGTACCGTGCGTGACACGCCGGGCGCACCGCGCGAGGCCGACAATCCGCGCGATTCGCAGCTCGTGCGTTTTGGGCCCGACAAGCCGCTCAAGCTCGACGCCGGCGTCGAGCTCGCGCCGTTCCAGATCGCCTACAAGACCTACGGCACGCTCAATGCCGAACGCTCCAATGCGATCCTCGTCTGCCACGCGCTCACCGGCGATCAGCATGTCGCCAGCGAGCATCCGGTCACCGGCAAATCTGGCTGGTGGGAGACCATGGTCGGCCCCGGCAAGCCGATCGACACCGAGCGCTATTTCGTGATCTGTCCGAACGTGGTCGGCGCCTGCATGGGCACCACCGGCCCGTCCTCGACCAATCCGGCAACGGGCAAGCCGTGGGGCCTCGAATTCCCGGTCATCACCATCCGCGACATGGTGCGCGCGCAGGCCATGCTGCTCGATCATCTCGGCATCAAGACATTATTCTCGGTGGCCGGGGGCTCGATGGGCGGCATGCAGGTGCTGCAATGGGCCGCGAGCTATCCCGAGCGCGTGTTCTCGGCACTGCCGATTGCCTGCGCCACACGGCATTCGGCGCAGAACATCGCGTTCCACGAGGTCGGCCGCCAGGCGATCATGGCGGATCCGGAATGGCGCGGTGGCCGCTATCTGCTGGAAAACACCAATCCGCGCCGCGGCCTCGCGGTCGCGCGCATGGGCGCGCACATTACCTATTTGTCCGATGCCGCGCTGCACCGGAAGTTCGGCCGCAAATTCCAGGACCGCGAAAATCCGACCTTTTCGTTCGACGCGGATTTCGAGGTGGAATCCTATCTGCGCCATCAGGGCATTTCTTTCGTCGAGCGCTTCGACGCGAACTCCTATCTCTATCTGACGCGCGCGATGGATTACTTCGATCTCGCCGCCGACTGCGACGGCGTCTTGGCGAACGCGTTTAAGCATTCGCCGACGCGCTTTTGCGTCGTCTCGTTCACCTCGGACTGGCTGTTCCCGACGGTTGAGTCCCGCGCCATCGTGCATGCGCTCAACGCCGCTGGCGCGCGCGTCTCGTTCGCCGAAATCGTCACCGACAAGGGCCACGATGCCTTCCTGCTGGACGAACCGGAACTGTTCGCCATCGTGCGCGGCTTCCTCGACGGCGCCGGTAAGTCGCGCGGCCTCAAGGGTTGACCATGAAACCGCGCGCCAACGCCAACCTCACGGTCGCCAATATCGCGCGCAACGCCGGCGGCGCGCGCGTCGACCTTGTGCTCGTCTCCGAGATGGTCGAGCGCGGCGCCAAGGTGCTCGACGTCGGCTGCGGCGACGGTGAATTGCTGCGGCTGTTGGCTGAAAGCCGCGCAGTCGACGGTCGCGGCATCGAATTGTCGCGCGAGGGCGTCAACGAATGCGTGGCCAAGGGATTGGCCGTGATCCAGGGCGACGCCGACACGGATCTGCGCGATTATCCAGACGACGCCTTCGACTACGTGATCCTGTCGCAAACTTTGCAGGCCACGCGCCACCCGCGCATCGTGCTCGAGCACATGCTGCGCATCGGACGGCGTGCCGTCGTCTCGTTCCCGAACTTCGGCCACTGGCAGGTGCGGCTGCAGCTTCTGTTCGCCGGCCACATGCCGCAAACCGACATCCTGCCGTACAGCTGGTACGACACGCCCAATATCCACCACTGCACCATCAAGGACTTTCGCCAGCTCTGCACCGAGATCGGCGTGAAGATGGAAAAGGCCGTGGCGCTTAACGCCTGGGGCTCGCCGCTGCGGCTGAATGCGCCGTGGTGGTTCTGGAATCTGTTCGGCGAGCAGGCCGTGTTTCTGCTCAGCCGCAGAGGCTGACCCGCCTGGACGGCCGGTTTTCGGCTAATACGCCACATTGTTGCACTGCAACTTAACTTTGCTGCAAATGCGTAACGACTTCGCGCATAAGAATTCAAGTCGCCGATGACTGTAAAGTCTCTTTATTCAAAGTATTAATGTAGCAGAGCAGCCTATTGTTTCTTAGACAAACGTATTAATTTGTCATACCCGCTATGCCTGCATGAAATGACCTCTCAATTATCACGATTTTGCCACGCTCAGACGACTTCTAAGCGCTCAAATGCGCCTCTGATTCTATCCGGGTGGGAGGTGTTGCTTAAAATGATAAGGGACTAGACCTCATGAAAGTTCAACGACTGACCTTTTTACTCTGTTCGGTGACGTTGGCGGTGCTCGCCGGTTCGGCGGCCGCAAGACCAACACGTCACCAAGCGGTTCAGCCTGCCGCCCAAGCTGACATTGCCGATCGCGACATGCGCTATTCGGCGGCGCCAGCGCAGGCGGCGGCCGCTGTGCCCGTGCCGGAAGGCCGTCATCGCCGCGGCCACCAGCTGGCCGCCGAAGCGGCGCAGTCGCATGCGAACTCGGCCTTTGCCGGCTTCACCGGCAATTCGCTGGTGGAAGACGCGCGCAAATACATCGGCACCAACCCGACCGGACGCGGCAGCCTGTGGTGCGGCGCCTTCATGGACATGGTGTTGAAGCAAACCGGCCATTCGGGCGGCGGCAATCTCGCGCTTGGTTATTTGAATTACGGCACGCGTGTTGCCGGCCCGCAGGTCGGCGCCATCGCGGTGATGGGGCGACACGGCGGCGGCCATGTCGGCGTCGTCAGCGGTGTCGACGCCAACGGCAATCCGATCATCGTGTCGGGCAACCACAATCACACGGTTGCCGAGGCGGTCTATCCGCGCTCGCGCATCTCGGCCTACGTGGTGCCGTAACACCTGACGAAAGACGAAAGCGAAAAAGTCGCGCTCCGCCCTCAAAAAGCGGGGCGCGATTTTTTTGAGCCCGCGCCGTTAACGTTACGCAGGCCACGGCCGTAAACCATTTCACCGTTAATTCAATCGGGTCGGTTTGCAAAAAATTGCCGTGCTAATTCCCGCTGGTCGCCTGCAACAAGCCGGCGCGTACAAGAACACTGGGGCCACGGGGACCCGCCATGAATTATCACGCGCGTATCGTGCTCGCCGTCGGCTGCATCAGCGTACTCGCCGCGGGCACGCCCGCATTCACCGAGCCATTGTTCGCTTCGCCGTCGCTGGTTTCCGAAGCGCGCAAATACATGGGCACCAACCCGACGGCGCGCAAAAAGCTTTGGTGCGCAACCTTCATGAACATGGTGCTCGCCAAGGCCGGCTACGCCGGCACCAATTCCGACGCCGCAAAATCCTTTGCCTATTACGGCCGCCGTATCTCCGAGCCGAGGGTCGGCGCCATCGCCGTGCTCTCGCGCGGCCGGCGCGGCGGCCATGTCGGCGTCGTGTCCGGTGTCGACAGTCACGGCAACCCGATCATCATTTCTGGCAACCACAACAAGCGCGTCGGCGAAGCCGTCTATCCGCGCGCGCGCGTGATCGCCTATGTCATGCCGACCGATCGCCGTTCGACCACCCAGTTGGCCGCGCGTGGCGCGCCCAATGCGTCGGAACTCGCGCTCGATTCGCCGATCGCCGAATTGCTGGCCGCGATCGAAGCCGAACAAAATCGCAGCGAACAGCCCGCCCGTCCGGCCGCGCCGGCGCAGCCGCACCGCCTCGTCCAGCAGGCGCCGGACGGCGATATTGATCCGTTCCTGGCCGAGCTGCTGGGCATGGTCAAAGATCGCTCGCAGCCGGTAGCGCGCCTGCTGCCGCCGCCGCAGCGTCAGCAGCGCGTGCAGCAGACGCCCGGCCGCGTTGTCTCCGAAAACGGATTGGCCAAGATCTTCGGCAGCACGCGCTGACGCGCGCCAGGGACTGGCTACCGTTCCTTCCAAGCAACGGGAACGTTGCGGATATCGACGTCATTCCACGCGGTAACGATGCCGAACACCGAAGTGCCTTGATTGGTCTTGGTGACGTGCAAAGAACTCACATGGTAGCTGTAGCTGGGCCCGAGTCTCTGTGCGGCTAGATTGATCGCGCGTGTGCCCGTTTCGCCGCCGGTCAGGAAAACCAGGCCGACGCCGATGGCGACAACCAAGCCAATGCCCAAGGCGGAGGGCATATAAAGCGCTCTGGCGCTGTGGCCCGACGCCCGCAAGGCGGCAAGAACGGCCTCTTGGCTAAGTTCAAGCGTGGTCCAAAACAACAGCGCGACAACAAACAGCGCGAACGCAAGATACCGGGCAATATCGAGGGGCGCCGCGTGGCGCAATTCGGCCAAGGTCAGACCGAGCGGCTGCAAGAATGGCCAGGCGGCGACAAGAGCAATGATACTCGCCAAGAAGAAAGCGCCGAAGAACCTGACGATCGAGGCGGCCCGCAGGCTGCCCCGCATCAGCAGAATACCCAGCGCGACCGCAAAGACGTTGAAGCTGGACGAATATGAGACGTCGTTCATGATGCAATAAATCATGACGCCAATGTCGATCAGGCCGACGATCAGCAGAACCACGCCGACGCGCTTTAAAATATCATCCGCCATGCCGTAAACCTCGGGTCCACTTGCAGGGATAGGCATAGCGGAGGCCGATTAAATTGGACGAATCGCGCGAGAAAAAATGCGACCAAAATTTTTTACCTCCGATTAGCGATGGGTAACGAGCATTAATCCAAAGTGAATCGGCGCCATATCAAGGCGGGCGCGCCTTCAATCAGTCTTTAAATTGTGCCTGCTATATCGCCGCAACGTTCCGATCCAAAAGCGGTGCCGGCCCGATCCGAATTGGCAAGCGACACGATGATGCGATGATGAACCCGCGCAATCGAACGACGTTTGGGCTGAGAGGAACAGGTGCGTCGCCGACACCGATGGCCGCGCAAATTCCGGCCGCGGCTGTGCGAATCTCCGACCGCTGGCGCCGGCGCGCGATATTTTTTGCGCTGCCGGTCGTTGCCCTCGTGGCGGTCAAATTGATTACCGGCAGGGGGACGTTCACGTATCACGTGACGATTTCCGGCAACGAACCGAATTTGTCCGAGCTGCTTGTCCAGTGCAGCGGCGAAAATGGCGCCACGGCGGACTTGCAGATAGACGGTTGCACCACGCTGATCCAATCCGGACGAGGCAACGATCATGGCCTTTCCGTTGCATTCTACGATCGCGGCAACGCCTATGTGCAAAAGGGCGAACTCGACCGTGCCATCGCGGATTACGACCAGGCGATCCGACACAATCCCGGCATGTCGATTGCGTTCAGCAACCGGGGCAACGTGTATGAGCGAAAGCGCGAGTTTGCGCGCGCCGCCGCGGATTACGACGAGGCCATCCGGCTTAATCCCAAGTACGCGATCGCGTTGCAGAACCGTTGCTGGGTGCGGTTCGTCATGGGGCAATTGTCCGACGCGCTCGGCGACTGCGACGAATCATTGCGTCTTCGGCCTGATGGCGCCCTCGCGCTCAACGCCCGCGGCTTTATCCACTTGAAGATGGGCGTGCCCGACAAGGCCGGCGCGGATTTCGATGCGGCACTGGTGAAAGACCCTAAGCTTGCCAGCGCTTTGTACGGCCGCGGCTTGGCAAAGCAGAAGCAGGGCGGCTCCGGGACTGTCGATATCGCCGCCGCCAAGGCGATCGACCCTGCCGTTGCCGAACACTATGCGCGCTACGGCATAGAGTAGCAGCCCCGGCATTCAGCCCTCAATGAGCCAGTCGCCGACGGCGATCTCCCCTGCCGAAACCACCTCGGCATAGACGCCGCAGTCCATGTGATCGAAGTTCTGCAGCAGCGTTTGCGGGATCGGCAGGTCGCGCATGCCGGTGTCGGGATCGACCTCGGTCGCGGCGCAGCGCACGATACGCTTGACGAGCTTGAGCCGCGCCTTGCCCAGGCTGATTTCGCGATCGAGCAGATCGAACTCATGCCAGGCCGGCCAGCCCGCGACATAGAGATTGGCGCGGAAGCGCAGCGGATTGACCGGCGCGCCGGTTGCGCCTTCGACCGCCGCGACAGAAGCGAGATTGATGATCGACACTACCTTCTTCGCCACGTCCGAGAAGCTGTGGCCCTCGCCGAACAGCACTTTGGGGGCCCCACGCAATTCGTCCGGCATGAAGCGGCGCAAGAAGGCCTCGACCGCCAGCCGCCCCTCCTTGGCACGCAAGTCGCCGCGCGCCGCCTCGCGCCCCTGCCAGTGGATTGTAAGCGTATGGCTTTCCTCATCGTAATCGGTGCGCAGCGAGGCCAGTCGCTCATTGCGCATCAGCATCAGGAAGCGCTGCTTGGGGAAATAGGCGGGCGCCGCGGGATCGAAGCCGGACGGGCCGTTCTCGATGGCGTAAAGCCGGTCGGCCGGCAGGGTCTGGCCGACCCTCAGATCGACGCGGTCGAGCGCCTGTGGCGACAGGCCCTTCACCGGGTAGCGGTAGATGGCCTGGATGCGGGCTTCGGGCATTAATGCTGACCTATATCAAGGAAATTGGGTCTTCAAACTGCGATCAGGAACCCAATATAAGGCTTGGCGAGCCGCCTCAGGGGACCCGCTTTTCGACCGGCGCCGTCATGGGCCGAGGGAGTGAGACATGAATTTCGAGAAATACACCGACCGCGCCCGCGGTTTCGTGCAATCCGCGCAATCGCTGGCCCTGCGCGAGGGCCACCAGCAATTTGCCCCCGAACATCTGTTGAAAGTCCTGCTCGACGATCCGGAAGGGTTGGCGGCGGGCCTGATCGACCGCTCCGGCGGCAATTCCCGCCAGGCGCTGCAGGCGGTCGAAGCGACGCTGGCCAAGCGGCCGAAAGTGTCCGGCGCCGGCGCCGGGCAGATATATCTCGACCCTTCATTGGCGCGCGTGTTCGACGCTGCCGAGAAGGCGGGCGAAAAGGCCGGCGATAGCTTTGTGACGGTCGAGCGTCTGCTCTTGGCGCTGGCGATCGAGAAGGACAGCGAGGCCGGCAAGATTTTGGCCAAGGCCGGCGTCACTCCGCAAAATCTCAATGCCGCCATTGAGGCGCTGCGCAAAGGCCGCACCGCGGATTCGGCGTCCGCCGAGAACGCCTATGACGCGCTGAAGAAATACGCCCGCGATCTGACGCAGGCCGCGCGCGAGGGCAAGCTCGATCCGGTGATCGGCCGCGACGAGGAAATCCGCCGCACGATTCAAGTGTTGTCGCGGCGGACCAAGAACAATCCGGTGCTGATCGGAGAGCCCGGCGTCGGCAAGACCGCGATTGTCGAAGGCTTGGCGCTGCGCATCGTCAACGGCGACGTGCCAGAGAGCCTGCAGGACAAGAAACTGCTGGCGCTCGATCTCGGCGCCATGATCGCTGGTGCCAAATATCGCGGCGAATTCGAGGAACGGCTCAAGGCCGTGCTGCAGGAGGTGACGTCGTCGAACGGCGGCATCATCCTGTTCATCGACGAGATGCACACGCTGGTCGGCGCCGGCAAGGCCGATGGCGCCATGGACGCCTCCAATCTTCTCAAGCCGGCGCTGGCGCGCGGCGAACTGCACTGCATCGGTGCCACCACGCTCGACGAATACAAGAAGCACGTCGAGAAGGACGCCGCGCTCGCGCGTCGCTTTCAGCCGGTTTTCGTCAATGAGCCGTCGATCGAGGACACGATCTCGATCCTGCGCGGCCTGAAGGACAAATACGAGCAACACCACGGCGTGCGCATTTCCGATTCGGCGATCGTCGCCGCCGCGACGCTGTCCAACCGCTACATCACCGACCGCTTCCTGCCCGACAAGGCCATCGACCTCATCGACGAGGCGGCGGCGCGGCTGAAGATGCAAGTCGATTCCAAGCCCGAAGAGCTCGACTCGATTGACCGCGAAATCGTGCGGCTGAAGATCGAGCAGGAGGCGCTGAAGAAGGAAAGCGATCCGGGCTCGAAGGATCGGCTCAAGACTCTGGAAGCCGAATTGAAGTCGCTGGAGAAACGCTCGGCCGACATTACCAGCCGCTGGAAATCGGAAAAGGAAAAGCTCTCGGAAGCGCAAAAGCTCAAGACCGAGCTCGACGGCCTGCGCGCCGAGCTCGCCAACGCGCAGCGCAAGGGCGAGTACCAGCGTGCCGGCGAGCTCGCCTATGGCCGCATTCCCGAACTGGAGAAGAAGCTCGCCAAGGTCGAGACCGCCGAGGCGAAAGGCGCCATGGTCGAAGAAACGGTCACCGCCGACCACGTCGCGGGGGTTGTCTCGCGCTGGACCGGCGTGCCGGTCGACAGGATGCTGGAAGGCGAAAAGGAAAAGCTGCTGCGCATGGAAGACGAGCTGAGTAAGCGCGTCATCGGTCAGAAGGAAGCCGTGCAGGCCGTCTCGACCGCGGTGCGCCGCGCGCGCGCCGGCCTGCAGGATCCGCACCGCCCGATCGGCTCGTTCATGTTCCTGGGGCCGACCGGCGTCGGCAAGACCGAGCTCACCAAGGCGCTCGCGGCCTATTTGTTCGACGACGAGAACGCGCTCATCCGCATCGACATGTCGGAATACATGGAGAAGCATTCGGTGGCGCGGCTGATCGGCGCGCCTCCCGGCTATGTCGGCTACGAAGAAGGCGGCGCGCTCACCGAGGCGGTGCGGCGCCGGCCCTATCAGGTCGTGCTGTTCGACGAGATCGAGAAGGCGCATCCGGACGTGTTCAACGTCCTGCTGCAAGTGCTCGACGACGGCCGCCTGACCGACGGCCAGGGCCACACCGTCGACTTCCGCAATACCCTGATCGTGATGACATCCAACCTCGGCGCCGAATTCCTGGTCAACCAGCCGGAAGGCCAGGACACCGATGCGGTGCGCGATCAGGTCATGGCGGTGGTGCGCGCGGCGTTCCGCCCGGAATTCTTGAACCGCGTCGACGAGATCATCCTGTTCCACCGGCTCAAGAAGAACGAGATGACCCGCATCGTCGACATCCAGATGGGCCGCCTGCAGAAGCTGCTCGACGACCGCAAGATCGTCATTACGCTCGAGCCGAGCGCGCGTGAATGGCTGGCCGACAAAGGCTGGGATCCGGCCTACGGCGCGCGGCCGCTAAAGCGCGTGATCCAGAAATCGGTGCAGGACCCGCTCGCCGAGATGATCCTGTCGGGCGCGATCAAGGACGGCGAGAAGGTCGCGGTTTCGGCCGGCAAGCAGGGGCTCACCTTCAACGGCAAGTTGGCTCAGGCGGCGTAAACGCTCAGCGCCCGCTCTTTCTTCGTCATGGCCGGGACAAGCCCGGCCATGACGGAAGCAATTCCGAATAACGATTACCGCACCGCCACGCGGGCCGGCTTGCGCGCCATGATCGCGTCGAGCCGTTCGCGTTCCTGCTCGAAGGCGGTCAGCATCGGGCCTTGCAGTTCGCGTCCGCGCGGCAGCTTGATGCGCATCGGATCGACGAAGCGGCCGTTGACGCGGATTTCGAAATGGAGGTGCGAGCCGGTCGACAGGCCGGTCGAGCCCATGAAGCCGATCAACTGGCCTTGCCGCACGTGGTCGCCTTCGTTGACGCCGCGCGCGAAGGCGCTCATGTGGCCGTAGGCGGTCTCGTAACCGTTATTGTGCTGGATCAGGATGAACTTGCCGTAGCCCGACTCCCAGCCTTCCTTTTCGATTACGCCGTTGCCGGCGGCGTAAATCGGCGTGCCGCTCGGGCCGGCCCAGTCCACGCCGGTGTGCATCTTGGTGTAGCCGAGGATCGGATGGCGGCGCAGTCCGAAGCCTGAGCGCATAATGGCGTCGGCCACCGGCTTGCGCACCAGGAACTTCTTCGCGCTCTTGCCGGCCTCGTCGTAGTAGTCGACCAGTCCGTCGTCCGGCGATTGGAAACGATAGAGCCGCTTGGTCTCGCCGCCGACGCTGAGCGCCGCGAACAACACGTCGTTGCGGCTTTCGGCGGCGGGCTGCTGCTCTTCCTCGCCGGCGTACAGCACTTCGAAGGCATCGCCGGGCTGCACCTTGCGCTGGAAATCGACGTCGTAGGAGTACATGCGCACCAGGTCTTCGATGATCGGGCGCGGCACCTGGTCGCGCAGCGCGGTTTCGTAGACGCTTTGATAGAGCGTGACGCCGCCATTGTCGGTGACCGGGGCGATATCTTCGGAGCTGTCGGCCACTTCGGTGTCGACGTTCTTTACGTCGACCTGCACATATTTGCCGATGTCGGCGAGCGCCACCGCGGCCTCGACCCCCGCCTCGTTGGCGACGATCACGCGCACCGGCTGAAGCCGCTTGGAATCGGGCATCGGCGACAGCAGCACGCGCAGCTTCTCGCCGTCCTTGAGGGCGCCGTCTTTGCCCTGACGGCCCAGCGTCTGCGTGATAGCGGCGATCTCGTCGGGAATGGCGCCGAGATCGCGCAGCATGGCAGAAACGCTGTCGCCGTTCTTGGCCAGGATGATTTTCTCGTTGAAAGGATTGCCGCCGGTCGTCTGCTCGGTAGTCTTTGCCAGCATCGTGATGTTCTCGGGCACGATGCGCGGTTCGAAACCGGCATAAGGATCGGGATTGGCGACGCCGGCATAGGCGAGCTTGATGCCAGTGATGTTGGGCGCGTCCGGCACCTGATTGGCCGACTTCGCGCTCCACTCGGCCGCCTCATGCACGCGCGCCATGACTTCATCTTGCGGTGTGAGCAGCGCGATCTTGATCTTCGGCAGCATCGGGCCGAGGTCGCGCATCACGAAGGCGACTTCGGCATCCGGCTGCGCTTCGGCCGGGGCGTTGGTGACCGTATCGGCGCCGGCGGATTCCGCGAGCATGCGCTGCGGATTGAACGGCGGAATATTGGTGGAGAGATCGGAGAGGGTCAGCGACAGGTTGCCGGCAACCCGCACGAAGGGACGCACGCGCACGATTTCATGATTGCCGGCGCGCGTCGTGGTGGAGACGCGGATGAGCTGGCGCATGTAGCTCGGCTCTTCCGCGGTCGGCAGCCGGTCGGTCTTGCGCGACACGCCGAGCTTGTCGCCGGCGGCGCCGAGCGCGCCGCGCAGCGCGACCTCGACACGTTCCGGCAGCGCCGCGAAATTGGCTTGGCCGTCGAGCGATGTGAAAACGGCGCCGCCCATGAGAGCAGCGCCGCACAATGCGGTCAGGATCGTGCCGGCAAACCATTGCACCGAGACGCGGCGGCGATCGACGAAGCCCGAGGTGCCGCCGTCGACCGACAGCGGCGGTTCGTTGCCGAGTTCAATGGCCTCGGCCTGCCTCGATCGTATTGCGCCGCACGACCGTGAATGGTCCAAGCTCGCCGTCCCCTGCGCCTGCGATCGGAGATGGGGCGTCGCAACTCGGCCCAGTCACCCGCGGCAAGCCGCTTGAATCACGGTCGGCACGATGCCGGTTGGTCCCTGGCCCGTCAACGAGGGGCCCCGAACCTGGTGAATTGAGCTGACACGGCGGCGGAGCGCCCCCGTTTGCGATTCCATCCCTCGTAATTAGCTAACAGGACGACCCAGGAATATGGCCTCAGTGCGGCGTGACCAGCCGCAAAAGTGCTGTCCGGGCGCGGCCGGAAAGCCGCTAGGCGCCGGGAACGACACGGTAATTTTTAACCGCCAAAACCGGGCCTTTTCAGTTGACATTCGACCGGGGCGACGCCTATATACCCGTTCCGGCGCGCCGTCCGCTTACGGCGCGATTGCGCGCCTCTGAAGCTCCTCACTGGAACAGTGAACCAGCATCCGACAGTTTCGGATGTGTGGAGTTTCGACGGCTCTCCGGTCCACCGGAGGGCGGGGACCGCCACGGTCCCGGGCTGTTTGAAAAGTGAATCGGAAGAAAGAGAAACGTGGACGGCGGAGTCCTTGCGGGCCGCTTCCCGTGGAGAAGCAATTCTCTATTGGAACGGCTTTGGAAGAGACTTCGGCGGTTCACGTTTAAGGTACATCGCTGATCGCAAGATCAGTGGGTGGACCTCGTCAATGTGACGACACTACCCAGTGTCGTCACTGCGCAAACGTGACCAAGCCGGAATTAAAATCTCATCCAACTTGAGAGTTTGATCCTGGCTCAGAGCGAACGCTGGCGGCAGGCCTAACACATGCAAGTCGAGCGGCCGTAGCAATACGGCAGCGGCAGACGGGAGAGTAACACGTGGGAAC
>Ga0335081_10010312_pt1 | contig 15091 bp, 14 predicted proteins | sample Lox_Sample_35_FD_206713 | JGI IMG/M metagenome (GOLD analysis project Ga0335081, IMG submission 206713) | Soil microbial communities from Loxahatchee National Wildlife Refuge, Florida, United States - Lox_Sample_3.5 | ecosystem: Environmental > Terrestrial > Soil > Wetlands | place: USA...
CAATGCCAAAGACAGCACTGCCAGGAAGATCGTCTTTCTCATTTTCCCCCCAAGAAAACCTAAGATCTATCTTGATCCCACACACGGATAGCCGGGGTTGCCGCGCACTCTTGTTACCAAAGTACCAAGTGCGTGTGTTTGCAACAACTTAAAGAATTTTTCTTACATAGTTGCTCATCGGAAACGCAACTAAATGCACAGTTTGGTACTTGGGTTTGCGCCCCCCCGACGGGCACGGCTGGGGACACGTCGCGACCTCGAAAAGCCCCAAGAATTCAAAAGCCCCGCCGGGGAAGCGAGGCCATGAGTTGAGTGTTCTGGGCGAACTTGCAGAAAACTATGGATGAGCCAACCGGCGCCGTACAATCCCGGCGATGCCAACCAAGCCTGTTCCCAACAACCCGAGCGTCCCGGGTTCCGGAACAAAGGTCGTGGTGCCAAGACTGATGTGTCCGATGCCCTTTGCCAGCTGGCCTTTGGTGGTATAGAAGTCTTGCACTGTTTTCCCGCTTATAGTGCGTCCGTTATAGAGCTGCCCAACCAAATCTCCAGTCAGCTCGTACTGCAACTTTGCTCCGTGTTGGCTGACTAGGGTCCACTGTATGTCTCCGGTGAACGTTCCGTTGAAGAGTACGCCATGCGGAAGACCTTTGTGGTTCCCGATGACCACGAAACTCGAACCGGTGCTGGAAAAGACTCCGCCAGCCTGAATGCTGCCGCTGACCAGAGCCCCAGTCGAGAAGTTTACCGTGCCCAAGCCCGAACCTTGGACTTTTCCGAATTGGATCAGGTGCGATCCGTGTGAAGTAATGCCTGCGTTCGAAATCGCTATCGTTCCGCCCTTATTCACGACAATGATGTCCGCCCAGGCCGTCAATGGCACCGCAACCAGCGCCAAAAGTGCCAACAATACCACTCGCCTCATTGTGTCCTCCCAAAGAACCCACAAAAATGTGCAGCTGTATCCCCACATCAGTGCATGAGGATATGGATCACCCCACCCTCTCTCAGCACCTTACATTCCAAACCACACAGAATGAAACTATCCTTCAAATTCAGTAACTTACAGTCGAATCTCGCCTTGCCCGCCGGTTCCTAGCTGAAATCTGATGCACACATTCAACAACCAATTACGGAGTGGCCCATTCCGGCTTTCATCGGGACCAGCCTCAATCTCGATGAAATCTGGGGTCACACTAGCGGGGAGAAGAGCCCCAGACCAACTCCTCCAGAAAACCGCTAACGCACGCCATCCCAACCTGCGGGGTGACACATGTTACCAGAGTTTATATCCTTCGCAAGTGGCTCTTTTGTGCCATGCTTCCCACTCGAAAGTGGGCTTCACGACACCCCACGGTGCGGGTATTTTCGAAGTTGAGCAGTTCTGGGGGAGGGCTGTTCGGGCGCCCCGTGATTCCAACGAATCCGGGGCGCTTCTTTATGCTCGAAAAGTGGCTCACGATTCCCGCCCGGTTATAGTTCTTCCGATCGTCCAGTCGTCAGACTGCGGTAGGCCGCATCCAGGATGATTTGGTTTCGCAAGCCCTCCTCGCCCGGAACGGGGAAGGGGTCACCGTTCCCGACCGCCGCCGCAAATGCATCCACCTGCCTGGCATATGCCAGATCGTTCGAGACGGTCTCAGTCGCGACCACCTCCTGGTTCCGCCACAACTCGAGCATGATCGGCCGGTCCACCGTAAGCCCGTTGTCCGCTCGCAGAACCCCTTTGTCCCCCACAAACTCCACCGGCGTTCGGTAGTCAGCACGGGTCGACACCAGGATCGTCGCCAGGGTTCCGCGCCAGAATTCGAGGGTGAGGATCGCTGCGGCTTCGACGTCTCCGGATTGCGCGTCCGACATTGCCACCGCAACCACACTCTGGGGTTCGTCGTTCAGCATATAGCGCAGTGCGTCGATGCAATGCACGCCGACATCGGCGATCGGTCCGCCCCCGGCGATCGAACGGTCAGTGATCCAAGTGCGGGCATGGCCAAGCCCCGCGTACGAAAACTCCACGCGGGCAAATATGGGCCGACCGATCTCGCCTCGCGCTATCAGTTCTTTCACCCGCGCCGTGCTCTCTTCGAAGCGAAAGATTTGGGCGACTCCCAGCAGAACCCCGGCCTTACCCGCCGCGCCGATCATCCGCCGGCATTCTTCCGCATTCATGCCCATCGGCTTTTCGCAGAGTACCGGCTTGTCTGCGCGGACCGATGTAAGAACGTCTTCCAAATGGCAAACGTTGGGAGTGGTGACTAGCACGGCGTCGACCTCTGGGCACCGGCATAGTTCTTCCGTGGTCGAGAAAATGTGAGGAATGCCGTATTTCGCCGCGGCTTCTCGCGCTTTCTGTTGGTCGCGACGCGACAGCGCGACCACCCGGCAATTCTGGGCCAACGCGAAGCCCGGCATCAGACGCCGCACAGCATGTAAGCCAAATCCGACAATGCCAAAGCGAATCATAAAACCTCAAGTCAGAAGTAAAAAGTCAGATTGCAGAAGTGAAACCCACTGGGGTCCTAAACAGAACCTTGGGAATGCCGACTTCACTTCTGCATTCTGACTTCTTACTTCTGCAATCCAGTAGCCCTCGGCGACCTCGGCGCCTCGGCGGTGAAATTTCTCCTATGAATACGGATAGAAAATGAAAAACAGCAGCGACAATGCCGTCAGCACCCATAGCGCAGGTCGCACTTCCCTCATCCGGCCCGAAAACAGCTTGCAGAATGGATAAAGCACGAATCCCGCGGTCATGCCGATCCCGACATTGTAGGTGAAGGTCATCAGCGCAATGACCCCAAACGCCGGCACCACCTCGGTGAGATCGTCAAAAGGCACGCGCGTAATCGGCGTCAACATGAGCAATCCAACAAAGATCAGTGCCGGACCGTAGGCTTGAGGAGGAATCGCCGAAATGAAAGGAGCGAAAAACAGCGTGCCGGCAAAACATAGCGCGGTGGTGACCGCGGTCAACCCGGTTCGGCCCCCGGCTTCGACTCCGGTTGCCGACTCGATGTAGGCCCCCGACGTCGTGGTTCCGATCAGCGCCGCAAAGGTCGTTGCCAGCGCATCGGCCAGCATCGGCCGCTCAATCTGCGGAAGATTGCCGTCTTGATCCAGCAATCCGGCGCGCGCCGAGACGCCAATGAGCGTGCCCATGGTGTCGACAAAAGCCATCACGAAGATCGTCAGCACCACTGGGAAAAATCCCAGAGTAAACACGCTATGCAGATCGAATTTCAGAAATACCGGAGCCAGGCTGGGAGGCCGGCTGATCCATCCTGCAGGAGCGGGCGCGACCTTCGTGGCGAAGGCGACTAGCGCTGTTACCAGCACCCCGGTGAGGATCGCGGCAGGGAAGCGCCGGATGGAGAGCACAGAGATCAGCAAAAAACCGAAGATCGCCAGCAGAATCGGCAGTGCCGTCAGATGTCCCGCGCGTACCGGAGCCCCGGCAGAACCCAGCACCACGATTCCGGTTTGGTTCAGTCCGATAAATGTGAGGAATAACCCGATGCCGACCGCATAGCTATAGCGCAGCGTCAGCGGAATTGCATCCACCATCAACTGCCGCAGACGAAACAGCGTCAACAGGATGAAGAGAATTCCCGCCAGCAGCACCGCTCCCAGCGCCGCCTGCCAGGTGTAGCCGAGCACGTGCACTACGGTGAAGGCGATAAATGCGTTTTCCCCCATGTACGGCGCGATTGCGAACGGACGATTCGCATACAGTCCCATCAGCAGCGTCCCGAACATGGCGGTCAGGATGGTGGCGGTTAGCGAAGCCTCTGGCGGCATTCCCGCGGTCTTCAGAATCGCGGGATTCACCGCCACGATGTAAGCCATCGTGAAGAATGTGGTCAAGCCGGCGAGAATTTCTCGGCGAACATTCGTGTTCTGGCGGGAAAGAGCGAAAAAGCGATCCAGTGTTGCTGATTCTCGATTTTTGGGTGTGGATTGCAAAACTTCACCAATGCAATCAAAAATCAACAACACAAAATCAGCAATCTTTATTTGACGCGGCGCATCTCCGCCAGCAACGCCGGATCGATGTTTCCGCCACTGATCACGGCCACATTCAGCCTGGTGCGCGGTAATTGCTCGGCGTGAAACATGAAGCCCGCTACGCTGACCGCGCCGCTGGGCTCGGCGATGGTTTTCGGGTCGGCGCCAAGGGCGCGCATCGCCTGCTGAATTTCGGTTTCGGAGACCGTGACAATATCGTCCACATAAGTCTTGATGTGCTCGAAATTGATCGCGCCGATGCTCTGCGTGCGCAGCCCGTCGGCGGCGGTTTGCGTCACTTGCTCAGCCGGAAAGGAGACGACGTGTCCGGCTCGCAGGCTGGCCTGTGCATCACCGGCAAGTTCCGGTTCGACGCCGATGACTCTGACGCTCGGCTTGGAAAGTTTGAGGGCCGCTGAAACGCCGCTGATCAGGCCGCCTCCGCCCACCGGTGCGAGCACAGTCTCAACCTCCGCCAGGTCCTCGAGGATCTCAAGCCCCACCGTTCCCTGGCCGGCGATGATCTTCTCGTCGTTGTAGGGAGGCACGATGACGTATCCATGCTCGGTGGCAATTTCTTCGGCGCGCAGGCGGCGCTCTTCGCTGCCGGGACCCACTTTCACAATCTCTGCGCCAAGCGCCGCGGTGGCCTCAAGCTTGTTTGCCGGAGCGTTGCCCGGCATGACGATGATCGCCTTCACTCCCAAAGCTCTTGCGGCATAGGCCACTCCTTGAGCGTGATTGCCGCTGGAATAGGAGATCACGCCGCGGCGGCGCTCGTCATCGTTGAGCGATGCGATTTTGTTGTAAGCCCCACGCAATTTGAAGGCGCCGATGGGCTGCAGGTTCTCGAGCTTGAGGTAAAGGTGCCGCCCATCTGCGGTAAGGGTCCAATCCAGCAGCGGGGTGCGCACGGCGATGCCGGAGAGCAAGGAGCGAGCGGAGAGGATGTCTGCCAGAGTAACCATAATCAGGGAACCGGCCCCTCGATTTCGCGGTAGCAATATGCTACCATAATGCCATGAGCCAACCCGTAAAGCTTTCCGACAGTCTGGTGCTGGATGCACGACTGGCAGGTGAAGTGGTTGAGCGCTCAATCGCCGGACAAGTGGAATTTTGGGCACGCTTGGGTCGGGGTATCGAGCAACTGCTGCAAGCCCCGCAGGTGCTGGCGTTGTGCCGAAGTGCCGCGGCCAAGCCCCTCTCCACTAGCCTGGAAACTGCCGATTCGCCCGCCGGTCGCCACCGCCTTGCGGACTTCCTCCGCAGCCAACCCTTTCCCCATTATGAGCCACACTTGAGCGAGCCTGGTCTGTTGGTACGGATTGATGCGAACGGCCGCCGCACCATCGGCCGCTTCGTCAACCGTGAGTTCCAGACAGTCTCTGCCAAAGCCCGCGCGCTTCGCGTGCCTCGACCTCGACATTTGCGGATTACAGCCAGTAGATTGCGCAGCAAGAGAAAATGAGCCTTCCCCTCGACCGGCGCCCTATCATTGTTGCTTTGGCGGGGCCAAACGGGGCGGGCAAGACCACTTTCTATCGTGCTCACTTGCAGCGTGCTGGCCTGCGCTTCATCAATGCCGATCTCATCTCCCGCGAATTGGGCCTCGATCCCTATGACGCCGCTGACGTGGCCAATCGAATCCGGCGCGAGCTTGTGGAGCAGCGGGAGAGCTTTGTTTTCGAAACTGTATTCTCAGACCCGGTGGGTGACAAGCTCCAATTCTTGAAAGAAGCCGAACGCCTCGGTTACACCGTTGTTCTGTGCTTCATCGGGATTTCTGGGGCCGGTGTCTCGGAAGAGCGCGTCGCCATGCGGGTTAGCCAGGGCGGGCACGACGTTCCGCATGAAAAGCTGGTCACGCGAGTGCCGCGCATCTGGGCAAACCTCAAGTCGGCGTTCCGCGATGTTGCGAACGTCTGGGTATTTGATAATGACGACCTGCGCCGGCCATTTCGGCGGGTGGCGGTGTTCGAAAGAGGGAGGCTGGTGAAACTGCAAAAGCCCGTGCCGCTCTGGCTCCGTTCGTTGCTGCCGCGGAAGTAATTCTCGCCTCAAGGAAAGATGCGAGACTTGAGAAGCCGAGTTAGATTGCGTTTTCCGTGCAACACGGCAATGATTTCCACCAACTCCGCTTTTCGATACACGATCATGTATTGATAGACGCTGAAGAACAGGACGTTGCGGCTTGTGAGGTCTGTCCGTCTGTGACCCTGACCAGGAACAATCGCCAGAGATTCGAATGCTTGAACGAGCTCTTCCTCGATGCGATCGGCTACGTCGATACGGCCTCCTGCAACAAATAATGCCAAATTTGCCTAAGGTCGTCTTCGGCTTCGGGCGCTACGAGGTAGGGTTTCACGAACCAGAATTGTCTTTCAGGAACGCTGCCTTATCGGCGGCAAGACGCTCGCGTAGTCGATCCCCCGGTGTACCTTCGCCCTGGTCGAGTTGGGCGATTCCCCGCTCAATTTTCTCATGGATAGCTTCTTTGTTTTCCTGAAGCCAGACCTCGCGCTCGCTCTGCATTTCGAGAGCATCGGAGAGCACATCTTCCACGCTTTCAAATGCACCGCTGTTTAGCCGCTGCTGAATGAGCGTCTCGAGTTCGGGGCGGTCAATTTTGATGGTCATTGTCAACTTTTTTCCGGGGTTTCACCCCTCCTCACTGTACCGCCGTTAAGGTGCCTCAAGCAATCAGATGGAATAGAGGCGCTGACGTAGGCCCAGCCACGACACATTCTTAGCAATGCAGTCAAGCTCGCCAAAACATAGTTATTCAAGCGGCGTCGGGCAAGCTTCTCAGAAACATGAACTGCCCTTTCAGCGGCTTACCCAACGAGGCTGAATCAACAACGGGCCAGAATCATGACCTGGATTGAAACTCGTCGTGACAAAGAACGACCATTCATAGGGGTTGGAAATTCCAAACACGGCCTTCACATTCGGCGGGAATGTCACTTTCACCTTTACATCTACTAAGTTTGTGGTCTCGTTAAAAACATACTCGCCGTCATACTGCACTCGTGCCTCATCAGTGCCGTATACCCGGCCAGCATCGAGAACTATGGCGTCTCAAATCTCCAGAATGACCGGCATAATCAGCGGCCTTCTCTGCGTCTGCTTCGAGATGTAGCGCTTCAGATCGGCGCGAATTTTTTCCTTGATTACGCCGTAGTCGGCTTTTTCTTCGTCGCTGGAAAGCTCCAGCGTCTCCATGACAATTTCCCGGGCGCGCTCGATCACGCCGTTTTCGCCGAGAGCGAAGCCGCGGGTCACGATCTCTGGCGCAGTTTCGACGCGGCCAGTCAGCTTGTTGATCGCTATGATCGGCAAGACAAATCCATCTTCGCTGAGGTGGCGGCGGTCTTTGATCACCAGATCTTCGACGACGTCGGTGCGGGACCCCGAGTCGATACACACCCTCCCCACGTTCACGCGCCCCACTCTGCGCGCCCCTAACTCGTCGAGTTCCAGGATGTCTCCGCTCTCGATCAGCATTACGCTACCGACGGCAGTATGCATTGTCCGCGCCAGTTCAGCGTGAAGTTTGAGCTGCCGGTATTCACCGTGGATCGGGACGAAATACTTCGGTCGCACCAAATTGATGATCAGCTTCAGTTCTTCCTGGCTGGCATGGCCGCTGACGTGAACCGGAGGATACGATCCGTCGTCGTACACCACGAACGCTTCCCGGCGGAAGAGGTGATCGACCATGCGGTAAATCGCCTTCTCGTTCCCCGGAATGATGCGCGACGAGAGAACCACCGTGTCGCCTTTTTCGATCTTGGCGTGCTTATGGCTGTCGACCGCTGCTCGCGACATCGCCGACATCGGCTCGCCTTGCGTCCCGCTGATCAGCACGCAGACTTTTTCCGGCGCGAAGTTCTTCATCTCCCCGGGATGGATCAGCAGGCCTTCGGGAATATTCAGGTAGCCGAGATCTTCGGCAATTTCCGCCGAACTCACCATCGACCGGCCGATGAAGCAGACTTTCCGTCCGTGCTCCCATGCCAAATCGACCGACACCTTGATGCGGTGAATGGACGACGAAAAGCAGGAGATGAACAGCCGCCGCTCGGTGCGGACAAAAATCTCCTCGAACTTGCGATGAACCGCGCGCTCGCTCGGCGTATAACCCTTGCGCTCGACGTTCGTCGAGTCCTGCAACAGCAGAAGCACGCCTTCTTTGCCGTATTCGGCGAACGAGTGCAGGTCGAAGAGCCGATTGTCGGTTGGCGTCGGGTCGACCTTGAAGTCGCCGGTATGCATCACCACTCCGAGTGGCGTGTGAATCGCGAGTGCCACGCAATCTACCAGGCTGTGTGTGACCTGGATCGGATGGATGGTGAACGGTCCGATCTTGAACCTCTCGCCGGGCCGAATCTCGCGCAGGTCGGCGTCGTCGAGCAACTGATGTTCCTCGAGCTTGTCTTCGACGCAGGCCAGCGTGAACTCGGTTCCCCACACCGGGACGTTCAGTTCGTTCAGAATCCAGGGGAGAGCGCCGATATGATCCTCATGGCCATGCGTAAGGATGATGGCGCGTACGTGCTGGCGATTCTCCGTGAGATAGGAGATATCCGGTACGACGATGTCGACGCCCAGCAATTCGGCTTCGGGGAACATGAGGCCCGCATCGACGACGATGATGTCGTCGCCCCAGCGCAGGGCCATGCAGTTCATGCCGAATTCGCCCAGTCCGCCGAGTGGAACTATATGCAGTTTTCCGGAAGGCATTTAGGGTAAGGATGATGCTAGCACAGGGAGCAGCGAGTCGTGAGTGGCGAGTCGCGAGTACCGAGTCTTGAGCACCAGTGCGAGCAACCACCATGCAGGCGCCGAACACATCCGCGAACGACTGACGACCGTCGACTGCGTTAAACTCCGATCAGGATGATGGAATCCGAGAAAAAATCCTGGCTGCGCAATCGCGTCGAAGAAGTTATCCGTGGCGGCCTGACTCGCGCTTACGAAACGGTACGCGTCGATCCCGCGCGATTCCTCATGCAGCTGCGGATCGCCTACAGCCTACCCATCGCCAGCTTTCACGGCGTGTATTCCATCGAACTGGAAAAGCTCGACGACGTGGCGGAATCCGTGATCCGCAGTGGAATGAGGCTGGCAGCCGTGGAAGGAGCCGGGCTCGGCATGGGTGGGATCTTCACTATCGTGCCCGATCTCGGCATTCTGTCCGCTATTACCATGCGCACCATCCAGAAACTCAGCCTAACCTACGGATTCGAGATGAATACCGACGACGAGATCGCCGAGCTCTGGATCGCCGCGGCCAGCGCCGCCGGTGTCGACATCAGCCGCGAACTGCTGGAAAAAGAAGTGGTGAACCGCTTCGTGCCGAAGGTCATTCAGCGGATCGCAGCGCGGGCGAGCACCGAAGTTGTAGAAAAGTGGGCCGGGCGGCTCATCCCGTTGGCCAGTTCGGTCATCGGAAGCACCTTGAATTACTATTTCGTCCGCGCCTGGGGAGGACGCGCGCTGGCCCATTTCCGCGCCAAGCACATCGAGGCGCGGCGCAAACTCCTGGCCGAGCAGGCGGGGTCGCAGGTTCCGTCCTCGGCGCTTCTGCCACCCTCGGGAGTCCGTGGTGAAAGTCAAGATTCGTATCAAGGCACGCCTTCAGGCGTGCCGAAAGCGCCGTAAAAACAAGGCGCCTTTAGGCGCGGGATTTTCGAAACTGACACTTGACCACGGGCTGCTAGTTGTCGGCGCGCTGTCGTTCCACCGGGTGCTGGAAGCAGAGCCCGTAGCCGTCCGGATCGCTCAGGCACAATTGCCGCATTCCATAATCGCGGACGACAGGTTTTTCAGCAGACACGCCCTTCGAAATCAGGTACTCGTAAGCTTCGTCGAGGTTCGCACAAAACAAGTACAGCGAAGTGTCGCTGTGCAGCGCCTTCCGCCTTGGATCGGGGGTAGCCGGTCTCTTGTCGGATTCATATGCCGTGTTGAGCATTAGTTGGGCATCACCCATACGCAACAGCGCCCAGTCGAAATGCTCGCCAGGACGAGACTGCATCTCGACCTTGAAACCGAGAATGTCCCGATAAAACTCGATGGAAGTCGGCATGTCAAAGACCTGGATAAGTGGGGTCAGACCCTGGGCGTTGATGGTCATGCGGTGTCTCCCTGTGCTGCGACGATCGTCAACGGAGCGTATCGGAATTAGGGGTGCTTGGCAAATCGTGGTACCGGCTGAATTCTCGTTCCAGCCAATACCACGATTTCGTACTACGAGGAGCGCTGGGCTGTGACTAGGTCAGCGAGGCGTCAAGAGAAAGGCGTGTTCGGTTCCGTCGCTGCGCATGCCCGTGCAGATGATTTGTCCGCCGTTGTTGATGCCGCGCGCTTCGAGCAGCGTCCATCCGGATCTCTTCGGAACGAGCTTGTTCAAGTCCTGGATTTTCTTCCCGCGGTAGACGAAAGCATGATACGTGTCTAGGAAGGTCCCTTGCCCTACTACCACTCCGGCGTCATTGATGCCGTATCCCCAAGTGCTGCCGAACTTGCCGCCGATCGACCCTAAGTTCTTCAGCTTGCCATTGGCGCTCATCAGGAAGGCGTGGGTATTGCCGTTCTTGGTGTAGGCGATCCCAGTGACTTGGCCATTGTTGTTGATGGCGTAAGCCTGGCTCCAAGGTCCACCGAGAGTGCCAATCTTCGTCATCTTCCCGTTGCTCCACACGAAGCCGAAGAAATTGCCTTGCGCATCATAAGAAGTGCCAGTCACCACGCCGGAATTGTTGATGCCTTGCGCGCTGTTCCACCAGTCGGTGCCCTTCGGCGATCCCAGGGTTCCCAGATCGATCATCTGACCGTTGCTATAGAGAAATGGGTGATTGCTGCCGTCGGCGGTCACGGCCGAGCCGACGACCTGGCCGGAATCGTTGATCGCGTATGCCACCGCCGAACCGCCACCGAGATCGCCGATATCGATGATGGAGTCGCCGTTCGAGATAAACGCGCGGTACGTCTTGGCATTCGTAGAATAGCCAGCAACCTGACCGGACGCGTTGATCCCGTTGCCAATGCCGGTCTCGCCCCCGAGTGTTCCCTCGTCGGTAAACACCCCATTCGTGTTCACGAAAACGTGGGCGACATAGCTGTCGTTCATTCCGGATGCGCCGGTTGTCTGCGCCGAGGCGTTGATCCCGCGCCCGACGCTGTAGTCCATCCCCGAGATCACGCCGAGGTCGGTCATGGTGTAGGTTTGCGCAAAGCAGAAAGAGCACGCTGCCATCGAAAGCAGCAGAAACCCGAATCGAACCAGGTTGGGAATCTTCATACATTGCCTTCCTTCGGAAGGGATTTGTCTGGGGACTCAGACGGTTGGCATGGTGGCCCAACTCAGAAAAACTGTTGTCATGAATATGTAAAATTTGGCGAGTGAGTAAAAGGAATCGACTAGAGCAACCCGTCCAGCAGCAAGGTTTCAAATCGACCCACTCGACTGAATACGGGATCATTTGTAATCAGTGCCGTTACCTGAGCATGGATGGCCGTAGCCGCTTGCAGTGCATCCGCGGTTCGCAGTCTATGCTGTGCACGAATCTGAGCCGCCAGGCTGGAAATCTCGAGGTCGGGAGCAAGCCAGTCCAGGTTGGGATAGGTCGAGAACCAGCCGAAGAGTTCTGCCACCTGCTTTCGATCGTGGATACTGCAAGGGTGAACGAGAAGCTCACACATCGTGATCGTCGAGGTGACAGCGCGCGCCTGAGCTTGTTCCAGGCTGGAAAAAACGATATCGGTTAGATCAGAATAGCGAGAGTTTCTGTCCCACTGGTAGATAAAGATGCAACTATCAATAGCGAAGCGACGGTGCGCGCGAAGAAACGAGCGGAGCCGCGCTATTTCCAACTGTCACGTTCCTCGTTCAGATAGTTTGGCGGGTAACTGCCGCGTCCTCGAACCGCCTTGTGGTAGCAAGCCGGTTTCTCGAGGATTAGTACCTTCCCCCCGTGAACCAGCACAAGTAATTTGTCTCCGGGCTTAATGCCGAGGGCCTCGCGGGCCTCGCGCGGGATCACAATCTGGTTCTTCGAGGAGAGAGTAGCTTCTGCCATGCTTTACATTATATCAGAAGGTAAAGCGATGCTGGCGTCTCACCTCAGCCACTCCTCCAACTCCACCCCCCGTTCCGTCTTCTCATCCCGATATTTCACAATCACCGGCGTGTAGAGCGAAAGATTCCACTCCTGGCCTTTGCCTTTTGTCGCGGCCCGCGATCCCGGAACCACTACGGCATTTTCGGGAACTTCCAGCGGCTGCTCTACCGTCGCGCGGTAGACTTCGCCACGCACCAGATCGTAGAGAGGAGTGGAGCGCGTCAGGATCGTTCCCGCGCCCAGCACGGCGCGCGCTCGCACCAGCGTTCCTTCATATACCCCGCAATTTCCGCCGATAAGAACGTCGTCTTCGATGATCACGGGCGCGGCGTTGATCGGTTCCAGGACGCCTCCAATCTGGGCCGCGGCGCTCAAGTGCACGCGCTCGCCGATTTGCGCGCATGACCCGACTAGCGCGTGCGAGTCCACCATGGTGCCTTCATCCACATATGCGCCGACGTTGATGAACATCGGCGGCATGCACACCACGCCCGGCGCAACGTAGGCTCCTTCACGGATCGTCGAGCCTCCCGGTACCACCCGGAAGCGGTCGGCGAGCGAGACCCGCCGGGCAGGGAAGGTGTCTTTGTCGACAAAGGAGAGCACCTCGCCATCGGACATCTCCGTCAATTCGCCAATCCGGAAGCCCAGCAGAATCCCCTGTTTGACCCAGGTGTTGACGATCCAGCGGCCATTCTGTTTCTCGGCGGCGCGGATTTCGCCGCGAGTGAGGGCGCGCCGGAAGTCTGCAAAAACTCGACGCGCCTCGGAGATTCTCTCGGCAGCGAACAGCCTCTCAATTTCGGACTTCAGTGTGGAGATACCGTCTGTCATGGACCGCGATCAGAGTAGCAGGTTGAAGGTTGAGAATGCAGGGATTTATCGAGCAAGAAATCTTTAACGCGGAGTTCGCAAAGCTCTCGCAGACCACGCACAGAGTTACCGGCTCCGCGATCTCTGCGCTCCCTCCGCGTACTCTGCGGTTAAGACCTTTGAAGTTGAAGTACCACGGAGAGGATCCAAATGCTAAGTGCCAAATGCTAAATGCCAACGGCTGAGTGCTGAATGCTGACTGCTGATGGCTTACTCCTGCAATCTGACTTCTGCAATCCGCAATTCCCTACCCCACGCACTTGCATTCGCTGCGGATCAGCACTCCCGCCATGTGGTGCGCCGCCTCGCGCGCTTCATTCAGATTGCCGAACGGGCCATGCCAGCGCGAGTGATTGGCATCGTGGCCGGCAGGGCGTCCTTTGCCCGAGTTGCACTGTCCGCAGGAGGCGCGATGCAGCACCGCCTTGTGCGGTCCTGCCGCCCAGTTCTCGTAGACGTAGAACTCGTTTGCCGCCGGAGCTCCCGCCGCGGCAGTTGTCGGACGTGCGACCAGCCCGGCTTCGCTCATCACGCGTTGCAGTTTCGAGCGCGTATCCCGTCGCATCGGGAGCAGTGGCAACCGGTACGCTTCCTGAATCTTTCCCATCATGGCCAGCGCCGCCTTCACCGGCAGCGGGTTCGATTCGATAAAGTTGGCCTGCATCAGGGGAAGATATTTGCGGTGAATCCGCCGCGCCGTGTCCCAATCGTTATTGAGCGCCGCACGGGTCATTTCCGCCATCTCACTCGGAATTTCGTTGGATGCCACGGAAATAATGCCGACGCCTCCGAGCGCGATCACCGGCAGGGTAATGGCGTCGTCGCCCGAGAACACCAGAAAGTGAGGCGGTACCGAATTCAGCACTTCCGCGATTTGCGTCATGTTGCCGCTGGCTTCCTTCACGCCGGCAACATTCGGCACTTCGGCGAGCCGCGCCAGCGTCGCGGGTTCGAGATTCGCGCCGGTGCGTCCCGGCACGTTGTAGAGGATCAGGGGCTTGTCCACCGCCTCAGCGATGGCGCGAAAATGTCTGTACTGGCCTTCCTGCGTGGGCTTGTTGTAGTAGGGAGACGCCGTCAGAATGGCGTCGGCCCCCGGCCGCGCTGCAACTTCTTTCGCCTTCGCGATCGCATCCTGCGTCGAATTCGAAGTCGCTCCCGCCATCACCGGCACACGTCCGGCGGCTACTTCGACGGTGATGTCGATTACCTGTAGCCATTCATCATGAGTTAGGGTCGGAGTCTCGCCGGTCGTACCGCAGGGGATGAGAAAATCGATGCCAGATTCGACCTGCCACGCCACCAGATTGCGCAGCGCGGTTTCATCGACGGCGCCGTCCTGGGTGAACGGCGTCACAAGAGCGGTCCCACACCCTCGCAGTCGCATGGACATAAGATAACTCTCTATGTGAATGAATTGTAAATGGATGTGCCGTCAGATGCTAATGCTGAGCTAAGAGCTACGAGCTTCGGGCTACGAGCTTCGAGCTACGGGCTACGGCAATGTTTCGGCTCGCGGCTCGAAGCCCGTAGCTCGAGGCTGCGGGGTTTAGCTCGCAGCTCGTAGCCCGAAGCTCGAAGCCGGTTTACAAATCCTTCCACATCTCCCGGAATTCGAAGAACCCGCGCTTTCCCGCCAGCCACTCGGCGGCACGCACCGCGCCTTCGGCAAATCCACGGCGAGAATTCGAATCGTGGCAAAGATAGATGCGATCGTTCACGGAATTCAGAACCACCTCGTGCATCCCGACCACCTCGCCCTCGCGGAACGAAACGATCTCCAGTTCCCGACCACCGCCCTCTCGCAGGATTTTTTGCAAAGTCATTGCTGTCCCCGACGGCGCATCTTTCTTTTTCGCGTGGTGGCGCTCGAAAATCTGGCCCACATACTCATAGTTCAGCGCGGAAGCCGCCGCCCGGGCAATTTCGAAGAAGACATTCACGCCGATCGAAAAATTCGCACCGAAGAGAAATCCCGTTCCGGCCGCCTCTACCATTTCCCGGATTCGCGGCAGATGGCCGTGCCAACCGGTCGTGCCCACCACCATGTTCTTTCCGGCGCGCAGGCAAGCTTCAATGTTGAGGAT
>Ga0335081_10010313_pt1 | contig 15091 bp, 7 predicted proteins | sample Lox_Sample_35_FD_206713 | JGI IMG/M metagenome (GOLD analysis project Ga0335081, IMG submission 206713) | Soil microbial communities from Loxahatchee National Wildlife Refuge, Florida, United States - Lox_Sample_3.5 | ecosystem: Environmental > Terrestrial > Soil > Wetlands | place: USA: Florida...
AGCCGCACGCCCAGGCGGACTTCGGTGGCACCGGAGTGGTGGATGACATTGGTGATGGCTTCCTTGAATGCCAGGAAGAATTCGTGCCGATGGACCGATGATACCATCCGGTCGGGCAGGTCCACCGCGCCTTTCAACTGACAGGTGATGTTCGCCAGTTTCAAAAGCCGGTCTGCGTACAGGCAGGAATAGCTCACCAGCGACATCAGGGAATCGTGTTTGGGGTTTGTGGCCCAGACAATCTCGTCCAGCGCCGTGACCATCTGCCGCGCCCGGTCCCCGATTTCCTCCAGATGTCCGCCGGGGCCGTTGGCGGGCGCGGACGCCGAACCGGCCACCGTGGCCAGCATGCTGATTTCCGTGATGCCCGAACCGAGTTCATCGTGCAGGTCCCGGGCAATCCGCGCGCGTTCCTGTTCCATCGCCCGCTGGTGTTCAACCCGCTGGCGGTCCTGAATCTGGGTTGCGAGTTCGGCGGTGCGCTCTTCGACCTGCCGGTGAAGCTGGGTAATCCACAATCCCAGCAGCGCCAGCGTGCAGACCAGCACAGCCACAATCACCAATAACCGCCGCAACGTCCACCAGGACGGCTGCGACAACACCTCGATGTCCGCCGGCGAGTGAAGCAATAAATCAAACGGAGCCACGTCGCTGCCCAGCACCGGGTTCCCGCCCTGGGCGACATACACACCGACCAAAGCCAGCCGGCTGCCGATGGGCGGCAGCGGCGGTGCCGCCTTCTTGAAGTTCACTCGCGCCGGGAATCTCCAGGACCCGGTCTGGATTTCCAACACCTCGTTGGTCACCGTCACCCGCGAACTCACCAGCCAGCCCTCCAGCCGCACACGGGTCGAATCATAAATCGCATCGGGCAAATCGTCCGGCGAGAGGTTTCCGGGTACGGGCAGCGGGGCGGATCCGGTTTTGCGCGCCACCGCGCAACGCAAACGCGGCGCGGCTCCGCTCAATTCCGGGTAGCCGACCACGTCCACCCGGTCGCCGGTATGCAGTTCGGTCCGTCGCCTCAGGGTGAACCGCACGCCGTTGGTCCCGTCCATCATGAAATAGTTCCACCCGATCATGTGCAGGATCTGTCCTGACACTTTCACCCGTTGAAACGCGCTGGCTTGCGGATCGAACAATGTCAATTCCGCCGCGCGCTTCGTGGGGGCGGAAAATTCATCCACGGGCGCCGGCTGGTCCACCGTGATGGAATCCACATACAGGCGAACGTGCCCCTGTTCCAATTGATGGGTGTCCGGGTTCAATGCCACGAAGAGGCATCCCCGCAGCCGCACCACGGCATCCTCGTAATCTTCCAGTTTCTCGAAATTGGTGCCGACGAGCCACACATCCACCCACAGCGCGCCCTCCGTCGTGCGCAAGGTCATTTTCGACCAGGGGCCGGGGTAGCCGGCTGGATGCGGAACGGATTCTTCGACCATGCCCCGGATTTCCACCAATTGATCGTCCAGGCTGCCATTCATCAACTGGTCCCAGGTCGGCTGCACCGGCTCCGGCAATGTCCCCGCCCCCAGACTTTTCAGCCGGCTCATCCGGACCAGCGGCGCAAACGAACCTTTGTCCGATTTGCCTGCGACCTCCAACAACTCTCCCCTTTTGGGCAAAGCCGTGGCCGGCGAGGCATTGATGATAAAAACCGCGCGGGTGGTGTCCTGCACGATGAAAGCGTTATGTTCCTGAACCACGCAGGTGACCACTCCCCGGATGTTCACCGGGTAGCCGCGTTGCGCCTCCTCCGGTTTCAAGCGAAGGACTTCATCCACCGTGGTCAATTCCGGCAACGCCCCGGTGTTGGTTTTAACCAACCCGGCTACCACCGCGGCCGCCTGGTCGTCCTCCCAATAATCAACGTTCGGTCTGGAATTGGCCACGTTGGTTGCGGTTGAACCCGAGGCCATCATCGTGACTGCCAGGACCGCGTTGAGGAACCCGATGGCAGCCGGGACCAGAACGCCGCCGGGAACACGGAACCTTCCGCCCCGGCTCCCGGCTGCAATTCGACGATGCCGCATGGTCTTCTGAAATTTCACGTCATTTCTGGAAGTCTGCCGCATTGTAAACGCTGTCAGTTGAATACCTCTTTACGCGGGGACAGGATCCGGTTGATGTGATCAACCAGCTTTTCCTTGCGATTATCAATGATGTCGTGTGTCGACATGGCCTCAAACGCTAAAATGAAATCGTCTTCGGAGTAAACCGGTCAGCATACGCGACCGCGCCGTCGAGCGTGAACCGCACATCGAATGCAGCGGCTTTCTTGATTTGCGGGATGCCGACGGAGAGTGTGCCTTTCGCCTGGAACTGTGGGTTCTCCCACTTATATCCTGCGCCGGTCGCACGATTGCGAACTTGCAGATGAGCCACGAATGGGCCGGGCGTCAGCGTGCTGGCATTGAACACCAGAGAGATTTTATTCTGCTCCAAACTGGCGCTTTCCACAAAAGACCAATTGTAGAAGTGGAGATTGGGTTTCTTTCCGTGGCGAAACTTCGGCCCGTATTTCTTCACCGCCGCTGGCGGAAGAAGATGCAGCAGTGTCTTGTACTCCGCTTCGGTCCTGAGCCAGATCAACTGCAAAGCATCCAAATCCAGTTCGTCCGGCACCACGACCTCGGCGTGACGGTGAAATCTGATGCTCGCCTTCTCGCCATCGGACATCCAGCTATCGTGGTAAACCTTCTCGAAGGGTATGGCCTCGAAGTAATCTGCATTTTCTCCCACCACCGGGTGCGCCGCCAGATTTCCGTCGCTAAACTTCGTGCCCGCTCGCGTCAAAATGTCTTTCGCATCAAACAGGAAAAATACCGGCACAGGCATATGCGCCTTCAGCGAACCCAACTGATCCTTCGGGCGAAATCCTTCGACCTGATACTGGGTGGGGGTTCGCGGACGGAAATAGAGCCGCACGTGGTTCTTCCATGTTTCCTCCGTGTGATCGAGCACTTCTTGGCTTGCCGTTTCCAGCGCCTCACCGCGTTTGGCGCGGCACAACACCTTTCCACATTGGAGAATCCGAACCGCGTTTTGGATGTCGTCGAAGCGGAAAACGTACTTCGGCCACCACTGCCGGGCCGGCCCAATCCACTTTGCCTGCCTCAAGCCGTCGAGGCGCGCTTCGATCCGGGCCGCGTCTGGCTTCCGTTCCCTCATGCTGGCACAAGCTCGGGTGGATGTCGCAATATGATCTGCTCTTTGGCCGGGCGCGGAACAAACTGGATGGCGATGGAGAACTTCTCTCCGTGCATCGCTTGCTTGGCCGCAACTTTGGCCGGTTTCAAGTAAGGCAACGTTTCGAGCAGCGCCATCACCTTGTCGGCGTGCATGTCCAGTCCTTGCGTCAATCCTTCGACCGTCAGGAATCCGACCGACCGCAAATGCTGCCATGCGTCCAGCAAGGCGTCTTGCGGCACGAACAACTCTTCGCCGTCCTTGAAGATCAATCCTTCCGCCGGTGTGTTGGTGGGATGAACGACGAACCGTTTGCCTGTATCCAACGTTGCGAAATCCTGCCGCTTCCTCAACACGGCGAGTAAATCGTCCCACACCTCGGAAAACGCCAGGCTCTCCGGCTCAGACCGCAGCCAGCGTTTGGTTTCCTCAATGTCCTTGTGCTCCGGCAGCGCGAATGGGTCTTTCTTGTATAGGTGGATGAACACCTCGACGGGCAGGTTGCTCAAATGCCGCTCCATCAGCGGGCGCACCTGCTTTTCCCAATCCAACTCCCCATGCCCGCAACCCAATTCCGGAAAAGCAATCGAACTGATCGAATTCCGTCCATAACCGGCCACAAATGTTTTCAATCCCGCCTCGATGTATTCCGGCTTCGAGGGATAGCGCCAATGCTTCTTCGTCGGGAAGTTCAACACCCACTTGTGCGGACCGCGCCACAAGTGCAGCTTGCCGGTATCAAGCTTCTTCTTCTCGCACAGCTTTTGATACTCCTGAAACATCTCCGGGAAGATCGTCTTGAAATCCTTGGCGATGCCCTTGCCCATCACGCCCACGACGTTCACCGTGTTCACCAGCACTTTCGCCGGCGAGTGAAACAGGTCTCCAATGACGTAGGTAATCATAACACCTCCAATTTAACGGGTTTTGTCTGGTTGCACACGCTGGAAATTTTGGCGACGGCATTCACTTCCCTGCCTCCCCCTGTCGCGTCGTAGCCTCGGCGGAGACGGATTCCACGATTTCGATTTCGTCCGGTGTCAGGGCGTAGAGGGCATGGATTTTCAGGTTCATATCACAATTTTCCCTCCTCAAGAAAACTGAAATACGCAGTGCGATTGAAAATGATGTGGTCGAGAAGCTGGATGCCGACGTTTTCTCCGGCGGCCTTGAGTTGGCGGGTAGCGGTCATAAATCAGAATTCGTCGAAGGGGCCAAGGCCTTCGACGCGATAAAGCTTTTCGGCGGCCCAGTTTACGGCGTTTTCGAGGACGGCGAGACAGTCGCCGGGTGTCTCCAGCAAGATTTGCTGGGCGGACGGGTGGAGATAGGGCGGAGCACCGTTGATCAGCTCAGTGGCGATGTCGCGGGTGCGGGCCACGAGTGAATTCGGCGGTGGTTGGTTGGAAAATTCAGCACGCTTGGCTTCGATGCAAAGTTTCGCCAACTCCTGCAAGCGCGTGTGCTGCGGGCGCGTGGGAATTACCACGGGCATCATCCGCATATCGTTTATCTCGATGTCCTGATTGTGCTTGATGAACTTCTTGAGAAAAAAACTGAACACGTCCGAATTTGCAATTGCGACGAATGCCTGGGCGGAAAGTGATGAAATGATTGGCGTCAAACGCGAACTGCTCGCGTCAAAAACACAAGGTTCTTGATACCGACACTTGGCCGCAACGTGGTTTGCGTGCAGGGACCACGTCACTCCGGCAGTCAGAAAGAACTTGTGCCCTTGCCAGCGAGCGAGTGGGTTCGATGAAAGCCAATCAACGGCGTTCTTCGTCCAATCGCAGTAAAGTGGTTCGTTGTCTATCCAACGGCTGCCTTCCGGGTCGCCTTTGCGGAACGCAACAAATTGTCCGTGTCCGCTGAGGCCGTTGTAAATGGTTGCGATGCGCGGGCCATCGGCGGGATCGTCGTAATCTTCACTGGAGCGCAATCCGATGGCTTCGCGCGGTATGCGCAGCTCTGGACGCCGGCTTTCGTTCTCGCGAGCGACCCAAAGCTGGATGTGCTGGCACAGATTGCAGAAATCTTCGTCGGAAATGGTTGCAGCGCGCCGAAACGTTTCATGCGTGCGTCGTCGTCGGCCAATCTCCATCGTGTCGGCCCAAAACGCATTGAATTCCGCGTGTTGCTGCCAGTGGCGCAAGAGTTCAGTCTTGCGCTGGTCGAAGGCGAAACGGAAATCTGCATCCGTGGCGATGAGATTTTGTGGCGCGATGCGGAAAAGGGCCGTGCGGCCAAAACCGAGTTGGGTTGGTGTGAACTGCTCGCGAAGCTTGTGGACAGCGGCCTCCCATGCTGCGCGGTTTGCGGTCGGTCTGGCGGAATCACCGCCCGCGTCGGCAATCGCCCGACGGTAAGCCGGACCGATTTGCGGATTGCCGAGCCAGGCCGCGCTCCACTCGCCGGCCTTCTCTTCCAGGTCGCGCGCCTGCAGCGTCCCTTCGAGATAGGCAAGGAAGCGAGCGTTATTCGCCGTGCGCATGCCTTGCCCGCCTTCGGCAATCAGGCCGACGAGCGTCACGTCACCGGGGCGCAAGCTGCGGTGGTAGGTCTTGAGCGCCCCAAGATGTGTGGCAAAGGCTCGTGAGTCCTCAATTCGCTCCCACCATTCAGCAACGAGTTCCTTCACTTTTTCGTTGTAACGTTCGTAGAGGGCGAGCGTGCCGGGGCGCGGCTCGAAGAAAGCTTCTTTGTGGGCGTTGAGGTAGAGCGAGAGTGGAGCATCGTGGACGCGCAATTCATTTGCGACGGTGTGCTTCACCGTTGAACCGTCAGCCAGTGTTGTGGGCTGCTGCCACACGATTCCGGTTGGGCGCGGAAGCAATTCAAGTTTCTTCTCCGGTTCGGTCTTTGTTCCGTCGTCGCGTTTGAGCGGGCGCGCTTGCACGAAAAGCAAGCGGGCGTGTTCGGGCGGAGCGGCCTTGCGCGCTACGAAAACAGCCGCGTCAACCGTGGCGTCGAACGGGTCACACTGGCCAATCCAATCGAGAGTTTGTGATTGGAGCAACTGGCGCATTCGGAGCTTTGTCGCCAGCGTGAAAAAGGTGTCGGAGACGATGAAACCGAAACCGCCACCCGGTCGCAGGAGTTGAAAGCCCAAATCGGTGAAGTGAACCAGGAGATCTTCGATGTATCCGGCGCGGCGTTCCAAAACGCTTCTCCAATCTTCTTCGCTGCTGGTGTGAGTGGAGATATAAGGCGGATTGCCGAGCACGGCGTCGAAGCCGGCGGCGGGCAGGGATTGTCCGTCCTCGCCGTAGAAGACATCAGGGAACTCCAAGCGCCAGTGAAACGGGACCAGGCTTACTTTCGTTGCCTGCAAAGCATCCGCGATGGATTCGAGAAAACGTTTGGCATCGCGCTTCGTCGCATTATCCAACTCACCGGGGGTGACCAGCAATCGGGCGGCGTGAAGGTAATTGAACTCGTCCATCGGCACGCCGGAGATCCCACCGAGCCAGAGGTTGGCCACGTCGAGGAACGGCTTTAATTGCAGGCGGGCCTCCCGCCACTGGCGCTCTTTGCGTTTTACCACTTCCATCTCCGTACTGGCTTCGCCTTCCACCGCCATATTCTCGCGGATTACCGTTGCCAGAGCCGTGTGAAGACTGCCACCAGCTTCGAATGTTTGTTCGTGCTCGGTTGTGGTAACAACGGGCGCGCGGCGGAGTTCGTCCGGCAAGACAGAGAGCAGCGCATTGCCGTGGCGAAGATGGTGGTCGAGGAAATTGAGCGGTTCATCCACGGCGATACAGGTAAGCCACAGCGAGAGTTTCGCCAATTCGACGGCCATCGGGTTAATGTCCACGCCATAGATGCACGCCTCAACGACGCGGCGACGCCAATACGAAATCTCGGCCTGTTCCTGCGAGACACCCGGGGGCACGGGAATTTTCCCGCGACCAAGAATGTCTTCGCGGGTGACGCGGCGCGTGCCTTGCGCGACAACTTGCTCGGTCATTGGGCGCGTCGTCTCATGTCGCATGATCCTGTGGGCGAGCCATTCGGTGGCACGCACGAGGAAATGACCGCTGCCCATTGCCGGATCAACGAGATTCAGGCGGAGAACCCCGAGCGCAAATGAGTTGTCGCGGCGGCGTTCCTCGGACTGTGCGGTAATGGCGCGCTGCACATCTGGAGATTGGTGTATTTGGTCGAGCAGCGGGGAAAGTGTTTCGCGGATGAGGAATTGAACGATCCAATCAGGCGTGTAATAAATGCCATCACGATGATTCTTACCGCTCTGGTTGCGGAGTTCCAACCGGCCAGCCTCACGAACGAAATGCGCACCGAGCAAACCTTCGTAAATGTCGCCCAATTGGCGGACTTCGAGTGTGCTGTAGTCAATGGCTTCGTCGGTGCTGAGTTGGCCTTGGCGCGGGCCGGGGCGTGTGGGTGGTTGCGAGAAAATCAACTGCCGAAGAACATTAGCGAGAGATGCGTCGCCGATGCGCCAGGATTCGAGCTTCGGGTGGAGATCGGGATTGAACAACCCGCCGTTGTAGCGGGTGACGCCGAGAGATTCGTTCTGGCGCTGGTGGGTGCCGTTGATGAGATTGAACAACCTGAGCAACTCATCGTAAAGTCCGGTGAATGCATCGTCGGTGTAGAGAGTTCGGTTGCGTAATCGCTCCACCAACCGAGCGAGCGAAAATTCGTTGAGGTAACGGCGGTTTGCACCGGGGCCATGCGATTTAACCGGCAGCAAACCACGGCTCTCGGCGTAGAGGACGAAAAGGAGACGATAGAGGAACGTGAGCGCGTTGCTGTAAACTTCGGGGAAGTCAGATTCGGCCAGGTGATTGTCTTCGAAATCGGTAAATCCAGTGCCGACATCTTCAAGCACGCTGAAAATGCGCTTGCGAAGATTGCTTTCGAGATCGCCTTGGAGTCGCAACGACTGCTCGCGGACATCATCAAGGAAGCAGGAACCATCATCGCTGCGCTCGAAAGCTGAGGCGCGAAACATTGTAAAGAAGGTTCGGAACTCCGCCAGCGAACAGAACTGGTCATTGCGCACCAGATGGAACGCGAAGTAAGCGCCGACGGCGGAACGGTCAGTGTAAAGCCGCCATTCGGTACCGTTGGTGAGTATGGCCCAATTGAAGAAGCGCTTCCCCGCCGCGTCTTTGGCATGGTTCAGGTAGTCTTGGACCTGTTGGCTGGGGAACCAGCCGGGCGTTTCGTTGGTAGAGAGTTGGTCGAGGGGATGGCCGTATTTCTTGGCTTCAAGCGCGGTGGCACTGAGACGAAAAAGAGTGTTCGCATCCGCTTCGGACGCGGCCGTGAAATCGCCGTCAGAAGTAAAAAGGCAGTAGTCGGGGCGTTTGCGGGTGGCAAGATTCGGCATTGACTGCTGCGGGATGCGCCGCCAGCCGAGCCGGTCAAGGACTGGTTCAAGGAAAGTCGAGCAATTGAACGCTTCATTCTGGCGACGGAGTGCGGTGAGATGGCGCCGCCAGATTTCGCCAATCTCGCGGAACGCACCGGCGCAATCCTGCTCGCGTGCAAATTCCTCGGCGAGGTTGAGATGGCGAGAAAGGTAAGCGAGCGAAAAGACCCCTCTGGTTTCCAGAGCCCCTTCAAATCCTTCGCCTCGAAGATTGAGGCCAAGTTGATCAACATTTGTTGCTCTACCTCGCGGGCGTGGCATTTACTCGGCATCGTAGTCGGCAGGGAATTTTAGGCAACCGGAAAACAGTTATGAAACGTTTGAGGCGCGGGCGTTTAGCAAGCGGTGGGCAATCGGCGGCAAGGAATTGCCAAAATCGGGAAATGATTTCGACTATGCCAGCGGCGGCGATTTCGGCAGTAACCGGGAGATGATGACCAGTAGCACGACCACGACCAGGGCGAGGATTCCCCAGAACACCACTCCGCCTGTGCCGGGAATTTCGTGCTCGCGCCACGATGATTTCCGGAGCTGCTGTTCGGCGGCCAGCGAAGCGGTCGCCTTGTCCGCCGCCAGCAATTGCCTGGCGACGAGGCTCAGGTCGTAGCGCGGCGAGTCCACGCGCGGGTTGCTGTAATACAAAAAGGGTTCGTCGGCGGGTTTGGCTTTGAACAAAAGGCGGGTCGCTGGGTAAAAGAGCTGGAAATTCTCCAGTTCAATCGGCGGGTTGTCGCCGTTGTGCGTTTCCAGAAATAACGTGTCGCTTTGCGGCCGGCCGTCGAAGGTCAGGAAAAATTCCCGGCTCTTGCGGTCGGGCTTTTGAATCCAGGATGCGCTGCTCAGATTGTGCCGGTATTTCTCGCCCTGTTCGTCCGTGAGCATTTCATAAAGCGTCAGGTCGCGTTGGAAAAGCGCCGTGCGCGTGAGGCAACTCAGGCGGGTGACAGGCAGGTTGGCTTGCGGCAATTTGATGACCCAGCGGCTGAGTTTGGGGTCTTTCGCGTCGTTGGTGGCCGTGACCACCGGCGTCAGCGAACGGCTGATGGACGTGCGTTCGATGATGTATGGCACCTGGTTGCTGCCGTGCAACAACCGCAAGTCCCGCAAGTCCGGCTGCGCGTGCCCGAGCACATCGAGATCCAGCTCCAGTTGCTGCGCGCCGTCACGGGCGATGTCCACCGGCTTGCGGTATTTCCAGGCGGTCACCTCGAGCGCCGCGCCGGTCTGCTCAATGCCCGGCAGCACTTCCGGCGGGCGATAATCCGGATTGCTCGTGGGCGGCGGCAGTTTGACCGGCACGACCGCCACGGATTTTAGATTCATGCCCAGCGCGGCGAGGTCGTAGTTCGGCGCGGCGCAACGGCTGTTGCCCGTCAGCAGATGATAAGCGCCCGCCTGCCGCGCGAGAAACACGAGGTAAACCGGGCGCCGCTCGACGCGCACGGCGGTAATGGGCAACGGCGGGCTGTCCTGGTTGCGAATGAACAAAAGCAGTTCGCGCGAGCGCACCAGGCTGTCGAGGGGCACCAAAAGGTTCTCCGACGCCGTCTGGCCTTCCACGGCAATTCGATAAATCACGCCTTGACCGATGGTCTGCTCGCGGACGGTGTCTTCCGAAATTTGCGGCACGGCAATTGTCACGTGCCGCGTAAAGAGCGGTTCGGCAGTTTCAATTTGAACCGCCTCGATATTCAAATTGGCCGCCCCGAGATCCAACGCCACTCGCGTCTCACCCGGGTTTTCGTCACGTTCGGCAATGATCGCTGGCAACTGCTCAGTCGGCGCCGGTTCGCTCACCGCCACGTGGATGCGTGCGCCGGTGAACGGGATCGCCGGCGTGCGCTGGTCATCCACGGTCAATCGCAACCACGGCCAGATGCCGGCAGGAAATGAAACATGGAGCCGGCTGGCGCCGTCCGGCTGGCGGAAAACGGGCTGGCCTGATTCGAGCGTCTGCCAGCGTTTGAGATCCGTCGAACCCTCCACCCGCACCGGTTTGAGGAAATTCCCCGCCGGGGTTTCCAGCATGACGGTGTCAAGCGGCTGCGTCAGGCCGGTTTCCAGGACGATGACGGTGTTATCCGGATTCAACGAAACGTGAAATGATTTCACATTTTGCACGATCTTGACTACCGGGGCGGGGCGTTCGATCAAATAAGGCAATTCCTTGCCGGCGTCATCGTAAAGCCGCAGGTCTTCGAGCGCGGGACGCGCGGCATCGAGGGTTTCGACCGGCAGACTCAGTTTCACCAGGCCGGAGGTGGCTACATTGAAAGGCTGTTCGTGCTGCCAGTCCTCGGGCAGGCCGGCGGCATGGATGGATAAACTGAAAGCGAGCGCAAGGGAGTAAAAACAAATTGACCGGAGATAACGATAGTTACCGAAAATTCGGCCGAGAATAGATATGCGGGCGTAGCGTTCCCCCTCACCCCGGCCCTCTCCCCAAGGGAGAGGGAGAATCTTCGCCGGTCCTTTCGGGTATTGGAAGTCAGTGTTTGCAGGCCGCACAATTGAACAATCCGAGGCAGACGCTTGCTGTTCCCTCTCCCTGAGGGTGAGGGGAAAAACAGTTTCGCCAGACTGGATAACCCCGAATTTACTGGGTCGGTTCATTTTTCGTTTCCTTGTCCTTTGCGCCCGCGGCGTAGAATCGTTGATAGGCGAATGACGCCAGCATGGCAATCACCGCCACGCCGAAGAACGCGCCGATGCGGTAAAGCTGGTTGAGCCGGGCGAGGTCGTGGAGGAACAGTTTGAGCAGCGTTACGCTCAACAAACCGATAGCACTGTAGCGCGCCGCCGGAAGCTTCCGGCGAATGCCGACGACGAGCAACACCAACGCGAACAACGCCCACGCGATGGAATACGTCATGTCCCGCGCAAAATTGCCGCTGAATTGGAATGTCAACGTCGAACCGGGTGGGCTGAAGTAGTCCGCGATTTCGATGTTTAACAGCAAGAATGCCAGCACGGTGCCCAGGCCGGCCAGGATCGGCGGTGCGTTGATCGTGGAAACCCGGTTTCGTGGCGGCGCCAGCAGCCGCGCCCCGGCAAACAGGCAGACGGTCACGATGCCGTAGGTGTAAAGATACCAGTTGAAAATCGGCGTGGCGCTGCGCGCATGATATTCGAGCACGGCGGGATTCAATGTCAGCCGCACGAAGGCGGTGACGAGCAGGCCGGCCCCCACCAGCCGCAGGCCCGGATGCGGCACCCGATGGAACAGCCACAGCAACGCCGCGCCTTCGAGCGCCCAGCCGACGGTGATCCATTCGCGGTCGAACTGGATCGGGAAAATGAGCGTGATGAAGAACAGCGCCGCGCCGCCGAACCAGGCCAGTTGCGTCATCCGCGCCGGGTTCGCGGCTGGAATGGTGTTCAATACCACCACCAGACTCAGCAGCGGCGGAATGGCGAACGCCGCCGGCAACAGGCCCATGACGTGGTTCGGATACGCGACGGTCACGAGCCGGTGGATGAGGAAAAATTGCGGCAGACCGGCCAGCGCGGCGGTGGCCCAGGGAACTACCCGGTCGCCGAATTTCTTCAGGAACAGGAAGGGGAACAATGCAAACAAGGCGAAGAAAATCAAATACCACGCCAGGGTCAGGCCCGGTGACACATTGGGGTTCGTCAGATCGAAGCGGCCGAAATGCCAGGCGCTCTCCAGCGTTGCAACGCAGACGAGGCCGATCGCGGGCAGCCAATCATGCGAGAAGATTCTCGTCACACCCAGCAATAGCACCACCAGGAGCAAGGCGAGGCCAAAGACCGGTGACGGATTCGTCAGCGGCAATCGCAGCGTGGCCATGATGAGCAGCAGGAACGGCAGCGTGGCCGAGCAGGCCGGCAGAAGCGCCGCCACGTTTTCCGGCTCCAAGGCGTCTTCGTCGAGGCGGACGGCCCTGGTAACCGTGTCCGGTTTCAGCTTGCGCACCGCCCAGAGGCTGATGGCGACGAAGAAGACCGCGAACAGGCCGAGCAGCGAAAATGACACGGGCATTCCGGTGAGATCGGCGGGAATTTTAAAAATCAGCGCGCCGATGGCGACGAGCGTCAACACCATGGCCGCCAGCACCGGCAGCAGCGAAGCCATCAGGACCGCCAGCGCAATCGCCAGCACGTCCACCAGCAGGACGAACGGCCAGACGAGGAACGAAACCTCCGCGAGTTGGAAAATTGGGATGAGCACCAGCACCAGCGCCAACGGCGGAAAGAGCTGGCTGCCCCACATGACAGTCCTGACGCTGCGCTGGTGCCGCAACCACACGGGGAAAACCGAGTGGACGATGGCAAAGATGAAATAGAACGCCAGCGCGGCATTCAACAGGTCGTTGTTCAAAGACCTGGCTGTCCACGCCGCCAGCAACCCGAAGACCGCAAGGCCGGCAACGGGCTGGGCCGGGGCGATTGTGTCATCCAGCAGAACGAGCGCGGTGACCACGAGGTCCACGAGGAAAACGAAGCCGAACATCAACCACGGCCGCTGCGCCAGAGGCGCGAAGGTCAGGAACCAGGCGGTGAAAGCCAGCGCCACAGCAACCAGGCCGATGGTGGAAGCCGAAAGCCATTGATTCGTGAGTTCACGGAACTTCGACCACCACGCCGCGATGAGATACAGCGCGCTGAAGCCCAACAGAACGGCCAGCGCAATCAGGATTTTGTCGCCTTCAAAATATTTTCCCGCGACGAAGAATTCAGCCGCCCAGCCGATTTGCAGGACGACGGTTCCCACGGCGCCCAGCGCAGTGAGGAAGAACCAACGGCGATGCAGCGCCACCAGAATCAGCCCGGCATCCAGAATGGCGATATAGCCAAACAGGCCGAGCGGATTGTCCACGCCGGTGGAAAGCAGATAGGGCGTCAGAAAGCCGCCCAGGATGCCGAGGATGGCGACGACCATGGCGTTGAGGCGAACGGCGAGCAAGAACGCAGTCGCGGTGATGAGCACCATCAACAGGAACGTCGGAAGTGTGCCGAAGAATTCAAAATGATAAATCGAACGGCAGGCGAAGGTGACGGCGTAAAGAATCACCACGCCCGTCGCGCACAGAGTTTGTGCTCCGACCGTGTATTGCTTTCGCCGATGCAACCAGGCGCCCCCGACCAGCAAGGCGATCCCGGTGAGAAACCCGAAGGCCATCCGGAGTCCCGGCGAAATCAGGTTATGATCAAAGGAATACTTGATGGCGAAGGCGACACAGAGAAAAAATGCCAGCCCGGCGGCCCAGGCAAAACCTTTCACCCCCAGGAACTGTTCCCAATTGATGGCCGGGCGCGGCGGTAGCGGTGCAGGTTCGCGTTCGATGCGCGGAGGAGGAGGCGGCACCGGCGGCGCGGCCGCCCGGAGTGCCGGCGGTGGCGCACCCGGGGGCAGCGTTTGAGCAGAAGCGAGGGCCTCTGCCAGTTTTTCCGGGGAGCCGGCGCGCTGTCTTTGAAGAATTTGCTCCCGGGTGGGCGGCGTGAAGGCTGGCTTTGGTTCCGACACCGGTTGCGTCGGGGTAATCGGCGGAGCGGCCGGTATGCCCATGACACCCGGAGCGATTTCTTCCAGAGATGACTCGGAAACCAGCTCCGGACTGATCGTCGGCATGGGAGGTGTCGAAGCAGCGGGAGGAGTTGCTGTCTTTATCGGCGGCAACGTCACCGGCTTTGGCGCCGGTTCGGCCGGTGTGGCAGGCTCCCGCTCACGGTTCAACCGGATGACTTCCGTCTCCAGTTCGCTGAGGCGGGACGAAAGTTCCGCAATGCGTCCCTTGGCCTGGACGGCGCGCACAATCAACCAGATGACCACACCCAAAGGGACTGCCAGAACCAACAACAGGACCAGTATGACGGCCGGTATCGCATCCATAAAGTTTCCTTTCTGCGAACGGAGGCTTGGTTAAACCCAGTTTGCGCTTCGGTATCGGACATTGGCAAGCCGGAATCAGCGAGGCCTGGGAAGGGCTGGGGACATCGTGCCTCCTGGTGAAGATCGCGTTGCGGTAGAGGCGGGAAAGTATTATGACATTGAAATGGATCCCGAAGCGGTTACAGATGGGGAGTTGGGCCAATGTGGCCAATTGCCCGGCGAGCAATGCGAAATGAATCGAAAGGTGTCAATAGTGAGGACCGGTTTACGTTCACAATTTTATGAGTTCAAAGATGACAGTGACGATTTGCCTGGCACTTAGTATGTGTGGCTGCACTAAACGCGATCCGGGTTCCGATTTCGCGACATCGGCATTTGCCTTGAGGTACGCACAAGACTATTGGGTTAGTCATAGCCGCCCCTCCGGTTTTCAACTGGGTGAAGTAATAGGCCCACCAGCTGACTTTTTTGTATTTACCAATATGGTAAAGACTACAAATGGCGTTTTGCATTGTCGCTTTGGTGCACGTGAACCTGGCTGGCCGCCCGGAGTGCTCGCTATCACGGATGAAAAATTGCTGATATTTATTCGTGAGAGAGACGGGAAGGTGATTGTTTCACCAGAGACAAATGGCGTTGAA
>Ga0335081_10010315_pt1 | contig 15090 bp, 12 predicted proteins | sample Lox_Sample_35_FD_206713 | JGI IMG/M metagenome (GOLD analysis project Ga0335081, IMG submission 206713) | Soil microbial communities from Loxahatchee National Wildlife Refuge, Florida, United States - Lox_Sample_3.5 | ecosystem: Environmental > Terrestrial > Soil > Wetlands | place: USA...
ACGATCCGGTCCAGCGCGCTGATCTCGCTGCTGCGGCCTCGCAGCGGCGCGGTGCCTTCTCGCCGGGACGAATCCGCTGACCCCGTGACCACTTCAGCCTGCAGCCCTTCGGCACTTCCGGCTCAGGACCAATGTCCCTCCTGGTTGTCAGCCTAACGGGGAGGTCTTGCCCTGGAAACTGGTTACGTGCGGGTGCATGCTTGAGCACAAGGTCGGACCCCCGACGGCAAGCCGCCGTACGCGGACCCGTACGGGCTCTCCTGGTTCTTCCACTATCCCGACGAGGACAAGGACTACCTCGCCTCGGTGGTGCGGACCTTCGCCCACGACGTGGACGACATCCGGCTCACCCTGCACCAGAACACCGAGCTCGGCCTGGCCGCGGCCCGCCGCGCTGCTCCAGCAGCAGGGCCGCACCGCGGACTGGATCGCCAGCCCGGCCTGCCGGGTGCGGATCGTCCTTCGGCCAGCCGGACTGCAGGCGACGGCCAGCGCGGATCCGCCCGACGCACCCGAGCCGGCCGTTCCGGCAACACCGCCCGCCGGCGCCACCGCGGAAGCGGAAGACGAGCGGGCCGCGGCCGTGCGGACGGCGCTGTCCGATGTCATCGACCCCGACCTGGGCGTGAACATCGTCGACCTCGGGTTCGTCCGCGCCGTTGCGATCGACGGGCAGACCGCCGTCATCGCGATGACCCTCACGTCCCCGGCCTGCCCGCTAACTGGCGTCATGGAAAACCAGATCCGCACCGGACTCGCCGGGCTCGGCGGCATCGAGGACTTCCGGGTCGACTGGCAGTGGGTGCCGCCCTGGCGGCCCGCCGACATCAGCGGCAGCGGCCGTGAGCAGCTGCGCGCCATCGGCTTCAACCCGTAAGGCTACGGCGCTGATCTGAGATCCACGATCGTGCCGGCGTCCCACGGACGCTCCCATCCGCCGAGCACCAGCAGCCGGTCCACCAGCGCCGCGGTCATTCCCCAGATCAGCATGCCCCGGACCCGGAACGCAGGCAAGACGATCCCGCTGGGCCTGTGCATCATCAGACGGCCGGCCGGATCGGCCAGTTCGGTGACGCTGATTCGCTCCACCGCCGCCACCTCACCGCGATCAACTGGCGTGACCGCGCACGGCTGCCGCCACCAGGCCAGCACCGGAACGACCCGGAACCCGGTGGGCGGGATGAACAGCTCGGGCAGGGTACCCAGGACGTCGACCCCGTACGGGTCGACGCCGACTTCCTCGGCCGCCTCGCGCAGCGCCGCCGCGACCGGTCCCGAATCCGAGGCCTCGATAACCCCGCCGGGGAAACCCGGCTGGCCCGCGTGCCGCCGCAGGCCTTCACTGCGCTGGATGAACAGCAGATCGGGGTCGCCGGATCCGTTCGGGTCCACGACGAACAAGACGAGCACGGCAGACCGCCTGCCGCCGGCCGGGGGTGGCCGCAGCGACGGCGGCACGTCCATCGTCCCGGCCGCGGCGGAGAGTTCACGCAGCCAGGCCGGGACAGGCTCGCCGGCAGCGGTCACAGGATCTCCTGGGGTGAAAGTGATACCACGGTCCGTTCGGTCCAATCAATTGTCCCGAACGGACCGTGGCCCGGAGCAGTCCATCCCGTGACAGCCACCAGGGCGAAGCGACCGAACAGACGATGACGGCGCATGCCGTGGCGGACCAAGGTTCTCGGCATGCACAGTTCACGCAGGCGGTATCCCGTCATGGTGGGCGATGTTGCCCGGGTGCCGGCGGGCCCAAGGTCAGGGACCTTAGGCATCCGAGCCTGTGACCTACATCTCTTCTGGCCCCTTAGCCCGCCCGGGCACGCTGAGGCCATGAACGTGGCCCCGGCCCTAAGGAAACGATCATGACGCAGGCAATGTCAGCTGAAATCGAGCAGATGGAACGCGAGCTTGCCACGATGCGGCAGCCATCCAATCGCCACCCTCTCCCGGTTATCCGGGCTGGGACGTTTCCGTCACGGCCGGCAGTGGCCTAGGACGATGGCAGTCCGTTCCGGTGGAGCACCTGGTGAACCGCTTCCGCGGGTCGGCGCGGGCGCCGGGCGGGGCGTCGGCAATGCATGCTTGGTGCATCAACAATGCCGTTGCAGTGCAGGTCATCAAGCCCAGCACGTGAATTAGCCTCGCCGGGCGCTGTCGGCGCACTACCTCAGGGGTCACATAAGCGCAGAGCCGTCCCGCCGCAAACGCGAGCCCGTGAATCGGCATGATCCAGGCCGAACCGCCCGTTTCAACGCCACGTCAGCGTCGTTACAGCCATGTTTTCTACGGTCGGGTGCTGGTCCAAGTCCTGCATCAAATCACGAAGGAACCAGCATGCGACATCGACTCATCCCCGTGGCGCTGGCCGCCGGCGCCTCGCTCGCCCTGCTCGCCGGCACCGCCACGGCGGCGACGCCGACCTGGACGGTGGTGCCCAGCGTCAACCCGTCCGCCACGACCCTGAACGCCGTCTCCGCGCGTACCGCCACCGACGCCTGGGCCGTCGGCCAGTTCCCGGGGGCCGGCGAGGACGCGGGCTCGCAGATCTTCGCCGAACGCTGGAACGGCACGCAATGGCAGCAGACCCCGACGACGAATATCGTCCGCCAGAACGAGCGCCTGCTCGGCGTCTCCGCCAGCGGCCCGGACGACGCCTGGGCCGTCGGCAACACGAACAGCCTCAACGCCGCAAGCCACGACACCCTCGCCGCGCACTGGAACGGCACGGCGTGGACCATCATGCCCACCCCGGCCGCGGCCAGCGGCGGCAGGCTGGCATCGCTGTATGACGTCGCCGACCTCGGCCCGGCCAGCGCCTGGGCCGTCGGCCAGGGCAAGGACGCCCGGCCGCTGGCCGAGCACTGGGACGGCACGGCCTGGTCCGTGGTCCCGGTGCCGGTACCGGCCGTGCCGTCCGGGACCAGCTTCGCGAACGCGGCGCTGACCAGCATCTCGGCGGTCTCCGCGACCGACATCTGGGCGGTGGGCACCACGACCGCGATCCAGGGCACCAGTACCGTCCGCTTCACCCTGGCCATGCACTACAACGGCACGGCCTGGTCGATCGTCAAGACCGCGAACACCGCCGAGCCGACCGGGCTCAGCGGCGTGACGGCGATCTCGGCGACCAACGCCTGGGCGGTCGGCACCGGCTTCAACAACGTGCACGACACCAGCGCAAGCGTCGCCAACAAGGCCGTCATCGAGCACTGGAACGGCACGGCCTGGTCCATCGTCGCCAGCCCGGCGGGGCTGATCTCGGCAGACAGGATCAGCGCCGCCAGCGCCACCGACATCTGGGCCAGCGGACAGGCCCCCCAGCAGACCATCGCAGGCGTCCCGGTGCCCGTGGCCCGGACCCTGCACTGGAACGGCACCGCCTGGTCCGTGCTGCCGGGTCCCACCGCATCGGACCCCAACACGGCCGTGACCGGACTATCGGCGCTGCCCTCGGGTGAGGCCTGGGCGGTCGGTGCCACCTTCTCCGCCACAGCCGCCGCCGCGTTCATCGCGCACCACACACCCTGATTCCCCGCCGTGCACCGACGGTGTCGGCGGGCACGTCATAACGCGCCCGCCGACGCCAACGGGGCCGGGGACAACCGCGCACAGCGAGCCGCTCGCAGCCCTGCTGGGCCGCCGGCCCTGGCGCCGCGAGCACCATCTACAAGCGCGGCAGCCCGCGCGGGGAGCGCGGGCCGCGCCAGCCGATCACCCCGGTCCAGCGCCGCGTTCTCAGGAGTCAGGTCCCGCAGGCTGGACTATCTCGCTGCGTACCGGGACCCCGCGCTACGACGTCCGCTCAGAATCAGTGCGCCGGTCCGTCTGCATTGACATGAAGCTCACCGTTCAGACGTTCCTGACCCTCGACGGCGTGATGCAGGCCCCCGGCGGACCCGAGGAGGATCCCAGCGGGGCCTTCACGCACGGCGGCTGGCAGGCCCCGTTCCCCGACCCGGCCGTCGGCGAGTTCGTCACCGAGCTCACCAGCCACGCCAGCGCGTTCCTGCTCGGCCGCAGGACGTTCGGCATCTTCCGCGGCTACTGGCCCGATCAGACCGACCCCGCCGACCCCATCGCCACGGCGATCAACTCGCTGCCCAAGTACGTCGTGTCCGGCTCGCTCAGCCCGGCCGGGGCCACCTGGCGCGGCGAGCACCCCGGCACCGCCCGCCTGGTGACCGGCGACGTCGCCGCGGCGGTGCGGGCGCTGAAGGACGAACCCGGCGACGAGCTGCAGATCTGGGGAAGCGGCCAGCTGCTCCGGACGCTGTTGCGGCACGAGCTCGTCGACCGGTTCCGCCTGATGACGTTCCCGCTGGTGCTCGGCTCCGGCCGCCGCCTGTTCAACGACGGCATCCTCCCGGCAACGATGCGCCCGGCCGGCCTCACCGTGACCGATCTGGGCATCGTCATCGGCACCTACGAACCAGCCGGCCCGGTCCGCCACGGCCAGATGTAACCGGCCGGAGCCGGGCCGCGGGCGGTCCGCCAGCGGCCACGCTCGCAGACCCCCAGAGCGCGCTTCCGCTATCGGGGGAGACACGCCCGCCCCCTCCGGAACCCCCGGGGCGAACCACCTCGCGCGGGCGCCATGAGCAGTCAGCGGCTATCGTCGTCACGCCAGTCGAACCAGCTCGCGGGCCTGCCGACGATCTGGTGCCCGTCAGCGGCCATCCACCGTTCCAGCCCGGCGTGACGCGGGTTCTCCTGCGGGGTCGGCCAGACGCGGGACCAGTGCGGGCTCTCGTCAGCGCCGATGCGGACCAGTTACGCCGTCAGGCGAGAGCGAGACGGCGACTCGATTCCGCCGTCCCGGGCCTTACACGACGCTTTCGTTCCAGTGGAGCAGGTACGCCCGGGCTCCCGGGTACTGCTGGGTGATGGGCACGTCGCCGTGTGAGTGCGACCGGTTCCAGGCAACGTCGGCGCCGTAGGCAACCCTGGCGCCGGTCTTCTCCGATATGAGGAGATCGGTCCCGGCGAACCCGGTGGCAATCGTCATGTGGGTGCCCCCGTTTCCCCATGCGTAGTAGATCAGGTCCCCTGGGCGGGCCATCAGCGCCGATGCCGGGTTGTTGAGGTCGAGCGGGATCATGCGGGCCCAGCCGTGCCCGACTGCGTAGTTGGTGAACGCGTTGGCGTTGTCCCAGGCCGCCGACAGGCTCGCGCTGTTGACGTAGCGGTCGACGCCGTCCGTGGGCGGATACCAGGTCGCGTCCGGCGGCAGGCCGCCGGCGTTCAGTGCCCGCGACGTGAACTCGGTGCAGGGGTCGCTGCCGTCGACGAAGCCGCCGGCAGCGGCGGCGTTCGCCACTGCCCAGGTGCCGGCGACGGCCGGGTTGAAGGAAGGCGGGTAGTTCGCCGGAGCAGGCATGCTGGGTGCGCCGAGGGCGATCACGTCGGCTAGTGTCATGGCGGTCTTTGCGCCGGACACGCCGTCGGCGTAGAGCCCGTACTGCCGCTGGAAGCTGACGAGCGCTTGCCGGGTAGACGCGCCGAATGTGCCATCGACGGCCAAGCCGGTGTTCTCGGCCTTGTCGAGTTCGCTTTGGAGCTCGTTGACGCATCCGCCGTGGTACCCGACGGTGAGCGGGGGGCAGTTCATCAGGTTGACGGAACCGGCGGTGTAGGCGGTTTCCGCCGTCAGGACCGTCCGCTGCGGCGGTGCGTGCCCGGTGCTGCTGATGACTCCCGCCGTACCCGCGATCAGCAGTGCCCCTGCAGCTGACATGCTGATCGGTCGAAATCGTGCCCGCATGGTACTCCCTTGCTGTGTTGACCGAACGCCGAGAGGGCCCGGTCGTTGTTGCTTGCCGACGCGACGCGCCCGCCGCGCTGCCCGTCCCCTGGGCTGCCCGGGCCGCGGCTCGCGGCCGGGCAGCCCGGGGACGGGTGTCAGATCTGCCAGTAACCGAGGAGGTCGCTCATGACGGAGACGTTGTCCACTTCGACGTGGGTCCCGGTCTTGAGCGCGTCGATCATCTTCCCGTTGCCGATGTAGATGCCGACGTGGTGGGTGTTGGAGGTGCTCTTCCCGTAGAAGACCAGGTCACCTGCTATGGGCGCAGAGACCTTGTTCATGCGCGAGAGCTCTTCGTTGGTGTTGCCGCCGCCTAGTACGTCGTGGCCGTAGGCCAGCGAGTAGACCCAGCGCGCGAAGCCGGAGCAGTCGGTTCCCGTCGTGCTCGAGGCCGGGCAGGGCTTTATCGACCCGGTGTAGCCGGAGCAGGTGCCTTTGGACGGGCCCGGGCTGGTGGCGTGGCCGCCGCCCCAGGAGTACGGGACGGAGCCGCCGCCCCAGCCCTGCTCGGCCTGGCCGTTCATGATGGCGGTGGCGTACTGGACGATGACGCTGCCGGAGGTGGGGGGCACGGTGCAGGAGGTGCTGACCGCGTTGCCGAAGAACCCCGTATTGCCGAGGGCAAAGACGCCGCCGTCGCGCGCGGTGAGCCAGTAGCCGTCACTGCCGGGTTTCATTGCGATCGCTGAGACCGGCTTGGCCAGGGCGTGCCCCGCCATCGACCCGAGGAAGGGGGCGCCGCCGAGGGCGAACACGCCGCCGTCGGCCGCGGTAAGTTCCAGGCCCGAGGTGCCGGCGCGCGCCGCGCCGACCACGGGGGCGTTCAGCCTTTCCCCCGGCAGCGGGTTGCCCGCCGGCGCCACCGCGTCACCGAACGCCAACACGCCGCCGTCTGCGCCGATCAGCCAGTACCCGTTCCCGTCCGCCGTGGCCACGATGCCCACGATTGGCTTGTTCAGCGCATGCCCCGCCATCGACCCGAAGAATTTCGCGTCGCCGTAGCTGAACACGCCGCCGTCGGCCCCGGCCAGCCAGTACCCGTTGCCGTCAGGGGTAGGCGCCACGCCGACGATCTCCCCGGCCAGGCAGCCGGGGATACTCGCGAAGGCTGCTTCCGGCCCGAGTACCGCCGACGCCCCCATCCCCAGGACGGCGACGGCCAGCGCCAGGGCCAGCCGAAGCGGCTTCCACCTCCGACGTGCAGCCATGATGCTGGCGACGGAATTTATACGACACGAAACTTTCATCAACTACCCCTTTTCGCCGACCTGGTTGAGGTCACACGGTTCAGGAAAACGGGTAGCGGTCTCGTCGCGCACGGGCAGCCCTGCCCTTGTGGTTACGCCCGAGGTCCGTATGTCATCGGTCTATAATCTCTAGATCGTTAAGGGTGATGGTACCGGAGTTAATCGCTCACGCGGCGAGCACGGAAAGAAAGTTGACAACTCCCGGGGCCCCTTGACTAGAGTCACTGGGATGAACGAGCCCGGGTATCCCGTACTCGGCGGATAGCATCTGCCTTTCCCTGGTGAGGGATTATGATATCGCAGACTTCGGATCGGCCGAAGGTAACCGCAGCGCCAATATTGAGCCGCCAGACCTGTGACCCGAACCGCACGATTGACTCATTAGCCTGAGAGGAAGAAAAGTCAGGCATCGCAGCCTACGGCCTGGCCGTTGACGAGCCACCGCTGCTGCGACCCGGCCGCCCCCTGAAACTCCAGAGAATATGTAGTTGATATGAGATGCTGACTTCCCGCGACCAGTTCAGCTGAGTACCGCCACGACTCCCCGAGAGAAAGAGTTTGCGGAGGGGTCACCAGCTGTTGGTGAAGGTTGCCTTTTTCTGTGTCTGGGCTTGGCGCGTACTCCAGGGCCCGCCAATCCGAATAATCGAGGCCCTGCGCGTAGACAGCTCCGGTCGGCTCGGTAACCCCTTTGAAGACGACGGTAAGGACACACCGGCCGGGCTCTTCGCCGAGCCAGCGGGCGGGCGTGTTAAAGGTCACCTGACCCGCAGACGCGTCGATGACGGCCTTGAGCTGACCGAAATAGACCCAGGCCGTCACTGACGGCGAACCAGTGACCAGCGATGCGCTGGCATAGGCCGACGATGCAGGTGCGGTGAGCGGGTTTTCCTGTGCCAATGCGCTCGCAGAGTCCCTCGTCCATGACGCACCCGTAGTCTCAGACGAACTCGCGGTCACCGCGGCCTGGCCGGCAGTCAGTCTCGCGGGCTCGTATGGGCTCCTGGCCTGGCTGATCGGCATTTCCGGAACGGCAGAACACTTGACGTCGGCAGAACGCCCCGGCAATCGCGCGGCATGCCGTAGCGCGATTCGTTCCCTCCCGGTTCCGGCCGTTGACGGCGATCGCTGCGGCGGGAGCGAGCGTCACGCGTCAGGCCCGGCGCGGCGGCCCGCGGGCCAGGCCACCGGGCTGCCGGCTATCCCCGCCAGCGGGCAGCGTGACGATGAGGTACCCGATGCCAGCACCGTCAATGTAGCGGCGGTGGCCGCGTACACGCTCAGCGTGCAGGCCGGCAATCCGCTGTCGGAACGCCGGCTAGCTCAGATGTCCGGACGCACATCCCGCCGCTGGGCGCGAGCGAGAATCGCTGACGCACGACAAGCACCATCGATCCAGGAACCGCCGGGCACCCCGGCCATGGCGTAACGGAAGGCAAGATCCTGGGGCCTGGGGTATGGCGGGTCCTGCCGGTAACCATGTACGGTGAGCACCCTACTCACCGGAGTGCGAGATGACATACCCCACCGATCACGCAGGACTGGAGGTCCTGCCGTCCGGGACGTGCCTGGAGCTGCTGGCGTCGGTTCCGGTGGGGCGGATCGGCTTGTTCGCTGACGGGGAACTGGTGATCCTGCCGGTGAACCATCTGGTCGACGGGCAGGACGTGGTGTTCCGCACCGCCGCCGGGTCGAAGCTGTCCGCCGCCGAGAACGGCGACCTGGTGGTGTTCGAGGCGGACTCCTACGACGACCTGGACCGTTCCGGATGGAGCGTCGTGGTCAACGGATTCGCCGAGGTGATCGACGACGGCGCCGAGACCGGCAGGCTCAGCAGCCTCGGCCTGCATCCGTGGAGTACGGCCGTAGAGCACCCGTTCTGGATCCGGATACGCCCGGTATCGGTGAGCGGACGGCGGACACCGGGTGCTTAAGCAGTCGCTCACGAACCCCGGCTCCCGGGTGACCGGGTAACCAGGTGAGTAAATCGCTACCGGCAGCGGCGGACACCGGCAGACGCCCGCGGACGGCCTGTCCCAGGCCAGGTATGCTGCGGCGCTGGCAGTTCGCGCCAGAACCTGGCTTCGGGACGAAGAGGCACCGGGCGGACGCCGCGGCTCGCGCCGACTCGATGGAGACTGCCTGGACCGGCGGGAGCACCAGTCCGGTACTCTCCGCCACGATTGTCAGCTCCGGCAGCTCAGCCGCGTCCAGCCGAGTTTCGGCGGCACCACCGAGACCCGGAAACAAATCATCGCCCGCGGCCTCAGCCTGTAGCCAGATCAGGACTTCCACGAAGCCCGTGCACCCGGATTCTGACACGATGCCAGACGAAAAGTCAGAACTGGCCCTGTTGCGGTAATCCATGTCGGGCAGTCAGGATCGGCCAGTCCAGGGCTTCTGTCTTGGGGCCGCAGAGCAGTCAAGGCCGGATCGACATCAACGCCCGCTTCTGCGTAATGAGTAAGTTATCCGTGCGCATATATATGCACTCTGTGGCATACTCATTCGCGCTGTTCCCGATTTGCCGACCTCAATTGTGCACTTTTCCCCGTTTTAATGGGAAACCATCGGATGAGATAAGTGTGATCATGTCGGCAAATCGGACCAAATGTTTAACGATGTGGATGGTGGCATTTACCAGCCATCGCGGCAGTGCTACACGGCTATTCATTGGCGCAGGGGCACTGCTGGTCGCGGCGGCGTCGATCGCGGCGGCCGGACCTGCAGCGTCGGCGAGGTCCGCAGTGACGGCCGCACGCGCGGCGCCGTCTAGTCAGCATGTCGCGATCAAATGCGAATACAGCCGCTTGTGCCCGGACGTCTCAGACCCCACGAAGGTGTTCGACGAATACGTAGGTCACGACGAGCCGTCGGCGGTGTTCTACTCGAACAAGCCGGGCTCGGGAAACCGCAACCAGTACCAGGTGGTCCTGCCGCACGATCCGTCGCCGAACAACCCGATGGCCGACGGCAAGTCCTACCACTTCGAGCTGAACGGCGCCCTGTGGTTCGGCATGGCGCTGTGCGACACGCAGTCCTACCCCGAGCAGGTCTCGACGTGCACGCCGGACAGTGACAGCAACATCGTCGACCCCGCCGTCTCGCCCAACCACCCGGGTACGGCGTTCATGGAGTTGCAGTTCTACCCGCCCGGCTGGGTGCCGTGGCCGACCTGGTCGGTCGCGGTCGGAGCCAGCACATGCGATCCGACCAAGTGGTGCGCGGCGCTGAACATCTTCAGCCTGCTGGAGGACCCCGTCAACGGGACCACCCAGAACGCGACGTGCGCGGCCAAGGTGGGCATTGAGACCTTCCAGTTCGCGTTCGTCACTAGGAACGGCCGCTCGCAGGCGCCGGCGAACCCGATCGACTCGACGCTGACGACGTACACACCGGACCACGCAAAGGACCTGTTCATGAATTCCGGCGACCGGATAGGGGTCGCCACCCACGACACGGCGAACGGCGTGCAGGTGGTTCTCGATGACCACACCACCGGTCAGTCCGGCTCGATGACGGCCAGCGGCGCGAACGGTTTCGCCCAGATCAAGTACGACCCGACCGGCACGAGTTGCCAGGCGATTCCCTACAACTTCCACCCGATGTACAGCACCTCCTCGCCGCAGACCCGAGTGATCTGGGCGGCTCACACCTACAACGTCGCCTTCTCCGACGAGATCGGGCACTTCGAGTTCTGCACCGGCCCGAACCAGATCCCGGCCACCCCGTTCGGGGTCGACCCCGCGGGCAACCCCATCACGTGCCCGGCCGGCAACGTCGAGGGGCGCGGAAAAGACACCGAACCGACCGACGGCGATGACAACTTCTGCTTCCACGGATCGGAGGCCCTGCTAGTTCATGTCAATGGCTGTACCGACACCAATACCGGTTTCGACGGGGTCTCCTACCAGCGGGACTGGCCGGACGGCAACACCGAGGTCCACCCGCAGCCGTGGCTGTTCAGCAGCCCGCTGACCGGACCCCACTACAACGTCAATTACACGCGCATGGCGTTCGAGGCCGACCTGCCAGATATCGAGACCAACGCCTGCAACCGCACAACCGGCGTGGGCTGCACCCTGATCCCGACCACTGACGACGGTCAGCCGGCCGCCTTCTACCCGTTCTTCAGCACGCTCCACAAGAACGGCAACGGCCACGGGTGCCTGTGGGCGTTCGGCAACGACCTGCCGGGCGGGAACGACCTTGGCCGCAACGCGCAGTACGGCTCGCTGCTCACCAGCACCTATCTGGCGTTCGGCGGAGGCGAGGCGACCGTCAACCGCATCAACAACTTCCGCAACATCCTCTCCAATCCCTGCCGCGCATAGCGCTGACAGGTCAGGCACACGCAGGCGGCCGGCCGTCGTAAGACACGACGGCCGGCCGCATCCGCTCCCGCATGACCGGCGCGGCTGCCGACGCGCGGGAACTCGGGGGCACCTCAACTTTTCATCTGGCTGTGGCGGGCGGAGTCCATATCGGCCGCGCTGACGGCTTCCGGCGGGGGGCATTGTGCCTGCAGGAGCGGGTCGGGTATCCGGTCGCCGAGTCGCAGCAAGCCGGCTCCGGTCAGTGCTACCGCCAGGGCGCCGCCCCACCAGACGGCGTCGGGGGACGTTGCGAGCAGCGCGCCGCCGGCCGCGGGGCCGAGTGCCACGCCTGCGGTGAAGCTGAGGCCGTAGAGCGACATGTAGCGGCCGAGCAGATGCGGGGGTGCGAGGTCGACGACGATGGGGCCGAGCACGATGAACTGCGCGCACTCACCGATCGCGATCACGATCGCGACCCCGGCCAGGACGGTGGTAGCGGTGAGCGTCGAGCTCGTGAGCGGTGCGAGCAGGACCGCGAGCAGGCCGATGGCAAAGAGCGCGCTGGTCGCGGCGAGAGCGTGGGTGCGGCGCATGCGCTTGACGACCCGTGTGGCCGGGATCTGCGCGACGACGATGAAGAAGGTGTTGATGAAGATGACGACGCCGATCTCGCCCGGCCCGACAGGCGTGTGCGCCTTCGCGAACGGCGCGAGGATGTTGGAAAACAGCGCGCCGCCGGTCATCACGAGCACGATGTTGGCGGCGATCAAGTTGAGGAGGAGCCGATCGTGAGCAACTGCCCGGAAGCCGGTTCCCCTGTCGCTCGCCGGCGCGGCATTGGCGAGGCGAGGATTCGGGATCCCCGCGAGCACAACCAGCGCGAAGACAGCGAAGGTGACGCCGTCGAAGAGGTAGAGCGCCTGGAACGCGCGCAGGTCATGGGCGGCAGCGACGATGAAGCCCGCAACCGTCGCGCCGCTGCCGAGACCGAAGTTGCCGGCGACCCGGCGGAGCGCGATCGAGGAGGCGCGCTGCTCCGCTGAGACCAGGGTCAGGGTCAGAACCTGGTTCGCGGTGTTCGCGACTCCGAACCCGGCACCGCCGACGATCGAGCAGACGAAGGCTTGCCAGGGACGGTCGACGAACGCGAAGCCCGCGTAGCCCAGTGCGCTCGCGAGATTGCCGGTGATCAGGATCGGCTTGGCACGGAAACGATCGAGCAGCGCACCGGACAGGGGCGTTACGACCGCCGCCGTGCCCATGATCGCCGCCAGGACCAGCCCCGCGGTCGCCGTCGGGAAGCCGCGGGCCTGGTGCAGGTAGATGATCTCGAAGGGAAGGACCAGCCCAGTGCCGAAGTAGTTGACCGCGGTCCCGGCCTGAAGAACGATGACAGGCCCCGGCAGGCCCGTCCGCCAGCCGGCGAACACACGAGCGAGCGTCCTGCCCGGTTGCTTCCTGCGGTTGGCTGCAGACGATTCCATCGTCAACCTTCCAGGGTCGTTTCCGGCTGCTGCGGCACGATCCGGTGGGCGGATCGTCCGGGCGGTCGGTGGTGCATACACCGCGGCACTGGGAAACTGGGCGCCCGCGAGCCGCCCAGTTCGCGCCGTGGGCGGTGTATATACCGGGCGGAGGTACGACGTGGTGCGGAAGGAAGGAGCGCAGGATGGTGACAGCCGATCTGCTCTCGCGGGCGCGGGCAGGGGATGGCGAGGCGTTCCGGGAGCTGGCCGAGTCCCATCGGCGGGAGCTGCAGGTGCACTGCTACCGGATGCTCGGATCCTTCGCCGACGCCGAGGACGCCGTCCAGGAGACGATGCTGGCTGCCTGGCAAGGCATCGGCGGGTTTACTGAGGAACGCGCGTCGCTGCGCACCTGGCTGTACAAGATCGCCACCAACCGGTGCCTCAACGCGCGCCGCGCGGCGAGCCGGCGCCCGGCCAGGGAGTGGGACATGTCGCAGTTCGAAGCGCCCGTGCCGACCCCGCGCGACGAGGCCGTCTGGCTGCAGCCGTTTCCTGATGCGTTCCTCGAGGACGCCGCCGGCCGGCCGCTCGGGCCGGAGGCCCGCTACGAGCAGAGCGAAGCCATCTCGCTGGCCTTCGTGGCCGCCCTGCAGATGCTTCCGCCGCGCCAGGTCGCCGTCCTCATCTTGCGCGACGTCCTCGGATTCCACGCCAGCGAGGTGGCCGGCATGCTGGAGGTGACCGTCGACTCGGTCAACAGCGCCCTCAAACGAGCCCGCGCCAGCCTGCAGCGCCGGCAGCAGCCGACCGCCGACCACCAGCCGCCGCCCGCCGCGGGCTCACCCGCCGAGGACGCGATCGTGGCCATGTTCGCCCGCGCGTGGGAGTCGGCCGACCTCGACGCGCTAGTGGCCCTGCTGACCGCCGACGTCTTCATCGCGATGCCGCCGGAGCCCTTCGGATACGAGGGCCGAGACCTCGTGACCCGCTACTGGGCCCGCCAGCTCGGCGCGGGCCGCAGGTTCGACCTCGTGCCGACCCGAGCCAACGGCCAGCCCGCGTTCGGGGCATACCTGCGCGTCCCGGCCGGAATCCGCCACGCGACCGCCTTCTACGTGCTCACCCTGGCCGGCGACCAGATCTGCGGCATGACCCGCTTCGAGGCCAGCGTGCTGGCGTGGTTCGGGCTACCGCGATCGCTCCCGGCCCGGTGACCAGCCTTGGAGCAGCGATAGCGAGCAGCAGCGATGCTGGCCGGGGAATGCGCCCTCGAATACCAGAGCCTCAGCAAGATCCCCGGCCCATCCGCCGCGGCGGGCAGCACGCAGGCAGCAGGCGGAGCGGCGGCCACAGGCGGTAACCCGGCGGCTCCCGGCCCGCTATCGCCAATGGCCGTTCCATTGTGGGCCGACCCCCGATTCCGGTACGCCAGCTCGATCCCGGCTAACGAAGATCGACCCCCGCGAGGAGGACACCATGCATCCGGACATCCTGCGGCAGCTCGCCGCCGAGCACACCCGGGATCTGATTACCGAGGCCGGTGAAGCGCGGCGGGCCCATGAAGCCCGCCACACCCAGCGGCGTCGGCTGGCAGCGCACCTGAGGCGGTCAACCCGGCTGGCAGCGCAGCAGCCCGGGTCCCGCCGGGGATCCGGTATCCCGGTCACGCCGGCCGTGGACGGCCGGGTAGACGCGTCCCGGTAGTCCTGGGAAGAATCCAACGGCTCAGCACATAAGGGAAAGGAACTCACCGGCCATGACACGTGACGCCGTTACCTGTGACCAGCTGCCAGCACCGGGCCTGCCGTTCTCGGTGGCCGTGCGCGGCGGCGGGCTGCTTTTCCTGTCCGGGCAGGTGGCCCAGGACCCGGCCACCGGCGAGCTGGTCGACGGCGACGTCGCCCAGCAGGCCGACCAGATCCTGCGCAACATCGCGGCGACTCTGGCAGCGATCGGCAAGGACCTTGACGACGTGATCCGGGTCGGGGTCTACCTGACCGACATGTCGCAGTTCGGCGCGATCAACGAGGCGTACCGCAGGTACTTCGCCGAGCCCTACCCGGCCCGCTCACGGGTCAGCCATCGGATCCAAAGACACCTCCTCCAGTCCATGCCCGCTACGCGGGCTATATAGCAGTGCGCCTCGTGGCGCACGCAGATTGTCCTGTTGTGCCGTCCGGTGCTGCGTCGGCCAGCTGGGGCAGGTCAGGGTAGCGGCCATGTACGCCAGTGGTAGTTGCTGGGGCTGCCGAGCA
>Ga0335081_10010316_pt1 | contig 15089 bp, 16 predicted proteins | sample Lox_Sample_35_FD_206713 | JGI IMG/M metagenome (GOLD analysis project Ga0335081, IMG submission 206713) | Soil microbial communities from Loxahatchee National Wildlife Refuge, Florida, United States - Lox_Sample_3.5 | ecosystem: Environmental > Terrestrial > Soil > Wetlands | place: USA...
ATCAGTGCTGACGTTGAAGGGCGTAAACTTTGCCGAGAAAGGGGACGGTCTTGACAAACTTTGCGGATTCACGTTCGACCTCTCGGAAGCCATTTTCGAGGTCAGCGAGTTTTGAGCGCAGTTCTGGTTGTATTTCGTCGCCGCTGGGTTGGGCGTCCAATTCTTTTATTCGTTCTGTCAAATCGTCCTGCTGTTTGATGAGGGACTCGCCGATTTTGCCTACGCTGAGAAGCCTTGCCTTTGTGTCGGCGAGACGCAGCTCGAGTTTGTGCTTGATGTCTGAATGGGATCTGTCAGACAAGGATATTATTGCACCCGAGGCCGGTCGAATCTGGTGGGCCGGCGTGACGGGGCTGTCGAGTGACATGGTTGGTGGTGGAACGGCGGATGCGACTTTGATGTCAGACATCGTGCCAGGACAGCGTGCAGTGGGGACAACTTGATTCCTCCGATCGGGGATAAGGGCTGACGTCTCTGGGCAGGGTGGGAGAGGCGGGGAGGGGGAGTTCGGCGGCGGTGGTGGCACGGGTTGTAACAAAGCGACCGATGTGCGCAGTAGGTGGAAAGCCAGAGAGGGATGGCGTAGACACGCGACAGTGGATGTCTGCGAGCGCGTTCGCTCGGCGTCTGCGAGTTGATTTCTTCCAAGGATCGAGCGAAATCAGCGTCACCGGGCGGCGGTGGCCAATCGAGAGATTTGTTGTTGTCGTTGTGTTTTTGTGATGACCCCTGTGGGCGGAGAGGTAAATACGCAAGGGGGACCGTGGGTGGGGCGGCAGACGGGCTCGGTTCTTTATTTTATCCACGTATTTACCAATACATACAAAAACTGGATGCTTCCCACGTAGCGGCTTAGAGGCACCAAACCTAAATGATGACGGAAAAGTTTCGCGAACTCTAACCCAATTGCAAAAAACGCGGGAGCGCGAACCTTGTTTAACGGACTTTCTTTGAAGGCAGATAGACGGGGATTGCGACTGTTACCCCGAAACAACCCTACAACACCTCCTCGACGGGTTGACGGATAACTGACTTGTTTTGGCGAACGAGAGAATGTAAAAAATAACACGGAACATGAAAATGAATAAAAGAGGTCTGTGCGTTTTCACCAGGCAAAGTCAGAAAAAAAAAGTCACTCTGCGGGCATGGCCGAAAATAATTCCATTTTATTTTATTTTTTTGGGAAGTTTGTATTTCTGTTTGCACAGAAGTGATTGACCTTGCGATCTGCGTGCATTTTGCAGTGTTTCAGTTTGACAACCACATCTTCATCCTTACAAGCTATGTCAACCTGTGTTAACCTTGAGGAATCGATTTCTTGAATTTTAAATTTGATATGTTCTATTATAATCCTCAACCGTTTCAGGGTGTGCTTTCAATTGTGATTGCTCCAGTTCGTGCTGTTCACGGGGTTTGAAAATCTGTGATTGATTCGGTTTGCTTGCCACACACAATCGAAAATCGGATCTGAAAGGCTCCAAACCAGAAGATGTGAGCAGGGGAAATGAGGGCCGGACACACTCGAAAATCGGATCTGAGGGGCCCCAAACCTGTGGCTGTACAGATATCAAAGGAGGGAAGATGGAGGGATGTAGAGGCAATGTGCAATGTGTCGCGTGTGGGAACGGACAAACACAGGGAGAGGCAAAGTGCCCCCAATGGACGAGTTAGGAGATGTCTTTTATATCCAGTCAACTCACACGTTGTTCGAAATCAAAAGTAAGGAAACATTGGCCGAACAGATTGTCAATCTCATAGGTGAGAGTGAAGGGACGGCGTCCACAAGGAATGCAGTGTAATTAATTTCATTTCTTTTTTTTTTTATTTTCTCTATTTATTATTTGTGTGCCGTTGGTTATTTTCAGAATGCAGTGACGACGGAGTGGTCGGGTTGGGCTGGCAAGGTTGGGCCAGGAGCGAGCACAAAAGAGGAGAAAAGATTTGATTCCGTCTTGTTTCTCTTCCTGCCTCTTCTTTAGCTTGTGAACACAATTTTTCTTTGCTGATTCCCCCTGCTGTTCTCGTTCTGTAGCTGGTGCCTTATCGGCGTGTTGTTGTGGCCCGAGCGAGCGACTCCACGGCAGTCGTCGTCAACGGTTGCTGTTGCCTGAGTAATCGCTATCGTCTCCACCACCACCACCTCCTCCTCCTCCACCGCCGGCCACGGTCGTCCGCGTTCGCGTCCACGTCTGTTCCCCTCCGCGCCGCTGGACCGTGTTCCTTGCCGCATTGGCCTTGCCTCCGGTAGCCACACCCTCCGTCCCTCTGTCCCTGCATTCATTCCCTCGGCGACACTTGATCCATTGACCGGTCAGTCAGCGTCGTCCGCCTTTCGCCCTCGCCACCCTTTCTCCCGAGTTCCCCTCTTCGTTCGGTGCCAGGACCATGAATGTGTCGAATGGCGCCGACGACAGCATCGCCGCCTCCAACATCGCCTGCGACATCTCCCTCTCAGAGCAGCCGCCGTCGGCCGCGACACCCGCACACAACCAGACGAACCCAGCGGCGGCCGTCGTGGCCGACTCGACGAGCAGCGACATCACTGCCACTTCGAATGAAGATGGCGCCGTGCAGAACAAGACGCTCTCCTCCTCGCCACCCGTCACCCCTCCTCCTAGCGCCGACCCCGACCTTGACCCCGACCCTGGCCCCGACCACGACCTCGTCGACGCAGGCCCTGCTGATGACCACCTCGCCTCATCCTCCTCTCCAGACAGGCGGTCGTCAGAGCTAGACGAACAGCCCGTCGTCATCGCCCAAGAATTTCTCCCCTCCGTCATCGCCATGCTTGAGTCCCTGCCTCCACGCCGAGTAAAGGTCTACGAACTGCGTCGTGACGTTTGGGTCGACCTTGGCACTGGCTTCTGCCAAGGCTACATTGACAACGTATATCGCTGTGTTAGCTTGATTCGGAGGCTCACATTTTACAGAACATAGCATATTTGAGAGTCACCAGCGAAGAGACGCCGTCCACTGAATTACTGGATTGTAGCATCATGGAGCGGACAGAGTACGTGAAACAGCAAGGTTGCACCTTGATCTTTCTCGAGAAACTTATCTTAGACACATTAATCGTCTGGACCTTGAAGCTAACGGACATGGCCCTCAGTTTCCAGGAAGGCCAAGGTTGTGCGGAAATAATGTAAGGCATCCGTTAGGAAATGGCGTAACACACAGGAACTTTATAAATCTCGTCCGAGATCCCAAATCGACAGAAGATGCGGATGACGAGTTTATAGATGATGCTATGCCCCACGTAGTTCTCCCTGTGACACTGCCTCTGCCCACCATGGGTACCTTGGATGCCATCGACCACATAGTTCAGCAGTGCGTTGCATCAAACGGAGCCGCCAGGGAAAGCTTAGTCTCGCATATTCATGAGACCGTAAGATCTGCTTCGTTGTCTAACTAACAAGAGAAATATCTTTACAAGCTGGTAGATGTCTTTGAAGAGTGTGAGGAAATGGAGGACATCGACGGCCTGCATCACCTGTCATCGATCATGAAAACACTGAGTAACGCTCCAAAGTTGCCAAGGTTAATGGTCAGTACTCATCAATGATGTCGTTATTATTGAACCAATTGTACGGGACGATCTAATATTTGGAGTCGCAGGCATACTAGAATGTACCGGCCCCAAACAGGTAGTTCTAACTCAACTAGATGATGCAGAGTTTCCTCGACACAGAGCCCATCACCGGGACTACTTGCGAGATCCTTCAAAATTTCGACAAGTCATTGAAATCAAAGATCCCGCAACACTCCAAAAGATCCACTATACTTTCCGGCTGCAATACCTCAAAGACGTTGTCCTAGCTCGACTCATGGAAGAGCCCGTCTTCTCCGTTCTGAATTCGTTGATCTTTTTCAACCAGGTCGATATCGTCCAAAGTTTGTGCGCAAATAACGAGTTTATCAAAGACCTTTTCGCCGTGTTCCTCACCGATGATGACGAACGCAAGCGCAGTGCTGTGGTCTTCATCCAACAATTTTCCCAGGTGTCGAAGACTCTTCAAGCTCCTGCGAGAACGTTACTCTACAATAAATTTGCCGAGAACGGGCTATATGATGTCATCGAGTATGCGCTACTACACCATGATCTCAAAGTCCGTCTGGCAGGGGCGGATGTTGTGATGATTGCCATCGAACACGATCCTACAGTTCTGCGGTCCACGATTGCGAGGCAACTCGAGGAAGGGAAAAAGCCTTTACTCACCACACTCTACGAGTCGATGCATCGAGAAGAGGATCTTGGCCTCAAACTTCAATTCTTTGAATGCATTCGCATCCTGCTCGACCCCTCTACTCTTGCTCCAGTCGATGGGCTGAATGATCGCACGAGTCACATGTTGGCACATATCAAATACAAGGCCGAGGATGCCATAGCAAGCGACAAGTTCGTCTCGACGTTCTACAGGCACTGGGCTGCAGAGCTTTGTATTCCCATAATAGCTCTCAACGAAGAGGAGAAGAGCGAACAATTGGGAAACTTGTCAACTCCGGATGCGGCAGTCTACATACACCTCTTAGAACTGATGGGTGGCTTCGTTCGATTGCATGGGGATCGATTCAGAGATTTCGCCGAAAAATTCAACTTGTTGGAGAAGGCGTCTGTGTTATTATGGTGTAAATATAAACATATCAAACTTGGTACCTTCTGCCAAGGTCGTGCTGACATCCAGCGGCATTGAGATTTTTCCGGCATTGTATTGGTGTCATAGGGGATGCATATTCGAATCGGATGTTGAAAGCACACATTTTCGAACCCATTGTTGATATCTTGGTCGAGAGTGCCTCGCGCAACAGCCTGCTCAATTCAGCTGTTTTGGAGTTTTTGCAATATGTTGCGAAGGTTTTCACTATCTCTCGCACACCTAACGGCGCAGGAAGCGAAAAAGGCAATTATCATTCATATTGTGGAGATGTATGGAGAACGATTCAAACCGATCGAGACATTTGGTGTTGTTGAGCAGATCCATCGAAAGTATGCTCAATTCCATGATGTTTCCTCTCCGGCCACCACAACCACTGGCGAACCAATTGATAGGCTTGCAATCCCCTTGACGCAGCTAATTTTAGACATCAATTGCCCAATGGCATCGAGCGATGGGGGCCTGGCATCAAGGAGATGGACCCGACGGAAGAAGAATACTTTAACAGAGACGAGGAGGAAGAAGCACTTGCCGAACCGATTCCAGACGAGGAACCTAGTCGTGAAAATTTGTTAGATCTTAAACGACGGCAGCTAGACGAGGATGGCGACGATGAACTCAGCCAACTTGCGCAAAAGTCGCCCAAAACCAATGGTACAAAGAACTCTAGGATTGACTAACATTAGTCGACGATGGTCTTAACGGAGCAAGTCCCTCCCCGAACCCTAGTCCATCCGACAAAACGCCGACGCCAAAACGGCCAAGGGACTTGCATGAGCCAGAAGATGAAATGGAGCGATTGGGCAGAAGCTCGAAGAGGGTTATTAGTCCGACAGAAGTCAGACGGAAATCTTCACGCGGTTCTTTGAACGGAGGCAGGAAGATTGCAATTTCAATCGGCAAGAAGTAATTGTATAGGATAGGCCTGGTATTCGGGGCCCGTATCGGTTACTGGACTGTGCGTTGTAAGACATAGGTCATTTACGAGGATTTTGGGGAGTGTAAATACCGAGCATTTAATCTGATAAAGAGATTTAATATGCCGGTGGATATCGATATTATTACTACATGCCAGGCAGGGTATCCCATGCTCTAATCCTGACCTTTGCTCGTGCGGTGTTTATAGTCATCCGTACAGAATGGCTTGGGTGTCAAAACTTTCTCCCTTGAATACAATCGTTTTGAAGGTAACCCCTGTTTCGAATCGCGCGGCTCGAGAACGTTCACCCAGCGTAAAATGTTGCTCCGGGTGAGGTACTGGCGACCCTTGGTTTGTCGGGCGCCGCGTGGTGTTTCGAGGATAGTATATAAAAGTTGTTGGTGTTGTTTGGCATAAAACTGGCGCTCTCGAAGAGAGTGAACTTTGCGTTCACTAAGATGATGAAGAAATCGCATGAACGCTTTTGATGGCAATTCGTGTCGCTCTTTCAATGCTCGTAACGCCCGTTCAACAACCCGTCGTAGTGGCGTCATACCGGTCACGGGGTCAGGATAGGCGAATTCTTTGCGCGAGTACGCCTTCATGAGCAAAAGCCATGATGATATGCGGACGTCGCTCTCCTTCCCCAACTCCACGATACGCGCCTCGATGACATTCGCAGCAAGTCTTGGTGCTCCGCAATCAAGACAGGTGACGGCTATTCGATTGCAAACCTTTTCCGTAATTCCAATTTTATTAGCATCAGCAAACCTGAGAAACATGTCTAAAGCTTTGAGGACCGATTCCCGAGTTCCCCCTCCCCTCCTGTACCGCCACCGACAAAGCTCCATCCAAAGGAACCGCCCGAAATGTCGATCAATAAATGCATCCGAATCCAACAGTCGATTGATTATTTCCTCGCATTGTTTGTAGTACGAACCCTTCAGTAGGGCGTCGAAAATAACTCGAGAATACCACCGATCGAATTTTGCATCTCGTGCGCTTACATCATCGTGGATCTCGATAATTTTTGCGTAATCTTTCGTCCTGGCGAGGGATGCAACGAGGGAGGTGAGGATCGTCTCATTCCAAAAGATCCGCAAGGGGCCTTCATAGCGGTTTGCGGATCCGTCCCCCTTGGCGCCGCGTACGACGAGGTTGAACAACGTTTCCGAAGCGTGCGGTGGATGGACGAGTCTCGAATCGACCATCCACTGTTGGTTAATGAGCTTTGCCGGTCTCGTCCATAGATTAATCTTGCGTTGGTATTCTCCGAGGAGGATGACAAAGGTGTCCGCGTTTGGCCTTATTTCCAAAGATTTCATCGTTTGGAAATGTGCTTCGAGATCGCGAAGATTGAAGGTCCGTTTGAATAAGTTATACAGAACAGCGTTGCATGTTCGTATATTCGGGGTCGTATTGTAACTGTGGCAAAGATTGGCGGCTGCGGTTAAGTCCATTGGTTCGTGACGCATTTTGCATAGAAGCAGCTGATGGATGTGCTGAATTTGCGGCTCAATTTTAGCGAACGTCATGGAATTTAACAGGCTCTCGACGCCTCGCAAGCCCTCTTGCCTTGATTGATGCTGCATTAGTCGAAGATAGGTGACTTCATCCGGTTTGAATCCTCTTTCATTCATGAGATCCAGGATCTGCTTTGCTCTATCGATTCGACCGCACCGGAGGTAAGCGCCAATGATTATGTTGTATGTGAGCATGTCTGGCGTTTCGCGGCTATCGGACGACAAAACTTGAGATATGAGGTCTACGGAATCGAGATTGATTGCTAGTCGTGCTTCGCCCTGCAACATGGTTCGAATCATTGCTTGGCCGAGCGAGATCTTGTTTTCGCGCATCTCCGCAAATAGAGCGCGAGCCTTACGTATATTCATCGAGAGGATGTAACTTCGGAACAACAAGCGATATGTTCGTCCGTTGGGAACGAGATTTGGCGTCGACATAAAGTATGATGCAGCGTTTTCTACATCGACGTAGTATCCCAAATGAATCAGCGCATCCATATAGGAATTCAGCATAGCCGTTGTTACACTATCACCGGAATCCGATGGTCGTCCCGTTTGGTGGCCGAGAGCAATATAGCGCTCAAATGAGCGGACTGCCTCAAGGTACATTTGCGATTTCATCGCCGAATCAATGAACTTTTCCATGGCGTATGGAGTGGACAAAATATTGTTATTCGAGTGAGGAAGCGGCGTCTGAGGCATTGCGGAAAGCGTTTGAGGCTCGGTTGGAGCGGAGGGAGGGCCGAGTGCGTTCTCTTGAGGATCTAGATATAAGAAGAGTTAAAATGTACGTATAGATACCATTCCGAGAATGTTCCCATTCGGGGGAAGCATTATTTTCAGGGGAAGCATTATTTTCAGGGGAAGCATTATTTTCAGGGGAAGCATTATTTTCAGATGTTGCAGCGCCCTACAAATTAGAAGCAGAGAGGTAACAAGATCGCACTTGAAGTTTGGGGATCAATTGAGTCAATGCTGTCGTCATGAGTCGAGCTGGATTTGGTGGTCGCCGTCTGGACGGACCGTCTGCGTTGATCTTGCGGAGGTTGAGGAAGAATGGCTGGTGGTGGCCTGCGCTCTGGGTTGCATCGAGGTTCGGAAGCAGCACGGAGATCCAGCGCAGTTCGCGTAAATGAGGGAAGAGAGCGCGGCGGACGTATGTGCCCTCCCGCAGCATGACCAAGAGTCGCTACTGGCATGGTATGTGAATGCTGGTGTTGGTTGTGGTCGCCTGCATGAGTTTGTCCCCCGAAATGAGCGTCCCGATTGGAGGGTTTGCCTCCGCCCGCATGCCGAAGGAAACAAAGGTTCTAGGCCCTAAAAAAATTGAGCGGTGCTTTGAAGTTCACAAAATACAACGAACACGGTGTTTTAACCTTCCGTCTGACTTGCCATCGAAATGCGACAACCTTCGACGAAACCGTTTCTCAAACGATATCTATATGATCTATCTATAGTAATTCAAGAGACACCTTCAAACGGAAACAATTACAAATCGCCTTTGTGTCGCTCTTCCAAAACTTTCAGGTTACACTTGCATCGTTCGGAACCGGCACAGCCTGTTGTGATTTCTCTCCTGTCTCTGAGACTCTTTCAGAAAACCGACGAGAAGCCAGACGAGTCGTTCTCTGGAAGGTTCTAAGGGGTTCATCTCGTGAGTTCGGGGTGTTTGAGGTTGCAAGACAGGATTGGTAGGTTTTCTCATGAATTTGAAATCATGGACGTTCCCGGCAGATCCAACCACCGTCTTGCGAACGCTTATGGCTCAAGATCTAGCAAAGCTTTGTGTCCAGCAAGCGGCTTCTCGGGAGAAACCTCACGTATGACTCCGTGCATGAGATGCTAATGCCGGCGCTAGTTGTTAGTCATCACGGGATGAACAGTATATACATCAGAAGACTCGGTTCGATATGTACGCGCACATCATGAACATGACTAACAGCTTCGGCTACGTCATCTACACTGCCAAGGCTATCGTGAGCTACACCGCATCACACACAACTTGATGGAATACCTTCCAAGGGGTATCTCATGCTCAATGCCTCCCATAGCCTCGTCAGAAGGAATCATCATCGTTCACTCAATCATGACTGGCGCATCGTGGTCGATGCAGAAAGCTAAAAACGGAAAGGTGCACAGATATGTTGAATTCGGCAAGGCATGTTAAGAGATTCTTCATAAGTCCGGTGAGGCCTCCTTTGCTGGCGACATAGCGGGGTCCACTGATGCCGCTTCCCTTGACATCTATACTGGAGACAAAGAGTAAGATCCGACGCCATCGCTGTTCCTAGATTGGTGCGACGACTTGTTTGGTGAGGACACACGACGCTCGAGGTTGAGATGGAGCGTACGATCAAACTTCTCCCGTCTGAGTTGTCTAAGCAGCGTATTAGCACAGAAGACATATTCTTCTATACGTCTGTTACCCGTCGTGCACCGCCGGCATTTTGAGATGGAGATGTCCATGTTTCCATGTCTTTCCACACCTTTACGTGGCAATTATCTATCTACATTGATTAGCCTCGGCGAAGTCGGCTGGATGCCGAGTAACTGTCAGTACAGGATACGCAGCTCTATAATTTCCGCTCGAAGACTCTTTGAAGTATCAACAGCGCGAGAGTCGCACGAGGCAAGAGCCTGGCACCGGATATAGGGCTCAAATTCTAAAATTAGAGTCACTGGTAAACAGGATATACGCGCTTGATGCACCGGCGACAAACGCGCTCTGCCCGAAAAGTCAAGCTACCCTGTTCGTTGCGAAGCAATTTTTTCTCGAGGCAGAGAGCAGCGTCAAAGCGAAATTTAAAAGGCATCATGGGCCGGTTTTGCGGCAGTGTCCTCGAGCGTGGCTGTGCTTCCTTGATTGACACGCGAGGATTCACGGGTATGGTTGCAGCGGTGCCTGAATGGCCTTGGGAAGAAAGTTTTGAACCGGAAAAGCCTGTTTTTGAGCTATAAGTTAATCCCGGGGAGTGACACACGAGCGATGTGGGGTGGCCGTTGGTTTCTGAGGCAGCGGGAGGCGGCGCATCTTGCCCTGCCGCCGCTCTTTGGGGATCAAATACCGGCAATTCCTGGCAATCAATAATTGTGGGGCGACCGAACCTAAATTTCAATATGCCCACACGAGCGGGCCAAAGACCCTGGAGACGAAACTAAATCACGCAGCTTGCTGGTATGTGCACGTTTTGCACTCCCCGGGTAAAACTTTAGGCGAATGGGTCGATAAGGAATCCGCCGCGGGCTTCCACCCTCCCTCCCTTCACCATCCCTCACCGACTGTACTCCAACGACCGATGCGACGATGAATGGCCATATCGAGGAAAACGGCGGCGATAATCAACAGCAGCAGCCCAAAAAGAGACGCCGTGTCCCCGAGGCCTGTCGGGTGTGCAGACGAAGGTACCACATGCTTTTTATTACCCGCAAAGTTGCTAAGAGTGTAAAATTAGAAAGGCTAAGGTAGATGAAACTCCGCAACTCGGGCACAGAGATAACCGTGCAGTGTGATGGAGGAAGACCGTGCTCCTGGTGCAAGAACAACAATCAAGAGTGCGAATATGATCCGAGCCATCCGGTTCTTGCCGTGGATAAGACCAGTGCAAACTCAATCCACGAGTAATGTCCGCCCCCAAACCCGCTGACACCAACCACCAGGGTCATCAAGAACCTGCTTGACCGCGTACAGCTTCTCGAATCCAAGGGCTCAATCCCAGCCCCTGTAGAAGTCACAAATGCCAGTCGCCCTTGGCCGGTCGTGTCACCGGCTTCGTTGATGAGAACTCCCAGGGATCACAACACCGTCTTCATCGAAGTTGGGACTGGATTTTCCGCCGTCAAACCCATCGAGTTTTATGGTCCACCGTTTGTGCCACCCCAACTTACTTGATAGGAGCGACATCTCACTATGCCTTTGCCGCCCAGACCGCTATTCTTCCTACCACCTCTGGAACGCCAACCAGAATCACCGCTTTGTCGCCATCACAGAATTCTCCCGCATCTTCCAAACCGTCCCCAGACCAAACGGATCAATCAGGGATGAAATTTCTTGCTATGGATAACATGCCGATTGGGGATTTACTGGTAGGCGATGACACCCCTATGCCTGACCAATTCGATATGCTCTTGGGTCCGAACGACGGAACTTTTACCCTCAGCGATACGTTCCTACAACGCGACATCCTTGACCGACACATTAATTCATTCTTTGAGAACGTTCATTCTTTGCTCCCCATTTTGCACGAAGGCGCTTTCCGCAAACTCTATGGAGTGTTCTGGGAAGAGGTGGAAAGAAGGGAGACTTGCAAAGACCAGTTGCAGATTGGACGAGATGCCTTAGACGCTGGTGTTATGCCGTTGGTCTGCGCTGTTGCCTGTCACGGTGCCCTGTACAGCGAAGACCACGATGACCAGAGGGAGTGGGCACGCGGATACTTTGTTCGGGCCAGACGATGGTTGTCGGTCTTTGAAACAGGGTCTTTTGAGACAATGATTGCCATGTATCTCTTGGCCACATACGCTCAACATGTCTTCAAGACGAGCCGTCAGTATCATTCTTTATTGAGCTCACAGTAGTTGCTTACAATTACCTTGGACTAGCGATTCGACTGAGTTTCAGCATTGGTTTGCATATCTTTAATCCCGCGACATCAGATAGAACCATTGCAACAACCGCCTGTTGGCCAGGTCTCTCAGCCGCAACCTCCTCTCATTTTAGGCGTCTCGAAACCAATTCTTGGAGAAATGGCCAAGCGAATCTGGTGGTCCATGTATGCTCTTGAAGTTGAGAGTTCTTTGAATTGCGGGAGACCAAGTAAGCAATCTACAATATTTTGCTAATGTAGTGTGCATTCGAAACCAGGACATTTTCATCGATCATCCGACCACATTTGAGGACGATGTTGTCCCACGTGAAGCAGCACTGATAGCAGGTCGTCGACTGTTCAGATCCTAACCCCCCTTCAGCAACGCCACGTACCCGCATCCACTATATCATCGAAATGGCCCGGTTTTCACGAATCGTCCGGAAAGTCCTCAAAGTGGTGAGTATATCTTGAGATTTATCTAACATAGTCTTACTCCAACGAAACTGTCAAGCTTACTGTTCCCGGTTGGACTGAAGAAGTCCACAATCTTACGACTGAATTGACCGTGCGTGACATTATTATCTTCATTGACTATATAGGAATGGAAGGAAGGGTTGCCGGCGCATTTGCGCACTTGCGACGATTTTGAGGAGCCAGCGTGGATGACAAGGCAACGAGAATCGATCTCGTATCATTGTATGTATCCAAGTATACATTGCTAAGCATAGATAATCACGTTCAGTTGACTATGTACCGAGAATTTCTCAACGTCAAAAAGCAGCACCTCTCGAATACCAGACTCTCGAGCGTATGACCCTGGCCTGCCCATTTGATTTTCTAGGAAACCGGTGTACAACGATGCGTCGACGCCGCCCGCGATAATATCATGCTTATCCGGGACTCGCTCGAGGCTTATCCGTCTCTCCGCAATTGGACTCACTTGTATTACTATCTGCTTTCCGCGTCGATTGTCATTTTGTATCGTCTCAATCAGTCTCCGTTCGATCATCGGGCCCGAGAGTATATCCGCCTGTGTGGTTTTGCCACTGAAGCGTTTGAGTGGATAAGATCCCTCGGCGGCTCAGGTATGCCTGTCTCACGAAACTAGCTAACATCAGCGAAAATTATCACGGCCATCAAGAATTCCTTGGACCAGTGGAATGATCGCAAAACGAAAATGCAAGGTGTGGGAAGAAAACGTGAGCGCGAGCCATCGCCAGTAGAATCAGAACAGGATGTGAGTACCCCCGGCGACAACCTTCGACCTCGATCTCGAGCTGAACTTGGGACCTCCTTCGTGTTTCCAACCCCCGACCTGTATTCCTTTAACGAATTTTACGCAAATGGGATACCATTCCCGGCACCTTTCCCAGCCCCATACGACATTTCCGCCCTCCTCCATCCGAACCCAGTCCAAGCATCCACCAGTGGTCAGTTCCGATTCGCTGGTGCGGCGTCCACCCGGTTTGAAGGTGTCAAGTCAGCTGGAGCGCCAGGTGAACCGACCAGAAGCCGGAGCGACGACGATGAGAGCTCCAGCGGGTTCAGCTCCGATCCAAGGATTATGAGAAATTTTGGCATCAACAGAGAGTCACACGGTTGGAAGTAGAAGTAGAAGTGGTCGTGGTGGATAATGAAGTTTGCACCTTAAATTCGTTGAAACTTTAGGGTATATATATCCGGGTTGTATAGATGGCCTCTGTGAGTATGTGGAAGTAGCGATCTCCAGGCAAGGGAAGTTGGGAGGGTTTCTCTCCTCAATCATTGCGCTGCATTGCATCGCTTGCTTCGACGATAACCTGCCCATATTAGCCTCTTCCCCCCCCTCTCCCCTGGGTCAAATCCCCCGAAATGAGCGTAGTGAAGAAGGGTTTTGTCTTCCTAAAAACCCATTAAAAACGTTCAAATGTGTCTATATCCCTAAAAAGTTGATACCCTAGAACAATTTGTTAGCTCCACAAAACTGGTGGTGGCTTCTACCATTTAAAATTTAACACCACAAAAATTAGTTAAATACAGTCTACTCTCTGAAATGTAAACTTATAATTATGGCTTAGACTTTCATGCTTATATATATTATATCCTTCAAAAAAATTGTATATTTTATTAGATTTAAAAAGAGTATTAGAATTTAGTTAAATATAATGTAATATACAATATAAAAAAGAGATTCAGTAGATCAAATATTAGAAGAATGTATATTAACTATTATATATATATATATATCTTGACTATTAAAATGGCTCTATATTCTTTTAATTATTGCTAATAGCTTGTTTTTTATTATAACTTTTTTATTATTCTTTATATTTTAAATCAAATTTTATTTTCTTAAATTACAGTTTTATTTACTATTTTAATCTCTTTTTTTGTTTGCAATATAATATTAAATATATAAACAATTTATATCAATATTACTGATATAAATACTTTAATTCTACTTATTTACCTTTTAACTACTAAAATAATATACCTTGAATAATAACTAGTAGATTCAGCATATAATTAAGAGCTATATAAACAGTAAAAAGTAAAGATTACAAAAGTTAATATTGGATCTTATTTCTATCTTAATCAATCTTGGTTTGATAAAAAATCCGGTTTAAACTAATTCAAACTTGCTATTAATATATAGAAAGTAAAATAAATTCAATTTTAATAATATACACTTAGAAATAAAAATTATGATATTAGATTCGGTAAAATAAATATATAGTTTTTGTTAGTCTTTTACTTTATTTAATAGTATACTTATTTCAGATTTAATATATTTATTTTATTTTCGCTTTTTTATCTTTATATTTTATTTATATGTATAATATATATATACAATTTTTGAGGAATTACATAGCATGCTTCTATATATATATTTCTCTATATATTGTATTATATGATTCTACATATATATTTTTACTTATATTATATAAGTTAAAATTACTTTTTTAGACATAAATATTTTGATTTCTCTATTTAGCATAATATAGATGTTTCACTAATAATTCTCGCTAGAAGTATAGATATATTAGTATTGTATAATAGTATTAATCTTTAATTTACTTATAAATTAATATTATTTCTGAATTAAATATACTTATCTTATTTATCAAAATCTGTTTTATCTTTGTGTTAAACTGTGTTTTAATCTATGTTTTTAATCTGTGTTTTAATCTACATTTTAATATACATCTTAACTCTATGTGTAAGACTTTTACTAATAATTCTTACTAATAATATAAATATACTAGTATTTTATACAAGTATTTACTTGCAATTTATTTACAAATTGATGTTTATTTACAATTTATTTCCAAATTAATATTTTTAAATTGGATATAATAATCTTATTATAAAATCAGTTTTATTTTGTTTTAATCTGTGTTTTAATCTATGTTTCAACTCCATGTTCAAC
>Ga0335081_10010319_pt1 | contig 15089 bp, 14 predicted proteins | sample Lox_Sample_35_FD_206713 | JGI IMG/M metagenome (GOLD analysis project Ga0335081, IMG submission 206713) | Soil microbial communities from Loxahatchee National Wildlife Refuge, Florida, United States - Lox_Sample_3.5 | ecosystem: Environmental > Terrestrial > Soil > Wetlands | place: USA...
GCGAGCAGGTCGAGCAGGTGGAGCTTGACGTGGAGCGCGCCGATCGCGATCGCGGGCCTGTGATCCGGCCCGTCGATCACGAGATCGTGCAGCACGATCTCGCCGAACGGGCTACCGTCGAGCCGGCGCACGGTCGCGCCGCCGGTGAACGTCTGTGCGAGCGCGGCCTCGACGCGCTCGCGCATCTGCTCGCGGCCGAACGCGGTGTGGACGATCACGATCACGGCGATCACCGCGAGCGCGATCACCGCGAGCAACCCGAGCACGATGCGGCGGAGCCACTTCAAAACGCTTCTCCGAGGCTGATGTGGAACGCCCAGACCGAGCCCGGCTCCGGATCCTCGGGGCCGGTGCGATCGAGCCGGTAGCCGACGTCGGCGCGGACCGGGCCGACCACGGTGATCAAGCGCAGCCCGACGCCGGCCGCCCAGTTGAGGTGGCCGAGGTCGAGCTGGCCCGGCCGGTCGGTGACGTCGCCGCCATCGAGAAACACCACGCCGGCCAGCGGCATCTTGCGGACGTGCCAGAACGGGATGCGCGCCTCGATGCTGCTGTCGATCAGGCCGCCGCCGCCGTACGGGATCGTGACGGTCGACCCCATGTACGGCCCGGTCACCGACGGCGACAGCTCGCGCTCGGCAAACCCCCGGTTCGACGCCGCGCCGCCGGCGTAGTAGCGCTCGGTCGGCGGGACGTCGCCGAAGATCGCGCCATAGCGGGCGCGCGCCGCGAGCACGCCGATCCCGATCGGCACGTAGCCGCGCAGCTCGGGCGTGACCTGCTGGTAGGTGTACGCGCTCCCCGCGTAGGGCGTACCCTCGGCCGCGAGCAGCTCGGCGTACAGCCCGAGGTGCGGCTCGATCGGGCTGTCGCGCAGATCGAGGATCAGCGACTGCACGAACGCGCCGATGCGCTCGCCGTGGTCGATCCCGATCTGTGCTTGCAGGCCGGTGTCGATCAGCGGGTTGACGTCGCGAAATCCGTAGCTCTCGAGCTTCCAGCCGGCCCGCAGCTTCAGCTTGTCCGTGCCGAGCGGCAGCTCGTAGCCGAGCCGGGCTTCGGGGCCGTACTCGGTGTATGCCTCGTACGCGAGGTAGTTGTAGCCGATCTCGATCGAGCCGGTCGCGTGGGTCAGCAGCAGGTCCATGCGGTCGAGCCGTGCGACCGCGCGGATCCGCGGCTCGTACCCGCTGCCGTCGCGCAGGTAGGCGTAGGCCGGCCGGAAGTCGAGCGTCAGGGTGTCGAGCGGCACCGGCCACGCCGAGATCGTGTAGCCGGCGCGGCCGCGCACCTCGTAGCTGATCGGATCGGCGCCGAACCCGCCGCCGAACACCAGCTCGTGACGCGCGCTCTCCGACACCGCGATCTTGACCGCGACGACCGCGCCCTCGCCGGCGTCGGGCTGGACCTGCACGGTCGAGAACCGCGCCATGCCATAGATGTCGCGCTGGGTCGCGGCGAGCGCGGCGGCCGAGAACGTGTCGCCCTCGGCGAAGTGCATGCGGTCGAGCACCGCCTGGCGCAGATCGCCGTCGACGCCCTGCACCGTGACCTTGCCGAACGTGCACTTGGGCCCCGGCGTGAACACCAGGCGGACGGTCGCGGTGTGAGTCGCGCTGTCGCCCTGCACGTCGGCATCGAGCCGCGCGTGCGCGTAGCCGGCATCCTGCAGCACGCCGATCAGCTTCGGCTTCGCGGCGTCGTACTTGTCGTAGTCGAACGGCGCGCCGTCGGCGAGCGGCAGCACCTCGCGCACCTTGCCGACCGGGAGCGCCGGATCCTCGGGCAAGCCGGTGATCTCGACCCGCGTGGTCGCGCGCGTGCCCTCGTGGATCGTGTAGATCACGGTCGTCGCGTCGCCCTCGCGCTGCACGCTGGCCTGAACGTCGACGTCGAAGTAGCCGGCGCGAACGTACTGACCGCGCAGCCGATCGGCGTCGACCTGCACGAGGTACGGATCCGGCGCGTGCTGTGCCTTCAGCGTGCGGTGCAGCGCGAGACCGTCGAGCAGCGACGAGCGCGACATCGCGTGGTTGCCGTGGAACTCGATCGCGTGAAGCCACTCCTCGCCGGCGGGATGCGCGTGGTGCGAGCATGCGGCCAGCGCGAGCGCGATGACCACGCGCCCCGTCATCGTCGGATCAGACCGCCGCGCATCACGCGACTCCGGTCGCGTTCACGATCTGGAGGCGATTCTCGACCGCCTTCACGCCGGGCACGAGGAACGCGCGGGTATCGAGCTCGTCGCGGAGCGCATCGTCCTCGACCGTGCCCGCGAGGATCACCGTCGCCTCGTGGACCGAGATGTCGATTCCGAGCGCGTCCTCGCGCAGCGCCGCGATCACCCGGTCGCGCAGCAGCTCGTCTTCATGAAAGCGATCGGGAGCGACGTGCGCGGCGTGATCGGACATGGTCGGATGCGGTGCATCGCGCATGCCGGCCGCGCGGCTGCTGCGATCGCGCCACACCGTGCGCTGCCGCGCACGTCAGCGGATGTCGAGCCGGTCCTCGAGCTCGCTCACGCCGGCGAAGTCGCGCAGCACGCGCTCGATCCGCCGCTTGCGCTCGCGGTCGACCACGCCCGCGATCGTCACCACGCGCGCGGCCACGGCGATCGTCACGCCCCGGGCGTCCTCGCCGAGCGCCGCCACGATGCGCGCGCGCAGCTCGTCATCGGCGGACATCGGATAGTCGACGATGTCGTCGTCGCCGGGCAGTGATTCCCGCGAGCCCTGCGGCACGCTGCGCGTCGGATACGGCTGGGTCTCCGGCATCCGCTCGTCGAAATCATGCGCGCCCGAGCTCGCGCCGCTCTGTCCCGGCCCGGAACGATCGTGCTGGTCCTGCATCCCCTGGATGGCTGCATCGCACGTGCCCGCGACCTCGCGCGGATGGTCCGGTGCTTGCTGACGATCGTAGAGCGAGGACAACATGCAGCGACATCATCCCGATCCCGGCCGTCGCTTTCATGGCGGCCCGTACTTTCGCTCGGCGCGCGAGGACGAGTGGCGGCGGCGCGAGCGCAACGAGCTGCAGCGCGAGCTCGACGACGATCGGCCCTACATCTACGGCGAGAGTGGACGCTACGGCATGCGCAGCGACTACGAGGAGCTCCTGCGCGAGGGCGTGCCGCAGGGCTACCAGCGCACCGGCTACACGCGCGAGCCGCGGCCGCGCTACTTCGGCGACCGCTACTACGAGCGGTTTCCCGAGCGCGACGACTACGACGACTACTACGTTCGCCGTCCGCGCCGCTGGTAGCGGCCGGGCGCGGCGCATGCACGGATGTTCCCTCGGGAGCACGTCATGGCGAACCGAATGGATTCCACGATCTCGCATGCGAGGGGCAAGGCGAACAGCATGAAGGCCCGGCTCGCGGGCCTGGTCGGCGTGTTCCGCACGCTGGCCGAGCAACACGGCGTGGTGGTCGCGCTGTTCGATCGAGTCCGAGCCCACGGCGACAAGCGGGCGCAGCTGTGGCCGCGCATCCGGCGCGAGCTGATCTCGCACGAGCACGGCGAGATGCGCGAGCTGTACGCCGCGCTGCGCGCGCGGCCGATGACCCGCGCGATCGCCGATCATCACGATCAGGAGGCCAAGCAGCTCGAGGCGCTGATCGCTCGGCTCGACGACCTGGTCATCGAGTCGCCGGAGTGGGGCGCGGCGTTCAACGAGCTCGCGAGCCTCGTCGTCCAGCACGCCAGCGAGGAGGAGAAGCAGATCTTCCCCAAGGCGCAGCAGGAGCTCGGCGAAGACACCGCGCGCGAGCTCGATGCTCGCTTCCGCGCGACCCGCAAGCAGATCGCCGACAACCTCGAATAGCTACGCGACGAGCGCGCTCGCGTCGGACACCAGCGCGCGCGAACGCCGGAGCGCGAGCGTGGTCTCGACCCGTTCGGGCCGGCCCCAGTCGCTCCACTCGACGCCGTCGAGCGCGACCGCGACCAGCCGCGCCGGCGAGCGTTCGAGCACGCCGCGCGAGAACCCGAGGGCACCGGCGGTGCGGTAGACGTGCGCGAGCGCGGTGTCCTCGTGGCGCGTGCCGACCAGCGGGATCAGTGCCTCGAGCAGGTCGAACAATCCCGGCTCGACCGCGCGGCCGAGCTCCCACAGGGTGGACGCGGTCGCGCACATCACCATCGTGTTCCACAGGGCGCCGCCGCGGATCAGCGCGCTCGCGCGCGTGACCGCCGGCTTCTCGACGAACGCGTCGACCGCCAGCGCCCCGGGAAGGCTCGCGATCGGGCCGCCGATCGCGAGGTAGCCGAGATCGGGATCCGGCTCGGTCGGGCGCGCGCCGAGCAGCACGACGGTGTCGCGCCGGCGCGCCGCGATGCTGCGCGCGCGGCGGACCTGCTCGACATATGCGTCGGCGGGAGCGACGTAGTGATCGGCCGGGGTGATCGCGACGATCGCGTTCGGGGTCCAGCGCAGCACCATCGCGAGCGCGACGTAGAGCGCGATGCCGGTGTCGCGCGCTGCGGGCTGGCGGAACACGTGGTCGCACCGCCCCGCGAGCTGGGGCATCGCGAGCGCGGCCTGGTCGGTGCCGATCACGGCGAGCGTGCGGGCGGCGGGAGTGAGCCGGTTGAGGCGGTCGAGCGTGTGCTCGAGCATCGAGCGCGACCCGAGCAGCCGGCAGAACTGCTTCGGGATGCGGTGGCCGAACCGGCGCTCGACGTATTCGGCCAGCCGCGTACCCTCGCCGCCGGCCAGCACGAGCGTCCAGTCGAGCGTTGGCGAGTCGGACTGCACGGGACGCGTGCTGGAGCGCAGGTACTCGGCCATCGGTGTCGGCCTCGCATTGCGAGGCCCGTGCCTCGGCGCAGCCGGCCACCGCCGTGGGCACGAGCGAGGTTATCGCGCGCGTACGATCGGGAACGTACGCCAAGCCGCTCGCACGAGCGCTAGCGCTCTCCCGGCCCGGTTTCGCCCCGCCGGCGGTGCGTGCGCAGATAGTGCAGCAGGCCCGACAGGAACTGGGTCTCGATCGGCCGCCGCAGGTGGACGTCGATCGCGAGCGCGTGCTCGGGCGCTTCGACCGTGATGCCCTCCGCGGAGACGCCGACGACCACCGCCGCGTGCTCGAGGTGGTGGCGGCGCAGCGCGCGCGCCAGCTTGTAGCCGGACCGATCGGGAAGATCGACATCGACGATCACGGCATCGAGCGCGTGCCGGGTCGCGACCTCGGCTGCGCGCGCCGGATCGGGCTCGACCACCACGTCGTGACCGTCATGCGCGAGCGCATCGCGGATCGCCCGCGCGTGCAGCGCGTCCCCGTCCACGACCAGCACGGTCAGCGTGATCTGCGGCATTCCAGATCATCTCTCTAGCGTGAAGCGCGCCAGCGCGTCCGCGCGCGCGTGTCACATTCGGCGCTCGCGCACGAGCGACGAGGATTCCTTCGCCCTCACCCAGGAAAATCCTATGAACGACAAAGGGGAATGCCACGCTGGAACTAACTACCCTCGAGCTGCTGATGCTGAACTACAACCACCTGCACTACTTCCACACCGTCGCGAGCGAAGGCTCCGTCGCTGCCGCCGCGCAGCGGCTAGGCGTGACGCAGCCGACGGTGAGCGAGCAGCTGCGGACGCTGGAGCGCGCGCTCGGCGTGCGGTTGTTCGAGCGCTCGAGCGGCGGTGTCAAGCTCACCAGCGCCGGCCGGATCGCCTACGACCAGACGTCCGTGATGTTCCGCGCGGGCGAGCGGCTGGTCGAGGCGCTCGGCACCAAGCTGCCCACCGTGCCGCGCTCGCTGCGCGTCGGGATCAGTCACGCGGCGAGCCGCTCGACCGCGACCGAGTTCCTGCTGCCGCTGCTCGCGATCGACGATTGTCTGCCGTCGATCGGGACCGGCGATGCGCTCGATCTGCTACGCGGGCTGCGCGGCAACGATCTCGATCTCGCGCTGGTCGAGAGCGAGCCGCCGGAGGCGACCCGGCAGGGGCTCGAGCTCGTGAAGATCGACGAGACCCAGCTGGTGGCGGTCGCGGCGCCGGCGATCTCGCCGTCGGCCGACTGGCAGGACGTGCGGTTCATCCATTACCGGCCCGCGTCGTGGCTGCGCTGGGAGGTCGAGGCGTTCCTCGAGGCGCGCGGGCTGCAGCCGCGGGTCGCCGCCGAGGTCGACGATCCGATGTTCCTGGTCGAGGCCGCCGCGCGCGGAGCCTGCGTCGTGGTCGTGCCGCGCTCGGTCGCGCGCGACTCGATCAAGGCCGGTCGGTTGCACGTGCTCGCGACGGTCGATCCGACCCGCGCCGGGCTGTTCGCGCTGTATCAGACCGGTCCGTCGGCCGAGCTCGCGCGCAACGCGGTCGAGAGCCTGGTCGCGCACGCCAGGGCGCTCGGCACGTAGCCGCTCGTCACCGCGGCGTCGCGATCGCGCCACGCCCGCGTGGTGCGCTGCTGCCATGGCGCTCGCCGAACGCGCGCTCGCCGCGCGCACGCTGGCGCGGCTGATCGGTTCGTACGTGCTCGGCCGGCCGCTCGCGACCCTGCGCGGCGCGCCGTGGTTGCTGCGTCCGGCGCTCGCGCCGGCGTGTGCGGCGTGGGCGGCGGGGCTCGCGTCGGCGGGGCTCGTGGATGCGGTGCGGATCGGCGTGCGGGTGCGGCGCGCGCCGGTGCTCCGGCCTCATCCCGCGCTGCGCGCCGCGCCCGGCGAGCTCGCGCCGGTGTGCACGCTGATCTCCGACACCCACCTGGTGCGCGCCGGCCGCGCGCCGACCGAGCTCGCGCTCGATCCGCAGCAATGGCCCGCGCCGGCGCTGCCGGCCTCCGATCAGCTGCGCGCCGGCCTCGGCCGCGTGCTGCGTCACGTGCGGCGCCACGCGGCCGACACCGTGCTGTGGTGCGGCGACACGGTCGACACCGGCGATCCCGACGAGTGGCGGTGCTGGCGCGAGATCGTCGACGCGGTGCCCGGGCTCGCGCATCGCGTGGTGCCGGGCAACCACGACATCTGCTTCAACCCGCCGTACGACGAGGACCACGCGCTGGCGCGGCGCGCGGTGCGCGAGCGCGCGTTCCAGCAGCACGCGGCGCGGCTCGCCGACTATCCGATGGTCGACGCGATCATCACGGGGCGCGGCCCGGTCACGGTCGCGCTGCTCGACTCGTGCCGCAACCGCTCGCGCCACGTGCTGTCGAACGCGATCGGCCGGTTCGGCGACGATCAGCTCGGCGCGCTGGCGCGCGTGCTCGCGGCGCGGCGCGGTCCGCTGCTCGTGGTCTGCCATCATCACGTGTGGCGCGATCCACGTTTCGTCGAGCCCGAACGCTGGTTCGAGACCGCGTACGACGCCGACCGACTCGCGGAGATCCTCCTCGTGTACCGCGCTCGCGATCGGCGCAACCAGGTCCTGGTGTGTCACGGGCACCGCCACGTCGCGACCGCCGGGAGGATCGATGGAGGCATCGCGATCGCGGGCTTGCCGTCGACCACGCTCGGCGACAAGGCGCGCGATCGCGGCGTGCTCGATGGCAGGATGCGGTACGCCGTGGCCGGGCTGCGAGCGGACGGTTCGTGGGGAATCTCGCTCCGCGAGGTGGGATTGCTCTCCGAGGCCGAGCTGATCGGGCCTCGTGCACGACCTCGATGATCGAGGCTCGCCGATCCCCAGCGGTCGCGGCTGCGCATCCTCGCGTTCACGTCGACCGATCAGGACTGCGCGCCAAGCCGGCGTGCAACAACGGCTACTGCGAAGTACAGTGACCGCCTCGCCGGATGTTGTCTCGTCTCCTACGCAGGTACCTGCGCCCGTACGCTCGTCCGCTCGCGATCGTGATCGGCCTGCAGCTGCTGTCGACGCTGTCGACGCTGCTGCTGCCCGACATCAACGGCGACATCATCGATCGCGGGGTCGCGACCGGCGACACCGGCTACGTGCTGGCGCGGGGCGGCGTGATGCTCGCGATCGCGGCGTTCCAGATCGCGTGCTCGATCGCGGCGGTCTACGTCGGCGCCCGGGTGGCGATGGCCTACGGCCGCGATCTGCGCGGCGCGATCTTCCATCACGTCGGCCGGCTGTCGGCGCGCGAGGTCGGCAAGGTCGGTGCGCCCTCCTTGATCACGCGCACCACCAACGACGTCCAGCAGGTCCAGACCCTCGTGCTGATGTCGGCCACGATGTTCGTGATGGCGCCGATCATGTGCATCGGCGGCATCGTGATGGCGCTGCGCGACGACGTCTCGCTGTCGCGCCTGTTGCTGGTGTGCATCCCGGTGCTGGCCGGCAGCCTCGGCGCGATCATCGCGCGCATGGTGCCGCGGTTCCGCGCGATGCAGCCGAAGATCGACACGGTGAACCGCGTGCTGCGCGAGCAGATCACCGGCATGCGCGTGGTCCGCGCGTTCGTGCGCGAGCCGGCGGAGACCGACCGGTTCGAGACCGCCAACGAGGAGCTCACCGGCCTGGCGCTCGCGGTCGGCAAGCTGCAGGCGATGATGTTCCCGACCGTGATGCTGGTGTTCAACGCGTCGAGCGTCGCGGTGCTGTGGTTCGGCAGCCGGCGGATCTCGTCGGGCTCGCTCGAGATCGGCGCGCTGATCGCGTACCTGACCTACCTGATGCAGATCCTGGTCGCGGTGATGATGACGACGTTCCTCTCGGTGATCATCCCGCGCGCCGCGGTGTGCGCCGAGCGCATCATGGAGGTGCTCGACCTCGTGCCGGCGGTCGCGCCGCCGGCCGCGCCGGTCACGCCCGCCGAGCTGACCGGCGTGGTCGAGCTGCGCGGCGTCGAGTACCGCTACCCGGGCGCGACCGCGCCGGTGCTGTCCGAGATCTCGTTCGTCGCGCGACCGGGGCAGGTCACCGCGATCGTCGGCTCGACCGGCGCGGGCAAGACGACGCTGCTCGATCTCGTCCCGCGGCTCGGCGATCCCACCGCCGGCAGCGTGCTGGTCGACGGCGTCGACGTGCGCGATCGCGACCCCGAGGAGCTGTGGGCGCGGATCGGCGTGGTGCCGCAGCGCTCGTACCTGTTCACCGGCACGGTCGCGTCGAACCTGCGGTTCGGCCGGCCCGACGCCAGCGACGACGAGCTGTGGGCGGCGCTCGACATCGCGCAGGCCAAGGACTTCGTCGCCGCGATGCCGCAGGGGCTCGACACGCCGATCGCGCAGGGCGGCACCAACGTGTCGGGCGGCCAGCGCCAGCGCCTCGCGATCGCGCGCGCGCTGCTGCGCGAGCCCGCGGTGTTCCTGTTCGACGACTCGTTCTCGGCGCTCGACCTCGCGACCGAGGCCCGGCTGCGCGCCGCGCTGCGCCCGCGGATCGCGAACGCCGCGGTGATCGTGGTCGCGCAGCGCGTGGCCAGCATCCGCGACGCCGACCAGATCCTGGTGCTCGACGGCGGCAAGCTGGTCGGGCGCGGCACGCACGCCGAGCTGGTCGCGAGCTGCCCGACCTACGCCGAGATCGTGACCTCGCAGACCGAGCAGACGGAGGCGGCGGCATGACCACGAATCGCGCGGCGCCGCCGCGCCCGATCTTCCGCGGCCCGATGGGCGCCGGGATGATGGGCCCGCCGCAGAAGGCCAAGAGCTTCGGCACCGCGGCGCGCCGCCTGCTCGGCCGGCTCGCGCCCGAGCGCAAGCTGATCGTGCTGGTCGTCGCGCTCGCGGTCTCGAGCGTCGCGCTCAACGTCAGCGGGCCGAAGATCCTCGGGCGCGCGACCGATCTGATCTTCGCCGGGTTCTTCGGCGGGCGCATGCCGGCGGGCCAGACCCACGCGCAGGCGGTCGCCGCGCTCGAGGCCAGCGGCAACCACCGGCTGGCGCAGATGGTCGATGCGATGGACGTCCAGCCCGGCCACGGCATCGACTTCGGCGCGCTCGCCCACGTGCTCGCGCTGGTCATGGTGCTGTACGCCGGCGCGTCGCTGTTCGCGTGGCTGCAGGGCTACATCCTCAACTTCGTCGTGCAGCGCACGGTGCGCCGGCTGCGCAGCGATGTCGAGCAGAAGCTGATGCGGGTCCCGCTCGCGTACTTCGACGGCCAACCGCACGGCGAGGTGCTGAGCCGGGTCACCAACGACATCGACAACGTCGCGATGGGGCTGCAGCAGACGCTCGGCCAGATCCTGTCGGGCCTGCTGATGGTGCTCGGCGTGCTGGTGATGCTGGTCGTGATCTCGCCGCTGCTCGCGGTGATCGCGCTGGTCACCGTCCCGCTGTCGCTGGTCGTCACCGCGAAGATCGGCAAGCGCTCGCAGAAGGCGTTCGTCGCGCAGTGGAAGCACGTCGGCGCGCTCAACGGCCAGATCGAGGAGGCGTTCACCGGGCACGCGCTGGTCAAGGTGTTCGGCCGGCGCGCGCAGGTCGAGGCCACGTTCGGCGCCAAGAACGCGGAGCTCTACGATCAGAGCTTCCGCGCGCAGTTCGTGTCGAGCATCATCATGCCGGCGATCGGGTTCATCGGGAACCTCAACTACGTCGCGATCGCGGTGGTCGGCGGGCTGCGCGTGGCGTCGGGCGCGATGCTGCTCGGCAGCGTGCAGGCGTTCATCCAGTACTCGCGCCAGTTCACCCAGCAGCTCAGCCAGCTCGCGTCGGTCGCCAACGTGCTGCAGTCGGGCGTGGCGTCGGCCGAGCGCGTGTTCGAGCTGCTCGACACGCCGGAGCAGTCGCTCGATCGCACGGAGGCGGCGCTGCCGGCGCCGCTGCGCGGCGAGGTCCGGTTCGACGACGTGACCTTCCGATACAAGCCCGACGCGCCGCTGATCGAGCACCTGTCGCTGGTCGCGTCGCCGGGGCAGACCGTCGCGATCGTCGGGCCGACCGGCGCGGGCAAGACCACGCTGGTGAATCTACTGATGCGGTTCTACGACCTCGCCGGCGGCAAGATCCTGCTCGACGGGATCGACATCGCCGCGCTGCCTCGCGCCGAGCTGCGCGCGCGGCTCGGCATGGTCCTGCAAGATACCTGGCTGTTCGGCGGCACGATCCGCGACAACATCCGCTACGGCAACCCGGCGGCGAGCGACGACGCGCTGCTCGCGGCCGCCAAGGCGAGCTACGTCGATCGCTTCGTGCGCGCGCTGCCCGACGGCTACGAGACGGTGATCGACGAGGAGAGCTCGAACCTGAGCGTCGGCGAGAAGCAGCTGATCACGATCGCGCGCGCGTTTCTCGCAGACCCGGCGATCCTGATCCTCGACGAGGCGACCTCGTCGGTCGACAGCCGCACCGAGCTGCTGGTCCAGCACGCGATGGCGACCCTGCGCGAGCGCCGCACCAGCTTCGTGATCGCGCACCGGCTCTCGACCATCCGCGACGCGGATCTGATCCTCGTGCTCGAGCACGGCAAGATCGTCGAGCAGGGCACGCACGATCAGCTGCTCGCGGCCGGCGGCGCCTACCACGCGCTGTACCACGCGCAGTTCGCCGCGCCGGCGGCGGCGTAGCTCCGCGCCCCGCCTACGAGTGGTTCTGGCCCGGGCAAGGCACGTGCGATGCAACACCATCGGGCATGTTCCAGCGCGGCTCGTTGACCCTGTTCCGCGTGCGCGGTGTCCCGATCCGCGCCCACTGGTCGCTGCTGCTGATCGTTCCGTATCTCGCGTACGTGCTCGCGGCCGAGCTGCACTCGCCGGCGTGGGGCGTGGTGCTCGCGCTCGGGCTGTTCGCCTCGATCACGCTGCACGAGCTCGCTCACACCTTCGTCGCGCTGCGCTTCGGCGGCCAGGTCCGCGGCATCACGCTGATGATCCTCGGCGGCGTGTCGCAGATGTCGCGCATGCCGCGGCGGCCGTTGCACGAGGCGGTGATGGCCGGGGTCGGGCCGCTGACCAGCCTGGTGATCGGCGTCGTGCTCTACCTGTGCGCTCGCGGCGCGCACGCCGCGAGCCCCGACGTCCAGATGGCGCTGTACTACCTCGGCGTCACCAACCTCGTGCTCGGCGTGTTCAACCTGGTGCCGGCGTTTCCGATGGACGGCGGGCGCCTGCTGCGCGCCCTGCTCGCGGCGCGGCTGTCGCGGATCCGCGCGACCCAGATCGCGGCGCGGGTCGGCATGGTCTGCGCGATCTGCCTCGGCGCGCTCGGCGCGGCGACCGGCAACTTCTTGCTCGTGCTGGTCGCGGTGTTCGTGTTCTTCGGCGCGCGCGGCGAGCTCGGCGCGGAGCGCGTGCGCGATGCGCTCGCAGGCCTGCGCGTGGTCGATCTCCTGCCCGGGCCGCGCAACCCGCCGCCGCTGGTCGCCGCGAGCGAGACCCTGGCCAACGTGCTGCCGCGGATGCGCCAGCTCGATCGGCTCGAGCTCGTCGTGGTCGATCGCGACGGCGCGGCGCGCGCGGTGATCCGCGCCGGCGACCTGCGCGACGTCGCCTCCGGCGCGCGCTGGGCGACCACGGTCGGCGAGCTGGCGGCGCGCCTGCCGGTGCGCCACGTGCTCGTGCCGTGGGACGCCGGCGCGATCGACGCGATCGATCGCGTCACCGAGGCCGGCCGCGAGTACGTCGTCGTGACCGAGCCGCGCCAGGGCGCACCCGACGAGGTGGTCGGCCTGCTCGCCGCCGACGTGATCGCGCGCCAGGTCCAGCTCGCGCTGGCCGGCGGGCGCAGGCCGCCGGACGAGCCGAACTAGCGCGCCCGCCACGCCGCGATCACCGCGAGCTCCCGGTCGCGCGCGATCCCCGACGACTTGCGCTTGGCGCGCTCGTCCTCGGGCAGCGCGGCGAGCCAGGCCAGCGTGTCGCGCGCGGTGTCGCCGATCGGGCGGAAGGTCAGGCCCGCGGCGACCGCGCGGCGGTTCGAGCGCGTGCCGAACCCGGCGTCGTCACCCTTCGCGTCGGCCCACATCGGCATGTCCTGCCACTCGCTGACCCCTTGCTTGGCAAGGAAGGCGGCGTCCACCCACACCGGGGTCGCCTTGTCACCCGCCGCGTGGTTGCACGCGTCGATCACCTCCTTCATCGTCGTGCGCTGCGCGGGGCCGAGCGCGTTGTACACGCCGACCGTGCGGCGCTCGATCGCGTGGACGATCCACGCGCCGAGGTCGCGCACGTCGATCCACTGCACCGGGGTCGAGCCGTCGCCCGGGGCGAGCACGTCGCCGCCCTCGGCCATCCGGCTCGGCCAGTGGCTGAACCGCCCGGTCGGGTCGCCGGGGCCGACGATCAGTCCGGGCCGGATGTTCGCGACCCGGCCGGGCAGCGCGGCCTCCGCGGCGCGCTCGCACAGCGCCTTGAGCGCGCCGTAGTTGGTCTTGACGTCCTCGTTGGTCGGATCGGCGATGGTCGAGACCGGCGCGGTCTCGTCGGCGCCGACCACGTTCTCGCCCGCGTACACCGAGATCGTCGAGATGAACACGTAGTGCCCGACGCGCGGCGCGAGCAGCTCGGCCGAGGCCTTGACGATGCGCGGCACGTAGCCCGAGGTGTCGACCACCGCATCCCAGCTGCGCCCGGCGAGCGCCTCGAGGTGGCCGTCGCGATCGCCGTGCAGCTGCTCGAGGTCGGGGAACATCCCGGGGTGGGTCTTGCCGCGGTTGAACAGGGTGAGCGTGTGGCCGCGCGCGCGGGCCGCCGCGACGACCTGCGGGCCGAGGAAGTTGGTGCCGCCGAGGATGAGGATGGTCTTGCCGCGCGCTGGCGCGGGGCGAGGCGGCGCGGGATCCGGTGCGGGCCGGCGGGGCGCGCAGGCCGCGGCCATCCCGGCGAGCGATCCGAGCACGAAGCGGCGACGATCGAGCATCACGGAGCCTCCTTGAGCCTGCGACGAAATCCCATGCCGAGCGCGATCGCGAGCGACAGCCATGCCACGACCAGCGGGATCGCGGCAACCACCATCACCGCGCCGCTCGCGCCGGCGAGCACGAGCCAGCTCGCGCCGAAATCGCCGGCGCGGTACGCCGTGGTATCGATGACGTTCTTCGCGGCGTACTTGTCGTCGCGAGCGAGCACGGTGAACAGCAGCTCGCGGGCGGGCCGGGTCAGGCCGTGGGTCGCGCTGCGCGTCACCACCGCGATCACCGCGAGCGCGCCGAGCGACGGCGCCGCGGCGAGCCACGAGATCCCGGCGAGCTGCGCGACCGGCAGCACGCACAGCACGGCGCCCGGGCCGAACCGGCGCAACAGCGGCGCCGCGGCGAGCGCCTGCACGGCCAGCACGCACACGTTGGTCCACACGTCGACCGACGACAGGAACTGCGTGCGCGCGATGCGGTCGGGCAGGGCGACGCGCAGCAGATGGACCTGCTCGAGGTAGACGAACGTCGCGGCGCACGCGGTGCACAGCACGTAGCCGACGATCGCGGCGAGGTAGGGCGAGCGCGCGACGTGCGCGAGCCCGCTGAACGCCCCGCCGCGCGCCGGCATCGCCTCGCGCGCGTGCTCGCCCGCGGCGCGCCGCACCTGGCCGACCGCGAGCGTGGCGAGCTCGAGCAGCACGGCCGACATCGCGAGCACGCCGGCCACGCCGATCGTGCCGACGAGCAGCTGGGTCAGCGCCGGCCCGGCGATCGCGCCCACCGTCCCGCCCGCGGTGATCGGGCCGTACAGCCGGCTCGCCGCCGCGGGACCGAGCAGGTCGGCGAACAGGCTCCACAGCACGGACACCACGAACAGCCCGAGCACCGCGGCCCAGACGTAGAACACGCGCCCGACCGCGACCGGCGCGACATCGGCGCGGACGAGCGCGACGAACCCGAGCTCGCACGCCGCGAACACCTGGAACGCGATCGGCACGAGCCGGCGTGGCGCGTGGCGGGCAAGCGCGGCGCCCCACACCGGCGCCACCGCGGCGACGGCCACGAACGTCGCGCTGAACAGCCACGGGATCCGATCGGGATCGCCGTCGACCACCAGCGCGTCGCGCACCGGGCGCAGCGCGGTGTAGCTGGCCAGCACCGCGGCGAACGCGACGCTGCCCCACGCCGCGATCGCGAGCTCTCGGCGTTCCAGCGCCACCCCCTCATCTTGCCGCCGAGCGGCAGAGTGTTGGCGGTTATCGCCGCGAGGCGGTATGCGGGCTCTGCACCGGCGGCACCGGCGTCTTGTCCTGGCGGCTCTGGCTGAACGTGCAGAAGTTGTCGTCGATCACCCAGTCGGCGTCGGTGAAGCACAGATCGGCGTCGTGGACGACG
>Ga0335081_10010320_pt1 | contig 15088 bp, 9 predicted proteins | sample Lox_Sample_35_FD_206713 | JGI IMG/M metagenome (GOLD analysis project Ga0335081, IMG submission 206713) | Soil microbial communities from Loxahatchee National Wildlife Refuge, Florida, United States - Lox_Sample_3.5 | ecosystem: Environmental > Terrestrial > Soil > Wetlands | place: USA: Florida...
GCGACCTTATACAGCAGAGGACGTGGTTCGCCTGAGCGGAACCGTGCAGGTGGAACATACGCTGGCGCGCCTGGGCGCCGAACGCTTGTGGGATCTTCTGCACACCGAATCCCATGTGCCCTGCCTTGGCGCCATGACAGGCAACCAGGCTATCCAGATGGTGAAGGGCGGGCTGAAGGCCATCTACGTGAGCGGCTGGCAGGTAGCGGCGGATGCCAACGATGCCGGCCAGATGTATCCCGATCAGAGTCTGTATCCGGCCGATAGCTGCCCCAATCTCTGCCGGCGGCTCAACCAGGCGTTGATGCGCGCCGACCAGATCCATCATTCCGAAGGGCAGAACCACATCAACTGGTTCGCACCCCTTATCGCCGATGCCGAAGCCGGCTTCGGCGGGCCGCTCAACGCCTTTGAGCTTATGAAAGCGATGATCGAGGCGGGCGCGGCCTGCGTCCACTTCGAGGACCAGCTCTCCTCGGCCAAGAAGTGCGGACACCTCGGCGGCAAGGTTCTGGTGACGACTTCGGAAAACATCCAAAAGCTAGTCGCGGCTCGGCTGGCGGCCGACGTGCTCGGCGTGCCGACTCTGGTGATGGCTCGCACCGATGCCAACGGCGCCCGCCTGCTCACCTCCAACGGCGATCCGCGCGACCATCGCTTCATCACCGGCGAGCGCACCTCCGAAGGCTTCTTCCGTTACAAGGGCGGACTGGAAGCGGCCATCGCCCGGGGCGTGGACTACGCGCCTTACGTTGACATGCTCTGGTGCGAGACCTCCGAACCGAACCTGAAGGAAGCGGCGCGCTTCGCCGAGGGCATTCTGAGCAAGTGTCCGCGCATGATCCTGGGCTACAACTGCTCGCCGTCGTTCAACTGGAAGCGCAAGCTGGACGATGCCACCATCGCCCGCTTCCAGCCGGAACTGGCCGCCATGGGCTACAAATTCCAGTTCGTCACCCTGGCCGGCTTCCACTCGCTCAATCTGGGCATGTTCGAGCTGGCGGGAGCCTACCGCGACCGCGGTATGGCAGCCTACTCCGAGTTGCAGGAGCGGGAGTTCGCGCGCGCCGAGCAGGGCTACGACGCGGTCAAACACCAGCGCTTCGTCGGCACCGGATACTTCGATCAGATTACTCAGGTTGTCGGCCAAGGCGTGGCGTCCACCACGGCGCTGGCTGGCTCCACGGAAGAGGAACAGTTTGCGGCCGCGGCGCCTAAACCGACCAACGGCCACGGGCTCTGCCAGGCTCCCGTCCCGGCGCTTTGCGAGCATCGCCCGATAACCAGCCCCTGCGTTGTCTGCAACGCAATGCCCTGTCCGTAGTGGAGCAGGGAAGCCATCCAGGCACGGCTTAGAGCCCGTGCCTTTTTTCTTGCCCGAAGGAATTAGAATTGCCCTCGCAAAACCTGCGGAGGCAACTCCATGACCTCTTCGTCCCGCGTCAACGTGGCTGCGGCGCAACTGGGATCGCTCCTGTGCGATGTGCCCGCAACTCTGTGCAAAGTTGAGCAGACCTGCCGGCAGGCGGCGCGAGCTGGTGTCCGCCTCATAGTTTTCCCGGAGGCGCTCTTGGGCGGATATCCCAAAGGCGTCGATTTCGGCTGCAAAGTGGGCAGCCGCAGCGATGCCGGCCGTGACCTCTTCCGTCGCTACTGGGACGCAGCGATCGCCTGTCCGGGGCCAGAAACCGAGCAGATCGCTGCTTGGTCCGACGAGCTTGACTTGCACCTCGTCATCGGCGCCATCGAACGAGATCAAGGAACACTTTATTGTTCCACATTTATCTTTGTGCCGGGCAGCGGCTTGGTGGCCAAGCACCGCAAGCTGATGCCGACCGCCAGCGAGCGTCTGATCTGGGGCTTCGGCGACGGCTCCACCATGCCACTCGTGGACACCGAGATCGGCCGCCTCGCCTCCGCCATCTGCTGGGAGCACTACATGCCGATGTTCCGCCAGTATCTTTACGCCGGGGGCGTGCAGATCTGGTGCGCCTCGACCGTGGACGAGCGCGAGATGTGGCGGGTGAGCATGCGGCATATCGCCTATGAAGGTCGTTGCTTCGTGGTCAGCGCCTGCCAGTACTTTACCCGCGCCGATTGCCCACCGGACTTCCACTCCAGCGAAGCAAAACCGGCTTCGTTGGGGATCCCGGGCTTTGAGCCGATCCAGGGCAACTCGCCCGACGCCGTGCTGATCCACGGCGGCAGCATGATCGTCTCGCCCTTCGGGGAAGTGCTGGCCGGGCCGCTCGAAGGCGGCGAGGGCCTGATCACCGCCCAAATCGACCTGAACGATATTGCGCGCGGCAAGTTCGACCTCGATGTCGCTGGCCACTACGCCCGCCCGGATGTCTTTCGTCTCACCGTCGATGTGGCGGCCAAGCCCGCCGTTTCAATGGAAAACGGCGAGCCATCCGTCGTTCGCGCCTCCTCGCTGGCAAAGGGGATCATCACTGAGGTCTAAGGCTTCGAGGGTAACGCCGGGATGAACAGAATGCGCTTGGGGACGTCTACCGCCGTGAAGTGAAGCTGGCAGCGGCCTCGTACCTCGGTTTGGCTTTAGAGGCCGCGGCCGGCCGTTGCGCCCTTGCGCCGGATGGGATGGCTGGCAAAGCGGCAATGAGCTTCTTGGTATAGGGATGTTGCGGCGACTTCAGAATTTGCTCCGTGGCTTCGCACTCCACGATGTCTCCCTCATGCAGAATGGCGATGCGGTGGCAGATGGAGGCCACCGAGAGCAGATCGTGCGAAATATAAAGAATGGCGGTGCCCAGTTCGCGGTTCAGGCTTGCGAACAGGCTCAGGATCTCGGCCTGGGTGATGACATCGAGTGCGCTGGTGGGTTCGTCGGCGATCAACAACGACGGGCGGTGCAGCACGGCCATGGCGATGAGCACGCGCTGCGCCTGTCCCACGCTCAGTTGTGAAGGGTGGCGGCGCAGAAACTCTTCCTCCGTGGGCAGACTCACATTGCTGAGCGCCGCCGCGATGCTGACCCGGCACTCACCGGACCCACCCTGGCCGTGCGCCTTCCAGGCTTCCCGCAGCTGCGTGCCGATGCTCAACGCCGGGTTCAACGAGGACAGCGGGCTCTGCAGCACCAAGCCGATCTGTTTGCCGCGCAGGGCGCGCAGATCGCGCTCCTTCAGCTTCATCAGGTCGGTGCCCTGGAGATACACAGTGCCCTCTGCGGTGCCGCCCTTCAACTCCAGGAGGCGCAGAATGGCCAGCGCCAGCGTGCTTTTTCCCGAGCCGCTCTGCCCGATCAAGCCCAGCACTTCTCCCGGCCGCATCTGCAGAAAGGCACTGCGCAGCACCGGCGGCTTATGGCGATAGCCCGCCGTCACGCAGAGGGATAGAAACGGCTCTTCGCGCACGATCAATGCTTGCTCGCAATCTGGGGGCGGAGGCTGAGCGTTTCGATGTTCCAGTAGGTTTGCGGCCGCAGCACCACCGGACTGGCGTTAGCCACCGTGGCGGCCACGGCCGAGAGCGCGTTCTTGTTGACCAGGTAGATAAACGGTTGCTGCTGCACCGCGATCTCCTGCACGCGGTCGAAGCACGCCTTGCGCTTGGCCGGCTCCAGGCTGGCGGCCTGCTCCTTCATCAGGCGGTCGATCTCGGCTTCCCAGGCGGTTTCCGGCGATTTCTGCCGCGGATTCCATTGGTGGTTCTCGGCCGAGCTCAGCCACATGTTCATCACCGAATTGGGATCGAGATCGGTGTTGGCGGTGCCCAGCAGCGCGCCTTCGTAGTTGTAGGACTCGGTGATGCGCTCGATCAGCGAGGCGAAGTCGAGGGTCACCACGCGCACGGTGATGCCGATCTTCCCCAGGTCCTGCTGGATCATCGTGGCCATGCGCTCGCGCGGCTTGTTGCCGGCGTTCGTGATGATGGAGAACTCGACGGCGTGCCCCTCGCGATCGCGCAACGAGCTGCCTTGCAAGCGGAAGCCGTCCTGCTGCAGCAAGCGCAGAGCGCCGCTCGGATCGGCAGCCGGCGCGTGCAGCTTGGCGTTGAACCAGAACTTATTGGCCGGGGAGACGGGACCTGCGGCGGGCTGGGCGTGCCCGGCAAAGACCACCCGGCAGAGATCGGCACGGTTGATGGCCTCGGAAACAGCCCGGCGGAAATTCGTGGAACGGAACCACTCGCGCTTATATGCCGGAATGGGCGCGTTCGGTACCTGGTTGAACCACATCTGCTCGGAATCGAGACCGGGCCCGGCGTCATGGACCAGCGCAGGCGACTGCGCCGCCAGCCGGTCGTAGTACTCGCTGTCCAGCCAGTTGATCATGTCGATTTCGCCGCGACGGAAGCTCATCATCTCGATATCGCGGTTGGGCTGGATGCCCAGGCGCACAGAATCGATATAGGGCAATTGGCGGCCCGCCGCATCGCGCCGCCAGTAGTTGGGGTTGCGTTTCAAGAGCACATAGACGTCGGGCTTATAGTCGGCCAGGTAAAACGGCCCCAGCGCCGCGCGTTCTTTGTTCTTCGAGTGCGCGGAGACAATCGCTACCTGGTCGAAGAGCTTATCCAAGCCGGCGACCGGTGCGGGAAACGTAACGCTGATGCGGGTCGGCGAATGCACCTGCGTGCGCACGGCCCCGGCGTTGGAGCGGAAGGAATCGCCCGTGGGCGAGTGCAGCGCCGGGTCCATCAGCCGCTGCACGGTGTAGGCCACGTCCTCGGCGGAGAAAGGTGTGCCGTCGGAATAATAGACGTGCTCGCGCAAGTTAAAGGTGATGCTGCGGCCGTCGCGCGAAATCGTCCAAGAGCTGGCCAGTTCGGGCTCGGCCTGCTGCGTCCGGCGATTGACGCGCACCAGCACCCCACCGGTCAGATAGCGGATGCTTACCGAAGCGTCGTCCTCCACCAGGAAGGGGTCGAAGGTCTTTGGGTCGCTGTGCAGGTAGAGGCGAAGTTCTCCGCCAGATTGGGCGAAGGCCGTGAGCGAGAGGAGCAGGAACAATGCCAGAGCGACAGCCATTCGAGCGCTGCTGTGAAGAGTTAGGTAAAAGGGCACGGCTTTACGGCGCGCCTGAAGGCGTGTCCCTTCACATGAACCACGTCTGTAGCGGAGCCGCCCCAATACATGCCGCCTCATGCGTACACCTCGTCATGAGAAAGAACAATCTGGAAGCTGCTGACCACCACCACCAGCAGGACCAGTGGCACGAGTTTCCAGGCTTCGAAGCCGAAGCTGGTGAAGCTCTCCATCTCGCGCAGCAGGCTGCCCCAGGAGGGCAGCGGCTCGGCCACCCCCAGTCCCAGAATGCCGAGGTTGGCTTCGCTGATGATGAACACCGGAATGGAAATCCAGAACTGGGCCGCCAGCACCGGCTTCAGGTTGGGCATCACGTGCAGCGCCAGCAGACGCATGCCGCGCAGTCCGGAGGCGCGCGCCTGCAGCACAAAGTCGGCATTGCGCAAGCCGCGTGCGCCGGCACAGAGCACGCGCGCCGAAGCCGCCCATCCCAGCAGTCCGAGCAGCAGAAACGTGACCCCCACCGAGGTCATAGGCGAGACGTTCAGCGGCAACATCGCCCGCACCGCCAGCAGCAGGAACAACCAGGGCATGGAGAGGAATAGGTCGGTGGCGGCCATGGCGGCGCGCTCCCACCAGCCGCCGAGGTAGCCGGCAACTCCCCCCACCAGCGTCGCCAACAGGGTTGAGAGCAGGGCAGCAGCCGGCGCCATCAACAGCGAGACGCGTGTGCCATAGAGCACGCGGGAAAAGCGGTCGCGTCCCAGTTCATCGGTTCCCAGCAAGTGCTGGTGCGACGGGGGAGAGTTGGGTGTTTCGCGGAACTGCAAGGCGTAATCGGCGGGTGCCCACAGTCCTGCCCCCAACGATGCCAGCACCACCAGCGCCAGCAACAGCCACGCGAATTGACGTACGCGTCTCATGCGGCGGCGGTCCTGAACCTTTGTCCCGCAAGGTCCGATCCCCAGTTCGCGGCCAGGGTGATGACAGTGACCAACACGGTCAGATTCACCAACAACGGCAAGTCGCGACCCAGCGCCGCCTGCCAGGCGAGCTGGCCGATACCGGAAATCCCGCACAGGGCTTCTACGGGAATGGCCGCGCCCAGGGCGATGCTGACGGAAATCCCCGCCACCGCCAGCAACTGCGTGCCCGCCACCGGCAACACGTGCCACAGCAGGATCCGCAGGGGGCCCAGGCCTTTCGCATAGGCGGTCACCAGATGCGGCAGGTTGTAGCTCTTGGCCAGGAGATTGCGGGTATACGAGAACACTTTTGGAAAGACCACCAGCGCAATCACCAGGTACGCGGGTGCGTTGGCGAAGACAAACAGCAAGGCCAGCACGGCCGCAGGCAGGGAGAGAAAGATCCCGCCCAGCACCGTAGCGGCCAAGTCGCAAGCCGCCTGGCGGGCCATGGTGGCGCCCACTGCCAGCAGGACAGCACACAACCATCCGACGAGCAGCCCCGCGCCGGCCAGGCGCGCCGTTACCGGCAGACGTTCGGCGAGCAATTCGCGGACGGGACGATCCAGCGTGCGGCTCTGGCCCAGATCGCCATGCGCGGCGCGTCCCAGATAGTGAAGATAGAAGCGCGTGAGGTTGCGGTCCTGGGCGCGAGCTTGGCGCAGGGCCTCGATACTCTCCGAGCTGAGGCGCGCGTCCATTTGCTGCTCGTCCACATCGAAGCCCGGGGCCAGACGCACCAGCGTCGCGGAGAGCAAGGCGCCGACGAGCACCAAACCTGCCATGGCGGCCAGCTGGCGGATGAGCTTGTGCATCGCCAACGCCCCCTGTTCAGTTCACCGCCGCGGATGGAGTCGAAAGACCTTGCATCCGCGCGGTGTGCTCGTGGTGTGCCTGCTTGAGGATGTACATTCTGCGGTCGGCCTCCGTGAGCAACTGATCGGCGTCGGAGCCGGCATCGGGATAAAACGCGCAGCCGATGCTGAGCGAGAGGAAGTCGTGGCCACACACCTGGCGTCCGGCTTCGCGGGCCAGGGACAGCAGGTGGGCGCTTTTCTCTTCCGCCGCCTTGGAGGTCAGTCCGGGAGCGACGATCACGAACTCGTCCCCGCCCATGCGGGCCACGTAGTCGTACTCGCGGCAAACCGCTTTCATGAAGTCGGCAAACAAGCGCAGCACCTTGTTGCCTTCCAGGTGGCCGAAGCGGTCGTTGATCTGCTTGAAGCCGTCCAGGTCGCAGACCATCACCGCCAGCGGGGTGTTAGTGCGCTTGCAGCGCGCCAGCTCACGGTCCAGGTGCAGGAACAAAGAGCGGGCGTTAGGCAGGCCGGTGAGAAAATCGGTGGTAGCCGAACTCTCGGCCTGCTGATACTTGAGGGCGTTCTCGATGCAGATGCCCACTTTGGAAGCGATGGCCAGCAGCACCCGCAGGTGGTCGGTGGTGAAGAAGTCGCGCTCCGCCTTGTACAACGACAGCACGCCCACGACTCCGGTGACTCCCTCCAGTGGCACCGCCAAGGCCGAGCGCAGGGTACTGAACTTGGTTTCGTCGTTGAGGTAGCCGGGCTCGACGGAAGGATTGCCGTTGATGATGGGCTTGCGGTTCTGCGCCACCCATCCCGACACGCCTTCTCCCACGGGAATCTCCAGCGCGGAGAACAGGCGGAAGTTGTCGCCGCTCACATACTGCGGCACCAGGTTGTTGCCCCGGCACATGTACATGGCGACGGAATCGTAGGGCACCAGTTTTTTCAGCCGCACGGAAAGCACGGACAGGGTTTCGTCCAGGCTGAGGGAGTTGCCCAGATCGTGGCTGAGTTCGAACAGGGTTTGCGCTTCCTGGCGCGCGGCTGCGATGGAACTCAGGAATCCCTCCGAGTCCCCCGCCGATTCGGCCGGGGCGGTGCGTTCAAATCCGGCCGAGGGCTCCAAGCCGCGCTCCACCTTGACGTCGGTGGACAGCCGGGGCTGCATGGGTTCGGAGGAAGTGCTCTGCGCCAGGCGCTCCAGCTCGATGTAACGCCGCTTCAGCACGTCGACCACCCGCGGGTCGAACTCGGTACCGGCGGCGCGGGCCACGTGTTCCATGGCTTGGTCGAGCGGCAAGGCGCGGCGATACTGGCGGTCGGAGGCCAGCGCGTCCAGGCAATCCACAGCGGCGAGGATGCGCGCGCCGATGGGGATCTCCAGCCCCCTTAGCCCGTCGGGATAGCCGCTGCCATTCCACTTCTCGTGATGCGAGCGCACGATCGGCACTACCGGATAGGGGAACCCGACATGCTTGAGGATCTCCGACCCCACCACCGGGTGAATCTTCATCTTTTCGAATTCTTCCGGAGTCAGGCGGCCGGGCTTGTTGATGATGTGCTCTGGCACGGCCAGCTTGCCGATGTCATGCAGCAGGGCGGCGGCGCGCAGCGCCTCGATGTCTCCCTCGCTCAGCTCCAGGTCCTTGGCGATTTCAATCGCGTACACCCGCACCCGCTGCAGGTGGTCGTGGGTGGTGTGGTCTTTGGCTTCGATGGCCAGAGCCAGGGCTTCGATGGTGCGCAGGTGCAGCCCGGCCATCTCTTCCACGTGCCGCTTCTCGTCCTCCAGCCGCCCCAGGTACAGGCGATAGGAGCGGTAGATCCAGTACATGATGGGCAGTACCAGCAACGAAGTCTGCCAGCCCACCCAGCGGTTAAGAGCGCTCACCAGGCCGGCGATGCCGGCTCCCACCAGGTAATAGGGGAACGACCAGAAGTAGCACTCAGACCAGGTTTTGCGGAACGGCTTGCCCTCGGTGAGGGAGATCACGATCGCCACCGGGATGGTGTTGGTGAGGAAGTAGGCGCAAGCGGCGGCGATCAGCAGCAGCGGCACGCTGTTGTGGAGCACGGGCGCCAGACGGTGATAGGCGAACGCCGACAGCGCGATGGCCGGCGCCATCATGCTGAACACGTTGAAAATCACCTTGATGGGTGCGGGGGCTACCTTGGTGTTCCATAGGCACTGCACCAGGCCGGAGGCGCAGCCGATCACCAGCGTCTCCGGGACCGACAGTTCCAGGATGCCGATGAGGATGAACAGGAAGTTCACCGACATGGTGCCGTCGATGCCCGGCAACTGCACCTTCAAGCCGGAGGCTAATATCGCCACCAGCAGATAACACAGGAAGCGCAGTCCGTCGTGCGATTCCCAGCGCAGGGCTCCCCCGGCGAGTACCGTTGCCCCGATAGCCGCCGTCAGGAAAATGAACGCGATCGCACGTTTCGGCATTGAGGGATTGCCCTCAACCCTTATCGGCAAACGGTCGGCCAATCGGGAAATCCAGCGGACGAAAGCATCCCCTAGCATTCTGAGTGGCTTAAGCATTCTGGCTTCCGCGCGTCTGTGGAGGAAGGCGACAATTTGTCGCCACAGGACGGGCGTCACAGACATTTTGTCCAACGCCCGCGGGCTCAGGTTTAACAATCCGCTGAACGTAGCCGTCTGTATACGTTACAAAGGTGGGTGAACGGCAGGAGGCAGGATCAGTAGGCAGGCGCGGGCTTCCACACCTCCTGCTTCCTTGAGCGGGAGACGCCATCCTTTCACCAACCCGCCGCGGCGACAAGTTGGCTCATGTACCGGTCGCTTGCGCCAGATTGTCTCCTGCCCGTGCCCGGTGCGGTCGTCCTTCTCTGTTGTTTTTCAGCGACTTAAGTTTGATCCCCGGTTGGCCCCCGGGCTGCTTTCTACGGGGTAGCTCATAAACCGGAGTCACACGAGATGAGAGAGCAGATCGAGTTTCGAAGCCATCCGCCGTTAAGCAGCAGCGCCGGCTGGGGGGCAGGTAATAACGACAAGAGAGATGGCGCTGGGCAGCCATCAGGGCAAGGGCGTGCTGGGCACGGAGCCCGGGCTTGTGGGCGGGCCGCCGTCGCGCTGTTGGCTTGTCTAACGTTATTGGTGCCAGCCGCCTTCGCCAACGGCAATGGTTCGCCGCGCAAGGTCAGCCCGACGCTGCAAGGTTTGTTGGACACAGCCGATCCCTCGACCGTGGTTGACGTCATCGTGCAATACGGGGTGGCGCCGCAGCAGAAGCACCTGGACCGGGTGTCGAGGCGGGGCGGCCGGTCGAAAATGCACTTGGGGCTCATCCAGGCCGAGGCGTACACGCTTCCGCTCTCTGCGGTCGCGGACCTGCTCGACGACGGTGATGTGGTTCACATGTCCCTAGACCACAAGGTCAAGATGACCGGCAGCGTCAGCATGGATCCGTCCATGGAAGCCATCAACGCCGACATCGCCCAGGGTTACGGCTACGACGGCTCCGGCGTGGGCATCGCCATCGTGGACAGCGGCATCTATTCTCACCCCGACCTCACCTCAAACTCGCGCTATAGCAACAGCTCGCGGGTGGTTTACAGCCAGAGCTTCGTGCCGGGCGACTCCAGCACCAACGATGCTTACGGCCACGGTACCCACGTTGCCGGGCTGGCTCTCGGCAACGGCGAGAGCTCGGATAACTACGCGTACGACTATCTCGGCGTGGCGCCCAACGCCAGCATCATCAACCTGCGAGTGCTCGACGCCAATGGCGTGGGCACTGACAGCGCCGTCATCGCCGCCATCAACCAGGCCATCTCGCTGAAGAGTAAATACAACATCCGGGTGCTGAACCTGTCGCTGGGTCGTCCGGTGTTCGAGAGCTACGCCCAGGACCCGCTGTGCAAGGCGGTGGAAAAGGCGTGGAACGCCGGCATCGTGGTGGTGGTAGCGACGGGCAACTTCGGGCGCGACAACTCCATGGGAACCAACGGCTATGGCACCATCACCGCTCCCGGCAACGATCCTTACGTGATCACGGTGGGCGCAATGGATGCTGATGATGCCAGCCCGGCCAACGACTCCATTGCCAGCTACAGCTCCAAGGGTCCAACGCTCATCGACCACATCGTCAAACCTGACCTCGTGGCCTCCGGCAACATGATGGTCTCGCTGCTGGCGCCCAGCACCACGCTGGTCAGGAGCAATCCGACGCTCGATGTGTACCCCTGCAACTGGAACGGCACGGTATGCAACGCGAGGTACGGCAACCCGATGTACTTCACTCTGAGCGGCACCAGCATGGCAGCCCCGCTGGTCTCCGGCACGGCGGCGCTGATGATCCAGAAAGACTCGTCGCTCACCCCGGACCTGGTCAAGGCCCGGCTGATGAAGTCGGCCTTCAAGAACTTTCCCCTCCACAGCACGGTCGAAGATACTTTGGGCAACGTCTACCAGGAAGAGGGAGACATCTTCACCTACGGCGCGGGCGTTCTGGACGCCGCCGCCGCACTGAACAGCAGCGATAAAGGCAGCGGCTCGGCCCTCTCGCCGACCGCCACCTACAACTCGAAGACGAGGACTATCAGCCTCTCGATCACCACCATCAAGTCCACCTCAGTGCTGTGGGGCAGCAGCGTGCTCTGGGGCACCAGCGTGGTGTGGAGCAGCAACGAGTTTGTCGGCGGCACCTCGGTGCTGTGGGGCAGCTCGGTCCTGTGGGGCTCTTCCGCTTCGACCGGCGGCGACGAGAGCGACGGCTGCAGCGTCCTCTGGGGCGCATCCGCGGTCATTTCCAAGACCAAAACCATGCTCGGACTGAGCGACAACGATCCTGGGGACGTGCGGCGCAGCGGCACCTCCCGCGGCAATTAACTCTGGAGAGCTTAAGGAGAAGCCCATGAAAAACATGACTGGAAACGCCAAGCTCTTCATCGCCGCCATCGTAACCGCAGGAACGCTGACGCTGGCGAGCGGGCTGATGCGATGGGAATCGAAGGATCTGGTACGCTTGCTGTCGTTCCTCATCGTTGCCGCCATCGCCTCCCGGCTGAAGGTCAAGCTGCCCGGCACGACCGGGAACCTGTCGGTGAATCTGCCCTTCATCCTGATCGCCCTGGCGGAACTCAGTTTCTCCGAGACCACGGTGATCGCAGCCACCGCCGCCTTCGTGCAGGCCCTGCCCGCTAGAGGCAGGGGCTTCAAACCGCTCCAGGTTTTTTTCAACGTCTCCACGCTTGTGGTGGCAGTAGCCGCAGCTGACTTGGTGTATCAACACAGCGCCCTGATCCCCGGTCTGGCGACGAAGTCGCTGCTCATCGCCCTGGCGGGCGCGGCCTTCTTGCTCGCCGACACCCTGCCCGTGGCAGGCGTGATCTCGCTGACGGAAAATCTCAAACTCGCGAAGGTGTGGCGGGAGATGCTGGAGCTGACCTTCTCCTACTTCGTCCTGAGCGCCGGCGTCGCGGCCCTTGTCGCCACTGCCGTGTCTTACGTGGGCTGGAAGACGCCCTTGATGGTGCTGCCGGTGATGGTCGGAACCTACATGTCGTACCGGCGCTATTTCCGGTTCCCGGCTGTGGCGGCCATCGCGAACCTGCAATTCGCGACTCTGCCTGCGGGCGCCCGCGAGAAGGCGGAGCTGCAGCATCGATAGCCCTGGCAGTGCCAGTGATCGAGCCTTGGTCCTCACACGGCCGCAACATGGAGCCGCTTCCTGCCGTTTTTTTTCTGGTTGTCGCCTGCCCGCCAAGCCGGCAGCGCCCCGGCGATTACGAACGTTCTTGTCCCGCGGCTCATTACCTTAGTGTGCTCCCGCCGTTGACAGGGGTAGTCAGATGGCCGATAAAGCATACAGGGCACCGTTCCGCCCGGCGGAAACCTCCGTCTGCGGACCGCTGTTACGGGCATGTCGGAATCCATTGCCGCCGATTCTTCGCGCTACCATATCCAGGGCTTTGAGGCCGTGGTGTGCAGCGAGGCCATGCACAAGCTCATGCAGATGGTCGAGCGCGTGGCCCGCAGCAGCGCCGCGGTCCTGATCGTGGGTGAGACCGGCAGCGGCAAGGAGTTCGTCGCCCGCGCCATCCATCATCATTCCCTCCGCTGCGCCAAGCCCTGGGTGGACCTGAACTGCGCCGCCTTGCCCGAGAATCTGGTGGAGAGCGAACTGTTCGGATACGAGAAGGGGGCGTTCAGCGGCGCCGACACTCCCAAGCCCGGCCTGTTCGAACTCGCCGACCACGGCACGCTCTTCCTGGACGAAATCGGCGAGCTCGAGCCCAAAGTACAGGTGAAGCTGCTGCGCGTGCTCGATGGCGTCGCCTACTATCGGCTGGGAGGCAGCAAGAAAATCTCTGTGGATGTGCGCATTGTCGCTGCCACCAACCAGGACCTGGAAGAGCAAGTCCGGGCCGGCCGCTTCCGCAGCGATCTCTATCATCGCCTGGGACAATTCCAGCTCAAGGTGCCGCCCCTGCGCAGCCGGCCCGAGGACGTCTTGGGCTTGGCCGAACATCTGCTCAAGCAGCACAAGCCGGACATGCGTTTTTCCGATGAAGCGCTGCGCGCCCTGCTCGCATATTCCTGGCCCGGCAACGTGCGCGAACTGAAGAATGTGGTGTTGCAGGCTGCCACCCTGGCGGAGGATGCCGAAATCCGCGCGGCCGACCTGCCGCCGGAGATCGGCGGCGCCCCGCGCATCGAGGACGAAGTCCCCACCGCCGACCTGGCCGAGATCGAGCGCCAGACCATCGTCAAGGTGTTGTCCGGGACCGGAGGCCACCAGGGACAGGCGGCGGAACAGCTCGGCATCTCGCGCCGCACTCTCAGCCGCAAGCTCAAGCAGTACAAGATCGACGCCGAGCGCCGCAGCTCCAACCCGCTGGGCATGCTGGGCGGCCAACAGCAGAGCTACTTCCGCGCCGCGCTGGATGTGCCGGTCGCGGTCCGCACCAAGTGGGGCGATGAGCTCGACGTTCGCAGCGTCAATCTCGCGGTCGGGGGATTGGCGGTGAGTGGCATCGTCAATCCCTTGAAGTGCAGTGGCGATCTCGAAATACGCTTTGCCATGCCTGACGGTCTCAGCGTCCAGGCCACCGGCCGCATCGCCTGGGCCGATGTGCGCGGCAAGGCCGGCATTCGCTTCGCTCACATCGATCCTGGCGTGGTCAGCAAGCTCCAGGAATGGATCGCGGAAAAGCAGCAGGAAGAAGGCTGGGCCGTCGACGAAGTCCGCTGATCCGTGGAGTAGATGCAGGGAACCCGTCGCCAATGGAAGCGAAGGCCTTCCTTACCATCCGAACCACGACCAGAATTTCGAGTACAGCCAGCTCGCAGGACCGCGGAACAACACGTATCCCGCCGGACGCCAGCCCACCGAGACTTTCCCGCGGCCCTGCATACCCGCGCGGATTGCGCCGTCCGGGTTCGGCACCGCCACCCGCGCGAAGAACACGCGCTGGTCCCCCTCCAGTTCCCCTTTGGGGCTGACGATCGTTACGCGTCCATGAAAGCGCCGGGTAGGGAAGCCCTCGAGCTTGACCACAGCTAGTTCGCCCGCCTTAAGCAGCGGCACATCGTCCTGATCGAGGGCTACGTCCACGCTGGCATGTGTGGAGTCCACCACCTCCGCGAAGTGATCCCCAAAATTCAGCCGTCGGCCCACCAGGTTCTCGACGTGCGGGGTCGCTACCACGCCGGCGATGGGCGAACGCAGATGGGTTTTCTCCAGCAACTCGCGCGCGCGCGCCACCTCGGACTGCCAGTAATCGGCCTGCACGCGCTGGATACCGGCCTCGCTGCCATCGTTAGCGGCCAGGGCGCGGTTCATCTCCGCCAGGGCGGTTGAGTACTTGGCCTGGGCCGCCGCCAGCGCCGCGCGATAGTTCCAGTCTTCCAAGTCGGCGAGTATAGTGCCGGCCTTGACCGCTTCGCCTTCGTGCACATACACCCGGCTGACCACGCCTTCCACCTCGGGCATGATCTCCGCGCTCGCAATGGGCGCCGCCCTGGCCTCGCCGCTCACCCGCATGGGCACCGGACAGAGCACAAGGAACAGCACCGCGGCTGCCGCCACTGCCAAGGTGGCGGCGCGACGTCGCTTTTCCATCCGCATGAAGCGGCGCTTCCTTTGCAGCACCGGCTCCAGCACCCCGATAAACGGGACTTCCTTGTACATCTGGGCGTTGCGCAAGGCGACCGTGGCTTGCCCAGCCAGAACCTTGATCATCTCCAAGTGGGCTTCGGACAGGAAATCGGGGTTCGAGCTTTCGAAGGAGAGAATGCCCACCCGCCCGGAATCATCTGCCAGCAAGAGGGAATACCAGGCGCGGGCGCCCGA
>Ga0335081_10010321_pt1 | contig 15088 bp, 14 predicted proteins | sample Lox_Sample_35_FD_206713 | JGI IMG/M metagenome (GOLD analysis project Ga0335081, IMG submission 206713) | Soil microbial communities from Loxahatchee National Wildlife Refuge, Florida, United States - Lox_Sample_3.5 | ecosystem: Environmental > Terrestrial > Soil > Wetlands | place: USA...
GGTGCACAACTGCCAGGTCAGCGTCCGGTCGAACCCCATGGAGTGGAGCCGGGTGATCGGGTCATAGGCGCCCACGAAGTCGAGCAGGGTGAGATCGTCGAAGAGAACGAAGGCTACGTTCATGGGTCCCCCTCCAACTGCCAGCGTAGTAAGCCACGGCCGGTGCATGAATGTCTTCAAGATAGGGTTGCGGCCGGCGTTCTCCGAGGCGCCCTGCTGAAGGGCCATGAACGAGGAAAGCCCCGCCATCAGTTGACGGCGGGGCTTTGCGTTGCGCATGCGCCCGAGACGATTCGAACGTCCGACCTCTTGCTCCGGAGGCAAGCGCTCTATCCAGCTGAGCTACGGGCGCGGAGGGCAAAGCTTATTGCCCCCCAACAGTCAAGTCAACTGACCAGCCCGCGCGCCGCTCAACGGTGCAGGTACAGATTCCAGCTCGCCGGGTCGGGTGTGCCGTCCTGGTTGAAATCGTACTGCGCCGAGCCGTTCGTCAGCTGGAGCGTCTGGCCGCTCAGTCTCATGTCGAATGCCCAGTACCACGTCACTCCCGCTGGAGTGACCTTCATGAGGTCGAGCCCGCTGATCTGATAGGTGCCGGTGAAACTCCGGTGGCCGGTGTCACGCTGACCTTGATACTGTCGTCTGCGGTGAACTCCACTGTTCCGGTCCCGCCGCCAGCGATCAGGTCCACGGTGCCCAGGCCCTGGGTGCTGACGTACTCGCACTTTGAGAGTTGCCAGACCCCAACCACATCACTCCGAGACGGTCCCGTTCCCCCGCCGCCACCACAGGCGCCAACGAGCCACATGCCGCACAGAGCCACGCCGCCGCGCCGGTTTCATAGACCCCGCTCCTTCCGCTTGAGCCACAAGATGCGACGCCAGGCATGAAGGGAGGTTGAAACAGCGTCGAAACCTTCTGGGCAGGCCGATCCCTGTCTGTCTCGGGCGTCTCAGCTTGTACGGCTATCGCCCGGCGCGGCGGGGCAGGGGAGCCTAGAGCATCCCCTCGAGCCGCGCGTAGCTCGCCTCCATCCCCCGCTCCATGCCGGTCGCCAGCATCATCGCCCGGGTCTGCGCGTCAGGCAGCGTCATCCTCATCGTCATCAGCGTTCCCGATCCGTCCGGGTCGAACCGCGTCTCGACGCGGTTGTCGGGCGTCGGGTCCGGCAGATGCATCCGCTCCACATGCACGATCCGGCTGGAGGGCACCAGCTCCACGTACTCCCCGGTCAGATAGAATGTCCCGCCCTTGCCATTGGTCCATTCGTAGCGGATCCTCCCGCCCGGCCTCGCCTCGTTGATGCACACCGGCATGGTCCAGCCGTCCGGACCCAGCAGCCACTGCTGAATGAGCCTGGGATCGGTATGCGCCCGGTATACCGCTTCCGGAGGGGCCGAAAAGTGCCTGGTAACGACTACGTGTGTGTCGCCCTCAGTCTTCAGGATCAGCCTGCTCATGGCTTCTTCTCCTTCTCCGGTGAGCCCATCTCGGCCAGGACCTGGTCGAGCCGGCGGTAGTTCCGTTCCAGCGCCTTCCGCATCATGGCCAGCCACTGGTCCACCGCGTCGAGGCCTTCCCGGGCGAGACGGCGCGGACGCCTGGTGCCCTCGATTCGGCCCACTACCAGCCCCGCATCCTCCAGCACCTTGAGGTGTTGCGAGATGGCTGGCTGGGTGAGGTCGAACGGCTCGGCCAACTCGGTGACCGTCGCCTCTCCCTTGGCGAGGCGGGCAACGATCGCGCGGCGAGTGGGGTCGGCCAGAGCCGAAAAGGCGGCGTCGAGACTTACCATAGATGATAAGTTATATAAGTAATTACTTATGTCAAGGGCAATCTCCGCCTTTCGAAACCAGCTCGTCTCCTCCTGCGCCGGCCGGCTAGCGGATCGTGGCTGGGGCCGGGGAGGCCCCCAGCTCCTTACACTCTGCCCGGGGCCGCCAGCTGAGGCGCCCATCAATTCCCGCGGGAATAGGCAGGTCAAGCCAGTCGAGCATCGCGGGGAAGAGGTCCACCGTGCGGACCACGCCGGGCACCGGCACGTTGGCCCAGACCGGTACCTGCATATGAGCCCGGATAAGGCTCCCGTGGCCGGAGCGGTGCTCGGGGTACTCGAAGCGGCGCCGGAAGTCCCACCCTTCGCGGGCTATGACGACGAGATCGCCGGTGCGGCTGGCTCGAAACTGATCGAGCAGCTGGACGCACGCGTCCGGATAGGCCGTGTCCCAACTGAGCGCGAGCCAGGCGTCGGCGGGGCGAGCCTGGACGGGGCCGAGTGTCAGGGGGTCTCCGGTGAGTGGGGTATAGCTGACGAGGTCGTTCTGGTGCTCGATGAGCGCTTCTCCTGCCGCGTCTGCGACGCGCACCGAGCCGGGGCGCTCCTCCGCCGCCACAAAGGCGACGCCCGGCTCGCGCACCAGTCGCGCGACCAGATCACCGGATGTGCCAAACGCCTCGGGGCGGCGCAGCACCTCAAGTGGCCACCGGGCGTTCCGCGTATCGCCGGGACGCGCGTACACCATGGCCGATCCGTTCCCCGCGACCATGACCGCGGCTCTGGGCGACCGCGTCCAGACCAGCGGGTGCGACAGAGTGGGAACGCCGTGGTCGCGGAACCAATCGGCCAGGTCGAGGTGACTGTGAACGGCGGATGCCCCGTGGTCGCTCACGACGAGAAGCAGGGTGTCCGCCAGTTCGCGCCGCCGGGCGAGCGCCTGACGGAGGATCCCCACTGCCTCGTCAACCCGTCGGAGGGCGTTGCGGACGCTCTCTGCCTTGGGCGAGCTCTGATGGGTATAGCCGTCGACGGCGGGAAACTGGGCGAAGATGAAGCGCCACTCCCGTTCGACGGCGCGCAGCAGATGGCGGGTCACTACATCATCTGATGGCTGGTGCCACCCGGACAGGTGGCTGGCGGCCCCCCAGAATCGTCTGGCGGCGCGCGAAGGATCGCGCATGGGCGTGAGCCCGCGTGCCACCGGCGTGAAGATCCCCACGCTCTCCGGCACGAGTTCGAAGATGGTCCGGATATCCGGCGCGAGGTCGTGGTCGATCCACCCCGCCTGGTAGCCGCAGTAGCTGCGGAGAAAGGCACGGTCGCGCCACCAGTCTCCACGATACCGCACCGGATCGAGCCAACGGATCGAAGGAATGTTGCAGCGGCCCGGCATGCAGCCGGTAAGGAACGGGAGGTAGGCGACCGTCGTGGTGGAGGGAAAGACAGTGACTCCGCGTCCGATCCCGCCCGGCCCGGTGAGCCGCTCAAGATGAGGCAGTTCGCCCCGCCGGAGCGCGTCCTCCCCCGTGTCTGGGCGCAGTCCGTCCACCAGAAGCAGGATCACGCGCTTCAAGAGGGCTCCGTGGCACGAGTGGGTGACGATGGCAGGCGTCCCAACTTGTCCGCCTAAGAGAACGAGCGCAAATCCGCGAGGTCCCTTGTACCGAGACGCAAGGACGTGGTAGCATCACCCATTGGCGATGCTGGTTCCACACGATGCCGACGAGGCACGGTGCGCATTCTCGTAGTGGGAGCGGGGGCGATTGGAGGCTACTTCGGCGGCCGGCTGCTCGAGGCCGGCCGCGACGTGACCTTCCTGGTCCGCCCCGCGCGGGCGGAGGCGCTGCGCCGGACGGGGCTGGTCATCAGGAGCCCTCTGGGCGACTGCTCCATTCCTTCACCGCCCCTGGTGGTCGCGTCCGACCTGCGGGGGCCCTTCGACCTCATCCTGCTGAGCTGCAAGGCGTACGACCTCGAGTCGGCTATCACATCGCTTGCCCCGGCGGTAGGGAGCGGGACGGCGATCCTTCCGCTTCTCAACGGGATGGGGCACCTCGATCGCCTCGCCGAACGGTTTGGGCGCGAAGCGGTCCTGGGCGGCCAGTGCGTCATCTCCGCGGACCTCGACTCCGCTGGCACGATCGTTCACCTCAACGATCTCCACCTGCTCTCCTTTGGCGAGCTTGCCGGCGGCGTCTCCTCCCGGGTTCGCGCCATCGCCGCGGCCATGGCCGGCGCGCGGTTCGAGGGACGGGCAAGCGAGAACATCGTGCAGGAGATGTGGGAGAAGTGGATCTTCATCGCCGCGTTTGCCGGCATTACCTGTCTCATGCGGGCCCCCATCGGTGACATCGTCTCGGCGGGCGGCGCCGATCTGGCCTCGACCCTGTTGGACGAATGTACCGCCATCGCGCTCGCCGCCGGGCAAGGGCCCCGCACGGATTTTCTCTCCCGCGCGAAGGGAATGCTGACCGCCGAGGGCTCGCCGATTGCGGCCTCGATGCTCCGCGACATCGAACGCGGCGCCCCCATCGAGGCAGCCCAGATCCTGGGCGACCTGCTGGCCCGGCGCCCGCCGGTGGCCGGCCCCGACCGGTCGCTGCTTCGGATCGCGGCGACCCACCTCAGGGCGTACGAGGCGCGGCGCGCGGTACGAGGATCTTCACTGTAAGGATTTGGACGGTCTCCTCCCGCTGATTCCGGGTCTCGATCCTGAGCGTCGCCGTGCCCCGGTCGGGGCGGGAGCGGGATGGTGTGACTGCGATGACCTCGACCGTGGCCTGCAGCACGTCGCCGGGCCGAGCGGGAGCCGGCCATGCGATCTCCCCTCCGAGCCCGATCAGGCCGCCGGCGATGTCATGGCCGCTGGTGACGAGGAGCCGCATCGTGATGGCGGCGGTGTGCCACCCACTCGCCACAAGCTCACCGAAGACGAGGTCTCGGGCGCGGGCGGCGTCGAGGTGAAAGGGTTGCGGATCGAACTCCCTGGCGAAGGCGATGATCTGCGGCTCGTCGAGACCGTGGGTGGCTGTGGTGAACCGCTGGCCGACCTGCAGGTCGTCGAGGTAGATCGGTCGGTCCATGCGTGGCCTCGATGGGTGAAGGTTGGGCGGGCGAAGAAGGGGAAACACAACGGCCCCGCGCGTCTCTCGACGGCGGGGCCGTGTTATCGCATTTATCGGGGCGCCCGGATTTGAACCGGGGACCTCCTGCTCCCGAAGCAGGCGCGCTAACCGGGCTGCGCTACGCCCCGCTCGTCAGGCGGGCCCTGAGGGACTCGAACCCCCAACCTTTTGATCCGTAGTCAAATGCTCTATCCAATTGAGCTAAGGGCCCGAATGGGCGGTACAAGACTCGAACTTGTGACCTCCACGATGTCAACGTGGCGCTCTAACCAACTGAGCTAACCGCCCTGGCTGGTGCGACGGTGGGAGGGCGGGGCGCGCTGCCTGAGACGAGAAGGGCGGCAGGGTACTCGGCGCGGAGTTCTCGCGACAGAGCCACCTACCGCCCTACCGTCCTACCGCCCTACCGTGCAGTAGCGGGGGTGGGATTTGAACCCACGACCTCCGGGTTATGAGCCCGGCGAGCTACCAGACTGCTCCACCCCGCGTCGGTTTCCTGGCTTCCTCGTCTCGTCCAGCTGGCCGCCACGGCCGGCATTGGCGTGACAGAGCGGGAAACGGGACTCGAACCCGCGACCCCAACCTTGGCAAGGTTGTGCTCTACCAACTGAGCTATTCCCGCAAATGGCGCCGGATACTACAGGCCGGTTTCATCCGGCGCAACCGTCTTGAATCCTACGCCAGTGCCGCCGGGCGGGAGAGTGGAGGCGAGGGGGATCGAACCCCTGACCTCGTGAATGCCATTCACGCGCTCTCCCAACTGAGCTACGCCCCCATTATATTAGCGCGCCCTGGCGGCCCCAAATGTGCAGGGCAGCAGCACAACCTACCTGTCTGCATCACGACATGTCAAGCTGGGACCGAACGTTGTGGGCCTCTGGAGGGTAAGCGGTGAGATGAAGAAGCGCACTGGATCGGGCAAGAAGCCGCCCGCGTCGAAGCCGGCACGGGGCCGGACCCCTCGCCGCGCCAAGGCCGACCCCCCGCGCGCGGAGGCCGCCCAGGCGCCGAAGCAGCCGGTGAAGCTCACCCCGGTGCAGCAGATCCTGCAGAGCAGCCAGCCCACCAAGAAGCCGCGCAGGGGCCGTCGGGAAACGTCCAAGAGTCTCGGGGTCTACGACGCGGACCGCGACATCCTCGATCAGTACCTCTACGAGGTGAGCCAGACTCCGCTGCTCACGACGCCGCAGGAGATCGCCATCGCGAAGCTGGTGCGCCAGGGCGACCCGGAGGCCATGCAGGAGCTGGTGAAACGCAACCTGCGGTTCGTCATCTCCGTCGCCAAGAAGTACCAGAATCGCGGCCTCCCGCTCACCGACCTGATCGGCGAGGGCAACGTCGGACTCCTGACGGCGGCGCGGAAGTTCGACCCGGACCAGGGCGTGAAATTCATTTCGTATGCGGTCTGGTGGATCCGCCAGGCCATCCTCGCGTCATTGGCGCGCCAGGGCCGCACGGTCCGGGTGCCGCTCAACCGCACGGCCGACCTGTCGCGCATCGTGCGGACCGCGGAGGCGCTGCGGCAGGAACTTCGCCGCGAGCCCACCCCCGAGGAGATCGCGCAATCGACCGGCCTCTCTCTCGACGTCGTCCAATCGCTGGCCGCGCTCAACACCGCGGATGTGCGGCTCGATGCTCCCATGGATCCCGAGGGCGACCGCTCGCTGATCGAGCGGTTCATCGCCGATGACCAGTCGAACGCCGAAGAAGAGGCGATGGATCGCTTCCTGAGCGACGAGATCGAATCCGCCCTCGGCACGCTCCCGGCGCGCGACGCCAAGGTCCTGCGCCTCTATTTCGGTCTCGACGGCGGCCGCGAGCACACTCTCGAGGAGATCGGCGGCATGCTGGGCGTTACCCGCGAGCGGGTACGCCAGCTGCGGGACCGGGCCCTCAAGCGGCTCCGCGAAGGCGAGGTGGGCCGGGCGCTGGCCTCCTTCGCGGCCTGAGATCGCGGCGCCCACCTGCTTTACACCCTCTCCGAGTGGCCATAGCTTCAGATTTGTGATCAGCGCAACGGCCGTCCCTGCCGGCCGGTTGGCGCGGTTCGTCACCCGCCTGGGCGAGACCGCGGTGACATCCGCGCGAGCCGCCGCCGACGTGCGCACCTGGGCTCCGCATGTGGTGCCGCAGATGCGCCGCCTTGGCGTCGATTCGGTGCCCATCGCGCTGTTCATCGCCACCTTCACCGGCATCGTTCTCGCCCTTCTCTCCAAGTACATCTTCACCGGCGCGGTCCCGCTCTACTTTGTCGGGGCACTGGTCGGCAAGACCATCATGATGGAGCTGGGCCCGGTGCTCACGGGGTTGGCTCTGGCTGGCCGGGTGGGGGCCAACATCGCCGCGGAGCTCGGTACCATGCGGGTGACCGAGCAGGTGGATGCGCTGGAGACCCTCGCCTACAACTCCCGCAGCTATCTGGTGGTCCCCCGAGTCGTGGCCGGGATCCTGATGTTTCCCGTCGTCACCGCGCTGGCGGTGGGGCTCGGTGTCGTGGCAGGATGGCTGACTTCGATCAACCTCCTCGACCTGTCGACCCTCGAGTTCGTGAAGGGGCTCCGGCTCTTCTACCGCTTCAAGGACATCTGGTTCGGACTGGTCAAGGCCGCGAGCTTCGGCGGCGCGGTCACCCTCGCGGGATGCCGGATGGGGCTCGCGACCCGTGGCGGCGCGGAGGGAGTCGGGCGCAACACGACCCGGGCGGTGGTGCTGGGGTGCGAGGCGATTCTGGTGCTGGATGCCTTCTGGGCGCTGGTGTTGCTATGACGGTAGGGGCGGTAGGGCGGTATGATGGTACGGCGGTAGGGCGGTATGACGGTATGACGGTACGCGGCGGTACCGTCCTGCCGTCCTACCCTCTTATCGCCCTACCGCCCTACCGCCCTACCGCCCTCCCGCCTTACCGCCTTACCGCCCTCCCGCCTTACCGCCCTACCGCCCTCCCGCCCTACCGCCTTACCGCCCTCCCGCCTTACCGTCCTACCGCCCTACCGTCATGATCCACTTCTCCGACCTCTACAAGGCCTTCGGACCCAAACAGGTCCTCTCCGGCGTGACCCTCGACATTCCGGATGGCGAGACGACCGTGATCATCGGGTTCTCCGGCACGGGGAAGAGTGTGGCGCTCAAGCACATCGTCGGATTGCTCGAGCCCGACGCGGGCCACGTCGAAGTGGACGGCCAGATCGTCGATGAGCTGGACACCGAGGGGCTCGCGGCGCTCCGGGCCAGGATCGGGTACGTATTCCAGTTCGCCGCCCTCTTCGACTCGATGTCGGTGGCCGATAACATCCGGTTGGGGCTCGCCCGCCGTGATCTCGACGAGGCGGAGATCGCGCATCGGATCCACGAGAGCCTGCGGCTGGTGGACCTGGCGGGTGCGGAAGACCGGTTTCCCGCGGAGCTGTCCGGTGGCATGCGCAAGCGGGTGGGGATCGCTCGGGCGATCGCCCTCAGGCCGCACTACATTCTCTATGACGAACCGACCACCGGCCTCGACCCCGTGACCTCCGCCGTGATCGACGAGCTGATGGTCCGCACCCGCCAGGAGCTCGGCGTCACCGGCGTGGTGGTCACGCACGACATGCGAAGCGCCTACACCGTCGGAGACCGCATCGCGATGCTTTACGAGGGCCGCATCCGCCAGGTAGGCACCATCGACGAGATCCGGGAGACCGATGACGCGGTCGTCCGGAACTTCATCGAAGGGCGGCCCACCGCCCACGACCGCTTCGTGGTCGAGGAGGCCGGAGCGTGAAGCGCCGCAACGAATTCCTGGTGGGGCTGGTGCTGCTGCTCAGCCTGGCGGCCGTGGTGGGTGGGGCCCTCTGGCTCTCCGAGGCCGACATCGGACGGCGGGAGACCATGCACGTGGCGCGCTTCCTCACCGTAGGCGGCCTGACGCCGGGCGTGCCGGTCACCTACCGTGGCGTGCGGGTCGGCCGGGTGGAAGCCATCCGGCTCGCCGACCAGTACGTCGAGGCGGACCTCCGGATCTTCCAGGGGGTCGAGCTCCCGGCCAACCCGGCCGTGATCGCAGCCTCCCAAAGCCTGTTCGGCGAATGGACCGCCACGATCGTCTCCCGCGACCAGCCGCAGGAAGACCCGAACGTGCGCGTCATGCTCGCGCAGACCGCCCGGGCGGGCGGGGACCGCTGGCCGGGGGCCACGCTGCCGGATGTCGGACAGCTCACGGCCCAGGCCGGTCGGATCGCCACCGACATCGCGACCGTCGCGGCGCGGGTGCAGGAAACCTTCGACTCCAACGCGGTCGCCTCGCTCAAACAGAGCATCAAGGACTTCTCCGACATCGCGAACCGGCTGGAGAAGTTCACCGACACCGAGACCGGGCGCCTGAACGAGGTGACCGGCAACGTGCAGCGCGCGTCCGGCGCCGTGGTCGGCGCCTCCGAGCACCTGCAGAACACTCTCGGGCGGGTCGATTCCGCTACCGCGCAAGGCCAGTTGCAGGACATCCTCAATAACGCGCGCGACGGCTCGGCCGACCTGCGACAGGCCTCCGCCGATCTCCGCGCCGTCCTGGCGACGCTGCACGGCCAGGATTCCACCGTGGTGCACGCGCTGCTGGCGGCGGATTCCGCGCTGACCCGCGTGGAGAGCGGGCAGGGAACGCTCGGGCTCCTTTCCAAGGACCCGGCGATGTATAACGAAACGCTGGAGACGATGCAGGAGCTGCGTAAGCTGATCGCCGATATTCAGACGAATCCACGGAAGTACTTCAAGTTCTCCGTCTTCTAGGAGAACAGTCGATTGAGGCCATGGCCAAATCCAAGCGCAAGGCCGAACGGGAGGTCTCGGCGGGCGGCATCATCTTCCGCCGCCAGCCGGACCGGAGTGCCCATTTCCTCCTGATTCGGGACCCCTACGCCCACTGGGGATTCCCTAAGGGCCACCTCGAAGGCGAAGAGTCTCCCGCCGAGACGGCGATCCGCGAGAGCGCGGAGGAAACCGGCCTGGGCGACCTGATTCTCCACGGGCCGATCCGCATCATCGACTGGCATTTCCGGTTCAAGGGCCGCTACATCCACAAGTTCTGCCACTTCTTTCTGCTGGAGAGTCCCGGTGCGGAGGTGGTTCCGCAGCTGACGGAAGGGATCACCGATTACCGCTGGCTGGCGCTTGCGGAGGCACTGGACCAGCTCTCCTACGACAACGCCCGGGGAGTCCTCAAGCGCGCGGGGGAGATGGCGCGGACCCTGGTGGCGATGGGAGCCGGCCGTCCCTCCCGCTCGGTCGTTCCGGCGTCCTCCACGCCGGTGGTGACGTCGGAGTCCTGACATGCCAGCGGTCGCGGCGCTTGCACTGAGCCTCGAGACCGCGCAGAGTCTCCGGCGTGCGCTCCCCCCGGATGGTCCGTGGGCCTTCGCGAGGTGCACCGGACTCCAGCAGCTCGAGCAGACCCTTCAAACCCGGCTGGTGGATGCGGTCGTGTTCAGCCCGGTGCGAACCCCGCTCCAGGAGCTCGCGGCGCTGCGCGACGCCTTCCCCCATGTGCCGTGGATCGCGTGCGCGCCTTTTCGCCCCGATGATGGCCCCCTCCTGCTCTCCTGCCAGGCGGCCCGGGTGGGTTTGATCCTCATCGAAGGCGTGGACAATGCCGTGGCGGGCGATCTGGTGCTGCGACACTCCGCCGCGGCGGAGCGGCGGCGGCAGCTCGCCGAAGCGCCGCGCATGCTGCGGCTCACCGAGCGCCTGCAGCGCGAAGTCTGGCACTACCTGCTCGAACGGGTGGATCAGTCGGTACGGACGGAGCAGCTGGCGGCGCGCTTCGGGTATTCCCGCGAGCACCTCTCACGCGAGTTCGGCGCGGGCGGGGCCCCCAATCTCAAGCGGGTCATCGATCTGACGCGGGTCGCCTGCGCGGCCACGCTGCTCCGGAACCCGGGCTACGATGTCTCCGCGGTGGCGCGGATTCTCAGCTTCGCCACCCCGAGCCATCTGAGCGCCACCGCCCGCCGCATCGCCGGCGTGCCCACTCGGGGGCTCGGCGCGCTCGGCCCCCGGGGCGTGCTCGCGCACTTTGCCCGCGGCAAGACCCGGAGCCGCGTCTGAGGAAGCGTCAGGCGGTGGCGGCGTCGTAGGCCGCGAAGACCTCCTTTCGACCCACCACCCCGACCAGCCGGCGGCTCTCGACCCCGTCCACCACGGGGAGCAGGGGCGCGTCTCGCGTTCCCATCTTCTTGAGCACCGTGAGCAGGGAATCTCCCGTGGTGACGACCTCGGTCGCCGGATGGGCCACCTCCCCCACCCGCTGGCCCGAGACCGCGGCGGGGTCCGCCAGCAGCCGGTGGAGGTCGGTAAAGGCCAGCATCCCCACCAGCCGCCCATCGGCGTCGACCACCGGATACTCCGGACGCGGCGCCGAGGAGAGCCCCCGCAGCATCTCATCCACCGGTTGAGAGGCTCGAAGAGTGACCGGATGCGAGTCGAGCGCGTCGGAGACGTGGAGCCGCCCCAGCACGCTCTCGTCGGCGCCGTGCGCGATCCGCTCGCCCCGCCGGGTGAGCCACTCCGAGTAGACCGAATCGTGATACAGGCTTCTCGCCACGACGTAGCTCAACGCCCCCGCCAGCAGGAGGGGAACGATGATGCCCCAGTCTCCGGACATCTCGAGCACGATGAAAATCGCGGTGAGCGGGGCATGCGCCGAGCCGGCCACGAGCGCGGCCATGCCGAGCAGGGCGTAGGCCTCGGGGCTCGCCGCCTCGCTCACCCCCGCCTGACGGATGACGACGCCCACCGCGGTGCCGAGGAGTGCACCCGTCACGATCGCCGGCGCGAAGAGTCCGCCCACCTCTGCGGCCGCGAGAGTGAGCGACGTGGCCGCGATCTTGGCCAGCACCAGGGCGAGCAGCAGTGCCGCGCCGGTTCGCTCGAGATCACCCAGGTTGAGCGTGCCCACGCCGAGCAGTCGGGGCTCGACCAGGGCGTACAGCGCGGCGATCAGTCCCGCGGCCAGCAGCACCCGCCAGGGGATCGCCATCCGGGCCAGCAGGTCCTTGCCGATCCAGATGGCCCGCGTGTACAGGACCCCGACGGCGCCGCCGACCACGCCGAGGCCCGCGGCGAAGGCAAAATCGATTGCGCTCCAGCTTCCCTGGACCTGCGGCATGCGGATCAGCGCGGTGTGCACGCCGAGGGTGTTGCGGGTCACGGCCGCCGCGGTCACGCTCGCCACGACCAGCGGCCCGAAGTTCGTGGTCTGGAGGCTGCCGATGATCTTCTCGACGGCGAAGAACAGCCCCGCGATCGGAGCGCCGAACGCGCCCGAGATGCCCGCGGCCGCCCCGCACCCGACCAGGAGCCGGAGTCGCTCGGGACTGAAGCGGAACCAGCGGCCGGTGCCGCTGGCCGTCCCCGCGCCGAGCACCGCCACCGGGCCTTCCGCCCCCACCGAGCCGCCTGAGCCGATTACCAGGGCAGCGGCGAGGGTCTTCACCAGGATCGGCGCCAGCGGAAGCCGCCCGCCCAGTCGGGCCACGGCCTGCATCACCGCGGGGACGTTCTCGCCCTGCGAATCGTGGGTGCCCGCCCGGACCAGGAAACGCGCCAGACCGATCCCCACGAGGAGGACGGCGAGATGCACCCAGAAGGCGGGGAGGGCCAGGCGTTCCGAGAGCGACTCGGCGGTGACGTCGGCCAGGGCCAGCAGGTGGTAGAAGCCGAGGATGGCGAGGCCGGCCAGCAGGCCGACCAGGCCCCCGATGATGAGGAGGACGACGTCCTCGCCTAGGCCGAGCCGGAGAAGCCAGGTCGGGATGTAGGTGCCGAGCCGGGCCAGTCGCACCCGCACCAGGCGGGCGACCATCGGCGCCGAGGGCAATCGGATCCGGCTCACGGCCGGGAGATTGGACCCACCCGGGTGGCCCAGTTCGATGTCACGGCTTGTGGTGCTGGCATGCTCGATTATATCCCGTGCGTGCCCCGGTCCGTTGCTATGGGCCGGGGCTTGTGATAAGTTTCACAAGCTGATCCAAACCGCCCCTCAATCATAACTCTGAGTCCTATGGCGACCGATTCTGTCCTCCGTCCGGGCGAGCTCAAGGATGTCCTGCTCCGCGAAATCGAGAAGGCCGATCTGGCCTCGGCGGACATCAACGAAGTCGGGACGGTGCTCGAGGTCCGCGATGGCGTGGCCCGCATCTACGGCCTCAACCAGGCGGTGGCGGGCGAGATGATCGAGTTCACGGTCTCCGAGTCGGGAGAGGTCGTGACGGGGATGGCGCTCAACCTCGAGGCGGACAACGTCGGCGCCGTCATCCTGGGTGACTACCTGAAGCTCAAGGAGGGGGACGAGGTCAGGTGCACCGGCCGCCTGCTGGAGGTGCCGGTAGGCCCGGCCATGCTGGGGCGGGTGGTGAACGCCCTGGGCGAGCCGGTGGACGGGCGGGGACCGATACAGACCCAGGCCGCGCGCGCAGTCGAGATGGTGGCGCCCGGCATCATCGTGCGGCAGCCCGTGAAGGAGCCGCTCCAGACCGGGATCAAGGCCATCGACGCGATGATCCCCATCGGGCGGGGGCAGCGTGAGCTGATCATCGGGGACCGCAGCACGGGGAAGACCGCGATCGCGGTGGATACCATCATCAACCAGAAGGGGACGGGCGTCGTCTGCGTGTACGTGGCGATCGGCCAGAAGCGGTCGACGGTCGCCACCGTGGTGGAGAAGCTCAAGGAGCACGGGGCGATGGACTACACAATCGTGGTCGTCGCCAGCGCCTCCGACCCGGCCCCGCTCCAGTACATCGCCCCGTACTCGGGCTGCGCCATCGCCGAGTACTTCATGTACGAGGAGGGGAAGGCCACGCTGTGCGTGTACGACGACCTGTCCAAGCAGGCCGCCGCGTACCGGCAGCTCTCGCTCATCCTGCGCCGCCCTCCGGGGCGGGAGGCCTATCCCGGAGACGTGTTCTATCTCCACAGCCGCCTGCTCGAGCGGGCGGCCAAGATTTCCGAGCAGCCCGATGTGATCAAGCTGGACAGCCGCATCAAGAAGCCGGGCGGATCGCTCACCGCGCTGCCTATCATCGAGACCCAGGCCGGTGACGTGTCGGCCTACATTCCGACCAACGTCATTTCGATCACCGACGGCCAGATCTTCCTCACGACCGACTTGTTCTTCTCGAACGTGCGTCCCGCGGTGGACGCCGGCATCAGCGTGAGCCGCGTGGGTGGCAACGCCCAGATCAAGGCGATGAAGCAGGTGGCGGGGCCGCTCCGGCTCTCGCTGGCCCAGTACCGGGAGCTCGAGGCCTTTGCCCAATTCGGCTCCGAGCTGGATGCCGCCACCCAGCGGCAGCTGGCCCGGGGGGCGCGGACCGTGGAGGTCCTGAAGCAGCCGCAGTACGCGCCGGTGCCGGTGGAAAAGCAGGTCGCCATCATCTACGCGGTGACCAACGGATATCTGGATGACATCGAAGTGGCGCAGATCCGGAAGTGGGAGGCGGACTTCATCGCCTTCCTCGAGACCGCTCATCCGGCCGTGCTGGAGGGGATCCGCACCAAGCGGGTCCTGGATGAGGCGATCACCGCCCAACTCAAGGCGGCTATCGCGGCCTTCAAGCCTCTGTTCCGGGCCGAATAATGGCTAAGGCCTCCAAGGCGCTCCGGGGCCGGATGCGGTCGGTCCAGAACACCCGGAAGATCACGCGGACGATGGAGCTGGTCTCCACGTCCAAGCTCAAGCGGGCGCAGGACCGCGTGATCGCGGCGCGGCCCTATGCCGCGGCACTGGCCGAGTTGATCGCCGAGCTCGTGACCCCGGAGCTGGCGGAAGGCTTCCCGCTGCTGCGCCGCCCGGCGCCGCCCGAGAAGGGCGGGCCCAGCACGGCGGCGGTCCTGCTCATCACCTCCAACCGCGGGCTCTGCGGCGGGTTCAATTCGAACCTGATCAAGGAAGCGCGCCGCCGGATGGAGGATCTGGAGCGGCGGGGCTACCGGGTGGATCTACACCTGGTGGGCCGGAAGGGCGTCGGGTTCTTCAAGTACTTGGGTCGGGAGATCGCGTCGCAGCGGATCGACATCGGGGACCGTCCCACCACGGCGCACGCCGCGGAGCTGGTCTCGGGGCTGATCGATGCCTACGCCGCCGGTCGGCTGGCGAGTGTGGACGTAGTCTATGCCCGGTTCAACAGCCCGCTCTCCACCCCGCCGACCACGCTGGGCG
>Ga0335081_10010322_pt1 | contig 15085 bp, 12 predicted proteins | sample Lox_Sample_35_FD_206713 | JGI IMG/M metagenome (GOLD analysis project Ga0335081, IMG submission 206713) | Soil microbial communities from Loxahatchee National Wildlife Refuge, Florida, United States - Lox_Sample_3.5 | ecosystem: Environmental > Terrestrial > Soil > Wetlands | place: USA...
CGCAGATCATTGGAAAGAGCTCGGGTCATCGGATGCTGGCCCCCTATCCAGCCAGCATCTTGAATCACAAGCCGCGATTCGATGGAATCCAAACCGATTCAATCAATCCATGAACCGCTCTAGGGCAGATACCGATCAGCCCGGCGCGGACCTAATCCGGGGTGGGTATCGGTTCTCCGATCGTGCTCCCCAAAGGGGCTAGAGCTTTATCGGCCGTCGGGCAGTGCCGACGTCGCACAGCACCCGGTCCCGCAGTCTCGCGGGGTCCTTTTCGCCACGGCGCGCGAGTTCGATGATCTGGGTCGCGACGGCTTCACGGCCATGGGCATCGGTATCGACGAGTTTGAGGGCGCGACAGACTTCCTCGAAAGCCGCCGACATGGCGCTTGTGGCCTCGGGATCGAACGCGTTCTGCTCCCGGAAGAATTCGATAATCGTACCCATCAAAATCCCGCTGGCTGCAGCCCGCCCGCCCGTATTGACGGGCCACAATACTTTCGATTCCCGCGTTCATTGTCAATTGCGCCCAGGCGATCACCTCAAATTCTTTAATCTATGCTTTATTAGACTGTAGAGCATTTGGCGATTTAGCCTTTTTTACTAACAAGGGAGCCATCGGCGCTCACTACGTCAAAAGCGTTGAAAAAGTCAGCAACACACTTGACTATTAAAACGCTCATTACTATTTCTACTAACACAATTTAACCCGCTGAAATCGGGGGGATGAATGATGGCTGAGAGGACACGCGGCGAGCGGCTGCAGATCATGCTGTCGGCCGATGAGCTGACTCTGATCGACAATTTCCGCTTTGCGCGACGCATGCCCAGCAGGGCCGCGACGGTACGCGAACTGTTCAAGCGCGGGCTTGCGGCGGAAGGCTTTCTGACCGCGCCCACCGGCGCGCGATCGAAGGATTTCGGCGTTGAAGGCAAGACGCTGCGGCCGCACCGCTAGGTATGTCGCACGGTCGGCGAATGACCGCACCGAACAATCAGAGCGATTCACGTCTCGACGGCTACGTGGACCAGCTCCTTGTGGGCCACGCGGCGACAGTGATGGCCAATCTGCCGCCAGGCAGCATCGATCTGATCATTACCTCGCCGCCATACTGGACCGCCGTCGAATATGCGGGCGGCAAGGCTTCTTGGACGTCCTACGAAGGCTATCTTGCCGACCTGCAGACGGTGTGGGCGCAATGCGCCAGAGTCCTGCGACCGAACGGCAAGCTCTGCATCAACGCACCGGTGATGCCGATCCCCCAGGCGGTGATCAGGCAGCAGACGCGGCATCTAAAAAATATCGCGTTCGACATTGAGCATGGGCTGCTCAAGCACACCGATCTTGAGCGCTACGCGCTGTTCGTCTGGCAAAAGCAGACCTCCAAGATGATGTTCGGCAGCTATCCGTATCCGGGCAATCTGATCGAGAACAACACCATCGAGTTCATCAATGTTTATGTGAAGCCCGGCAAGCCGCCGATATTTCCGCGTGAGGTGAAGACAGCCAATGCGCTAAGCCGCGCCGAATGGCTCGACCTCACCCAGCAGGTCTGGTTCATGTATCCCGAGGACGTCAAACGCGGCGGCAGCCACCCGGCGCCTTTTCCGCGAAAGCTGCCCGGCCGTTTGATGCGGCTTTACTCCTACGGCGCGGCGAAGGATTTCCCCGGCGAGATCGTGCTCGACCCGTTCGCGGGCACCGGCACCACCTGCGCGGTGGCGAAAACCATGGGCCGGCATTTCATCGGCATCGACATCAACAAGGCGTATGTCGAGATCGCGCGCCGGAGAGTCCGCGACGCACTCCCCGGCGAGCCCCTGCTGCTTGTCGGCCGTGCCAAATACCCAGGCAAATCAGAACTGATCACTATGCTGCGCGATGGCGCCGCATCCTCCGGCAGAGGGGCGGCCACCAAACACAAGCGCAAGACCTACGGCCGCAAGCTCGCGGTGCGGAATGGCGCCCAGCTACCGTCCGGCTAGCGATTCGCCAACGCTTCCAGTATCCGCGGCTATTGCCCTTCGTGGCTCTTCATCGCCGCATCGATCTTCGCCTTGACGGCCGCCAGATTGAAGGAAGCGGGCGACTGCATCGGCGGATAGTTGATGGCTGTCTGGGCCAGGTCGGCGACCTTCTGCTGCACCTGGACAAAGCGCCAAAACTCGCGGGCCATGAAATCGTTCATGTAGCCGCCGCCCTGATCGTTGAGCGTCTCGCCGCGGATTGACGGCGTCCGCTCGAACGGGTCCTGGCGCAGGTTGACGATGGTCGGCATGTCGGTCGCGACCTTCTCGCCCGGCCAGCCGTACGGCTGCTGGATGAACTGGAACTTGAAGTCGTCGATGCGGATGGCGCCGAGGTTGGCCTCGGCGAAATAGAAGATTTCATGCCGCGCCGATGGCCCTTTGCCGGTCAGCATGTCCGTCTGATCGTAGCCGTCCAAATGGTTCTTGTAGGTCCGGCCGCCCAACTGCACGCCGTCCAGCAGTTGCTGCGTGATGCTGGGATTGCCGGCCGCCGCGACGAGCGTCGGGAACCAGTCGAGGCCGGAGATGATCCCGTTCTCGACGCTGCCGGGTTTGATCTTGCCGGGCCAGCGGGCGATACAAGGAACGCGGAAGCCGCCCTCGTAGGACGTGCCTTTGGTGGCGCGGAACGGCGTCATGCCGCCGTCCGGCCAGGTGAACACTTCGGCGCCGTTGTCGGTCGTGAAGATGACAATGGTGTTGTCGGCGACGCCGATGTCGTCGAGATGCTTGAGCAGATCGCCGACATCATCGTCGAGCTGAGCCATGCCGGCTTCTTCCAGGCCGTAGTTGCTTTGGTAATTCATCTTCGCCTGGTATTTCTGCGCCAGATAGGTGAAGACGTGCATGCGCGTGGTGTTGTGCCAGATGAAGAACGGTTTGCCGGCCTGCTTGGCCTGGTCCATGAAGCGCTTCGAGTTGTCGACCAGCACCTCGTCGAACGTCTCCATGTCGTATTTGGCGTCACGGCCCTTCTGCCAATACTGGTGATCGCCCGACATGTCCTTGAACGGCTTCAGCGGCCCTTCGTCCACAATGCGCTGCTTCCCGACCGTGCCCCAGCGCGGCATCTCGGTTGGATCGTCCGTGTCCGTCGCGTAGCTGTGCACCAGATTGCGCGGGCCGTATTTGTCGATCCAGTCCTGCGGGTAATCGAACCAGTACGGATCGGACATTGCGTCGAGGTGGTATAAATAACCAAAAAACTCATCGAAGCCGTGCAGCGTCGGCAGATATTTGTTCTTGTCGCCGAGGTGGTTCTTGCCGAACTGGCCCGTCGCATAGCCGAGTGCCTTGAGCGCCGTGGCGATGGTGCAGGCCTGATCGGGAATACCAACATCGGCGCCGGCCTGCCCGACCGTTGTCAGCCCGGTGCGCAGCGGGATTTCGCCGGTGATGAAGTTGGCGCGGCCGGCGGTGCAGCTCGCCTCCGCGTAGTAATCGGTGAAGATCATGCCGCCGGCGGCGAGCTTGTCGAGGTTCGGCGTCTTGCCGGACATGATGCCGCGATGATAGGCGCCGATGTTGAACCAGCCGATGTCGTCGCCCATGATGACGAGGATGTTCGGCTTTCCGCCGGCAGATGCGGATGGCACCTGCGCCACCGCCTTCTGAACACCGGCGGCCGATCCCAACGCCGACGCTGCGGCCAGCGTCGTGCTGGCGAGCAGAACATTGCGGCGGTTGAGGCTATTGCTTTTCAGGTTTGAGCAGTCTCCATCGCTTGACTTGGACATGACGCGCTCCCGGTTCTGACGACGCAACGAAAGCCGACGTGGCTTGTGGACGTATCCACCGCTTCCGCATGGCGCGCGGCCGGGCGGTAGCGACGGCAGTAATTCGGCGCGCATAGATGCGAGCCGCCTTTGATGACCTTGCGGGGAATCCTGATCTGCGGCTGGCCAGGGTCGAAGCTGCCCTCTTCGCCGCCGCCGCGCGGATTTTCCGGCACGCAGCACGCCTTCGGCGGGTCGGCCTCGTGGCGCTGCGACCACCAATCGGCGGTCCATTCCCAGACGTTGCCGATCATGTCGTAGACGCCGTAGCCGTTGGGCGGAAACGCCATCACCGGCGAGGTGCGATCGAAACCATCTTCGGCGAGATTCTCGTTCGGGAAATTGCCCTGCCAGGTGTTGGCGCGATGCTGCCCGCCGGGCTTGAACTCATCACCCCAGGCAAACTCGGTGCCGTCGAGCCCGCCGCGCGCGGCGAATTCCCACTCGGCCTCGGTCGGCAGTTGCTTGCCGGCCCACTGCGCGTAGGCGAGCGCGTCGGCATAGGCGACGTGCACCACCGGATGATTGTCAAGCGCGTTGATGTTGCTGTTCGGACCGTAGGGATGGCGCCAATCCGCGCCCTTGAGAAATCGCCACCACGCGCCCCAGTTTTTCAGATCGACGACCCGGCCCGGCGGCGTGAACACCAACGAGCCCGCGTACAGCATATCGGGCAGTGCGCCGGGGTAATTTTTTGGATCGGGCGGCAGCTCTGCGAACGTCACGTGGCCGGTGGCGCGGACGAATTCCTTGAACTGCCGGTTTGTGACAGGCGTACGGTCGATCCAAAAGCCGCTTACCGTGACGCGATGGACCGGCGCCTCTTCGGGATAGTGCTTGTCCGATCCCATGCGGAAGGTACCGCCGGGGATGAAGATCATGTTCCGGTGCGCCGGATCTTCCGGCCCCCGCACGCTCGGCGCAATCGCAATGTCGGCCATAGGCCTCTCGCATCAAACGAGCGTAACCTTCGCGTCGAGCTTCGACCAAAAATCCGAATCGTCTATTGCAAAAATAGGAAACTCTTTGCGCATTTTTAGCGCATTCGCCTTCGGCGACTCCGCCAAGTTGCACTTCATTTGGAACGAGCAACCGCTATTTCCGCCCAAGCGGATAATGCGTTCGTGATCCAACTTTGAGCGCCGCGCCGCCGCGTTACACCTGCTGCCCTTCGCTGAGCGGAATGTCGCGCAGCGTGCTCGGCGCGAACAGTTCCTCAACCTTGAGCCGGCGCGGCGTCAGCCCGTGTTCGTGTGCGTATTGGACCAATGCTTCGATCGACGGGCGGTTGGCCTCGATGCCGTACGGGTACCAGTCCTTGCCGATGATCGCCTGCTCTTCCTCGATCAGCGGCTGCAACCAGGCGAACGACGCCTTGGGCGAACCGGCCTCGCTGACGAGATGCAGCGCACGGTCCTTGGCGCGGACCAGCGCCTTGTAGAGGCTCATCGCCACCCACGGATCGCGTTCGTAGACGTCACGGCGGATCACCACGGTGTGCATGATCGGATAGATCCTGGTGCGGCGATAATAGTCCTGCTCGAGTTCGCGATAGTTCGGAAACAGCCGCTTCACGGTCGGCGCGCCACGGCGAAACGACAGCGGATTGTTGGCGGTCATCAGAAAGTCGATCTCGCCGCGTTCGAGCAGATCGCCCAGCTCGGCGCCGGCGGGCGCCTGCGTCAGCCGCACGTCGGGCGGCAGCTTGTGGCCGAGCCGGTCGGCGCGGCCCTGCACCCAGGCGACGTCGCTCGGCTTGACGCCGTATTCATGCTGCAGGAGCCCCCGCATGTAGACCGCGGCCGTCATGCTGTATTCCGGCACGCCGCCGCGCTTGCCTTTCAGATCGGCGGGGCCCGAAATTCCCTTGTTGGTGTTGATGAAGAAATAGCCGTGGCGAAACACCCGCGACGGAAATACCGGGATGGCGACGAACGGCGCTTCCCCGCTGCCGACCAGCGTCGCATAATTCGACAGCGACATTTCAGAGGCATCGAACTCTCTATATTGCAGCATGCGCCAAAAAATTTCGGCGGGCTGCAAGGCCACATAAGTCAGCTCAACACCTTCCGGCTTGATCGAGCCCTCGCGCAGCGCCTGCGTCCGGTCATAAGGTCCGCAGGCAAAACTCAAGCGCAGATCGGCCATCACTCTCTCCCTCACCGTGGCGATTTCAATCGGTATCGGCAAATTTCCGCCGCCCGGCCACCCCGTCAAGCGCGGACCTGCACTGCGTCAACGAGCGAGTCGTGCTGAGCCCATTACGCCTCGCGCAACCAGCCGTGCGGTGCTAGGGATAGCGCCAAATAAGGACGCACTCCTCATGACCGGCAAAGCGACTGGCAACATCCTGCAAGGCGTGATCGCGGCGGTCGCCACAGCGGTCGGCGACAACGGCGAACCGGACAGCGCACGCTCGGTGGCGCTGGCGCGCTTCCTGCTCGGCAATGGCTGTGACGGACTGAACGTGCTCGGCACCACCGGCGAAGCGACCTCGTTCTCGCTTGAGCAGCGCAAGCGCGTGATGAGCGCCTACGCGGCCAGCGGGCTGCCGCTCGATCGCATGATGGTCGGGACCGGCGCCGCCGCGACTGCGGACGCTATCGCGCTCACCCGGCACGCCGCCGAACTGGGCTTTGCCGGCGCATTGGTGCTGCCGCCCTTCTACTATAAGGGCGTGCCGGACGACGGGCTCGTTGCCTACGTGGACGCAATCGTCGCCGCCACGGCGTCGCGGCCGATTTCGATCTATCTCTACCATTATCCGGCGCTGTCCGGCCTGCCATGGCATGTCGGCTTGATCCGGCGGCTGCTTGATACCTTTGGCGAGCGCATCGTCGGCTTGAAGGATTCGTCTGGCGACATGAACTTTGCCCGCGCCGCGGCCGCCATCACGCCGCGCTTCGCGGTCTTTCCCTCCACCGAAGCCGCGCTGCCGCAGGCCCGGTCCGGAGGACCGTTTGCCGGCTGCATCTCAGCGACCGCCAACCTCAATGCTGACCTGTGCGCCCGTGCCTATCGCTCGGGTGATGCCGCGGCGCTCGCCGAAGCGGTCGCCATCCGCAAGCTGTTCGACGGCAAGGCGCTGGTGCCGGGCGTCAAGGCCCTGCTGGCCCATATCCATGGCGAGCCGCAATGGGCCCGGGTAGCGCCGCCGCTGGCAGCGTTCCCGGCCGGCGACCGGGCGGCCGTGACGGCCGGCTACGACGCGGTCCGTGCCAAACGCGTCGCCTGAAGCCTGCCAGTCCGCTTTGATCGTTTACCGGCCAGCGTTGACGGCTCGGCGCTGCGTCCCTATAACGCGCCACGCAAGGCCGGATGGCATGTCGCTTGCCCCGGCCAGCACCTTCGCACCCAAACCCTGAAGCGCCCGAAACCAGAAGTTCGAACCAATATGGCCAATACAAAATCCGCCAAGAAGGCCGCGCGGCAGATTGCGCGACGCACCGTCATCAATAAGGCGCGCCGTTCGCGGGTGCGAAGCGCGGTCCGCAAGGTTGAGGAGGCGATCGCGTCGGGCGACCGCACGGCGGCGGTTGCTGCCATGGCCGAGGCCGAGCCCGCCATCATTCGCGGCGCGCAAAAGGGCGTCGTTCACCGCAACGCTGCGCGCCGTAAAGTGTCGCGGCTCGCGCACCGCATCGCCAAGCTGGGCAAGTAACGCCAAAGCAGCCGGTTGTCCGGCCGGCTTTTGCCGCCGCCTTTCGCCAAAGACCACATCCTGTATCACGCCGAACGCCTGACCAGGAGCGCCGCTGGCGGGCCTCGATTTGTTGCGCCACTGCAACACGTCCGTAAAATTACACCACGTGATCGCTCCGGTCGCCCCTTTGGCGTGCCGGAAGGGCGTTTCAGCGTCCGGCGCAGCGCCGGAATCGCATTTTTGCGCGATTTGACGCGCACTTTTGACACTTGGGCAGACGGGTGGGTTATGAAGACGTACAAAAGAATGTTTGCTGGAAGAATGGGTTAGCTGGCACGCCCCCAGCGGGGCTTTGAGTCAGCGATCAATGCAGCAGGTGCTGGTTTGTTTGATTCTGAATCGTCTTGCAGATGACATCAGACCGTTACCGCACTGTAATTTACTTGTAACGTCAATATTTTGCGTCAACCGCCCGGGGCCGTCTCAGGGGCGCGGAGCTAACAAGACGAATTTCAGAAGAATTTTCGCCGTTGCGGCGGCTCCGCACGATGGTTAACGTTCCTGAACACTTTCGGTTTTCGAAAGCCCTTACAGTTCGGTGCGAGCGACACTCATCGAGGAATGAGACGGGTATGTCTGTCTTCAATGCCGGGCGATCCTGCGTCATCCTTGTTCGCGTGTCCACGCAAAACTGTCGAGAACTTTCGCAACGGGAGGAAATGCTGGCGTGGCAATGGCCTGACGGCGCATAAAAGGCTGATAGCCAAACGCGTCTTCGGGAAGCGTCATTCGGGACCATCGAAACTGGGAGCGATGGAGAGGTGGGGCAATGCTGACGGCAATCCTTGTTCTCGAACTAGCAACGACAATAGCGTGCCCTGACTGCTCGTCTGCGCCTGTGCGGCCTGTTGTGCCGCATCACGTTCGCAGCATGACCGTGCGACCGAGCGGATAGCGCAGTCGCATTCTGCCGTCCGCCAGCTTCGGCCTACGGCTCTCTGCTTCACAACATCGTTAGTCAGTGCGTTGCGTCCCCCGGTAACGGGCAGGGCGAGTTGCGCCCTCGCCTCACTGTGGAATTGACCCATGCTCCAACAAATGCAGCACACCGACATGACCCCCAATCAGGACCTTTGGCAGCGCATCAAACAACACTTGCGCGTCGAACTGGGCGAGGATGTTTTCAATAGCTGGTTCGGCCGCATGGAATTCGAGACCGTCGACAGCAACGCTGTGCGGCTTTCGGTGCCGACGCGCTTCCTGCGCAAATGGATTCAGTCCCACTACGCCGACCGCGTCCTGGCGCAGTGGCAGGTCGAATTGCCGGAGATCACTCGCCTGGAATTGAGCGTCCGCTCAGCCACCGTCCGCCTGCCGACCCCGAAGGTGAAGCTTGTCGAGCCGCAGGCGCTGCCGCGCGAGGCGCGCGAGGTCCCGCACATGAATGGCGAGCCGCGCCCCAGCGTGCCGTATCTGTCGGTACACGATGCGCTTGGCGGCTCGCCGCTCGATCCGCGGCTCACATTCGATAGCTTCATCGTCGGCCGCTCGAATACGCTGGCGCATGCCGCCGCCAAGCAGATCGCGATCAGCCGGCGCGGCGACGCGCTGATGTTCAATCCGCTTTACATTCATGCCGGCGTCGGGCTCGGCAAAACCCATTTGCTGCAGGCGATCACCTGGGCCGGCAATAGCGGCGACCGCAAGGTGCTCTATCTCACCGCCGAGCGTTTCATGTACGGCTTCGTCTCGGCGCTCAAGAGCCAGACGACGCTTGCCTTCAAGGAAGCGCTGCGCGCCATCGACGTTCTGGTGATCGACGACCTGCAATTTCTGCAGGGCCGTTCGACCCAGCACGAGTTCTGCCACACCATCAACGCATTGATCGACGCCGGGCGGCAAGTGGTGATCGCCAGCGACCGTCCGCCCGCGGATCTTGAAAGTCTCGACGACCGCGTGCGTTCGCGGCTTGCCGGCGGCCTCGTCGTCGAAATCGGCTCGCTCGGCGAGGAGCTGCGCCTTGAAATCCTCAAGAGCCGCGTCGCGGCCGCGCGCCTCTATCATCCGGGCTTCGAAGTGCCCACCCCGGTGCTGGCGTTCATCGCCAAGTCGGTGACGCATAACGGCCGCGACCTGGAAGGCGCCGTCAACCGGCTCCTCGCGCACAACAAGCTGACCGGACAACCGGTCACGCTGGAAATGGCCGAGCGCGAAATGCGCGACCTGATCCGCCCGGCCGAGCCGAAGCGTGTGCGCATCGAGGACATTCAACGCGTCGTCGCGCGCCAGTACAACGTCAGCCGCTCCGACCTGCTGTCGTCGCGGCGGACCGCCAATGTGGTGCGCCCGCGCCAAGTGGCGATGTATCTGTCCAAGATCCTCACCCTTCGCTCGCTGCCGGAAATCGGCCGCAGGTTCGGTGGTCGCGATCACACCACCGTCTTGCACGCCGTGCGCAAGATCGAGGCGCTGACCGGCAACGACGCCGCCTTCGCCGAGGAGATCGAGGCGCTCAAGCGCCAGCTCCAGGATTAGGAGCAGCCCCGGGGGCGCCACCGCGGCCTCGGACAGCCCGGCAGGCCCTGCTCAAAGCATCCCCTGTTAAAGGCATGGAAAACGGGGGATGAGGCTGGCTTGGGCTTGCCGAAAGCGGCTGTCCGCGCCACTTTTGCCAGTAGATTAGCGGATGGGTTGCGCGATGAAGGTCACCGTAGAGCGGTCCGAATTGCTGAAGTCGTTGGGTCACGTGCACCGCGTGGTCGAGCGCCGCAACACCATTCCGATCCTGGCTAACGTGCTGATCCGTGCCGACCGCGCCAAGCTCAGCCTGAAGGCGACGGATCTCGATGTCGAAGTGACCGATACGATCGCCGCCGAGGTCGGCCCGGCCGGCTCGACCACAGTTCCGGCCCACATGTTCTTCGACATCGTCCGCAAGCTGCCGGAAGGCGCTCAGGTCGTGCTGGAATCGTCCGGCGAACGCGCTGCGCTCGCCATCCGCGCCGGCCGCTCGCGCTTCACGCTGCAGACCTTGCCGGAAAGCGACTTTCCCGATCTGGCGCCTGGCGAGATGACGCACAAATTCACGTTGAAGGCCGGCGATCTCAAACGGCTGATCGACAAGACCCAGTTCGCCATCTCGACGGAGGAAACCCGCTACTACCTCAACGGCATTTATCTGCACGCTGCCGGCACCGGCAAGGCGCACACCTTGCGGGCGGTCGCGACCGACGGCCATCGTCTGGCGCAGATGGAGCTCGATCTGCCGAAGGGCGCCGAGGGCATGCCGGGCATCATCGTGCCGCGCAAGACGGTCGGCGAGGTGCAGCGGCTGCTCGAAGACAACGAGGCCGAGGTTCTGATCGAACTGTCTCCCGGAAAAATCCGCTTCACGGTCGGCGACGTGGTGCTGACGTCGAAATTGATCGACGGCACGTTCCCGGATTATGCGCGCGTCATCCCGGCCGCCAACGACAAGGAACTGGTGGTCGACAAGAAGGAATTTGAAGCCGCAGTCGACCGCGTCTCGACGGTGTCGAGCGAGCGCGGCCGCGCCGTCAAATTGTCGGTCACCGGCGGCAAGCTGTCGTTGTCCGTGACCAATCCGGATTCCGGCAGCGCCAACGAGGAACTCGAGGTCGAGTACGAATCCGATCCGATCGATATCGGTTTCAACTCGCGCTACCTGCTCGACATCGCCGCGCAGATCGAAAGCGAAGCCGCCGTGCTCAAGCTCGCCGATCCTGGCTCGCCGACCCTCATCCAGGACAAAGAGTCCAAGGGCGCGCTCTACGTGCTGATGCCGATGCGGGTCTAGGCGTCTTTTGTCCAACAAGACTGCGTCATGCCCGCGCTTGTCGCGGGCATCCGCGTCTTTGGCGCGACGCGAAGCAGACGTGGATGGCGGCGACAAGCGCGGCCATGACGACTAAAAGCAATTTGCCATGACGACTGCCCTGGTGCGCCGCCTCACGCTGACCAATTTCCGCAACTATCACGCTGCCGCGCTCGAGGCCGGCGCCCGCACCATGGTGCTGGTCGGACCGAACGGCGCCGGCAAGACCAACCTGATCGAAGCGATCTCCTTTCTCGCCCCAGGCCGCGGGCTGCGCCGCGCCACGCTTGACGAGGTCGCGTTCAGCGAGGGCGACGGTTCCTGGGCCGTGTCCGCCGAAATCGAGGGCGCTCTCGGCCTGGCGACGCTCGGCACCGGCATCGAACGGCCGCTCGGCGAGGACGCCGCGTCGTCGCGCAAATTCCGCATTGACCGCGAGCCGGCGCCATCGGCCGCGGCATTCGCCGACCATCTGCGCGTGGTCTGGCTCATTCCCGCGATGGATGGCCTGTTTGCCGGCGCCCCATCGGAGCGCCGGCGCTTCCTGGATCGGATGGCGCTCGCGGTTGACGCCGAACACGGCAGCCGCATCAACGCGCTGGAGCGCGCTCTGCGCTCGCGCAACCGGCTCCTGGAGGATCCGCAACCCGACGCGCACTGGCTCGATGCCGTGGAGCATGAAACCGCGGAGCTTGCGGTTGCGGTCGCCGGACTGCGGGTCGAAACGGTACGGCGGCTCGGCGCAGTGCTGAAAAGCCGCAAGGATGCGGCCTTCCCGCCGGCCGAAATCGCGCTCGACGGCTGGATGGAAAGACTTGTGCCCGCTCACCCCGCCGGCGAGATCGAGGAACGCTACCGTACCGTGCTGCGTGACAATCGCGGCCGCGACGCCGCCGCCGGCCGCACGCTCGATGGCCCGCATCTGACCGATCTCGCCGTGAGCTATGCCGCCAAAGGCATCGCCGCCGCCGATGCCTCGACCGGCGAACAGAAAGCCCTGCTGATCGGCCTGGTGCTCGCGCACGCGCGGCTCATTGCCGAGATGTCGGGCTTCGCGCCGGTATTGTTGCTCGACGAGGTGGTGGCGCATCTCGACCCGTCGCGGCGCGCCGCATTGCAGGCAGAGCTTGCCGCACTCGGCGCGCAAGTCTGGATGACCGGCGCCGATCCGGCGCTGTTCGCTGAAATTTCCGGTGACGCTAAATTCGTCGACGTCGATTCCGGCCGCCTGACTGCTCAGCACAAACGGAACTGAGTCTCCGACCAAAAAGTTTCGTCAAGTTCCCTTGGAAGTTCCCGTGCGATGAGCCTTCTGCAAGGCTGTTATCGCTCTTGGCAGTCCGGGAACAACAGTGCGAGCAGCCCTTTGACCTGCAGGCAGAACAGCGCCCTCGCAGCAGCGAGGACCCCAGGGCGATGGCCAAAAGGCGATGGCAGAACCGGTGAAAGACGCGATTCTCATGCATCTGTTCGAGTCGATCGAACAACTCCACCAGGATTTGGACAAGGTGGAGCTGTGGCTTGGCGCGCTGGGCTGCTTCCAGAATCCGGTTCCAGACTACCAGCCGAGCGACCGCTATCTCCTGCCCTCCGAGCGGCGCGAAACGACGCATCGTGGCGCAAATCCAAAATAGCGCCGAGCGATCACCTCATTTTCGTCGAATTGGCCCCCGGGATTTCCGCACCTCCCGACGCGAATTCGCGCTTCCGAAAGGGCCTCCCTGATAGCGTTGCCGGGCCTGCCAAAAGGGGCCGCTGAATCGGCCGTTTTGTGCGCCGCCAAAACCTTGAAAAATGCCGATTTAACAATATCTTAATGGGTACCGATTTGGCCTGTACGGAAGGCCTTTTTGGTGTACAAGAAAGACTGATTCTCCAACCGCAATTTTGCCGCTCTCGAAAGCCCCTTGCATGGCCGAACCTGCCCTCAAACCCGCTGTGACCGATCCATCCGATTACGATGCGGAATCGATCAAGGTCCTCAAGGGACTCGATGCCGTCCGCAAGCGGCCCGGCATGTATATCGGTGACACCGACGACGGCTCCGGCCTGCACCACATGGTCTACGAGGTCGTCGACAACGCGATCGACGAAGCACTCGCCGGCTTCGCCAAATCCGTCGTCGTCACGCTCAATCCCGACGGCTCCTGCACGGTACGCGACGACGGCCGCGGCATTCCGACCGACATCCACAAGGGCGAAGGCGTGTCCGCCGCCGAGGTCATCATGACCCAGCTGCACGCCGGCGGGAAATTCGACCAGAACGCCTACAAGGTGTCGGGCGGCCTGCACGGCGTCGGCGTGTCGGTGGTCAACGCGCTGTCGGAATGGCTCAAGCTCACCATCTGGCGCGACGGCCACGAGCATTTCATGGAGTTCCATGACGGCGATGCGGTGGCGCCGCTCGCCGTGGTCGGCGGCGCGCTCGACAAACGCGGCACCGAGGTGACGTTCCTGCCGTCGAAGCAGACCTTCACCATGACCGAGTTCGATTTCGCCACGCTGGAGCACCGGCTGCGCGAACTCGCATTCTTGAATTCCGGCGTCACCATCGTGCTGTCCGACATGCGCCACGCAGTCGAGAAGCGCGAGGAGTTGTTCTACGAGGGCGGCGTCGAGGCCTTCGTCAAATATCTCGACCGCAACAAGACGCCGCTGATCGAAAACCCGATCGTGATGAGCGCGGAACGCGACGGCATCGTCGTCGACTGCGCGCTGTGGTGGAACGACGGCTACCACGAGACGGTGCTGTGCTTCACCAACAACATCCCGCAGCGCGACGGCGGCACGCATCTGGCCGGCTTCCGCGGCGCGCTCACGCGCCAGGTGGTGGCCTACGCGGATTCCGGCGGCGGCGCCCGCAAGGAAAAGGTGGCGCTGACCGGCGACGATTGCCGCGAGGGCCTGACCGCTGTGCTGTCGGTGAAGGTCGCCGACCCGAAATTCTCCTCGCAGACCAAGGACAAGCTCGTCTCCTCCGAAGTCCGCCCGGTGGTCGAGGGCGTCATCAACGACATGCTCAAGGCCTGGTTCGAGGAGCATCCGGGCGAAGCCAAGATCATCGTCGGCAAGGTGATCCAGGCTGCCGCCGCCCGCGAAGCCGCCCGCAAGGCGCGCGAGATGACGCGCAAAAGCGCGCTCGGCATCACCTCGCTGCCGGGAAAACTCGCCGACTGCCAGGAGCGCGATCCGGCCAAATCCGAACTGTTCATCGTCGAGGGCGATTCCGCCGGCGGCTCGGCCAAGCAGGGCCGCAACCGCGCGTTCCAGGCGGTGCTGCCGTTGCGCGGAAAAATCCTTAACGTCGAACGCGCCCGCATGGACAAGATGCTGTCGTCCGAGCAGATCGGCACGCTGATCACCGCGCTCGGCACCGGCATCGGCGCCGACGAGTTCGCCATCGACAAGTTGCGCTACCACAAGGTCATCATCATGACCGACGCCGACGTCGACGGCGCCCACATTCGCACGCTGCTGCTGACGTTCTTCTACCGGCAGATGCGCGACATCATCGACGGCGGCTATCTCTACATCGCGCAGCCGCCGCTCTACAAAGTCTCGCACGGGCGATCCGAGCAATATCTGAAAGACGAGCGCTCGCTTGAGGATTATCTGATCGACGCCGGCCTCGAAGACGCCACGCTGCAGCTGTCGTCGGGCGAAGTCCTGGCCGGCAATGATCTGCGCAAGCTCGTGGAAGATTCCCGGACCGTCCGCAATCTGCTCAACGGTCTGCACAGCCGCTATAATCGGCGCGTGGTGGAGCAAGCGGTCATCCTGAGCGTACTCAACCGCGATATATTC
>Ga0335081_10010323_pt1 | contig 15085 bp, 14 predicted proteins | sample Lox_Sample_35_FD_206713 | JGI IMG/M metagenome (GOLD analysis project Ga0335081, IMG submission 206713) | Soil microbial communities from Loxahatchee National Wildlife Refuge, Florida, United States - Lox_Sample_3.5 | ecosystem: Environmental > Terrestrial > Soil > Wetlands | place: USA...
CACGCGGAAGAACCCGTCCCAGCGCACGCCGTTCTCGAGCCGGGCCCCGGGCAGGCGCGAGGCGAGGGCGGCCTCAGCCGCCCTGCGCAGGCGGTCGCGCACCGGGGAAGAGCCGAGCGCGAGCCATCCGAGGGCCGGGAGGGCGAGGAGCGCGAGCAGCGCGAGCGCGGCGCGCCGGCCTACGAGCCCTCTCCGCTTGGGGGTCTCGGGGCCTCCACCGGAGGGGGCAGGGTGGTCGCGGCTCGCGCGGGCGGAAGACATGGCTGCGGCGCGCGTTTTAATGCGGGGCGCCGAGGCGGGTCAATGTAACCGGGGGCCGCTCGGGGCGGGAGCTCTGGGCGGGCGCCCGAGCAAGGATCTGTTAGAATCTCAGCGGGATAGCGTGAACTACCTCGGTCCCAGCCTGCGCCGCACCCGCAAGCGATCCCGCCCCTGGCTGCGGTCCCTGGCAGCGATCCTGATCTCGCTTCTGGCGAACGCGGCGGCCCTGCATTTCGTGTCGGTGGCGAGCGTGGTCGGGGCGGCGAGGTCGCGAGGGGTGCCGGAGGCGCACCAGGCCGTCGAGCTCGCGCCCCTGACCGCCAGGGAATGGGCCGCGAATCGCCTCCCGGCGCCGGCGACCTCGAACCCGGCCGCGCCCTCGCCCGTCCTGCCATCCCCGGCGGCCGCGCCACCTCCCCCCCCTCCTCCTCCCCCGGCGAAGGCGAGCGGACAGGTGGTGGACGTGGCGCCGTCGAAGAACCAGACCCCCCCCAAGGAGAGCCGCTTCCTCGCCGAGCACAATAGCACCGTCGAGAAGGAGACCCGCTCCCGCTACCGCGGACCGGGCTTCGAGAACCCGCTGCCGAAGCCGTCCGAGCCGGGCGCCACCGCCAAGGCGCCCGCCGAGGAGCCCAGGGTGGCGGCGGGAGAGAGCGGGCGCGAGGGCGTCCTGAAGCAGGGGGAGGGCGCCGCTCGCCCGGAGAGCCAGACCCCCCTCGCCGGCGGGCCGCTGCGCGCGGAGCCGGCGAGCCGTGAAAAGCTGGCGCTCAGGCTCGACGCCCGCGGCGACCTGCGTCTGCAGAACGACCAGAAGGTGGTCCAGGGCGAGGGAGGCCTCCTCTCGCCGGGCGGCCGGGTCCCGCCGTCCCCGGGGGAACCGGGCGAGGCGGGTCCGCTCGGCATCCCCGGCCGTCCAGGTCCGCTGCAGCTGCGGCCCTCGGCCGCCGCCTACGATCGCCTGGCGGGCGGTCCGGCCCCGGACAAGCTCGACGGGGTGGAGGAGGGGGATGGGACCTACCTCAACACCCGCGAGTGGAAGTACGCCAGCTACTTCAACCGCATCTCGCGGGCGCTGCGCAACACCTGGGATCCGAGCGGCGCCATGCGCGCTCGCGATCCGACCGGGTCGCGCTACGGGCCGCGCGACTGGCTCACGGTGCTGGCGGTGCGGCTCGATGACCAGGGCGCGCTGAAGGAGGTGGTCGTGCAGCGCTCGAGCGGGCTGGACTTCCTCGACACCGCCGCGGTGCAGGCCTTTCGCCGGGCCCAGCCCTTCGTGAACCCGCCCCGTGGCCTGGCCGACGAACGCGGGGAGATCACCTTCACCTTCGGGTTCAGCTTCGAGGTGGGGCGTGGCCTGGCGAGCCTCTTCGGGCGAGCCCCGCCGGGGAACGAATAGCGCCGCCGGCCCTACTCGACCTTCATCCCGGGGCGCCATCGCAGGATGGGCCGGCGCGCGGCCCGGGTCTCGTCGAGCCGCGCCCGCACCGGCTTCACCGGCGCCGCCTTGAGGCCCTCGGGGTCGCTCTTCGCCTGCTCCGCCACGGCGCGCATGCCGAGGACGAACTGGTCGAGGGTCTCCTTGGACTCGGTCTCGGTGGGCTCGATCATGAGCGCACCCTGGACCACCAGCGGGAAGTACACGGTGGGCGGGTGGAAGCCGTGGTCGATGAGGCGCTTGGCGACGTCCATGGTGGTGGCGCCGGTGGGCTTGAGCCCCTTGTCGGTGAAGACCACCTCGTGCAGGGAATCGGTCGCGTAGGGCAGGTGGTAGACGTCCTTCAGCCTGGCGCGCAGGTAGTTGGCGTTCAGTACCGCCAGCTGCCCGGTGGCGCGTAGCCCGGCCGGGCCGTACTCGCGGATGAGGGCCAGCGCGCGCACGAACATCCCGAAGTTGCCGTGGAACTCGCGCAGCCGGCCGATGGTCTGCGGGCGCTCCCGCTCCTCCTCGACGAGCCGGTAGCGCTCCTCCTCGCGCACCACCAGGGGGAGCGGCAGGAACGGGACGAGCTTCTCCCCCACCGCCACCGGGCCCGAGCCGGGGCCGCCGCCGCCGTGCGGGGTGGCGAAGGTCTTGTGGAGGTTGAACTGCATGACGTCGAAGCCCATGTCGCCCGGCCGCGCCACCCCGAGCAGCGCGTTCAGGTTGGCGCCGTCGCCGTAGACCAGCCCGCCCTTCGCGTGCACCAGGGCGGCGATCTCGGCGATGTGGGACTCGAAGATGCCGAGGGTGTTCGGGTTCGTGATCATGATGGCCGCGACGTCCTCGTCCATCGCGTCACGCACCGTCTCGGGGTGCAGGCGTCCGTCGGCCCCGGAGGGCAGCTGCACCACCTGGTAGCCGTTCTGGGCGCAGGTGGCGGGGTTCGTGCCGTGGGAGGTGTCGGGGACGAGGACCTTGCGGCGCGGGTTGCCGTGCGCCACGTGGAAGGCGCGGATCATCATGACCCCGGTGAGCTCGCCCTGGGCGCCGGCCGCCGGCACGAGGGTGGTGGCGGCGAAACCCGAGATCTCCGAGAGGGCCCGCTCGAGCTCGTACATGAGCTCGAGCGAGCCCTGGGCGAGCGCCTCCGGCAGGAGCGGATGGGCCTGGGCGAAGCCCGGGAGGCGGGCCAGCGCCTCCGAGGACTTCGGGTTGTACTTCATGGTGCAGGAGCCGAGCGGGTAGAACCCGGTGTCGATGCCGTAGTTCCAGGCGCTGAGGCGGGTGAAGTGGCGCACCACCTCGAGCTCGCCCAGGGCCGGGAGCTCTTTGATCTCCCCGCGCACGAGCTCCGCCGGCAGCTCCCCCGGGTCGGCCTCGGGCGGGGGGAGCGAGACGCCGGTCCGGGAGCCCTGTGAGCCGCGCTCGAAGAGGAGCGGCTCCTCGTAGACCAGGCCGCGGGTGGCCCCGCCGGCGCCCACCTCGGCCGAGGGCGCCGCGGCCCCGGCCGCCTGCTCCATGTTGGGCCGAAACCCGGTGGGATTGGTCATGGGCGAGCCCTCGCTTCGCGCACCGCCTCCGCCAGCATGGCGATGAGCTCCGGGGTGTGCAGCTCGGTGGCGGCGCAGAGGAGCCCGGCCTTCATCCGAGGGTCGTCGGGATAGAAGCGGCCGAGCGCCACCCCCGCCGCCAGCCCGCGGGCGGCGAGGCGCGCCACCACCGCCTCGGCGTCCCCGACGTCGAAGGCCATCTCGTTGAAGGTCGGGCCGCCGAAGAGGAGCTTGAAGCCGGCCCGCCGCATGGCCTCGCGCAGGGTGCGGCCGCGGGCGTGGTTCAAGCGGGCGAGGTCGTGGAGGCCCCGGCGCCCGAGCAGGGCGAGGTGGATGGTGGCGGCGAGCGCGCACAGGCCGGCGTTGGTGCAGATGTTGCTCGTCGCCTTCTCGCGGCGGATGTGCTGCTCGCGGGTGGAGAGGGTGAGGACGAAGCCGCGCCGGCCCAGCTTGTCGAGGGTGGCGCCGCACAGGCGGCCCGGCATCTGGCGGACGTGGGCCTCGCGGGCGGCGAAGAAGCCCGGGGCCGGCCCGCCGAAGTTGAGCGGGTTGCCGAAGCTCTGGAAGGTCCCGGTGGCGACGTCGGCGCCGAGCTCGCCCGGGCCCCTGAGGAGCCCGAGGGCGACCGCCTCGGTCGTCACCGCCACCGAGAGCGCCCCCTTCTCGCGGGCGAGCCGGGCGGCCTCGTCGACCCGATCGACGACCCCGAAGAAGTTGGGGTAGCCGAGGACCACCGCCGCCGTTGCGCCGTCCACGGCGCGCTCGAGCGCCGGCTGGTCGGTGCGTCCCTCCGCGTTCCACGGGACGGTCACGACCTCGTCGTGGGTGGAGGCGAGGTAGGTGCCGAGCACCCGGCGGTAGTGGGGGTGGAGCGCCGCCGAGACCACCACCTTGCGGCGCCCGGTGAGACGCACGGCCATGAGGGCCGCCTCGGCGGTGGCCGAGGCGCCGTCGTACATGGAGGCGTTCGCCACCTCGAGGCCGGTGAGCAGGCACACCAGGGTCTGCCACTCGAAGAGCGCCTGCAGGGTGCCCTGGGAGACCTCGGGCTGGTAGGGCGTGTAGGCGGTGAAGAACTCGCCGCGCAGGAGGAGCTGGTCGACCACCGGCGGGACGTGGTGGGGATAGGCGCCCGCCCCGATGAAGGGCGGGTGAGCGACCTCGTTGCGGGCGGAGAGCCGGCGCATCTCGGAGAAGAGGGCGATCTCGTCGAGCGGGGGGCGGACCGCGAGCGGGCGGGCGAGCCGGAGCGGCTCGGGAACCGAGCGGAACAGGTCGTCGAGGCTGTCGACGCCGACCGCCGCGAGCATCTCCCGGATCTCCTCCGGGGTGTGGGGGTGGTAGCGCACGGGTGCTCCCTGGGGCGGGGCGAGATGCGGGGAGGCCTATTCGACCTCCTCCTCCAGAAACTTCCGGTAGCCCCCGGCGTCGAGCAGGGCCTGGAGCTCGCCGGGGTCGGCGAGCTCGACCTGGATCATCCAGCCCTCCTCGTAGGGGTCCTCGTTGATGGTCTCGGGCGCGTCGGAGAGGGGGTCGTTCACCTCGACCACCTTCCCGGTGACCGGCGAGAAGAGCTCGGAGACGGCCTTGGTCGACTCGACGACGCCGAAGGCTTCGCCCTTCTTGACGAGGTCGCCCACCTCGGGCAGCTCCACGTAGACGATGTCGCCGAGCTGGTCCTGGGCGTGGTCGGTGATGCCGACCACGGCGCGCTGGCCCTTCAGGCGACACCACTCGTGGTCCTTGGTGTACTTGAGGTCGTCGGGGAAGTTCATGCGGGCCTCCTGGGGCATGATCGCGCGGGGCGGTCACTTCTTGCGGGCGTAGAAGGGGGTCTTCACCACCTTGGCCGCCACGGCGCGCCCGCGGATGTCGACGGCGAAGGTCGAGCCCTCGGCGGCCAGGGCCGGCGGGACGTAGGCGAGGCCGATCGAGGTCCCGAGGCTGGGGGACTTGGTGCCGCTCGTGACCGTCCCGACCGGCTTGCCGTCCTGCAAGACGGCGTAGCCGTGCCGCGGGATCCCGGGCTCGGTGAGCACGAAGCCCACGAGCTTGCGCGAGAGCCCGGCCGACTTCTGGCGCACGAGCGCCTCGCGGCCGACGAACTCGCCCTTGTCGAGCTTCACCACCCAGGCGAGCCCGGCCTCGAGCGGGGTGCTCTCGTCGTCCATGTCGGAGCCGTAGAGGCGGTAGGCCATCTCGAGCCGGAGCGAGTCGCGGGCGCCGAGCCCGCAGGGGGCGATGCCCAAGGCCCGCCCTTCCTCGAGGAGCGCCGCCCACAGGCCGGGGGCGCGCTCCGAGGCGGCGAAGAGCTCGAAGCCGTCCTCGCCGGTGTAGCCGGTGCGTGCCACCAGGCTCTCGACGCCGGCGACTTCACCCTGTGTGAATCGATAGGTCCCGATGGAGGGCAGGCGCAGGCTGGTGAGCTTCTGGAGGAGCTCGGCGGCCCGCGGGCCCTGGAGCGCGAGCTGCGCGAAGAGATCCGACTCGTTCGCGACCTGGGCCCCGGAGGCGTGACCCTGGAGCCAGTCGTAGTCCTTCTGGCGGTTGCCGGCGTTGACGCAGACGAGCAGGTCCTCCCCCGAGCGGCGGTACACCACCACGTCGTCGACGATGCCGCCCCCCTCTCGGCACAGGCAGCCGTACTGGGCCTGCCCGTCGGCGCAGCGCGCGAGGTCGTTCGTGAACAGCCGCTGCAGGGCCTCGAGGGCCCGGCCACCGCGGAAGACGACCTCCCCCATGTGTGAGACGTCGAACAGCCCGACCCGCTCGCGGACCGCGGCGTGCTCGGCCAGGATGCCCTCGTACTGCACCGGCATCTCCCAGCCGGCGAACTCGACCATCCGCGCGCCGGCGCGGACGTGGACGTCGTAGAGCGGCGTGCGCTGGGGCATAGGGGACCTAATTCAGGGTGCCGGCGCATCATATCGGGCGCGCCCTCGAATTCAAGCCAAGCGGACGCCCGGACGCGCCACGCCAGGCCTCCCACCGGACCGCGCTAGCCCTGGCGCGGCGGCCGTTCCCGCCGGCGGGCGAGCTCGAGCGTATTCACGAGCAGCATGGCCCGGGTCATGGGTCCGACGCCGCCCGGGACCGGCGTGATGGCCGCGGCCCGCTCGGCGGCGGCGGCGTACTCGACGTCCCCGACGAGGCGTCCGCTCTCCAGGCGGTTCATGCCCACGTCGACCACCACCGCGCCCTCCTTCACCCAGGCGCCCTTCACGAGCTCAGGCTTGCCGATGGCGGCCACGAGGATGTCGGCCCGCGCCACCTCCTCCGCCAGGGCGGCGGTGCGCGAGTGGGCGAGGGTGACGGTGGCGTGGGCCTCGAGGAGCATCATGGCCATGGGCTTGCCGACGATGTTGGAGCGGCCGACGACGAGGGCGCGCCGCCCGAGCGGAGCGCAGCCCGCCTCGGCGAGCAGGCGCATCACGCCGGCCGGCGTGCAGGGCCGCGGGCCGGGAAGGCCGATGCACAGGGCCCCCACATTCCTCGGGTGGAACCCGTCGGCGTCCTTGTCCGGGTCGATGCTCTCGAGGATCGCCCGGTCGTCGATCCCCTTCGGCAGGGGCAGCTGGACCAGGATCCCGTGGACGAGCGGGTCGGCGTTCAGGCGGGCCACGAGCGCGAGCAGCTCGGCCTGGGACGTGCTGGCCGGGAGGTGGTGCTCCCAGGACCGCATCCCCACCTCCTCGCTGTCCTTGCGCTTGCCGCGCACGTAGATGGCCGAGCCGGGGTCCTCGCCGACGCGGACCACCGCCAGGCCCGGGACCACGCCGCGCGCCGACAGCTCCCTCACCGCCCGCGCCACCTCGGCGCGCACCTTCGCCGCCACCCCCTTGCCGTCGATGAGCTGGGCCATAGAGCCCGGCAGTATAGCGGAAGCCCCCGCTCGTCACGGCTGGGTGGGGCGGGCCGCCGCGGCCGCGCGGGAGTTAAGATGGCCGCGGAGGACCCATGGACGACATCCCGACCTGCAACGCCTGCAACACGCCCCTCGACCCGAGCGGCACCTGCCTCACCTGCCGGGCCACGAGCCAGGGGCTGCGCCTCCTCCTCCGTTCGGGCTACGCTTCGATCCGCGAGGTGATGGAGCTCCTCGAGGAGCAGGGGCTCCTGCCCGAGATCGAGCAGGTCCCCCCGCGCCGTCCCGAGGAGCAAGCTCACCCGCTCTGGAACCTCTACGTGCCCGAGGAGCAGGCCAAGGCCGCCGGCGACTTCTTGCGCCGCGACTGGGCGGAGCTGCTCGGCGATCCGGTGGCCGCGCGCGCCGCCGAGCGCGGGATGCAGGGGGTGGACCTCGACGCCGGCGGCGAGATCGAGTGCCCGGCCTGCGGCCACCGCTTCGTGGCGAGCGCGGCGCAGGCGGAGTGCCCGGACTGCGGCCTCTCCCTGGGCGCTCCGGCCGAGGCGGCGCCGGACGAGGGCGAGCAGAACTCCTGACAGGCGGGGCGCGCCTCGCGGCGAACTCGAGTGCCGGTGCCCCTGCGGTCCCGGCCCTGAATTCACCTAGAGGAACATAGCCGCGTCGGCCGCCTCCTCGGCCCCGGCACCTCGGTCCCGCGCTCGAAGGGCCCCGCTCGAGGGCCCGCTGAATACCTTCCTCGCCTCTCCCGTCTCTCGGGCGTGAACGACGAGCTTGACGGCCAAGGCCCTCAAGCCAAACACGCAAGGAGAACACCATGACGAAGCTCACCTCGAGGCTCGTGACCGGCATCGCCCTCCTCGGTCTCGCCGCCCCGGTTCTCGCCACCACCCCCTCGACCTCCGGCGCGACGCCCCAGGCCAAGGTGGCGGTCCGCCACCACCACAAGCGCGTGGCGGCCGCCGACGAGAGCAAGGACCAGAAGGAGGGGGCGAAGGTCGAGAAGAAGGCCTCCGGGAACGCGGCCACCAAGAGCGCGCCCAAGGCCGAGACCAAGGCCGCCCCGGCGGCGAGCAGCGTCCCCGCCGCGGCCCCGGCGCCCGCAGCCACGCCGGCCAAGTAGCGACGCTCGGTCCGGGAGGGGCCGAGGTCGATCCTCGGCCCCTCCACCCCGCGACGGGGCGGCTCTGACGGGCTCTCCCCCGTTCCGCGCTCGCGCCGGCACGGCCGGAAGGCTAGCCTGCCGGCATGTCCAAGCCCCGGCGAGCGCTCTTGCCCCTCCTCGCCCTGCCGCTCGGCGTCGCCGCGGCGACCTTCTCGGTCGGCGCCCCCTCCATCGGGCCCGACGGGGCGATCCCCACCGACCACACCTGCCAGGGCCTGAACCGCTCGCCGGCGCTCCGCTTCGCGGCCGCGCCACCCGAAGCCAGGAGCCTGGCGCTCCTCGTGGAGGACCCGGACGCCCACTTCCCCGAACGGCCACCGGTGCGCTTCGTGCACTGGGTCCTCTACGACCTGCCGCCCTCCTGTCCGGGGCTGCCCGAGGGCGTCCTCGCCGAGGAGCTTCCGGCCGGCGCACGCCAGGGGCTGAACGACAAGGGCCAGGAGGGTTACTTCGGGCCCTGCCCGGAAGAGGGCCGCCACCGCTACCACCTCCACCTCTACGCGCTCGACCGGCGCCTCGGCGAGGGCGCCCCGCTCTCCGGCGGCGGGCTCCGGCGGGCGATGGAGGGCCATGTCCTCGCCGAGGCCGAGCTCGTCCTCTCCTACGAGCGGCAGAGCCGATTCATGGCCCGCTTGAGGCGGCTCTTCGGGCGCTGATGCCGGGGCGCGGCGGGCGAGCGGGACCGAGTGTTCACCGAGAGGGCGGCGGTGCGACCCACAGCGCACCCTGCCCGGCGAGGGCGGGTGCGGTGCCGCCGCGGACCGCCGCCAGCTCCTCGGCCTTCGCCCGGGCCAGGGCCTCGAGGAGCCTCTCCGGCTCCCCGGAGGCGAGGCGCGGGTCGTCGAGCGAGGCGAGGGCCCGGGCGGCCGGCACGAGCTCCTCGGGGGCGATGGGCGAGGGGGCGAAAGCGCGCCCGAGACGTTCGTTGGCGAGCGCGGTGAGGTACAGGGTGGCGAGCCTCGGGGCGAGCGGGCCATCGGCCTCGAGCGCGAGGCCGAGCCGCCGGGCGAGCGCGCAGAGCCCCTCGGCGAGCGAGAGCGCCTCGAGGGTCCGCGCCACCTCGGCCCTTCCGCCGAAGGGCCGGGGTTCGAAGGCCCCCGCCGCGGCCCGGCCCCAGCCCTCGCGCGGCGACTCGAGCCCGGGGAAGTAGAGCGGCCGGCGCCGGACCAGCGCCGCCAGCGCCTCGCCGAGCGGCGGATCGAGGAGCGGGGCCGCGGGCGAGCCCGCCCCCCCGGAGCGGAACAGGCGCTCGGCGCGCCACTTGAGGGCCAAGACCTCCCCGAAGCCGCGCTGGAAGAGCGCCTTCACGCCGGTCCGGGCGAGGACCTCGAGGGCGCGCTCCTCTTCGCCACCCGAGGCCGCCTCCAGGCCCATCTCGATGAAGCTGCGGCTCGCCTCGACGGCCCGCCGCACCGCCTCGAGGTCGCCGAGGTCGACGGCCTCGGCCACCAGCACCGCGTTGGCGGCGGTGACGAGCTCGAGCTCGAGGTGGTCGCGCTCGTCCTCGCCGAGGCGCGCCGCCGCGCGGGAGAGTGGCGAGCCCTCCCCGAGGCGCTGGAGGAAGAAGCCGCGCGGCCGCGCGGGCACCCCGCCCGGAGCGTCGGTCGCGCCGGCCTTCGGCCGGGCGAACCAGGAGAGGGCCTCCTGGCGGTCCGGGTAGCCGAGGTCGGCGAGCCGCGCATTGCGCCAGCGCAGCGCCGCCTCCTCGAGCTCGCTCGGCAGCTCCCAGCGGATCGAGGAGAGCAGGCGCGTCGCCCGGAAGGGATCCTGGGCGAACAGGTCGTCGAGGAGCCCGCGCACCGCCGCGTACTCCAGCCCGTCGACCGCGAACTCGACGAGGAAGCGCCCCTCGGGCGTGCGCATGAACCGGTCGCTCGAGAGGCTCGGGTCGTCCCCTTCCTCGAGGTCGTGGACCACGAGGCTGTCCCGCAGCACGAGGTCGAGCAGCTCGAGGTCGAGCGCCTCGACCTTGGCCCTGAGGCGCGCCCCGGCCGCCTCGTCCTCGAGGGCGCCTCTCCTCGCCGCCCGCAGCCATGGCAGGGCCTCACGCGGCCTCGCGCGGTCGCGGCGCCAGCAGGCGAGGTCGAGGAAGGTGCGGAACTGCTCGGGGCTCGCGAGCTCGACGAGGGAGGCGGCGTCGCCGAGGCCGATCTCCGAGATGGTGAAGAACAGGTCGTCGGCGGGGAGGGCGCGCACGAGGGCCCCGGGGTCCTCGCTGTCGAGGACCACGTCGAGCCGCCGCCGGCCGCGCGCCGCCGCGAGCGCGCGGCGCGAGCGGGCGAGCGCCGCGGCGCCGGCGCCCGGATCGTCCTTCCCCCTCATCTCCGCCCCCGCCGCGCGGCCGGCGGGCCGAACCGCTCGAGCGCCTGCCTCACGCTCCAGCCGCTCGCCTCGAGGGCCAGGAGAGCCCGGCCCGGCCCGACCTGCGAGAGCGCGCCCACCATGCGCAAGGCCCGCAGCCTCAGCTTCTCGTTCGTCGGCACGAGGTCGATCATCCGGCCGTCGCGCACCCGCCCGAGCCGCACCATGGTTGCGGTCGAGAACAGCGAGAGGGCCATCTTGGTGGCGGTCCCGGCCTTGAGCCTCGTCGAGCCCTGGACGAGCTCCGGCCCGGTGGCGAGGACCACCCGCAGCACGCCTGGCGGCCGGGCTCGCGGGTTGCTGGTGATGAGGCCGGCCCGGGCCCCCCGCCGCAAGGCCTCCTCGAGCCCCGCCAGGACGAAAGGGGTGGTGCCGGAGGCGCTCACACCGACCGCCAGGTCCGCCGGGCCGAGACGGGCCCGGCGCACGGCGGCGCGCCCGGCGGCGCGGTCGTCCTCGGCCCCCTCGACGGCGTGCGCGAGGGCCCGCGGTCCGCCCGCCAGAAGGGCGAGGACCTGCCCCCGCGACACCCCGAAGGTGGGAGGGCACTCGGCGGCGTCGAGGGCGCCGAGGCGCCCGGAGGTCCCGGCGCCCAGGTAGGCGATCCGGCCCCCTGCGCCCAGCGCCGAGACCGCCTCGGCGCACAGCCGCCGCAGGGCCGGGAGGGCGCGTCCGACGGCGCGGGCGGCCTCGAGGTCGCCCTGGTGGAGCAGGGCGAGCAGTCGCCGCCAAGGCAGCGCCTCGAGCCCCTTCGACCGCGGATGTTCTCGCTCGGTGGGTGGAAGCCGGGGCATCGACGCCCCTCGGCCATCTCGGGCTCAGGCCTCGGCCGCCGGGCGGGCCTTGCCGCGGCCGGCCTTCACGATCCGGCCCGCCTTGAGGCAGCGAGCGCACACGCGCACGTGGCGGACCGAGCCGTCGAGGACCGCGCGCACCGAGCGCAGGTTGGGCAAGGAGCGCGTCTTCGTCTTGTTGTTGGCGTGGGAGACGTTGTTGCCGACGAGCGGCCCCTTCCCACACAGTTCGCAGCGACGTGCCATGGTGTTGAGCCTCGAAAGAGCGGCGGATATTAGGCAAATCGCCGGAAAAAGCAAGCGCCCTCGCCCGCCCGCCGGGCGGCCGCGGCCCCCGGGCCTCCCGAGCGAGGGCCGGCGGCGGCCCCTTAGCGGAGGAGCTCCTTCTTCCCGAGCAGCTCCTGGGCCTCGCCGGCCGCCTGCAGGCCGGCGTGGAACTCGCCCTCCAGCCCGAGGCCGGGCAGCACCTCCCGGCCGGCGAAGACCAGGTTCTTGTAGTGCGCGCGCCTGGGGAGCCCGGTGAGGCCCAGCGTCTGGTCGAGTTCCACCCCGTAGAGCGGATGGGGGAGCAGCCGCGAGCCGCGCCGCCCGGCCGGCGCCGCCAGGGCCGGCACCGACTCGCGGAGCAGGTGGCGCTCGAAGAAGGGCACCGCGTCCGCCACCGCCTCCCGGATCTGGGCTCCGAGCGCCGCCAGGTGGTCGTCGCCGTGGTCGCGGGCATCGGCGGGGACGAAGCCGGCCGCGCAGACCACCCGCTCGTCGCTCACCACCTCGGTGGCCCCCTTGCCCCGGTCGCGGCGGGCCGGCAGCACCTGGAGCAGGATGGCGTTGTCGATGGCGTCTGGCCCCGAGGCGTCGCGCAGAGCGAGCACGCTGTCGCCGAGGGCCGGCGGCAAGGCGGAGGTCTTGACCACGAGGTTCAGCGCGAAGAGCTGGCGCCGCGGGGCGACGCCCTTGAGGAGCTGGCCGAGCTTGCCCTCCGCCTCGTCCTTCGGCAAGAGGCGGCGCAGCGCGGGCGCGTCGGTGGCGGCGATGAACACGCGCGCCACCCAAGCGTTGGGGGAGTTCTGCAGGCGCACCGCCACCACCCGCCCGTTGTCCACCTCGAGCCGCTCGGCGATGGCGGCGGTCTCGTCGCCACCCATGGTCTCGCCGCGCGACTCGGCGATCTTGCGCCGGATGGCCTCGCGCAGGCCCTGGTAGCCGCCGGAGAGCCGGTAGCTCCCCCGGAGGACGCCCCCCAGGAGGCGCGTCATGCCCATCCGGGCCGGCTCGCCGTCGAGGTAGCTGAGGAAGCGGCTGGCGGTGCGCAGGGCGGCGACGAGCGGATGGTCCGAAAGCCCGTCGAAGGCGTCCGCCTCCTCCACGCTGGCCGAGGGCGCCCCGGGAGCGCTGGCGGCGAAGCGGATGGCCTTCGCGACCGAGCGCCGCTCGCCGAAGCCGATGGCGGGCAAGGGTGGCAGCGCCTTCAGGAAGGGCGCCGCGGCGTCGAAGTATCGCGAGAGGTCCTTCAAGGCCGCGTCCAGGCGCTTGGCCTCGTTCGGCCACTCGCGCTGGATTTCGGAGAGGCGCCGGGGGGCATCGTGGCCGAGGTCCACCCGGTGGCGCGGGAGCAGGATCTGCAGGTCGGGCGTGCAGGGCTCGAGCGCGCGCAAGGTGTCGGTGGTGAGGCCGAGCTCCCGCAGCCCCAGCTCGGCGGCCGGGAGCAGCCGCAGCGAGGGGAACAGGGCCGGGGCGTAGGGCAAGACGTAGCCGCCGTCCTCGTAGGCGGCCCCGAGGCCGTCGTGGTCGACGTGCAGCACGCGGTAGCCGCGCCGGGCGAGCAGGGCGCCCGCCAGGACGCCGCCGAGCTGCGAGCCGATGACGCAGGCGTCGTAGATGCGCTGCGTCGCCGGGGGCTTGAAGGTCTGGGCCACGCGGCTCTCCTACTCGTCCCAGGGGCTGTGGAGCGGGCCCGAGGTGGGCGCGCGGGCTCCGCGCACGTTCACCTGCCGGCCCTCGAGGGTGAGGCGGCCCTCGGCGAACCACTGCACCGCCCGGGGGTAGATGCGGTGCTCCTCGGCGAGGATGCGCGCCGAGAGCGTCTGCTCCGAGTCGCCCGGCAGGACCGGTACCACCGCCTGGACGATGACCGGACCGCTGTCGGTGCCCTGGTCGACGAAGTGCACCGTGCACCCGCTGAAGCGGGTGCCGTAGGCGAGCGCCTGGCGCTGGGCGTGGAGGCCCGGGAAGCTCGGGAGGAGGGCCGGGTGGATGTTCATCACCCGCGGGCAGCCGCCGGTGGCCGGGGTCGGGCCGAAGGCGCGCAGGAAGCTCGGGCTGAGCAGGCGCATGAATCCGGCCAGGCAGACGAGGTCGGGCGCGTAGCGGGCGAGCCTCTTCACTGCCTCGGCGTCGTAGGCCGCGCGGTCCGAGACTCCCCGCGAGGGCAAGACCTCGACGGCCACCCCGGCCTGCGAGGCACGGGTGAGCGCGCCCGCCCCGGGGACGTCGGAGAGCACCACCTCCACCCGGCCGTCGATGCGCCCCTGCGCGCAAGCCGACAGGAGGGCGGCGAGGTTCGTGCCGCCCCCGGAGGCGAGCACCGCCAGGCGGATCACCCGATCACCTCGCAGGTGGCCTCGCCCGCTCCCCGTTCGATCCCGCCCACCACCCAGCTCTCCAGCCCTTCCTGCGCGAGCACCGCCCGGGCGGCCTCGGCGCTCGCGGCGGGCACGACCGCCACGAGGCCCAGGCCCAGGTTGAAGGTCCTGAGCATCTCCTCCCTCGGCACAGCGCCCTCGCGGGCCACGAGGTCGAAGATGGGCGGCCTCGGCCAGCGGCGCTCGTCGAGCACGGCGCGGGTGCCCTCGGGCAGGTTGCGCGGGACGTTGCCCGGCAGGCCGCCTCCGGTGATGTGGGCGAGGGCCTTCACCTCCACGCTCGAGAGGAGCGCCAGGACGGCCTTGGCGTAGATGCGGGTCGGGACGAGGAGCGCCTCCGCCAGGGTCGAGCCCTCGAGCTCGGGCGGAGCCCAGTCGAGCGGGTGCCGCTCGAGGAGCGCCCGGCGGGCGAGGGAGTAGCCGTTCGAGTGCAGGCCCGAGGAGGCGATGCCGAGCACCAGGTCGCCCGGCACGACCGCGTGCCCGTCGAGGAGGCGCGAGCGCTCGACGCACCCGACCGCGAAGCCGGCGAGGTCGTACTCTCCGGCGGCGTAGAAGCCGGGCAGCTCCGCCGTCTCCCCCCCGATGAGCGCGCAGCCCGCCTGCCGGCAGCCCTCGGCGATGCCCCGCACCACCAGGACGGCCTGCTCGGCGGCGAGCTTGCCGGTCGCGAAGTAGTCGAGGAAGAAGAGCGGCTCGGCGCCCACCACCACCACGTCGTTCACGCACATGGCGACGAGGTCGATGCCCACGGTGTCGTGGCGGGCGGCCGCGAAGGCGACCTTGAGCTTGGTGCCCACCCCGTCGGTCCCCGAGACGAGGACCGGCTCCTTGAAGCGCCCGAGGTCGAGCGCGAAGAGCCCACCGAACCCGCCGATGCCGGCCAGGACCTCGGGTCGCAAGGTCGGCCGGGCGAGCGGCTTCAGCATCTCCACCAGGCGGTCGCCCTCGTCGATGTCGACTCCGGAGTCGCGGTAGGTGAGGGCCATGGCGCCCCGCTTACCGCGCCGCGACGAGGTCCGCA